>Ga0265338_10000719_pt1 | contig 56662 bp, 51 predicted proteins | sample 42126metaG_FD_193579 | JGI IMG/M metagenome (GOLD analysis project Ga0265338, IMG submission 193579) | Rhizosphere microbial communities from Carex aquatilis grown in University of Washington, Seatle, WA, United States - 4-21-26 metaG | ecosystem: Host-associated > Plants > Roots > Rhizosphere... | reverse complement strand
CCGCGACGGCCGCCTCCACCGCCGGCCGCTGCCGCTCCGACCGGAAGTACGAGCGGAGGCGGGCACGGAGGTCGCGGGCGCACCCGACGTAGAGCACCTGGCCGTTCCGGTCGTGGAACAGGTAGACACCCGGACGCGGCGGCGCGCCGAAGGCGAGGTGCCGCTTGTCCCAGACGCGCCTCGTTCGCGTTGCACCGAGCGAGACGAGATCGGCGACGGTCCGGGCGCCCCGCTCCTGGGCGAGCCCGATCAGCGCCAGCAGCACCTCGGCCGTCGCCATCGCGTCGGGCAACGCGCGGTGGCACGGCTGAGTCGCGGTCCCGAGGAAGTACGAGAGCTGCGCCAGGCTCGCGCGGGGCACGCGACCGGCGAGGAGGCGTCGCGCGAGCGGGACCGTGTCGACGACCGGCGCTGCGATGCGCGACCCGGTCAACCGCTCCGTCTCCCGGTCGAGGAACGCGAGGTCGAACCGCGCGTTGTGGGCTACGAGCACCGCGTCGCTTCCTGCGAACTCGAGGAACCTCCGCACGGCGAGGGCGGGGGGCGGGGCGGCACGCAGCTGCGTGTCCCGCAGGCCTGTCAGCGCCGCCGCCGCGGCGGCCATGGGCATCCCGGGATCGACGAGCGTCTGGAACTCCTCCGCGAGCTCGAGCCCGCGGACGCGCACCGCGCCGATCTCGCAGATCTGGGACGCGCCGGGCCGGAGTCCGGTCGTCTCCAGATCGACGACGACGTACGTCGCGTCCTCGAGCGCCAACCCGTCGCCGGGCGGCCGGGCGAGGGAGACCGCGTCGCCGTTCCACGCGAGGCGGGCGTCGGCCTCCACCACCTCCGCGAGCAGCGAGCGCGCGAGCGCGACCGGCGCCTGCCGCAGGGCGAACAGGCGCCGCGCCGCCTCGTCGGCGACGACGGGGCCGCGCCGCTCCTCGACCAGCTCCACGAGCCGGTCGGCGGCGTCTAGCCTGAGTTGCATGCCCGACAGCCTAGGCGAACATACGTTCGTTTACCAGCTGACGCCCGTTCGCGCCGAGCCGCGGGACGGCGCGGAGCAGGTGACGCAGCTTCTGCCCGGCGAGCCGCTCACAGCCGAGGAACGACGTGACGGCTGGGCGCGGATCCGCACCGCCTACGACTATCCCGGCTGGATCCGCGAAGCGTCACTGGGCGGCGGGGCCGACCCGGCCTGGCTCGAGCCGCGCGTGTCCGAGCCCCTCGACTTCGCGCGCGGCCTGCTCGGGAGCCCCTATCTCTGGGGCGGGATGACTGCGGCGGGCATCGACTGCTCCGGGCTCGTCCACATGAGCTTCCGCGCCGCCGGCCGGCTCGTCCCGCGCGACGCCGACGAGCAGGAGGACGCCGCGGAGCCGGTACCGGCGGACGCCCTGCGGCCCGGCGACCTTCTCACCTACGGCGACGAACGCGCAGCTGACCACATCGCTTTCTGGCTCGGCGAGGGCCGCATCCTCCACTCGACGCAGCGCGACGGGGTGGACGGCGTCGTCGAGGAACCGGAGCCGCCGGAGCTTCGTGAGCGCCGCCGCCGGGGAATCCGATTTACGCCCGCATCACCTAACTCTCTTGCATCGTAGGACGTCATGTAAGAATGCACCGCGCAGCAGAGGCGGGAGTTCGCCGATGCCGCGACCAGCGAATCGAGCCCGGGGAGGTAAGGGATTTTGAACCGTAGGCATCGGTGGAAGTGGTTGGCGACAGCCGCTACTTTCTCCGTCGGCGTCGCGCTGATTGCGGCGGCATGCGGCGGAGGAGGAAGCAGCAACTCGACCACGTCGTCGTCATCGACGACAACCGGCAGTGCGGCTACCGGAAAGAGCTTCGCGACCTTCAAGATCGCGATGGACACCGGCACCGACTACCTCGACCCAGGCCTCTCGTACACGGTCGAGGGTTGGGGCGTGATGTGGAACGTCTATCTGCCGCTGCTCGGCTACAAGCATGTGAACGGGCCGGACGGCGCGACGATCGTTCCCTATCTCGCACAGGATCTTCCGCAGGTCTCGTCCGACGGCAAGACGTACACGATGACGCTGCGCAAGGGCGTCAAGTACTCGGACGGGACGGCGGTCAAGGCCAGCGACTTCGCGGCGACGATCGAGCGCGACTTCAAGCTCGACTCTCCGGGCGTCGGCTTCTTCGGGAACATCGTCGGCGCGAGCAACTACGCCAAGACGAAGACCGGCAGCATCTCGGGGATCGTCACGAACGACTCCACGGGCAAGATCACGATCAACCTCGTCGCGCCGCAGGGCGACTTCGAGAACATCCTCGCCACCGAGTTCGCGGCGCCGGTCCCGGCCACGACCCCGGCGAAGGACCAGTCGACGACGCCGGCGCCGTCGACCGGCCCGTACATCATCCAGAGCTACACGCCCAACAAGTCGATCGTCGAGGTGCGGAACCCGAACTACGACGCATCGATGTTCGGCGGCAACGTGCCGGTCGGTAACCCGGACAAGGTCGTCTGGGACATCATCGGTGACGACAACGTCGCGCTCCAGCGCGTGATCAGCGGCCAGGACCAGTGGCTGTCGTACCACGCGATCCCGCCGGACCGCCTGTCGACGGTGCAGCAGAAGTACGCGGATCAGATCAAGCTGTTCACGCCGGCGAACACGTACTACTTCTTCATGAACAACCGTGTTGCGCCGTTCAACAACCTGAAGGTCCGGCAGGCGGTGAACTACGCGATCAACCGTCAGGCGCTCGTGCGCGCGTACGGCGGACTCGCGACACCGACCCAGAACGTCCTGCCGCCGACCTACCCGCAGTACAAGAAGCTGAACCTCTATCCCTACAACCTCGCGAAGGCGAAGTCGCTGATCGCGGCCTCCGGGGACAAGGGGATGGCGGTCACCGTCTGGAACCACGACCGCGGCCTCGATCCGAGGGCGACGGCCTACCTGACGGACGTACTGAACTCGATCGGCCTGAAGGCGACCCAGAAGATCGTCAACGCGGCGGTCTACTGGTCGACGGTCGGCAACCAGGCGACGAAGGCCCAGATCGGCTTCGCCGACTGGTTCCAGGACTACCCGCATCCGCTCGACTGGTTCGACGTGCTGCTCAACGGTGAGCGGATCACCCAGACGCACAACAACAACTACGCGAACTTCAACGACGCGTCCGTCAACTCACAGATCGACTCCCTGAAGAAGGAGCCGGTGCTCGACAACGCCGCCAACGCCCGCTGGGCCACGGTGGACAAGGAAGTCATGCAGCAGGCTCCGTGGGCGCCGTTCCTGAACAGGCAGTTCACGGACTTCTTCTATTCGAACGTCGATCTGAGCTGTTACGTGAATCACGTGCTCTACGAGTTCGACTACTCGACGATCTGCCAGAAGTAGATAGGCGTCGAGATGCGAGAATGTCGGGGGCGCCGGTGACGGCGCCCCCGACTGCTCCTTCGATCCGGAGGCGTTGAGTGGCACAGCGGGCAACCGAGAGCGACTTCACGCTCGACACCGCTGCCGAGCTGGCGGCGTACGAGGAGCCCGAGGCGATCCGCGGTCGGAGCCCTTGGTACCTCGCGTGGCGCCGCCTGCGGCGCAACTACGTCGCCTTCTTCTTCCTCTTCGTGTTCGTCGTGGTCGTGGTCGCGTGCGCCCTGGCGCCCGTCTACGCGAAGCGCGTCGCCGGCACCGGCCCGAACACGAACCACATCCTCGAGAACGTCAGGGTAAACGGGGTCGAGACGCCGGTCGTCTCTCCGGGCGGGTACATCGACCCTCATACCGGAAAGCTGTGCCAGACGAGCCAGTCTGGGTGCAAGCTCATTGCGTCGATCCCGATCGCGCCGACGTGGTTCGGCGCCGGCGGCAAGTTCGTGCTCGGCGCCGACGAGAACGGGCGGGACATCGCCGTTCGCCTGCTCTACGGCGGCCGCACGTCACTCTTCATCGGGATCGTCTCCTCGGCGATCTGCGTCTTCTTCGCGGTGATCCTCGCGCTCGTCGCGGCGTACTACGGCGGCTGGGGCGACTTCACGATCACGCGCTTCTTCGATCTCATGTACGCGTTCCCGGTGATCCTGCTCGGGATCGCGCTCGGCTCGGCGCTCTCCATCAACGGCTTTCACCACTTCGGCATCAACATCCAGAGCGGAAGTATCTGGATCCCGACGCTGATCATCTCGTACGTCCTCGTGCCGTACATCGGGCGACCGCTGCGCGGGCAGGTGCTGTCGCTGCGCGAGAAGGAGTTCGTCGAGGCGTCGATCTCGCAGGGCGCGAGCCCGTTCCGGGTCATGTTCGTCGAGCTGCTCCCGAACATCGCGAGCTCCGTGATCGTCTTCTTCACGCTCATCATCGCCAACAACATATTGCTCGAGACTGCGCTCTCGTTCCTCGGTGCAGGCGTGCAGCCGCCGACGGCGTCGTGGGGGACGATGATCGCCGACGGCCAGAACCTGATCGTGACGCGTCCGTGGTTGTCGTTCGCGCCCGGCCTCGCGATCATAATCACCGTGGTTTCGCTCAACGTGTTCGGCGACGGACTCCGCGACGCACTCGACCCGCGGGCGAAGGTGAAGATCTAGCACTCATGCTGAACTTCCTCGTCAGACGAACCGTGGGCGCCATCCTCGTCATCATCGCGGTGACGTTCATCGTCTTCGTCATCTTCATCGTCGTCCCCGGCGGCGATCCGGCACAGCGCATCGCCGGCAAGAACGCGACGCAACAGAACATCGTCAACATCCGCCACGACTGGGGCTTCGACCGGCCGTTCTACGTCCAGTACTACAAGATGATGCAGAAGATGTTCTCGGGGTCGCTGGTGTCGTACACGAGCCAGCAGAACGTCCTCGACCAGATCAAGCTGGGGCTGCCGGCGACGTTCTCGCTCGCGATCGGCGCCAGCATCATCTGGCTCTTCTTCGGGATCGCCGTGGGGGTGGTGTCCGCCATCAAGGCGGGCAAGCTGTCGGACCGCGCCATTACGGTGCTGGCGCTGATCGGCGTCTCGATGCCGGTGTTCTGGCTCGGCATCGTCACGCGCTACTACCTCGCGGAGGGAGGGCTCACGTCGATCTTTCCCGACGGTGAGTATGTGGCGTTAACAACGGATCCGTTGCAATGGTTCTGGCACCTCGTGCTGCCGTGGTGCTGCCTGGCCGTGCTGTTCATCGGCTTCTACAGTCGCGTTCTGCGCGGGAACATCCTCGACACGTCCAACGAGGACTACGTGCGCACGGCGAAGGCGAAGGGGCTCACGCCGAACCGGATCATGCGGAAGCACGTCCTGCGCCTGTCGCTGATCCCGATCATCACCCTGTTCGGGCTCGACTTCGCAGCCGTGCTCGGCGGCGGCGCGATCCTGACGGAGACGGTGTTCGACCTGCACGGGGTCGGGCAGTACGCGTACCAGTCGATCAACAACTTCGACCTGCCGCCGATCATGGCCGTGACGCTGTACGGCGCTATGTTCATCGTCGTGTTCAGCGTGCTCGTCGACATCTTCTACGCCTATCTCGACCCGCGGATCCGGCCGACGTAGATGGCGGAGCGGCTCCTCGAGGTCAAGGGTCTGAAGGTGCAGTTCGCGACCGTGGACGGCACGGTCAAGGCCGTCGACGGCGTCTCGTTCGAGCTCGAGCGCGGCAAGGTGCTCGGGATCGTCGGCGAGTCCGGGTCGGGCAAGAGCGTCACCGCGATGACGCTGATGGGGCTCACCCGCGACGTGAACTCCCGTTTCGAGGGCGAAGTGGTCTACAAGGGGAAGGACCTCCTCCAGGTTTCCGACACGGAGATGCAGCAGTACCGCGGCGCCGAGATGGGGATGATCTTCCAGGATCCGATGACCTCGCTGAACCCGGTCTACCGGATCGGCGAGCAGATCGTCGAGGCGATCCGGACGCACGAGAAGATCGACAAGCGTGCGGCGAAGAACCGCGCTGTCGAGCTCCTGCGCCAGGTCGGGATCCCAAATCCGGAGATGCGCGTCGACGACTTTCCGCACCAGTTTTCGGGAGGCATGCGGCAGCGCGCGATGATCGCGATCGCGCTCTCGTGCAACCCCGATGTGCTGATCGCGGACGAGCCGACCACGGCGCTCGACGTGACCATCCAGGCGCAGATCATCGAGCTGATCGACCGCCTGAAGGACGACTTCAACTCTGCGGTGATCCTGATCACCCACGATCTCGGCGTCGTCGCCGACGTCGCCGACGAGATCATCGTCATGTACGCGGGCAACGTCGTCGAGCGGGCCGCGACGCGCGATCTGTTCTACGACCCGCAGATGCCGTACACGTGGGGCCTGCTCGGGTCGATTCCGCGGCTCGACCGTCCGCGCCCGGAGCGGCTCCATTCGATCACGGGCTCGCCGCCGTCGCTGATCAACCTGCCGCAGGGGTGCGCGTTCAGGCCGCGATGCCCGCACGCGTTCGACCGGTGCACGCAGAGGCCGCCGCTCGAGAACCACGTCGACCCGCCCAGCCATCTCGACCGCTGCTGGCTCGACGTCGAGTACAAGCGGGCGCATCGCGGCGACACCATCGCCGGCGGCAAGCCGGAGGCGGCGTGAGCGAGGTCGCGCAGCCCGGCCAGCCTCTCATCGAGGTCCGCGACATCAAGAAGTACTTCCCCATCCGCAGCGGTCTGATGCAGCGCGAGGTCGCGCGCGTGCATGCCGTGGACGGCGTCAGCTTCGCGGTCCAGCCGGGAGAGACCCTCGGCCTCGTCGGCGAGTCCGGCTGCGGGAAGTCGACCCTCGGCAGGACGATCGTCCGGCTCTACGAGCCGACGGCGGGGCAGATCATCTTCCAGGGCGTGCCGATCGAGGGTCACGGCGCCCGCAAGCTCCGGCCGCTCCGGCGTGAGATGCAGATGGTCTTCCAGGACCCGTACGCGAGCCTGAACCCCCGCAAGCGGGTGGGGTCGATCATCGGCGACCCGCTGAAGATCCACAAGCTCGGCGACAAGAAGGAACGGAAGGCCCGTGTGGAGGAGCTGCTCGAGACGGTCGGCCTCTCGCCGGAGCACTACAACCGGTACCCGCACGAGTTCTCGGGCGGCCAGCGGCAGCGCATCGGTATCGCGCGCTCGCTCGCGCTCAACCCGAAGCTGGTCGTCGCCGACGAGCCGGTCTCGGCGCTCGACGTCTCCATCCAGTCGCAGATGCTCAATCTGCTGGAGGACCTGCAGAACGAGTTCAACCTGACGTACATCTTCATCGCCCACGATCTCGGCGTCGTCCGCCACGTCAGCGACCGGATCGCCGTGATGTACCTCGGCAAGATCGTCGAGATGTCGCCGGCCGAGGAGCTCTACCAGCGGCCGATCATGCCGTACACGGAGGCGCTCCTCTCGGCGGTCCCGGTGCCGGATCCCGACCTCGCGGCGAAGCGGGAGCGGATCGTGCTCGAGGGCGACGTCCCCAGCCCGATCAACCCGCCCAGCGGCTGCCGGTTCCACCCTCGCTGCCGGTATGCGACCCAGGTCTGCAGCGAGATCGAGCCGCCGCTCGTGGAGTACGGGAATGGTCATCTCGCGGCCTGTCACCACCCTTTGAACGTGGATGCCGGACTCACGGCGGTCGGCTCGACGTCAGCCGAAGGCCCGGCGTAGCTCCACCAGGGCATCGGTGATCCCTGAATAGGGGTAGAAATGCCTAAAGCGGCCTAGTGGAGCGGCCGATACCACCACCGTGGACGCTGCAGAGCGTAAGGAGATCCTCAACCGCTACGCGGACCATTCGCGCCGCTTCGAAGAGGTCGCCGCACGGCGCCGCTCCGACAACGGCGCCGAGGTCATCCCGTTCCAGGGCCCGCTCCGCGAACTCGAGCAGGAGCCGACCATGCGGGAGGTCGAAGTTCTGCAGCTAATCTCAGACGGTCTCGTGAACCGCGAGATCGGGCAGCGGCTCTTTCTGTCCGAGGAGACGGTGAAGTCGCACGTCCGTCACCTGCTGGCAAAGCTACAGGCCCGGTCGCGCGCCCACGCCGTCGCCGTCGGCTTCCGCCGCGGCATCATCGGCTAGCTCAGCGCGCTCGAGAACCATCCAGCGCCGTCGGCCGGCGCGATGTTTCCCACAGTGTCCTGTCGACAACGGTTGACGGGAATCCATTGCGCGCCGGGTGCTTACCCACCCGGCGCCTCATGGATAGACGGTTTCCGCTATTTTCCACAACCCGTGGAAATCCCTCATGCGGGGGATGACCACAATCTGTGGAAAACGGAGACTTCGACGGCTTTTACCAGATCTTGGATCCGCCGACCACAGCAGTGCGGGCGACAATGGAAGCAAGGCGCTTGGACACCTGAACTCCCTCCATGAGGGGACTGACGGCAAAGTCAGCTTATACCCCTTTTGGGGGAGATTGCAAGAGAATCTTGAACAGACTTACTCATACTTTCCGAGCTAACGTCCAGCGGGAACGCGTGCTGGCAGCGTGGGTTTGCCTCCTGGCACTCGCAGCATCCGCAATGTGCGTCGGGCTCTTGGTCGCTGGATATCGAATCGATCAGCCCATCGTCGTCGGCATTCTCGCGGCTCTGGCGATAGCTGCAGAGCGTCAGAGCATCACCCTTACCCCAAACGCTGAAGTATCTGTTTCGAGCCTGGTGTACATCTTCGCGACGGTGGTCTTGGGCCCCCTCTCGGGCGCGGTGGTGGGCGCCGCGAGCGTTCTTGGAGATCTGCCTCGGCGAGACGTTCCGCAGCCGATTCTTCGGTGGGGTGCCTGGACATCGATTCGGTTCATCGTCACTGCGACCGCTGGGCTGACAGCCGCTGCCGTCCTGGGTGCGACATCAGGCGGATTCTGGGGATTGTTCGCCGCTGTAACCGCCGCCTTCGTGGTTGAGATGGTGACCGACCTCTGGCTGGGCTCAGTCGCACCGTCGATTCGCGGTACTTCGACGATCCTTGCCGTTGTTCGATCCGTTGGCCCGGCTCAACTCGCGAGCGTCCCGCTCTATGCACCAATGGTCGCGGTGCTCGCGTACTCGTACGAAACGGTCTCGCCCTGGAGTGTCGTGCTCTTCGCAATCCCAGCCGTCGCCGCTCAGCGGCTGTTGCTTCTGTACCGCCAGCAGCGAGAAACGGCGGAAGCTCTGGGCGACGCAAACGCTCGTCTGGCAAGCGCCAACATGTCATTTGCAACTGCACTGGTGGCGACGCTCGATGCTAGGGACCGTTACACGGCGGGTCATTCGGCAGCAGTGGCGATCTACGCCGCCGATATCGCAAAGCGAATGGAGCTTTCCGAGCACGAGCAGAACCTCGTCCATCTGTGTGGACTCGTTCACGACATCGGGAAGATCGGACTTCCGGCTGGATTGCTCGAGAAACCCGGTGCGCTGTCGCTTGAGGAGCGCCGCCAAATGGAGCAACACTCGACAATCGGCGAGCGCATTCTCAGGAATGTCGATGACTACAGCGAGATCGCTGCCATCGTTCGCCACCATCACGAGCGGGTCGATGGGAACGGCTATCCGGATGGTTTGATCAGTGACGAGATCCCATTGCTCTCACGGATCATCGCGGTCGCGGACGCCTACAACGCGATGACTTCCGACCGCTCGTACCGTGACGCGATGCCGAGCCGTGTTGCTCGGTTGAGGCTGGCCCAGGCGGTCGAGAGTCAATTCGACACGGCCGTCGTGGCCGCGTTCGAGGCGGTTCTGACCGGGGCCGACGAGGCCTATCGCATGGGTGTTCGCGATGACTTCGTATTCGAGGGCGTAGGGCCGACCCGCCCCGAGCCGCAGCCGACATTCGCGAACGTTGCGCTAGCTGGCGTCGTCGAGGCCTGACTCGGTCGGGAGTGCCGGCGCCCAAGCTCGGACGGCTTCGACGCGTGACCGGACTCCGAGCTTCTCCAAGATGTGCCTTACGTGCACTTTCGTCGTCGACTCGGTGATGAAGAGGCTTCGCCCGATTTCGCGATTCGTGCGGCCCTGGATCATCAACTCGTACACCTCCAGTTCCCGGGGTGAGAGTTCAGCCCCCGGCCGAGCCATCCTCGGGATCTCGAGTCCGGCTGCGCGCGCGAGTGGCCCGTCTCCGCATGACAAGAGAAGTCCCCTCAAGGCTTCGCGATGGCTGCCGTCGATGACGATGCATCTGGCCAGTTCAGGCAACGCCCGGCACCCCATGATTATCGCGTCCAGGCAACCGCTCTCGAAGACGCGGCCAACGCCGCTCAATCGAGGCGGATCGTTTCCCCCACGAGCAAACGCAATGATGTCCTCTGTAACCCATGCGAGGGCGCGAGCTTCGATGCGAACTGACCGATATGACCGCTCGACCCATTGCAGGGACTCCTCTGGTCGGCCGCGGGCCGCTTCAACAAGCGCTCTGTATGCGTCGTGTTCGGCATGCATTGTCACGCTCACGCGACGGTCCAGATCCAACGCAAGAATCTCTCGCGCTCGGTCAAGGTCGCCAAGACTGATCTGAATTCGAGCTTCGTTTATCGAGAGTTCTCCAGCTGTCCATACGGGGTCAAGCCGAATCTGGTTAGTCACTCGGTTCAACACTGAGCGAGCGTCTGCGAATCGCCGCATTCCGACCAGCGCCCGCGCCTTCGCGAGTAGCCCATGATTTAGCGCGAAGTCGATTCCCCCCGCTTCCGCAGCTGCGACTACCCGGTTGGCGGCTTCGTATCCTTCGTCATAGCGACCCGCATAACCGAGTATCCACGCGCTCTGGTTGAGCAATGAGAGCCTCGCATAGGGATTGCAATCTTGGGCCATGAGCCCGCCTGCCTCCTGGGCGCTTTCGACAGCCTCATAGACATTGCCGTTGACGAGGCCCAGCAAGACACGCCCATGCGCCACTCGCGATTGATGTAGCACGGTCCCATCATTGGCATCGGCGAAGCGGTTGAGGGCCGACTCGAGGTAGCCGGTCTCGTTGTCGTGTTCGATAACGACCTGACCCCATACCGCTTCAGCACGGACATGACGTGATCGTGCAGAAACCTCGGCAGCCCGAAACCAATCCATTGCGACAGATCGCTGGTCAGCAAGGTGCGCGGCGCGTCCAGCCACGAGTTCGGCTCGCGATCGAACGTCGCGAGACGTTCGGCGGCCAGCAACATGCGACCCCACCGCCAACGCGCGCTCGAACTCGCCCCCTAGGAGAGCAACCTCGGCTTCGGCGAGTTCCACGATTGGGTCGTCCAGGTCAGCGTGACGCGCGAGAGCGACCCATCGACGCACGGTGGCAACTCGTCCAGTGTTCAGTTGCTCCTCCAGCGAATGCTCGAGAGTCGCCGACGCGAAGGCACATGAATTCGGAAGCGCCTCTGCTATGGCAAGACACTCATCCCAGTGCCGGGTCTTCATCAGTGCGCAGACAAGCTGATCGACGATCGCCTCTGTGGACTCGCGCGGGCTGCCGCGGAGCCGCTCGATCAAGAACTCGCCGAGCAGGGGATGGAGGACTATCTGCGATGAGCTCTCCGAGCTGAGTAGCCCCCGTCTCTCGGCTTCGCTGATTGCGACGTCTGCGTCGGCTCCGACGAGTTCGCAGATCAGTGTGCGTTCGTTTGTCCCGGTAAGGGCGAGGACACTAAGGGCATGTTGCGTTTCGGGTGTTGTCGCGTTGATGAGATCCTCGGCGAGGAACTCGTAGAGATTGCGCGGCAACGCTCTGCTCGGGAAGTCGATCCGGTCGCTTCTCGCGGCGAGACCGATCACCACTGGCCAGCCGTGGGCGATTTCGAGCGTGGACGCGCGTGGCGATCTGCCGGACGACGCTTCGAAGACCTGCCGTGCCTCGTCCTCCGTCATCGTCAGCTCGGCGGTTCCGACTTCGACTGCTTCCCCGTACACGGCCTGCCGCGGAGTGCACCAGGTAGGTCGCGTCCTCGTCGTAATCACGAAGGTCGCCGGCAGCAGGGACACCAGTTCGCCGACGAACGTCTCGGCGGCGTCCGAGCAGCTGATCTGGTGGTAGTCGTCGATGGCGATGACGAGGCGCCTGGGCCACTCCTCCCGGCTCCGCGACAGCGCCCGCGCCAGGATGTCGGGGCGCTGCTGCACCGCTGCCAGGGGCGTCAGCCGGTCTGACGAGGATGTCTCGCCGTCTGCGATCGCCGCGTCAATCTCGGCGGCGAGGCCGGTCGCCAACGCCGCCACGTCGGCGGACGCCGGCGTCGCCCGATACCACGCGACCGGGCGGTGATACGCGGCCAGCCACTGCCGGGCGAGGGTCGTCGTCCCGTAGCCGGCAGGAGCTACGAGCAGGACGAGTCTTGCCCCCGAGTCGTCCAGGAGCTTCGTCAGTCGTGGGCGCTTGATGATGTGACTCTGCGCCCCCGACTCTGTCGGTTGCGTGCCCTCTCCCATCCTGCCTGCCGGGCCGACGCCTGACCCTGATCGAAGTTCAGCTTCCTCCTTTGCCCATTGTGAACGGCGCCGCCGCCGTCGAGAAGGGGGGCCCCGCGCCCGGGGCACATGCGCCGGGCGCGGGTTGCCGTCAGCCCCCGACGCCGGCCGGGGCCGGCGTGAGCTCGCGGGAGAGGGGGTCCTCCCCCGTGAGCGTCCTGAACGCGGCGGGGATCTGCCGGCGCCTGGGTACGCCGAGCTTCTGGCGGAGCACATCGCAGTGCGCCTTCGCCGTGCGGGCGGAGATGCCGAGCCTGAGCCCGACCTCCTCGTTCGAGCAACCGCGGGCGATGAGCTCCACGACCTGGAGCTGCCGTTCCGTCAATGCCGGCGGCCCGTCGCTGGGGGTGCTTCTCATGCCCGCGACGCTACGGCCGCGCCGGACGGGCGACCATCGGCCGATGGGCGTATTCCGACGCTAGACCCGGGCGGCGCGGAAGCCGCCGCGGACGAAGCTCGCCTCGTGGCCGCGGAGGTTCGCCTCGGCGAGCTCGTCCTCCGACAGCGCGCCGATGCGCAGCAGCAGGTCGAGCTCGTCGCGGAGATGGGTGCGCATCATCTCCGGGCCGTCCGTGGCGATGCTGAAACGGACGCCGTGCTCGACGAACGTCCGGAAGACGTCGCGGATCGCGTCCTCGTCCGGGAGCGCCTTCGTCAGCAGGTTCGACGTCGGGCAGATCTCGAGCACCACCTCGGAGTCGCGCAGCGCGCGCATCAGCTCCTCGTCGCCTGCGGCGAGGATGCCGTGACCGATCCGGTCGGGACGGAGCACCTCGAGCACCTCTCCGATCTCGGCGCGGCCGAAGTCGCCGCCTTCCTCGCCGACATGGATGGTCACGCCGAGCCCCGCCGCGCGCGCCTCTTCGACCATCGGCTGCACCGTCCGGTAGTCGAAGCGCTCGTGGCCGGGACGCGGTCCCGCGATGTCGACGCCGACGATGCCGCGTGACGCCCAGCGGATCGCCTTCTCGACGATCACCTCGTTCTGCCGCGCGGTGAACGTGCGGTCCATCATCAGGATCAAACCCGCCTGCACCTGCGGGTACTCGAGGCTCGCGCGGTCGAGCCCGCGGATCGCGGCGAGAATGATGTGGTCGAGGTCGCGCTCGCCGCCGCGGTTTCGCTTCATCGGGTTGAAGCGCAGCTCCAGCGTCGTGATCCGCTGCGAGCGGTACGCACCGCCGATCGCGCCGTGCACCGACACCTCCACGGCGAGCGGGCTCGACTGGATCAGCTCCGTCCAGTGGTAGATCTGGTCGAGCGCGTCGAGGTCGGGGACGCCGCGCGGGTCGCTGACCGTGACGAGGCGCTCGAAGTCCCAGTAGTCCTTGACCGGGAGCGCGATGCCCTGCTCGTGCGCCAGCGTCCAGAGAATGTCGGACGAGACCGAGCCGCCGAGATGAGTGTGCAGCTCGGCGAGACCGTCCATCCGGCGATCTTATCCCCAGCCGACGACCGCCCAGCGCCGCCCCACGAACCGCACGCCGAGGAGTCCCAGCCGGGCGGCGATGAGCACGTCGAGGCCGATCCAGACGCCGACGATGCCCCAGTCCAATGCGAGCGACAGCGCTGCGATCACGATGAACAACGCGCTGGCGGCGAGCATCGACCACATCAGGTACGACGTGTCGCTCGCGCCGATGAGGATTCCGTCGAGCGCGAAGACCGCCCCGGCAAGCGGCTGCATCACCACGAACATCGGCCACAGCTTCGCCGCCTGCGCGAGCACCGCGGGGTCGCCGGTGAATGCGCGCGGCAGCCAGTACGACAACGGCGCCAGGACGACGGCGAACACGCCGCCGAGGACGACCGACCAGCCGATCATCCGCACAGCCGCGTCGTAGGCGGCGTCCGCCTCGCCGGCGCCCAGCGTCCGTCCCACGATCACCTGGCCGGCGATCGCCACCGAGTCGAGGAGCAGCGCGAGGAAGATGAACAGCTCGTACGCGATCTGGTGCGCGCCGAGTTCGGCGTCGCCCATGCGCGCGAGCACTGCCGCCGCAACGAGGAACGACGCGTACAGCGCCGCCGTCCGCACGAATATCTGCCAGCCGACCCGCACCATCGGCCGCATCTCCGTGAGGCTCGGCCTCCGCGATGTCGCGTGCGGGCGCAGCAGTTCGACGACGAAGGCGATCCCCATCGCCGTCTGCGCGATCGCCGTGCCGGCGGCCGAGCCGGCGATTCCCCAGTGGAAGCCGTAGACGAACAGCACCTCCAGCACGAGGTTCACGACGTTCGCGAGGACGACGATCACGAGCGGACGCCGCAGGTTCGCCACCCCTCGCAGGTACCCCTGGCCCGCCAGCGCGATCAGCGCCGCGGGCAGGCCGAACGCGGCGATGCGGAAGTAGACGAGCGCGTCGTGACCGGACTCACCGTGACCGCCGAGCGCGCGCAGCAGCGGCTCGCCGGCGGCTTCGAGGACGACGAGCAGGACGGCGCCGATCGCCAGCGAGACCCACAGGGCCTGCGCCGCCAGCCGGGCGGCTCGATCCTCCTCGCCGGCGCCGGACGCACGCGCCACAACCGCCGTCGTCCCATAGGTCAGGAAGTTGAAGATCGTGAACGAGCCGGCGAGGACGACCCCGGCCAGCCCCAGGGCGGCGATCTGCGGGCGGCCGAGGTGGCCCACGATCGCGGTGTCTGCGAGGACGTAGAGCGGCTCGGCGGCCAGCGCGCCCAGCGCGGGCAGTGCGAGGTAGAGGATCTCCCGGTCGTGTGGTGAGCGGAGCCGCACCGTCCGCCGACGATAATGGTCCGTCGTGAAGGTGGGCATCATCGTCCCGTACTCCTGGTCCTTCTGGGGCGCCGTCGTCGAGCATGCGGAGCTGCAGTCCGAGGCGCTGCGCCGGCAGGGGTGCGAGGTGAAGACGATCATGGGGAACGACCCGCCGGGGCAGTTCACCCGTGTGCTGCACCCGCGGCACGGGCGTCACGGCAGTCCGCCGCCGGACGTGATCCCGATCGGCCGCTCGGTGATCGTCCCGGCGAACGGCAGCCTGCCGAACATCATCCTCAGCCCGCGCTCGATCTTCCGGATCCGCGCCGCGCTCGAGCGGGAGCAGTTCGACGTGATCCACCTCCACGAGCCGATGACGCCGACGCCGTGCATCGCTGCTCTCTCGTTCTACGACGGGCCGACGGTCGCAACGTTCCACGCGAGCGGCGAGCTCAGCTGGATGAAGATCGCGAAGCCCGTGTGGGGATTCCTCGTCGACCGTATCGACTATCGCATCGCGGTCTCCGAGATGGCGATGGTGTCCGCCCAGCGCTGGCATCCGGGCGAGTACGAGATCGTCCCGAACGGTGTTCTGATCCCGGAGGAGGCGGATCCGGCCGGCCGCGAGAACCGGCTCGTCTTCGCCGGCCGCCACGAGGCTCGGAAGGGACTGCACGTGCTTCTCCATGCATGGCCGGAGATCCGGCGGCGCACGGGCGCGAGCCTGCGCATCATCGGTGCGGATCCGCTCCGCGTCCGGCTGCTGATGACGCGCCTGCGTCTACCCGACGACGGAATCGAGGTGCTCGGCTTCCTCGACCAGGACCGGTTCACCGAGGAGCTGCTGGCGGCGAAGGCGCTCGTCGCGCCGTCGCTCGGCGGCGAGAGCTTCGGCATGGTGCTGACACGCGCGTTCGCGTGTGCCACGCCGGTCGTGGCGTCCGACATCTCGGGGTACCGTGACGTCATGACGCCAGAGACGGCCGCGGCGTTCCCGGCCGGAGACGAGGCGGCGCTCGCCGATGCGATCGAGTCGCTCCTCGCCGACGAGCCGCGGCGGGAGCAGATGGGCGCGGCGGCGCGCGCACTTGCGCAGGAGAGGTATTCGTGGGACTCGATCGCGCGGCGGCTCGTCGGCATCTACGACGGCGTCACGTCCGGGCTCACTGTATGAAGCTACGGCGACCGTCGCTCCCGCGGTCGACCGCGGGCCGCGCCTCGCTCGGCATGATCCTGTTCGCTGCGGTTGCCGCGCTGCTCTGGTGGCGCGGGCCGCACCTGAGCGGGATCGGTACTGCGTTCAGACAGGTCAAGTGGGAATGGGTCGCCGTCGCCATCGCCCTCAACCTGCTCTCCGTGATCTCGCGTGCGCTCGCATGGACGACGGTGATCCGGCAGGCGATGCCGCCGCCGCATCCAGGCGTCCGGCTCGTGTTCTCCGCGTTCTCGGTCGGGCTGTTCGCGAACGCAGTGCTGCCGGGACGGATCGGCGAGCTCGCGCGCGTCGCAGTGCTGACGCGGAAGATGCCGGAGCGGAAGGGCGCGTGGGCGCTGCTCGTCGGAACCGTCTTCGCCCACCGCGTGTTCGACATCGTGCCGGTGATGCTGCTGGTCATGTATGTCGCGCTGACCGCGAACATTCCCCCGTCGGCGAAGGCGACTTTGTTGTTCGTGATCGGCGTCGGGGTTGGCTTGTTTCTCTTCGCCTTCTTCTCGGCGCGCCGCCAGCACCAGGAGATGACGGTCGAGGGACTCGGTCCCGTGCGCCGCTTGTGGACGATGGGCCGGCACGGGCTCGGCGTGATGCGGTCGCCGCTCGGCGCGGCCGTCGCAATCCTCTTCCAGACGCTCGGCTGGGTCTGCCAGATCCTCGCGGTCTGGGCGGCGATGCGCGCGTTCGACATCCACGCGCCGCTGCCGGCTGCCGGCGTCGTGCTGCTGCTGATGAACGTCGTGACCATCTTCCCGTTCTGGCCCGGCAACGTCGGCCTCGTCCAGGTGGCGATCGCCTCCGCGCTCGTCGGGTACAGCGTCGCGTACGGACGCGGCGTTGCGTACGGCTTCGGGCTTCAGGCGATCGAGGCGTCCGTCGGGATCGGCGTCGGCCTCCTGTTCCTCGCGCACGAAGGGTTGTCGCTCGCGATGCTCAGGGTGATGCCGAGGGCGGACCAGGCAGAGGTGCCGGCCGATGCCGGCGCGACGGAAGAGCCCGGTGCGCCGCCGCGGGAACGCGCCGGTGTCTCCGGCTAGAGCGCTCGTCGCACCGGCGAGTCTCAAGGGCGTACTCGCGGCGCGCGACGCCGCTGCGGCGGTTGCGGCGGGGCTTCGCGAGGCGGGCGTCGACGCGGACGAGTGCCCGGTGGCGGACGGCGGCGAGGGGACGGCGGAGACGCTCTGGTCGGTGCTCGGCGGGGTCTGGCGGGAGGCGACGGTCGCCGATCCGCTCGGCCGGCCGGTTGCCGCCCGCTGGCTCGAGCTTCCGGATGGGACGGCCGTCGTCGAGGCGGCCGCGGCCGTTGGTCTCGGTCTCGTCGCGCCGGAGGAGCGGGATCCGCTCCGCGCGTCGAGCCGTGGCCTCGGCGAGCTGATCCTCGCGACGGAGGGACGGCCGCTGCTCGTCTGCCTCGGCGGCTCGGCGACGGTCGACGGCGGCCGCGGGCTGCGCGAGGTCGTGTCGTCGCTGCCGGCCGGCACGCGCATCGCCTGCGACGTGGCGTCGCCGCTGCTCGACGCTGCCCGGCTGTTTGCGCGGCAGAAGGGTGCCGACGACGCGGGTGTGGCGGAGCTCGAGCGGCAGCTCGCGGGGGACGCAGTGCTCGCGCCGTACGCCAACCTGCCGGGCGCGGGCGCCGCCGGCGGTCTCGGCGCCGCGCTCGCGTCGCTCGGTGCGGAGCTCGTGCCGGGGGCGAGACTCGTGCTGGACGCGGTCGGCTTCGACGGTCGTGTCGACGGCGTCTCGCTGGTCGTCACCGGTGAGGGCATGGTCGACCGGACGACGAGGGAGGGGAAGGCGCCCGCCGAGGTCGCGCGGCGAGCCGTCGCCCGCGGCGTCGAGTGCGTCGTCTTCGGCGGCGTGGTCGTCGAGCCGCTGGCCGGCACCGAGACGGTCGCGCTTTCCGGCGACCCGGCGAGAGCCCGCGGCGACCTCCGGGAGCTAGGACTCCGACTCGGGGCGCGCCTGCTGGACCCGGCGCGCTAGCTCTTCGACCTTGCCCTGCGCCGTGTCGAGCCGTTCGCGACAGAAGGCGTACAGCTCCTCGCCCCGCTCCCAGAGAGCGATGGCCTCGTCGAGCGACGCTTGGCCCTGCTCCAGCCGCTCGACGATCTGCTCGAGCTCCGCCTGCGCCTGCTCGAAGGTCTGCTCAGGTGCGCTCACTCGACGTCCTCCACGCGGGCGCCGAACCCGCCGTCCGCGAGTGTGACGTCGACGCGAACGCCGGGGTTCACGTCGGCCGAGGCGGTGACGAGCTGGGACTCCGTCCGGACGATCGCGTACCCTCGTTGCAGTGTTGCCTTTGGTGACAACGCAACGAGTTTTCCGGCGGTCGTCTCGAGCGCCGCCCGCTTGCGCTCGACCGCAAGCGCAGGGGCGCGACGGAGGCGCTCGTGCGCGTGCTCGACGCGCCGCCGCTCCCGCTCGAGCGCGAGGCGCGGTGCGGTGCGGAGCCGCTCGGCCGTGTGGCCGAGTCGCTGTGCGTCGCGTTCGAGCATGCGCCCGACGCCGCGGCCGAGCGCCTCGCGGGCGCGGTCGAGACGATCCGACAACTGAGAGAGCTCCGGGACGACGAGCTTCCCCGCCATCGTCGGCGTGGATGCGCGAACGTCCGCCGCGAGGTCGCAGAGCGGCGTGTCCTGCTCGTGCCCGACAGCGGAGACGACCGGCACCGGGCACGCAGCCACCGCGCGCACGAGCCGCTCGTCGCTGAACGGCAGCAGATCCTCGAAGCTGCCACCTCCGCGCGTGAGCACGATCACGTCGACCTCCGGCTGCTCGCACAGCGCGTGGAGCGCGTCGACGATCCCGAGTGCGGCCCGCGGCCCCTGGACGTACGTCTCGGCGACGAGCACATTCGCCGCGGGGAACCGGCTCTGGATGGTCGTGATGACGTCGCGCTTCGCTGCGGCATCGTTGCCGGTGACGAGCCCGATCCGCCTCGGGAGGAGCGGCAGCGGCCGTTTCCGCTCGGCGTCGAACAGGCCCTCGGCGGCGAGCGCCGTCTTGAGGCGCTCCAGCGCTGCGAGGTGCGCGCCGAGGCCGAAGCGCTCGATGCTGAGCGCACGGAGGCGGAAGTCGCCGCGCTGCTCGAAGAGCTCCGGCCGGCCGTAGACGTGCACCCGCTCGCCGTCTGCGAGATCGAGGCGGAGGCCGTCGAACTGACCGCGCGGCATCGTCACGCCGACACAGGAGCCGTCACCCGGGTCCTTGAGCGTGAGGAAGACGCTCGCCCAGCGGTCGTGGCGTCGGAGCTCGGTGACCTCGCCTTCGACCCAGACGGTGGGCAGACGGCCGAGCCACTGCGCGATGCCGCGGTTGAAGGCGGCGACGGAGTAGACCTTCCGGTCCTCGTAGGGGAGCGGATCGACCTTCACCGTGCCAGCGTAACCGCCGCGCCGCGGGCGGGAAACGCCGCGGGCTAGAGCAGGATCTCGGCGGCGGTCGCGTGCGCGCAGCCGCTGCCGACGAGCCTGACCGCGAGGTGCAGGTCGGCCTCGCTGATGGCGAGCCGCTCCGCGAGCGAGAGCGGGTAACCCGCTTCGATGAGCACGTGGAGTCGCCAGCTCTCGACTTTCGAGCGTTCGCTGGTCTCGGGCTCTGCGATTTCGGTCATCTCGCTCATGGCTCGGATAGTTCGTCTCCCCTTGGACGAACCCTGCCGCTGTTTGTTGGTGGAAGCCGCGAAACGTCTACGAAGAGCGCTGGACGGCGCTGTCCGCATCGAGCCGCCGCATCAGCTCCTGGAGCCGTGCCTCGAGCACGCCGCGCTCCGCGTCCGCGTCGGCGTTCAGCTCCTCGAGCCGCCGCCGGACGTCGGCTTCCAGGTCCGCGATCCGCTGGTCGAGCGCCGTGATCCACTCGTCCCGCTGCCGCTCGAGTCCCTTCGTCACCTCGGCGAGCCGGCGCTCGAGACGTTGCGCCCCGGCGTCGCCGACGTGCGCGAGCCGTTCGGCGAGGACGGCCTCCGCCTCGCGGGCGAACACCTCCACCGCACGGTCGAGCTCGCGCCCGAGGCGCCGCGCAGCCTCCTCGCGCGCCGTCTTCGCGACGGTGGCGAACTGCTGCGTCGCCTCCTCCGCATAGGCGGTCGTCGCGCGGGCGACGAGGCGTTCCATGTGCTCGATCTGCTTGCGCGACGCGTCCTCGAAGCCGCCGCGGATGCGCTGCACCGCCTCGACCTCCTCGCGCTCGACGCGCTCGACCAAAGCCTTCTCCCGTCCGCGCATCCGATCGTCGAGTTCGTGGAGTGCGCGCCGCCGCTCGGCCGCGTGCGACTCGACCTCCGCCTGCGCCGCCGCGACCGCCTCGCCGAGCGCCCTGTCCAGCTCGGAGCGCAGCCGTGCGAGCGAGGCGCGCTGGTCGTCGCTCTCCGCCGAGAGCCTGTCGGCGTCCGCGGTGAGTCGCAGCTCGACCTCGGAGACGAGCTGTTTCTGGCGCGTCGACAGTTCCGCGATTCTCGCCTTGGTCGCCTCGGAGGCGCGGTCGAGATCCTGTGCCCACGCGGCGAGCCGCTGCTCGACCTGCGCCTGCGTGCGCGTCAGCGCTTCCGTCAGCGACGCCGTCGACTCGCGCTCCCGCTCGGCGAACTCGCGTCTCCGCTCCTCCGCGATCCTGCGCTCCTCCTCGACGAGCAGCGAGACGGAGTCGGCCCGCGCCCGGGCGAGCACCCGCTCGAGCTCGACCGCGCGCTCGGCCGCCTCGGCGTCGACGAGCTCGTACAGCTGCACCCGCGAGGCCTCGAGCCGGCTGTCGACGTCGTCGGAGCGCTGGAGTGCGCGCCGGAGCAGGACCGACGCCGCCGCAGCGATCGCGCACACCACGAGACCGGACGCGGCGACTGCAAGCTGGCGCTCGCGCGGTTGGTGGAGCGCGAAGACGAGCCAGGCCGCGACCGCGCCGGCAGAGAGGAGCACGGTGGCGCCGACGAGCACCCGCGGGGACGCCGCCCGGAACGCTGCGAGTGCAAGCGACGCTGCGGCGATGAGGATGCCTGCGGCGAAGGCGAGGTCGAGAATCGTCGTCAGCGCCATCGATCCATGGTACGGCCTCAGGCGGCGCGGAAGAGCAGAAGCGCCGCGGCCAGCAGCGCCATCGCGGCCGCGAGCGCCTGGAGCGCCGCCTCCGGCGCCCGGGCGAGCAGCTCGGCGTCGACCGGCAGGCGAGAGCCGTCCCCGAGGCGCACCTCACCCGTGACCGACTCGACCCGACGTCGCACGAGGCGCACCTGCGTCGACAGCCGCCGTTGCGCGAGACTCGACATCAGGCCGAAGGCGGCGGCGACGACGGCCGCGACCCGCAGCCGTTCCGCGGAGGCGAAGTACGCCGTCAGGACAGGGAACGCGCCCCACGCGACCGCGAACCAGACGTCCGAATGGAACGCGCCGCCGAACAGCTCGAGGTTGTATGCCGCGACGACGAACGCTCCGAAGGCGACGAAGACGAGGAGCCAGAGCGTCGAGCGCAGTGCGACGACGATCCCGATCGCGCACGCGGCTGCGACCGACGCCGCCGCGAGCCCGACGAGCACGGCGTGGGGGATCCGCGTGGCGAGCGGGTGCCCGTGCAGCTCGTCGAGCGCATGCGCGCCGATTCCCATCGCCAGCAGGAACGCGAGCAGCGTCCAGCCGAGCAGACCCCACTTCATCGCGGGCGCAAGCGCCGCGCCGATCGCGACATACGAGAGGTGCCACAGCGTGTACGGCGGATGAAGGAGCGTCACGTAGTCGCGCCAGCCTCCCGGACGCAACGCGTAGAACGCCGGCCGTGCGTCGCCGCTCACGCGCGCGTCCCCCAGACGACGACGCCGCCGCCGAGGCTCAGCCTCCGTCCGCGCGGGTCGGCGATGCCTGCGTCGTGCCAGAGACGCAGCAGCTCGCCGAGCGGCAGCCGCTGGTAGAAGTCGCGAATGCTCGGCCCGAGGAAGCCGCCGACCTCGTGCCAGCCGGGCGAGACGACGGCGCCCGCGGCAGGCAGGCCGACGCGGACATACAGCTCCCAGAGCGGCCGCCAGATCCCCGTCGGCAGCCCGAACTCCTGCATCGCGATCGTGCCGCCGGGACGGACGACGCGCGCGAGCTCGCGCATCGTCGCGGCGGCATCGTCGACGTAACGCAGGAGATAGGTAAAGGTGAGCGCGTCGAACGATCCGTCCTCGAACGGCAGCGACTCGGCGCGGCCTTCGCGCAGCTCTATCCGTCCTGCGAGCCCCGCGCGCTCGACTCGCTCCCGCCCCGCGGCGAGCATCTCCGGGCTCTGATCGATCCCGACGATCGTCCGCTCCGGAGCCACATGAGCCAGCTCGATCGAGACCGCCGCCGTGCCGCAGGCGACGTCGAGCACGCGCGCCGCATCCGCCGGTACGCGCGCGACGAGGAACGCACGCCAGCGCGGATCCTGGCCGAACGACAGCAGCCGCGCATAACGGTCGTATGTCGGTCCGAGCGGCGCGAACAGGTCGCGCGCGTCGCTCGTTCTCGCCGAAAGCTCTGCCAAGACGCCGAGTCTATTCTTGGCGGATGCCTCTCAGCGGCGACCTGGAGCGGATCGCCGAAGCCGCGGCGACATTCGCGGCGCCGGACGAGCGGGTCGCCGGTGTCGTCGCGGCCGAGCCGCTCGGCGCTGCCCGCCTCTACCTCTGCGCCTACGAATCCGGCGACCGGCACGCGTGGCTCGCTTTCGACGACGACGGCCGCCCCGTGGCGAGCCGCCGGCTCGTGCGAGAGGCGACCTCACTCGCCGCGCTGTGCGAGCTGGCCGAGGAGACCGCGGGCGGGGGCGATCTCGGCGCGCTGCGGGCCAGGCTCACGGAGCTTCGCGAGACCGAGGCGCCGGACGGGATCGAGGCGGCTGAGGCGGCGGCGGCCGCGCTCGAGGACGCGATCGAGCCTGCGCCGCGTGTCGCCACGACCGCCTATCTCGACGCGCTCGGCGTGGCCGCCCGGCGGCTGGAGCAGGCGCTCGGCGATGAGAACGGCTCCCCGTTCGCCGTCGCGCTCCAGCAGGCGCTGCCGGCGATCGAGGAGCTCTCCGCCGAGGTCGAGCGCACGTACAAGGGGCCCTTGGCGTAGGCGACGTGGCTACAGTGAGGACATGGAAGGTGGCAGTTTCGGATTCCCGTTCGGGGGCGACCCCGAAGACCTGATGCGCAGCCTGCGCGAGTTCGCCGAGCAGCAGGCCGAGAGCGTGCACGAGGCGCAGCGCGAGCAGTTCGCCACGCTGACGCTGAACACCGCGGTGGAGCTCACGGCGGCCGCGTTGCAGCAGGTGCAGCCGCAGGGCGGCGTCGACGAGCAGGCGATCGCGCTCCGCGACGCCATGCGCGTGCTCTTCCCCGAGGCGGTCGCGCTCGTCAGCGCGGCGCGCCGCGGCTTCATGCGTGAAGGCCTATAGCGCCGGTCGTTTTCGGCGGATTCGTGCCAGGCACAACGGTGACGGAACTGTCACCTGATCGTCATGCGCGGGGCGGCGAGCCGGGTGCGGCGCCGGATCGTGCCAGGCACGATGGTGACCGAACAGTCACGGTCTCGCGGACGGTGCCAGGCACAACGGTGGCGCGTCGCCCGGCGTACAATCGCGCCCGCCTGTGACGCTGCTCGACCGAGCCATCGTCCGCCTGCTGCCGGCCGTTCCCAGGCCGGTCGTCCAGCGCTTCTCCGCCCGCTACATCGCCGGCGCCACGCTGCCCGAGGCGGTGCAGGCGGTGAAAGACCTGAACGCCGACGGGAAGCTCGCCACCATCGACGTGCTGGGTGAGGAGATCTCCCGCGAGGACGAAGCGCGGACGATCGCGCAGGCGTACCGCGGCGTCTTCGCCGAGATCGAGCGCGAGCGGCTCGACTCGAACGTCAGCGTCAAGCTGACCGCGCTCGGCCTGCACCTCTCGTACGAGCTCTGCCGCGAGAACCTCGAAGCGGTTCTCCACGAGGCGGCGACTCACGGGAACTTCGTCCGCATCGACATGGAGGACTCGACGACGACGGACGAGACGCTGCGTCTCTACCGCGAGCTGCGCGAGTCGGGCCACGACAACGTCGGCGTCGTCCTCCAGTCGTATCTGCGGCGGACGGTCGACGACGTGCGCGACCTCGCAGATCTCCGTCCGAGCGTGCGCCTCTGCAAGGGGATCTACGTCGAGCCGTCGTCGATCGCGTACACCGACCACGATGCGGTGCGCGCGAGCTACGTGCGCTGTCTCGACGCGCTGCTCGACGCAGGCGCGTACGTCGGCGTCGCAACGCACGACGAGTGGCTGATCGGCGAGGCGCTTGCGCGCATCAACGAACGCGCACTCGCGTCGACGGACTACGAGTTCCAGATGCTGCTCGGCGTGCGCGACCGCCGCGCGAGCGAGCTCGTCGCGTCCGGGCACCGGCTGCGCGTCTACGTGCCGTACGGCGAGCAGTGGTACGGGTACTCGCTCCGCCGTCTCCAGGAGAACCCCGCGATGGCGGGGACGATCGCGCGCGCGACGCTCGGCCGCGCGATCGGCCGCGGCTAGCCGGCGCGACGCGCGTACAGCAGAAACGTCGAGGGCACGCGGCGGTCGTGGCGCCGGCGTGAGGTGCCGCCCGGGTACTCCTCGAGCGCCTCGATGCGGAACCCGGCGCGGGCCAGCGCCGTCACGACCTGGCCGAGCCGCCAGAGCCGCTCGGTGTCCACGGACGGGTCGACGAAGTAGTCCTCGCGCCAGTGCAGCAGCCCGTCGACGCAGTCGGCCACCGGGTGATCGTCGAAGACGAGCAGCTCGCCGTGCGCCCGCAGCGCGTCCGCGAGCCCGCGCGCCCAGACGTCGAGGTCGTGCAGCCGCGCGAGGACACCCTCGCCGGAGTAGACGAGGTCGAAGCGGCCGCGCCGAAGCTCGGTCGGCAGCGCCTCCGCGTCGCCGTGCACCCAGAGAATCGACGGCCACCGCTCCCGCGCTGCGTCGAGCCCCTCCTCCCACGGATCGACGCCGGTCGCGACCGCACCGAGCTCGGCCAGCTCGGCGGTTGCGGCGCCGTTGCCGCACAGGATGTGGAGCACCCGCTTTCCGTTCAGGTCGCCGAGCGTCCGGCGCACGATCTCCGGCAATCTGGTCACGTCCGCGGCGCGACTGTGCGCGTCGTCGAACATGCGCCGGTTGAAGTCGGTCGGCTCCATCACGCGCGCAGCGAGAAGCCGCCGTCGACGATGATCGTCTGTCCGCGGATCATCTCCGCGTCGGGCGAGGCCAGGAACGACACGGCCGCGGCGATGTCGTCCGGCGCCGCGAGCCTCCCGGCCGGCGTCCGCTCGACCGTGCGCAGCATCTCGTCCTTGTTCGGGAAGAACTCGAGCGCGTCGGTCTCGACGACGCCGCCCGACACGGCGTTGACGCGGATCCCGAGCGGGCCGAACTCGACCGCGAGGTACCGGATCACCGACTCGAGCGCCGCCTTCGACGTGCCGACGAGGATGTAGTTGTCGAGGACGCGCTGCGAGCCGAGGCTGGAGATGGCGAGGATCGACGAGCCCGGCTCCATCGCCGGCGCGGTAGCCCGCGCGATCGCCAGCAGCGCCCGCGCGTTCGCGTTGACCGTCCAGTCCCAGTGCTTGTCCTCCGTCTCGAGCGCGGGACGGATCACGCCTGTCGCCGCGTTGTGGACGACGACGCGGTACGGGCCCGCCGCAGCGAGCTCCTCGACGACGGTGGGGGATGCGACGTTCCCGCGCACGAGCACCGGCTCGGCGCCGGCGGCGCGAATCGTCTCCGCGGCCGCCTCGGCGGCCGTGTCGTTGCGCATGTAGCCGAGCACCGCGCGCGTGGCGCCGTCCCGGACGAGCCGCAGCGCGATCGCCAGGCCGATCCCTCTCGTTCCCCCGGTCACGAGGACCGAGGATCCAGTCGGGCTCATTGCCGCGAGGGGAGCGGCGCGTCGGCCGGCGCGGAGCTCGGCAGCTCGCTCCAGCCGGGACGGGTGCGGGGCTCGCGGGCACCGTCCTCGGCCTTCGACGACGCGTGGCCGAGCCGGTCGAGCAGCTCCATCTTCTCCTCCGCGTACCGCTTCACCGGATGGTCGTCCGGCAGGTCGAGGACGAGCTCCTGGATGCGCGCGCGCAGCTGGTACGCGAAGTGGGGCGTGGCGGGGCCGACGAGGGCGTCGACGTCGGCGAAGGTGGGCTCGGACATCGCCGAAACCCTAACGGTAGGGTCGGGAGCGTGCGCCGACTCTCGCCCGTGGACGTGATGTTGCTCGGGACGGTGCTGCTCTGGGCGCTGAACATCACGATCACGCGGTACATGTTCCTCCACGGCTGGTCGCCGCTGGCCTACGGGACGATCCGCTACTTCGCGGCGACGCTGCTGTTCGTGGGCTTCACGTACTACCGCGAGCGCTCGTTCCGGATCGAGCGGAGCGACTTCTGGCTCGTCGGGCTGGCGGCCGCGCTGATCTTCCTGAACCAGGTCTGCTTCGTGTACGGGCTGAAGTTCGCGCACGCCTCGACGATGGCTCTGCTCCTCGGCACGACGCCGGTCTTCATCGGGCTGACGACGCTGGCCCTCGGTCTCGAGCACCTGGCGCGGCCGTTCTGGATCGGCGCCGGCGTCACGTTCGTCGGGGTGGCGCTGATCGCCGCCGGCTCGAGCGGCGGGTTCTCGACCGGCGCGAAGGGCGACCTGATCGCGATCTTCACCGCCTTCACGTGGGGGTGCTACACGGTCACGATCGCGCCGCTGATGCGCCGCTACTCGCCGTTCCGGATCAGTGCGATCGTCCTCGCGCTCGGCTGGATCCCGCTGGCGCTCATCAGCATTCCGCAGCTGCGTGCGCAGGACTTCTCGTTCGGCTGGAAGGTGTGGCTCGGCTTCGCCTACGCCGTGATCGGGCCGCTGTTCCTGACGAACATCCTCTGGTTCACGGCGATCGACCGGGTCGGCCCGGCACGCGCCTCGCTGTTCGGGAACATGCAGCCGTTCTTCGCGGTCATCTTCGCCCTGATCCTGCTCTCGGAGACGCTGAGCGCCCTCGAGATCGTCGGCGGCGTGTTCATCTTCGCCGGCATCGCCCTCGAGCGCATCTGGCGTCACTCGCGGGAGCCGATGGTTCCGTCATAGGGGCATAATCCGTTCCATGGCCGAAGACTTCATGCCGTTACTCGGCTGGGACTACGTCGAGTTCTGGGTCGGCAACGCGAAGCAGTCGGCGTTCTTCTACGAGCACGCGATGGGGTTCAGCCGGATCGCGTACGAGGGGCCGGAGACGGGAGTGCGCGACCGCGCGTCCTACGTGCTCCAGCAGGGCGACATCCGCTTCGTCGTGACCAGCGCGCTGCGCGAGGAGCACGACATCACGAAGCACTGCGCCCGCCACGGCGACGGCGTGAAGGACATCGCGCTGACCGTGCCGGACGCGACGGAGGCGTACCGGCAGGCGGTGCAGCGCGGCGCGCGCGGGATCGCCGAGCCGTACCGCCTCGACGACGAGTTCGGCTCGATCGAGCTGTCCGCGATCGCGACGTACGGCGACACGATCCACACGTTCGTGAACCGCGCCGACTACGCGGGTCCGTTCAAGCCCGGCTACGTGTCGGTGTCCGGCAACGGCGCACCCGGCGGCGGCGTCGGGCTGACGAACGTCGACCACATCGTCGGCAATGTCGAGCTCGGACGGATGAACCACTGGGTCGAGTACTACGAGCGCGTCTTCGGGATGACCGAGATGATCCACTTCTCCGACGAGGACATCTCGACCGAGTACTCCGCGCTGATGTCGAAGGTGATGGCGGACGGCGAGGGGAAGATCAAGTTCCCGATCAACGAGCCGGCCGAGGGCAAGCGGAAGAGCCAGATCGAGGAGTACATCGAGTTCAACGGCGGCGCCGGCGCGCAGCACGTCGCGCTCGCGTCGACGAACATCGTCGAGACCGTCGAGGCGCTGAAGGAGCGCGGGATGCTCTTCCTCGAGACTCCCGACTCGTACTACGACGAGGTGCCGGACCGGGTCGGGGAGATCGACGAGGACTACGCCGACCTCCGGCGGCACCGGATCCTCGCCGACCGCGACGACGACGGCTATCTGCTCCAGATCTTCACGAAGACCGCGCAGGACCGGCCGACGGTGTTCTTCGAGGTGATCGAGCGCCACGGCGCGCGCGGGTTCGGCGACGGCAACTTCAAGGCGCTGTTCGAGGCGATCGAGCGCGAGCAGGCGCTCCGCGGAAACCTCTAGGGGGCGGGATGTTCGACCAGCTCAGGTCGGCGGGCCGGCAGGCGCGTCTTCTCGACAACGTCGATCACCGGCCGTGGCCGCCGCCGGCCGGACGGTGGACGCTGGCCGAGACGCTCGAGGACGTGCTCTTCGCGCACTGGCCCGTGTCTCCCGCAGCGCTGCGCCCGCTCGTTCGGGACGACGTCGAGATCGAGACGCACGACGGCTCGGCCTGGGTCGGGATCGTGGCGCTCCGCGTCACGGCGCTGCGCGGTCGCGGACTGCTGCCGGTCCCCGGGTTCTCGTCGTTTCTCCAGCTGAACGTGCGCACGTACGTCCGCGGCCGCGACGACAAGCCGGGCGTCTGGTTCCTCAGCCTCGACGCGTCGAGCCGGTTCGCCGTCGAGGGCGCACGGCGCCGTTTCGGGCTGCCGTTCTTCCACGCGCGGATGTCGTTCGACGAGACCGGGGACTGGCGTGACGTCGAGTGCGCGCGGATCGGCGAGCGCGGCCGCGTCTTCAGCGGGCGCTACCGGCCCGTCGGGGAGGAGTTCGTGTCCGCGCCCGGATCGCTGGAGGAGTTCCTCTTCGAGCGCTATTGCCTGTACGCCACCGGCCGGACCGGTCTGCTCCACCGCGCAGAGATCCACCTCGAGCCGTGGTCGGTGCGCGGCGCCGAGGCGGAGATCGAGCTGGCCACGATCGCGCCGCTCGAGCTGAGCGGCTCGTGCGTGTGTCACGCGGCGGCACGCCAGGACCTCGTCGTCTGGCCACTCGAAGCCCTCGACTGACGCGCTGCGTACGCTTCGCGCCGTGAGCCCGCAGAGGAGAACGGCGCTCGGATCGGTGCTCGCCGCTGCGGCGCTGATCGGGCTGAAGCTCGGCACCGGCCTCGTGACCGGCAGCCTCGGCCTGCTCTCCGAGGCGCTGCACTCGGGCACGGATCTGATCGCGGCGCTGCTGACGTTCTTCGCGGTCGGCGTGTCCGGCCGCCCGGCGGACCGCGGGCACCAGTACGGGCACGGAAAAGCGGAGCACCTTGCGGCGCTCGGCGAGGGAGCGATCCTCGTGCTCGCGAGCATCGCGATCGTCTGGCGCGCGATCGTCAGGCTCGCCGGCCATTCGACCGCGGAGGTGCACGCGGAGTGGTACGCGCTCGTCGTCATCGGCGTCGTGATCGTCATCGACATCTTCCGCACGGTTGCGTCCGCGCGCGCGGCGCGCCGCTACGGGAGCGTCGCGCTGTCGTCGAACGCGCTCCACTTCGGGAGTGACCTCGGCGGCTCGGTCGCTGTGCTCGTCGGGCTCCTGCTCGTGCGGGCCGGATACGCGAACGCCGACTCGATCGCGGCGCTGTTCGTCGCCGGGCTCGTGCTCGTCGCCGCCGTCCGGCTGATGCGCAGGAACGTCGACGTGCTCATGGACCGGGTGCCCGCCGACGAGGAGGCGACGGCGCGCCGCGCCATCGCGGCGATCGAGCCGCCGGTGGAGCTGCGGCGGCTGCGCATGCGGCAGGCGGCCGGGCGGTACTTCGCCGACGTCGTGATCGGCGTCTCCTTCGAGCAGGCGGTGGGGCAGGGGCATGCCGCCGCCGACCAGGTGGAGCAGGCGGTGCAGTCGGCGCTTCCCGAAGCCGACGTCGTCGTCCATGTCGAGCCCCGCGGCGGAGAGCGCGCGACCCGCGAGCGCGCGCACGCGGCTGCGCTCGCCGTCCCGCGTGTCCGCGAGGTCCACAACGTCAGCGTCGTCTCCGTCGACTCGGGCCTCGAGGTCTCGCTCCACATCAAGCTGCCGGGCGAGCTGCATCTCGACGAGGCGCATGCGATTGCCGAGGAGGTCGAAACCGCGATCCGCGCGGCGGCGCCGGAGGTCTCGTCCGTCCAGACGCATCTCGAGCCGCTGGCGGAGGAGAGCGCGGCGACGCGGCCGCCGCCCGCCGAGGTGGCCGGTGACATCGAGACGGTCGCGCGGATCGTGCGCCGGGAGACCGGCGGCGACCCGGTCGAGCTCCGGTTCCTCGAGACGGACGAAGGGCTCGTCGCGTACCTCACGCTTCGCGTCGACGGCACCACGCCGCTCGCCGTCGCCCACGCGGAGGCGAGCCGGGTCGAGGAGCTGATCCGCCGCGAGCGTCCCGAGATCTCCGACGTGATCGTGCACACCGAACCGTGAAGCTCTGCATGTTCAGCCCGGTCGATCTCGACCTCGAGCGCGGCTGGCCGGGCCGGATCGACGGGGACCGCGTGACCCAGCTCGCGGCGCAGACGCTGCAGTCGTTCTTCACCGGAGGCGGCGGCGCGCGCGAGCACGCCGAGTACCCGCTGGACGGCGTCGTGTTGCGCCCGCCGGTGCTGCACCCGCCGTCGGTGCGCATCTTCGACGAGGACGGGGACTTCCGGTTTGCGACTCCGGCGGCGATCCACGGGCCGGAGGACACCGTGCGTCTGCCCGACGGTGTCGACGAGATCCGGCCGGTGCTGCGCGTCGCGGCGGTGATCGGCGCGGACGGCGCCGTCGGCGGTCACACGCTGATGAACGACTGGGTCGCGCCGGCTCTCGCCGGCGCGAAGGCGCACGACTTCGCGATCTCGCTCGGTCCGGTCGTGATCACGGACGTGGTCGACGACTGGGGTGATCTCGTCGCCTACGCGGCGCGGAACACGCGGCTCCTCCCGGGCGATGTGATCGCCGCGCCCGGGGAGCTGCAGGACGCGGTCGGCGCGGGCGATATCGTCGAGCTGAGCCTGCCGCCGTTCGGCGTGCTCCGCAATCCCGTTGCCCGATAAGGAGGCGCCGATGTTCGAGGTGGAGGTCAAGCAGGTTCCGGCACAGAGGTACTCGTCCCGGACGGCGAACCTGCACGTGCACGAGCTGCCGCCGTTCATCGGCGAGACGATCGGCGAACTCGCCGCAGCCGGCATGGACGGTCCGCCGTTCGCCATCTACCACGGTCAGGTGAACGAGACGGACGACGGACCCGTCGAGGTCGGGGTACCGCAGGCCGGAGGAGACAAGGAGCTGCCGGCGGGTGAGGTCGCGTTCACCGCCGTCGCCGGCGACGACTGCGCGTTTCCGCAGATCCTCGGCGCGTACGACGCGATCGTCCGATGGGCTCAGGAGAACTCCCGCGAGTTCGCCGGTTCGCCGCGCGAGGTGTATCTCTCCGGCCCGGACGAGCCGCAGAGCTGGGAGGTCGTCTGGCCGCTCCGGTAGTCGCAGTCGTCGGCGCGGGGGTGATGGGCTGCGCCGCGGCGTGGGCCCTGACGGAGCGCGGCGCCGACGTGACGGTGCTCGAGCAGTTCGAGCTCGAGCACACGCGCGGCTCCAGCCACGGGCGGACCCGCATCGTCCGCGTCGCGTATCCCGAGCCCGACTGGGTGCGCCTCGCCGAGGAGGCGATGCGCGGCTGGCGCGAGCTGGAGACGCAGTCCGGCGAGGAGCTGCTCGGGCTGTACGGGCTCGTCGAGGTCGCGTCGTCGCCGGAGCTGACCTCGGCGTCGGCGCTCGACGCGTGCGGCCTCGACTACCGGCTGCTTGACGGAGGCGAGGCGCGGCAGCTCGGCGTCGCGCTGCCGGACGGATGGGCGGCGCTCCACCAGCCCGAGGCGGGGGTCGTGCGCGCCGACCTCGCGCGCCGTGCGTTCCTCGACGTCGCTCTCTCGCGTGGCGCGCGCGTCGAGACGGGCCGGCGCGTCGTTTCGCCGGACGATGTCGACGCCGACGTCGTCGTCGTGACCGCGGGCGCATGGGTGACGGACTTCGTCCCGGACCTTCCGGTGAGCGTCACGCGCGAGACGATCGCGTACTTCCGCCGGGAAGGGCCGGCGTCGCCGTCTGTCGTCGAGCTGAACGAGGAGACGCGCGGCCACGCGATGTACGCGCTGCACGATCCGGTGCACGGGCTGAAGGCGGGCGCGCATCACGCCGGGACGGAGATCGACCCGGACGAGGACGGCGAGCCGGACGCGGCGATCGTCGAGCGGATCTCCGCATGGGTGCGCGAGCGCCTGCCGGACGCCGATCCAGCGCCGGCCGGTGCGGAGACGTGCATCTACACGAGCACCGCCGACGAGTCGTTCGTGCTCGAGCGCCGCGGCCGTGTCGTCGTCGGCTCGGCGTGCTCCGGCCACGGCTTCAAGTTCGCGCCCGCGGTCGGCCGCAGGCTCGCGGATCTCGCTATTCGCTAAACTGCGATTCGCAACTCTGCGAACGCAATGGCCAAACCCTCGCCCGTCAACCCGTTCAACTTCGGCGACCTCGCCCTCGACGAGGGCTTCACCGACCGCGAGACGGAGCTCGGCGAGCTCGCGGCGGACATCCGCAACGGCCAGAACGTCGTCGTCTTCGCACCGCGCCGCTACGGCAAGACCTCGCTCGTCTGGCGCGCCATGCAGGAGCTCGCCCGCCGCGACGAGGTGCTCGTCGCCCAGGTCGACCTGATGCGGACGGCGACGAAGGAGCAGCTCGCCGCAAAGCTCGCGCAGGCGCTCTACGAGCAGGTGGCGACGCCGCTCGACCGGGTGCGCGACCGCGCCGCCGAGATCTTCCGGGGCCTGCGCATCCGGCCGGTCATGACGGTGGATCCGAATACCGGCGCGCTCGGGTTCAGCTTCGCGGCGGGCCAAACGCGCGAGGACGTGAACGCGACCCTCGAGCGGCTGCTCGAGCTGCCGGCAGAGCTCGCGGCCGAGCGCGGCCGCCGCGTCGCGCTCGTGTTCGACGAGTTCCAGCAGGTGATCGGGCTCGACCCGGGCCTGCCTGCGCTGATGCGCGCGGTGTTCCAGTCGCAGCCCGACGTCTCGCACGTCTACCTCGGCAGCAGGCGCTCGCTGATGGCGGAGCTCTTCAACAACGTCAACGAGCCGTTCTGGCGCAGCGCGAAGCACATCGAGCTCGGCCCGATTCCGGCGGACGCGTTCGCTGCGTTCGTCACCGAGCGCTTCGCCGCAACCGGGAAGAAGGCGCCGCCGGCGGTCGTCGACGCGGTGCTCGAGATCACGCACGGCCACCCGTATGGGACGCAGGAGCTCTGCTACGCCCTCTGGGAGGAGACGCCCGCCCGCGGCGCCGCCAACGAGGCGCGACTGGCCGCCGCGATGGAACGGGTCCTCCGCTCCGAGAACGCGTACTTCACGCACGTATGGGACGGCGCGTCGCGCGCGCAGCGGCTCGTGCTCCAGGCGCTCGCAGCCGAGCCGGCCGACGCGGTCACGAGCGCGGAGTACCGGCACCGGCACGGGCTGCCGACGGGATCGAGCGTCCACCGCGCGCTCGAGGCGCTCGTCGAGGACGAGTTGGTCGCCCGCGAGGGGCCGGGCCGCTACCGGATCGTCGAGCCGTTCCTGGCGGAGTGGGTCCGCAGGTACGGCGCGTGATGCCGCAGTAACCTTTCGGCATGCCGTTCTACCAGCGCCTCGGCGACGTCCCGCGCAAGCGCCACGTGCAGTTCCGGGAGAACGGAACGCTGCTCAGCGAAGAGGTGATGGGGCTCGAGGGCTTCACCGGCAACGAGTCGATCCTCTACCACCTGTACTCGCCGTGCCGCGTCATGGACCTCGGCGGCTTCGAGCCGATCGTGCGCGACGAGTGGCTGCCGGAACAACATGCCCATCGTCATCTGACGACGTACGGCATCGACGCCGCCGGCGACGAGGTCACCGGCCGCCGGACGCTGATGTGGAACGACGACGTCGAGATCTCGCTCTGCCGGCCTGCGGAGTCGATGGACTACTTCTTCCGCAACGGCGAGGGCGACGAGGTGGTCTTCGTCCACGAGGGCACGGGGACGCTGGAGACGATCTTCGGCGACGTGCCGTACAAGGAGGGCGACTACGTCGTCGTCCCGCGCGGCACGACCTATCGCTTTCGTCCGACGGGACCGCAGCGCTACCTGGTCTTCGAGACGCCGGGGCTGATCGAGATCCCGAAGCGGTACCGCAACGTCTACGGGCAGCTGATGGAGGGCGCGCCGTACTACCATCGCGACATCCATCCGCCGACCGAGCTGCGCACGGTCCGCGAGCAGGGCGAGTTCCGGGTGAAGGTCCGCGTCCGCGGCGGCTACCAGACATACGTCACGGACTTCCATCCGTTCGACGTCGTCGGCTGGGACGGCTACCTCTACCCGTGGACGTTCTCGATCCACGACTTCGAGCCGATCACCGGGCGGATCCACCAGCCGCCGCCGTCGCACCAGACCTTCCAGGGGCAGAACTTCGTCATCTGCTCGTTCTGTCCGCGCAAGCTCGACTTCGATCCGGAGGCGGTGCCGATCCCGTACGTCCACTCGAACCTGCAGTCGGAGGAGATGATCTATTACGTCTCCGGGAACTTCGGCTCACGCAGAGGCGTGGACGTCGGGTCGATCACGCTGCATCCGTCGGGACTCCCACACGGGCCGCAGCCGGGGCTCGCCGAGAAGAGCATCGGCATGCACGAGACGAGCGAGCTCGCCGTCATGTGCGACACCTTCCACCCGTTGAAGCTGTCGACGTTTGCGCGCGACCTCGACGACGGCAAGTACATGTTCTCGTGGTTCGCCAATGCGCAAGCGGACGACGACACCGCCGGTGACGACGCCACCGGCGCGGGGCTCACCTCGCACCTCTAGCGCGCTGCAGCGGCCCTGGGCTTCACGCGCGTCCGCGCGAGCGGCGCGGTCGACGCGCGCACGCGGAGGACCGGCCGGAAGTAGGAGTTCGGCAGCCGCCGCGACGGGTCCTCGATCAGCGTCTCGAGCGTCTGCACCGCCGTGTCGGCGACCTGCGCGATCGGCTGCTCGACGGTCGTGAGCGCCGGGACGGTCCAGGTCGTCGCGTCGATGCCGTCGAAGCCGACCACGGAGAGCTTGCCGGGAACCTCGACCCCGCGCCGTGCCGCCTCGTGCAGCACGCCGATCGCCATCAGGTCGCTCGAGCAGATCACACCGGTTGGAGGGTCGCGCAGCGCCAGCAGCTCCGCGATCGCCCGCTTGCCGCCCTCGACGCTGAAGTCGGCGTGCACGGTCATGCCGCCCGGGTCGAGCCCGGCCGCGCGCATCACCTGCTCGCGCCCCGCCCCCTTCAGGTGCGTCGGGAGATAGTGCTCGGGCCCGGCGACGAAGCCGATCCGCTCGTGTCCGAGGTCGAGCAGGTGCTGGGTCGCGATCTCGCCCGCGGCACGCTCGTCGACGCCGACCGACGGCACGTCGAGCTGGTTCAGCGCGCCGTTCACGAACACGAGCTTCGCGCCCTCGTCGAGCAGCTGCGCGTAGTGGTCGTGGTCGCCGCTGAGATTCGTCATCTCGCAGGAGATGAAGATCATCCCCTCGACGCGACGGTCGAGAAGCATGTGCACGTAGTCGACCTCGCGGAACGCCGCCTCCCGCGTGTTGCAGAGGATCGAGGCGAGCCCGCTCGGAGCCGCGCGTGTCTCGATCGCCTGGGCGAGCGCGGGGAAGATCGGGTTCGTCAGCTCGGGGACGAGGACGCCGATCAGCCCGGTGGCGGGCTTGCGGCCGGGCGGGACGTAGAGCAGCTCCCGCATAGCCCGCTCCACCCGCTCTCGCGTCTCTGGACGGACGGGATTGCCGCCGCTGGCGACCCTCGAGGCTGTGGCGACGCTAACTCCAGCCCGCCGTGCGACGTCTCTTAGTGAGGACATGTTCCCTCGTTATGTAACAGGTTTCACCGTTTCTCGCAAACGCAGGCTCGAGCCCTGCGGGTTCATACGAACGGCTTTGCGGTAGATCCGCGGAGTCGTATGCCAAGGCTTGACATATTCCCGGGAACGCCGTAGGTTCCCGCGTTGTTACATGCCGGTTGTACGCGTTTCATTGGTTGGCCCTCCGCTCGTGTGCGGAGGGACGGGAGTCGGCCTCGAGGCCGGCGCCGTCGTGCAGCTCGAGCCGGCGTCCATAGTCGGAGCACAGGAGGGTCAGGAATGAGAACGAAGCGAACGACCATTCTGGTCGTCGTCGCGCTCGCTGCGGTCCTCGCAGCGCTCGCAGGCGGGGTGAGGGCGGCAGCAGCCGCCGGCCCCGTGATCACCATCTGGACCGATCAGAACCGGCAGACGGCCGTCACGCAGGTCGCGACCGCATGGGCCGCGGCTCGTGGCGCGACCGTCAACGTCGTCGTCAAGAACTTCGGCGACATCGAGTCGAACCTGGGCACCGTCGCCGCCACGGACGCCCCCGACGTCATCGTCGGCGCGCACGACTGGACCGGCCAGCTCGCGGCCAACGGTCTCGTCGAGCCGATCTACCTCAAGCCGGCGGAGAAGGCGCAGTTCCCGGCCTACACGCTGAACGCGTTCTCGTACGGCCTCGCGGTCAAGAAGCTGTACGGCGTGCCGACGCAGATCGAGAACATCGGCCTCGTTGTCGACACCGGGCTCGTCAAGGTGCCGACGACCTTCAAGCAGCTCGAGGCGGAGGCGCTCGCCTTCAAGCACAAGAAGTCCGGCAACCTCGCCATCGCCGTCCAGCAGGGCTCCGGCGGCGACGCGTACCACATGTATCCCTTCTTCTCTGGTCTCGGCGGCTACGTCTTCGGCACGAACAGCGCCGGAAACCTCGACCCGTCGAACATCGGCGTCGCGAACAAGAACTTCCTGAAGAACGCGCCGCTGATCGACAAGTGGAACAAGGAAGGCCTGATCAACGCGGCCGTCGACTCGTCGACCGCGCAGAACGCCTTCATCAAGAAGCAGGCGGCCTTCTGGATCACCGGTCCGTGGAACTCGCAGCTGCTCTCGTCGAGCGGCCTCAAGTTCAAGGTCATCCAGATGCCGAAGATCGCGTATGCCTCGGTGCCGTTCCTCGGCGTCCAGGGCTTCATGGTCACGAAGTACGCGTCCGTGCACGGCGTCGATGCGCTCGCGCAGGATCTCGTGGCGAACTACATCTCCGCTCCGACCGCACAGCTCGCGCTCGCGGTTGCGAACGGCCGCTTCCCGGCGAACACCGCCGCGGGCAAGAAGGTCAACGACCCGGTCCTCGCGCAGTTCGGCAAGGCCGGAGTCGGGGGCGTCCCGATGCCGAACATCCCCCAGATGAACAGCGTCTGGTCGGACCTCGGCGCCGCGTGGGTCAAGTCGACGAAGGGCTCCGGCGCGACGAAGGCGCGGGTCGCCTTCACCGCCGCAGCACGCTCGATCGCCGACAAGATCGGCTAATCGCAACGTGACAGTGCGTGGGCGCCCTCCCGGGGGCGCCCACGCTCCCTTCTCCGCGTGAGGTCGAGTGAGCGCCACGACAGCTACGCCTGCTGTTGCACCGGTCGAGCTTCCACGGCCGGCCATCCTCCCGCGCCTGATCTCCGCGTTCTCCGGCACGACCGGACTCGTCGTGAAGATCGTCCTGCTGTCGCTCATGAACGCGTTCGCGGGGTGGGCGATCTACGTGCTCATCACCCGGGGTCACTGGATCGCGGTCATCGTCCTGATCCTCGCGACGCTCCTGCTCGACGTGATCTACCTCCTCCCGCGGCACTGGACGATGCCGCTGAAGTTCCTCGTCCCCGGCACCGTCTTCCTGATCGGCTTCCAGGTGATCCCGATCCTCTACACGATCCAGGTGGCGTTCACGAACTACTCGACCGGCCACGTGGTCACGAAGAGCGACGCGATCACCCAGATCAAGGTGACGTCGCTCCAGCCGCCGGCGAACGGCCGGTCGTACACGATGGCTGCCGCCCGCGACTCCAGCGGGAACCTCGTCCTGATCCTCCAGGACGACACGAGCCACAAGAACTTCGTCGGAACGCAGAAGGGGCTGAAGCCGCTGCCGGCCGGAAGCGTGAAGACCGGCGCGCTCGGCGTCACCTCGGCGACGGGCTACACGATCGTCACCGGCAGCGCGCTGTTCGCGCTCGACAAGACGCTCCAGAGTTACATCGTCCCGGTCGGCAACGGCGCGGGAATCCGGCCGCAGACGATCTCGAGCGCCGTCGAGCTGGAACCGACGCTTCGCTACGACGCGAAGAACGACACCTTCGTCCGGATCTCGGACGGTGCGGTCTTCCACGACAACGGCAAGGGGGCGTTCGCGCACGGCACCGACGAGCTGGAGCCGGGCTGGAAGACCGGCATCGGCACCAAGAACTTCTCGCGCATCGCGAACGATCCGCTCGTGCGGCAGCCGTTCCTGCGCGTCCTCGTGTGGACGATCGTGTTCGCGGCGTCGACGGTGCTCATCTCGTTCGCGGTCGGGCTCTTCCTCGCGATCGCGCTCGACAAGAAGGGGATGCGAGGCCAGCGCGTGTACCGGTCGCTGATCGTCATCCCCTGGGCGATCCCGGGCTTCCTCTCGCTGCTCGTCTGGCAGGGGCTGCTCAACGACCAGTTCGGCGTCGTCAACCGGATCTTCCACATGAGCATCCCGTGGCTCTTCGACGCGAACTGGGCGAAGGTCTCGTGCATCCTCGTCAGCGCCTGGCTGACCGTCCCCTATTTCTTCCTCGTGTCGATGGGCGCGCTCCAGTCGATCCCGGAGGAGCTGACGGAGGCGGGGCGCGTGGACGGCGGCGGCCCGTTCCAGCTCTTCCGGCGCGTGACGCTGCCGCTGCTGCTGATCGCGGTCGCGCCGCTCCTGATCGCGTCCTTCGCGTTCAACTTCAACAACTTCAACAACATCTACCTGCTGACGAGGGGCGGGCCGCCGCAGGCGAACTCCTCGGTCGCGGGATCGACGGACATCCTGATCAGCTACACATACAAGATCGCCATCGCGACGGGCAAGGGGAACGACTTCGGCCTGGCGTGCGCCGTGTCGATCATCATCTTCATCATCGTCGCGGTCATCTCCGGCGTCTCCTTCTCGCGCACGCGAGTGCTGGAGGACATCGCATGAGCGTCATCGAGACCGCCGCCGCCGCAAAGCCTGCCGTCCGCGAGACGCCCGCGCGGAAGCGCCCGAAGCTCGGCGACACCTGGTGGCGCCACCTCGTCGGGATCGTCGCGGGGCTGATCGCGCTCTTCCCGATCTGGTTCGTCGTCTCCGCGGCGTTCAACGCGGACCAGTCTGTGTCGGGAACGAGCTACCTGCCGACGCACTTCACGCTCAACAACTTCACGCAGATCCTGCACAACACTGTCGTCGACCAGAGCAGCAAGAGCCACGTCGACTCGTCGTTCCTCCGGTGGTGGCTGAACTCGATCCTCGTCTCGGCGGCGGCGGCGCTCTTCACGGTGATCCTCGCGGCGCTCGCTGCGTACGCGTTCAGCCGGTTCCGCTTCAAGGGCCGGCGCTTCGGGATGCTCGCGCTGCTGCTGATCCAGATGTTCCCGCAGCTGCTGCTCGTCGTCGCCATCTACCTGATCGTCCTCAACACCGGCGCGATCTTCGGCTTCCTCGGGCTCAACTCGTTCACCGCGCTCGTGATCGTGTACCTCGGCGGCGCGCTCGGCGTGAACACGTGGCTGATGAAGGGCTTCTTCGACACGATCCCGCACGAGCTCGACGAATCGGCGCGCGTCGACGGCGCCACCGCGTCGCAGATCTTCTGGGGCGTCGTCATGCCGCTCGCCGCGCCGATCATCGCCGTCGTCGGGCTCATCTCCTTCGTCTCGACGATGAACGAGTTCGTGATCGCCAGCGTGATTCTCCAGACCCAGCACCACTTCACGCTGCCGGTCGGGATGAACGGGTTCATCGACCAGCAATACGGGCAGCGCTGGGGCCCGTTCGCGGCGGGCGCGCTGATCGCGATGATCCCGGTGGCCGCGTTGTTCATGGGCCTGCAGAAGTTCATCGTCGGCGGCCTGACGCAGGGCGCAGTCAAGGGATGAGCGAGACCCGCATCGCCGACCCCGCGCGCGCCGCGGCGTCCTCGCTGCTCGCGCAGCCGCATCACGACGGCTCGGACGCGTACGTCCTCGAGCGGCCGCACGATCTCGGCGACGAGGCGGTGCTGCGGCTGCGCGTTCCGCACGAGTCCGCCGTCGACCGCGTGCTGCTCCGTTTCGTCCGCGACGGAGAGCCGCGTGCGGTCGAGGCGGAGCGCGATTCCGAGACCGAGACGGAGACGTGGTGGCGCGCGTCGTTCCCCGCCCTCAATCCGAGCACGCCGTACCGGTGGCTGCTCGACCGCGGGGAGAGCGGCTACTCGTGGGTGACCGGTCGCGGCGTCTCGTCGCAGGACCTTCCGGACGGCGGCGACTTCGTGCTCACGCTCGATGCGGGCGGGCCGGACTGGCACCTCGGCTCCGTCGTCTACGAGATCTTCCCCGACCGCTTCGCCACCACCGGAGCCGGCGCGGGCGCGCCGCTGCCCGAGTGGGCCGTGCGGCGCGAGTGGGACGCGCGTCCCGAGGGTCGCAGCCCGAATACGCCGCGCGAGCTGTTCGGCGGCGACCTGCCCGGGATCGAGCAGCGGCTCGACTACATCGAGCAGCTCGGGGTGAACGCCCTCTACCTCACGCCTATCTTCCCGGCCGGGAGCACGCACCGGTACGACGCGACGAGCTTCGACCGCGTCGACCCGCTGCTCGGCGGCGACGCCGGGCTCGCATCGCTCGTCGCGGCGGCGCACGTGCGCGGGATGCGCGTGATCGGCGACCTGACGCTGAACCATTGCGGCGCCGGCCACGACTGGTTCCTGAAGGGACGCGAGGACGTCAGCTCGCCGGAGCGCGACTTCTTCTACTTCGACGATTCGTTCCCCCACGGCTACGTCTCGTGGTTCGGCGTGAAGTCGCTGCCGAAGCTCGACCACCGCAGCCACGAGCTGCGGCGCCGCTTCCTCGACGGGCCCGAGTCGATCACGGGCCGGTGGCTGCGGCCGCCGGACGGATTCGACGGCTGGCGGATCGACGTCGCGAACATGGCGGGACGCCATCACGACCTCGACCTCACCGTCGAGCTCGCGCGCGCGATGCGGGCCACGATGGCGGCGTCGCGGACCGATGCGGTGCTCGTCGCCGAGCACGGTCACGACTTCCGCGGCGACCTTCAGGGCTTCGGCTGGCACGGGACGATGAACTACGCGGGCTTCCTGCGGCCGGTCTGGGAATGGCTGCGCGGCGACGATCTGCCGCCGGAGCTCCGCCGGTCCTTCTGGGGCCTTCCGGTCGGGCTCCCGCACGCGGGCGGCCGCGACGCGACGGCGGTGATGCGCGCGTTCCGCGCGGGCGTCCCGTGGCCGTCGACGGCGCACTCGTGGGCGCTGCTGGACAGCCACGACACCGCCCGCTTCCGCACGGTCGCAGGCGACCGCGGACGCCAGCTCGTCGGCGTCGGCCTGCAGATGACGACACCGGGCGTGCCGATGGTGTTCGCCGGCGACGAGCTCGGGCTCGAGGGCGACTGGGGCGAGGACGCGCGGCGGACGATGCCGTGGGACGCGCCGGAGCAGTGGGACGAGCCGCTGCTCGAGGCCTACCGGACGCTGATCCGGCTGCGCCGCAGCAGCGACGCCCTCGCACGCGGCGGCATCCGGTACGCGCACGTGTCCGACGACGCGATCGCGTACATCCGCGAGTCACGCGACGAGCAGCTTCTCTGCCTCGCGGCGCGCGCCTCGCACGATCCCATCACCGTTCCCTTCACCGAGCTCGAGACGTTGTACGGCGAGGACGCGCGCAACGGCGTGCTCCCCGCCGGCGGCCCCGCATTTCACATCTGGAGGATCCCTAATGGCTGACGTCGTCTTCAACGAGGTCGACAAGGTCTACGAGAACGGCTTTCACGCCGTGGACAGCCTGTCGCTCGACATCCGCGACGGAGAGTTCCTCGCGCTCGTCGGCCCCTCTGGCTGCGGCAAGACGACCGCGCTGCGCATGGTGGCCGGGCTCGAGGACATCACCGGCGGCGAGCTCTTCATCGGCGAGCGCAAGGTGAACAACCTGACGCCGAAGGAGCGGGACATCGCGATGGTCTTCCAGAACTACGCGCTGTACCCGCACCTGTCCGTGTTCGAGAACATCGCGTTCGGGCTCCGTCTCCGCAAGGAGCCGAAGGACGTGATCAACGAGCGCGTCATGTGGGCCGCGGAGATGCTCGACCTGACGCCGTACCTCGACCGGAAGCCGAAGCAGCTCTCCGGCGGGCAGCGGCAGCGCGTCGCGATGGGCCGCGCGATCGTGCGCAAGCCGCAGGTGTTCCTCATGGACGAGCCGCTGTCGAACCTCGACGCGAAGCTGCGCGTCCAGATGCGTGCCGACATCGCGAAGCTCCAGCACGATCTCGAGACGACGACGATCTACGTGACGCACGACCAGGTCGAGGCGATGACGATGGGAGACCGCGTCGCCGTCATGCAGGGCGGCGTCCTCCAGCAGGTCGCCGAGCCGCAGCGGCTGTACGACCAGCCGGAGAACCTGTTCGTCGCGGGGTTCATCGGCACGCCGCCGATGAACCTGCTCGAAGTGCGCGTCTCCGCCAACGGCGGCGTCAGCATCGAGCTCGGCGGGACGACGCTCGACGTCCCGGACCAGGCGCTGAAGGCGTATCCGAAGGTGCGCTCCTACGGCGGGCGCACGGTCATCGCCGGGCTGCGCAGCCAGTTCATCCATCCCGCGAACGAGCGGCCGGACCTGCCGACACTCGACGCCCGCGTCGATCTCGTTGAGGCGCTCGGCGCGGAGTCGATCGCGTACTTCCGGATCGAGGCGCGGGCGATCCGTGACGTCGAGGTGGGACAGGAGGTCGAGGAGGGCTCGGTCGAGGGCGCGGTGGGGACGCGGCCGAATCTCGTCGCGCAGTTCCCGGCGCACGTCGTGCTCCAGCTCCAGTCGCACGTTCCCGTCGCCGTCGACGTCGGCCGGCTCCACTTCTTCGACGCGGACTCGGGTGAACCGCTCCGCTAGCGCGACCGCCGCCTTCGCCGTCGCAGTCCTGGCCGCCGTTCTCGCGACGGCCGGCTCCGCCGGCACGAAGGCGGCCGGTCCGCCGTCGGGCGCGGCGCTGGCCGCGCTCGCGCAGCCGGGAGCGGACTCGTCGCTCGCGACCGACCGCATCTACTTCGTGATGACGGACCGGTACGCGAACGGCGATCCGTCGAACGACACCGGCGGGCTCAGCGGCGGCCGTAGCACCACCGGCCTCGACCCGACGTCGACGGCGTTCTGGCACGGCGGCGACTTCAAGGGGCTGACGGGCGGCTGTACCGATCCGGTGCACGGGCTCCAGCGGATCAAGAACCTCGGCTTCAACGCGATCTGGATCACGCCGGCCGTCGTCAACCAGATCCTGCAGGGCAGCTCCGCGGGCTATCACGGCTACTGGGGGCTCGACTTCACGCGCGTCGACCCGCACCTCGGCACCGACCAGGACTTCGCCGACTTCGTCACGTGCGCGCACAGCCTCGGGATGAAGGTGATCCTCGACGTCGTCGTCAACCACACCGGCGACATCGTCGAGTTGAGTGGCGGCTCGACGTACTCGGGCGCGCCGGACCGCAACTGCCACGGCAAGGTCTTCAATCCGGCGCGCTACGTCGGCACGAACACGTTCCCGTGTCAGAGCGCGCGCTTCATGCCGCACATACCGCTCGTGCTGCCGTCGCTCGCGCACGTGAAGAAGCCGGACTGGCTCAACGACCCGCTCAACTACCACGACCGCGGCGACATCGACTTCTCGTCGTGCAACGAAGCCTGCTACGAGAACGGCGACTTCTATGGGCTCGACGACCTGTTCACGGAGAAGCCCGTCGTCGAGAAGGGGCTCGCCCAGATCTACGCCGCGTGGGTGACGACGTACAAGCTGGACGGCTTCCGCGTCGACACGGCGCGCCACGTCAACGCCGGCTTCTTCAAGCTGTGGGTGCCGCAGATCCTCGCCGCTGCGAAGTCGGTCGGCGTGAACGACTTCCAGATCTTCGGCGAGGTGCCGATCACCGACACGGTCGAGCAGTCGGCGTACGTCCGCAACCGCGGCCTGCCGAGCGTCCTCGACTTTCCGTTCCAGGACGCGGTCACCGGGTACGCGTCCGGCGGTTCGAGCGCGGTCGCCGTGCTGCACCGGATGCAGGACGACGACTACTACCGGCTCCCGGACGGATCCGACCCGACGCCGCCCACGTTCCTCGGCAACCACGACATGGGCCGCGCCGCGTACGAGATCGCCCTCGCGGGCGGCGGCCTGACCGGCGGCGCGCTGCTGCAGCATCTGCAGCTCGGCTACGACCTGCTCTATCTCCTCCGCGGCGCGCCGGTCGTCTACTACGGCGACGAGGTCGGGATGATCGGGACCGGCGGCGATCAGGCGTCGCGGCAGGACATGTTCCCGACGCAGGTGCCGGACTGGCAGACGCAGCCGCGCGTCGGCAGCCCGCCGATCGGGACGGGCTCGTCGTTCGACGTGACGAACAACCCGCTCGAGCTGGAGCTGAAGCAGCTCGGCGCGCTTCGCGAGTCCGATCCGGCGCTCGCCACCGGGGCGACGATCGTCCGGCTGGCGAAGGGCGGGCTGCTCGCGATCAGCCGCATCGACGCGGCCGGGAGACGCGAGTACCTCGAGCTGTTCAACAACGGAGCCGCCCCGGCGAGCGCGACCGTCACGACCGCGACGCCGTCGTCGACGTGGACGGCGCTGCTCGGCGGCGGCGGGGCCGTCTCCAGCGACTCCGCCGGCAGGCTCACCGTGCAGGTGCCGGCGGTGGGCGCCGTCCTGCTGCGGGCCGACGCGCAGATCCCGGCGGCAGCGGTCGGGAAGCCGAAGCTCACCGTGGCAGGCGATCCCCTCAGCAGCCTCTGGGCGGCGTCCGCAGCGGTTCCCGGCACCGCGCCGGCGACCGTCTCGTTCGCTGTGCGCCGCGCCGGCTCGAGCGCGTGGACGCGGCTCGACGTCGACGACTCGCCGCCGTACCGCGCGTTCCTCGACCCGGCGAAGTTCAAGAAGAACGAGCGCGTCAGCCTCGTCGCGATCGCGCGCGGGCTGGACGGGAGCACCGCCGTCTCGGCGGTCGTCCCGTTCCGCGTCCGTGCGCGCTGACCCATCCGGGGGAACTTCGCGGCGCTTTACCGCACCGTTACGTTCGCCAGCGAAAGGGCTTACGGAACGGACCTAGGGTGCGCGCGTCCCTCCCCCCACGAAGGAGATTCTCGATGGTCAGGAAGCTCGTTCCACTTGCGCTCGTCGTCTTCGCGCTCGCGGCCGTGCCGGTCGCGCTCGGCGACGACGGGACCAACCCCACACCCGGCTCGACGGCGCCCGCGGCGCCGGCGGCGCAGGGCCAGGGCGGCGCCCGGCAGCGGCTCGAGAACCTGCGCAACCGCATCCACGGCGTCGAGCTGCGCTTCGCGAAGAACTGCCGCGGTGGCGCGAGCAGCGCTCCGCAGCAGTGCGTCGCGTTCGCCCAGAAGGTCGAGGCGAAGCTCCAGCAGCTCGACACGAACGTGCAGGCGAAGATCGCGAAGCTGCAGGCATGCACCACGACGAGCACCGACGCGTACTGCAAGAACGCGGACAAGAAGGTCGCGCTCCTGCAGAAGGTCGACCAGCGCGTCCAGACGCTGATCCAGAAGGTGCAGAGCTGGCTCAGCGGATCGAGCTCGTCGTCCCAAAGCAGCAACAGCACGGGCACCACGAGCTCGTCGACGAGCGACTCCGGCCTCGACCAGGCGGCGGCCGGCCTCGGCCAGCTGACGCAGCAGGTCGGCGGCACGAAGCCCTAGCGGCTTCTCACTGCGGCGGCGGGTCGTAGCCACGCGACCCGCCGTCAGTGCCTCTCCAGGCGATGCCCTCCGGCTTCTGGAACGCGATCACACTGCGCGCTGCCGCGTCCTCAGTCGCGCCCGTAGCTAGAGCTACGAACGCTCCCTGCGTCCTTGCATCGCTTGGTGCTCGCGCCCCAGAAGCTCGGCAGCATCACCTGAAGAGGCACTAGCGTCCTGGCGTGGCCTTCCTCCCGCTCCCGCAGCCGTTCGACCTCGAGCTGACGACGGAGCGGTTTCGCGCGTTCGGCGCCGACCGCGCGAACGTCTGGCTGGACGGCGCGCTCCACCACGTCGTCGGGACGCGCGAGGTGCGGATCGCGGCGGCGTCCGGGGGAGTTGACGTGGAGCCGCTCGATGACGAAACGGCGGCGGCGGTGCAGCGGCTGCTCGGGCTGCCGTTCGACCTCGACGGCTTCTACGCGTGGGCGGCCGGCGACGAGGTGCTCGCGTCGATCGCGCCGCGCTTCGCCGGCTTCCGGCCGGTGCTCTCGCTCGACCCGTTCGAGGCGCTCGTGGGAGCGATCGTCGCGCAGCAGGTCTCGCTCTTCTCCGCGACGGCGATCCGGAACCGCTTCGTCGAACGCTTCGGCCGGCAGGTCGGCGCAGCTTGGTCTTTTCCGTCGCGCGACCGGATCGCATCGGCGACGAAGGACGAGCTGCTCGCGCTCGGCTTCTCGCGCGCGAAGGCGGACTACGTGACCGGGCTCGCCCGCGCGGAGCTCGACCTCGACGAGCTCGCCGCGCTCCCGGACGGCGAGGTGAAGGCGCGGCTGACCGCGCAGCGCGGGATCGGCGAGTGGACCGCCGACTGGTTTCTCGCCCGGCATCTCGCGCGCCCGAACGCCTGGCCGTGGGGTGACCTCGCCCTGCGGAAGGCGGTGGCGACGTTCTATGGTGATGTCGACGTGCGGGAGGCAGGCGCCCGCTTTCACCCGTTCCAGAACCTCACGGCCCATTACCTTCTGATCGCGTCCCGCGTCCCATGATCCGCACTGCGACCCCAGACGATCTCCCTGCCGTGCGCGAGCTGTGGCGCGCGTTCGAGACGGAGATCCCCGACGCGCCGCACCGCGACTCCGACTCCGAGGAGGATCTCGCCCAGCTCGAGGCGGCCGTCACGGACGCGATCGTCCTGCTCGCCCAGGAGGACGGCGCCGCGCCGGTTGGGCTCGCGGTCGCGCACCGGACGGGAGACCGTGTCGCTTTCCTCGACATCGTCTACGTGCGGCCGGAGGCACGAACCTCGGGCGTCGGAGCGGAACTCGTGCGCGAGACGGCGTCACGGCTCCGCGCCGCCGGCGTCGAGACGCTCGAGCTCGAGGTGCTCGCGTCGAACGCCGACGCGCGAACGATCTACGAGCGCTGGGGCTTCGAGCCGGTCGAGTTGACGCTCGCGGCGCCGGTGGCGTCGCTCGAGAAGCGCCTCGAGCGGCCGACCGGTCCAACCTTCGGCTCGATCCACGTGCAGACGGACGACACGGGTGCGGTCGAGCGGGCGGTGCACAAGTTCCTGCCGCGCCTCGGGCAGTCCGGGGGGACGAGCGTCACCGGACCGCGCAACGGCTGGGTCGCCGTCCACGACGAGCTGTGCGACCGCGAGCCGGACATCGTGCGGCGCCTCGGGAAGGAGCTCTCGTATGCGCTCCCCGCGGTGGTGCTCGCCGTCGGCGTCGAGGACGGCGCATACGTCTGGTACACGCTCTACGACATGGGCGGCGACGTCGACGAGTACGCGTCGGTGCCGGAGTACCACGGCGAGCTGCCACCTGGAGACGTCGTCGCGCTCGGCGCGAACCCGACCGTCGTCGCGCGGCTCACGGGCGCGGACGCGCGGGCGGTGCGCACGGTCGCGCGCACCGCCGCGACGCCCGCCGATCTTCCGGATGCGGTGGAGCTCGTCCGCGAGATCGCCGAGGTGATGGGCGTGTCGGAGGCGGACCACGGCTGGACCGCCGCCTGAGACGGTGTCCGCGCTCGTCCTCTACGACGCTCCCCGCTGCCCGTACTGCGCGCGCGTCCGCATCGTCCTCGCGGAGAAGGCGATCGAGTACGAGGTGGTCGAGATCGACCTGGCCGACCGGCCCGCGTGGATCTACGAGAAGAACCCGAGCGGCCGCGTGCCGGTGATCGAGGAGGACGGCTGGATCCTGGCGGAGTCGTCGGTGATCATGGAGTACCTCGAGGAGCGCTACCCGGAGCCGGCGCTGCTGGCCGCCGATCCCGCAGACCGTGCGCTTGCGCGTCTGCGGATCTTCCGGCAGGACGAGGTGACCTCCCCGTACTACGCGCTCCGGCGCGGCGATGACGACGCGCGCGCGCGGCTCGACAAGCAGCTCGCGCGGCTCGACACGCTGCTGACGGAGACGCCGTGGCTCAGCGGCCGTGAGTACGGGCTGGCCGACATCGCATTCGTCCCGTGGCTCCTCCGCTCCCGCGACATGCTCGGCGTCGGGCTCGATCCGTACCCGGCGCTGCAGGACTGGCTCGAGCGGCTCGAACTGCGGCCCGCCGTCGCGGCCGAGTCGGCGCTCGTGGCGGCGCTGTGAGCGGGCTGCCGAGAGTCGTCGATGCGTCGTGGCTCGCCGCGCATCTCGGCGAGGACGGGCTCGTCGTCGGCGACGTGCGCGGCCCGAACGCCCACACGCGCGGACACATCCCGGGGTCGCGCCCGCTCGTCCTCGGCTCGCCGCCGCCCGGCGCCGACGAGGCGACGGCGCAGGAGCTGGCGAAGGAGGTCGCGCTGCGCCTGCGCCGCCACGGGATCACCGGCGAGGAGCGGCTCGTGCTCGTCGATCGCGGCGACGGTGTCGGCGCGATGCCGGCGGCGCAGATGGCGGAGCTGGCGGGGCACCCGCAGGTCGCGATCCTGCTCGGCGGCATCGCCGGCTGGCCGGGCGAGCTGGAGGAGGGGACGGTCGAGCTCGAGCCGGTGCGGGAGGCGTCGCTCGTGCCGAACCTGCACGCGCTGCCGACGCGGCAGGAGCTGGCGTCGCGGCTCGGTGACGAGTCGCTGGTGCTCCTCGACGTACGCACTCCAGACGAGTACACCGGCCGCCGCGGCAACAACTGCGATCCGCGTCAGGGCCACATCCCCGGCGCGAAGCTCGTCGAGGTCGGCGAGCTGTTCGCCGGTCCCGGCCTGCCGCAGGCGCCCGAGCGGATCCGCGAGCTCGTCGGACTCCCGGAGGGAGCGGCGGTGGTCGCCTACTGCCACTCCGGCTCGCGCTCCGCGCTGGCGACGTTCGCCCTCCGCAGCGCAGGCTACGACGCACGCAACTACGCCGGCTCCTGGCATGAATGGAGCCGCCACGAGGATCTTCCGCTCGAGCGGTAGTTCCTGCACCGCCGGGGTCGGCTGAAGTGCCGATAAGTTGACAATGGTCGGCACGAGGAATAGACAGGAGTGGTGGCAGGCGCCGCGCCTCTGGCGACCGGTCGTCCGCGGGCGCGCAGGTTTCGGCCTTCGATCGCACTTGCGACGGCAGTTGTTCTGGCCGCCCTCGCAGGCGCCGAGCGCGCGTCAGCGCAGGGAGTCGGAGCGCCCACGGTGCAGCGCATCTCCGTCGCCGGCGCTCCTGCGGCGACCGGCCGCACGCTGAGCGACGCGGCTCCGTGCGCCGGAACCGGCGACCCGACGGTCGACTCGTTCGGCCAGCCCGCCAACGACAACTTCTCGTCCGCGTCGCCGCTGGACGGGACGGAAGGCGCCCTCGTCGGCTCGCTCGTCGGCGCGACCGTCGAGGACGGCTCGACCACGCAGAACGAGACCGTCAACATCGTCGGGGACGGAACCTTCATCCCGTCGCTGAACTACGGCATCGGCGCTCCCACGCGCTCGGTCTGGTACTGCTGGACCGCGCCGGCCGACGGCGACTTCTACTTCGACACGAAGGGAAGCCCGTCGCCGTACGAGGGGCACGAGGATCCGGACTTCCTGTTCGCGCTCCGCGCGCTGACGCATCGCGCCGACGACGTCCCCGACCGGCCGCCGATCGTCTCCGTCTACACCGGAGCGGACTGGAACCATCTGCAACTGGCCAACCAGCCCGCGAACGGCGGGGACTACGACGCCGAGCCGACCGCGTGGGCGAACGCCCACACCCCGGACCGGACCGACTGGTGGACCGCGGCCGGGTTCGCGGGAACGCAGGGCACGACCTACTACATCGTCGTCGAGAACAACCCGGGGGAGATCCCGGACCAGGGCGAGTTCGCCCTCAACTGGCAGTCGCACGTGATCGACCCGAACGACCTCGACGGCGACGGCGTGCCCAACGCCCAGGACAATTGCCCCAGCGTCCCCAACCCCGACCAGAAGGATGCGTTCCCGTCGCCCGGCGGAGACGGAGTCGGCGACGCCTGCGAGGTGGGCAAGCTCCAGATCGTCAACAACGGGTCGTATTCGGTGCACGCGTACGACTTCGACGCCTGTACGCATCGCGCGGCGAGCTGCAACCCCCTCGACGTGGCGTCATGCCCTCCCGGCGGATCGTGCATCTACGACGTGACGAGCCCGACGTTCTTTGCGACGTCGAGACACGACGACGACGGCGGATGGATCGAGAGCACGTTCGGAAACTGGGTCGGGCCGAGGGGGAGCTACTTCCCCGGCCCGTACGTGAGCATCGACTACTGGCCGACGTCGCACTGGCTCACGGACACGGCGTTCATCGAGGGCAACGGGTCGGCGGACCCCTGCTACACGCCGCTCGAGATAGGGCCTGCGCCGCAGAACTGGAGGCTCTACCAGTACATCCTCGACCCGCAGGTGGTCAACGGCTGCTTCAACGACGGGGGTGAGCCGGCACAGACGGTCAGGTTCACCGATCACCCGCAGCCGTCGGATCCGGAGGTCGTGATCGTCAACCACGCGGCCCACGGGAGGGAGATCGACATCTACCCGTTTGATCCCGATCATCCCGAGCGTCTGTCCCCGTGCCCCAACGGGTCGACGTGCAGCTATCCCGAGTCGAACCTCGTCACGACGGACATCCGCTCGACACTCGTCTGGGAGCTGTTCTATGCGAAACCGGTGGCGACGGACGTACTTTCCTGGACCGCGACGTACGACGGACGCGTCACCACGCTCACGGTCACCGGCGGCGGCGCGCTGCCTCCGCCGCCCAATCCTCCCGTCGTCGTCGGCACCGGACCCTGCCATGGTGACACCGGAAAGAAGCTGACCGCCTGCCACGAGGACCTGAAGACGGCGCTGGATCCCGTCGACCTGTTCGGCGGCGCCTTCGTGACGAGCGCCGTCGACGCGCGGCTCGCCGCGGCGGCGCAACCGTTTGCGTTCGGCCGCAGCTACGACTCGTCGAGCGCCGCGTCGGGAGAGCTCGGCCCCGGCTGGGCGGATACGTACTCCACCAGCCTCGAGCCCCAGCCGAACGGCGACGTGGAGCTCGTGTCGCCCGACGTGACGACGACGTTCGTCCAATTGTCGCCCGGCATCTACTACACACCGAAGGGACTGCTCGCGGACCTCGCGGCGACGCCGACCGGGTACGAGCTTCGCTTCTCCGACGGCCTTCGCTACGTCTTCGACGCCTCGGGCCGGCTCACGCGGGAAGTGGACACGAACGGACAGGGAGTGACGATCGCCTACGGGGCCGATGGACTGCGCAGCACGCTCACGGACAGTGAGGGCCGCGTCGTCTCCTTGGAGCACGACGGCTCCGGCCTGCTCACGAAGCTGACGCTGCCGGGAGGCCGCAGCGTCGGGTACGGATACACCGACGGGCGCCTGACGAGCGTGACCGACCTGCGCGGCGGCGTGACCCGCTACAGCTACGACACCGACGGCCGGCTGGAGAGGATCGTCGACCAGAACGGGAACGCCGTCGTCACCAACACGTACGACGGCGACGGCCGCGTCACCGATCAGGTCGACGCGCTCGGCAACCACGCGACCTTCGCGTGGGACGCCGCCACACGGACGGCGACGACGACGGACGCGCGCGGCGGCGTCTGGTCGGACGTCTTCGACGACTCGGGACTGGAGACGCAGCGCACAGACCCGCTCGGCAACCAGACGACCTTCGAGTACGACGATGCCGGCGACCTCACGTCGATCACCAACGCGGCGGGCGAGACCGTCTCCATGTCCTACGACGACAGTCGCAACCTTCTGAGCAGCTCGTACCCCGACGGCAGCAGCTCGTCTGCCGACTACAACGACCTCTCGGAGCCGACGTCGCGCATCGACGGCAACGGGATCGCGAGTTCGTTCACCTACGACGCGCAGGGGAACCTGCTGACGGCGCAGCGGGCGGACGGCTCCGCGACGACGCTCACCTACGACTCGGCCGGCAGGGTGCTGTCGGTCACCGACCCGCTCGGCCACGCGACGGCCTTCGGCTACGACGGCGCGGGAGACGTCACGTCCGTGACGATGCCGCGCGGCGGCGTGACGTCGCTGGGCTACGACTCGAGCGGCAGGATCACCTCGCTGGTCGACCCGCGCGGCAATGTCGTCGGCGGCGATCCCGGCGCTCACCGGACGCTCGTTGCGTACGACGACGCGGATCACGTCACGTCGCTCACCGATCCGCTCGGCAACCGGACGGCGATGACGTACGACGCCGTCGGCAACCTGCTGAGCCGCACCGACGCGGACGGCCACACGACGCGCTACGCCTACGACGCCGCGAATCACCTGACGCGCGTGACCGCCCCGGACGGCGCGACCACCGTCTACACCTACGACGCGATCGGCGACATCACTTCGCGCACCGACGCCGACGGGCACACCACCGCGTACTCCTACGACGCCGACGGCCGTCTCGCCGGCCTGCACACGCCGCTCGGCCGGGACTGGACGTTTGCGTACGACGCGATCGGCGACCACGTGCTGACGACGACGCCCTCCGGCGGGACGATCGGCTACGGCTACGACACGATGGGGCGGCCCGTCTCCGTCACCTACAGCGACGGGACGCCGTCCGTGAGCGTCACGTACGACCTCGACGGCAATGTGACCTCGATGACGGACGGCGCCGGCACCGTCTCGTATTCCTACGACGCCGTCGGCCGCCTCGCCTCGGTGACGCGCGGCGCGGACTCGCTCTCCTACGCGTACGACGCGGCGGGCCACGTGACCGGGCGCTACTACGCGGACGGGTCACAGGTCCTGTACACGTACACGCCGGACGGCCAGATCAAGACCGTCGCCGCCGGCGGCCGGAAGACGCGCTACCGGTACGACAAGGCGGACGAGCTGACGGACACGGTGCTGCCCAACGGCGTGAGCGAGGTGCGCGGGTACGACGCGGCGGGCCACGTCCTGCACGTGCGCGACGAGGACGGCGCAGGCAATGTCCTCTTCAAGAACGTCTACACGTATGACGCGAACGGTAATCCGCTCACTCGCGCCACCCTCGACGGCAAGACGTCCTTCGGCTACGACGCCGACAATCGGCTGACCGACGTCTGCTTCCTCGCCGCGGGATGCTCGGCGTCCACCGACCCGGCTGTGCGCTTCGCGTACGACGGAGTCGGCAATCGCGTGAGCGAGACGCGGCCGAGCGGAACGACGGCGTACACGTATGACCCGGCCGACGAGCTGACTCGCGCCGCAGGCCCGTTCGGCACGACGACATTTGCGTACGACGCGAACGGCAACGAGACGCGCGCGGGCTCCTGGACCTATGCATACGACCTCGCGAACCGGCTCACGACGGCGTCCAGCGGCGCGACCTCGATCGCCTACGCGTACGACGGGGACGGCAATCGGACCTCGCAGACCGCAGCCGGCCGGACGACGACGCTCTCGTGGGATCCCAACTTCGCCGTGCCCGAGCTCACCTCGCTGACAGACGTGACCGGCACGCGGAGCTACGTCTACGGAAACCAGCGCGTCTCGACGACGACGTCGGCGGGAACGGCGTTCTACGCGACCGACGCGATCGGCAGCGCGGTGGGAACGACCGGCGCAGACGGAACCGTCGCAGCGTCCCGGTCGTACGAGCCGTTCGGGACCGACAACACAGGCGTCAAGGGAAAGGCGAGCCAGGAGAAGGTCGTCCCGCTCGTCGAGTGCGTCGACGTCGACACGGCGGCCGGCACGTTCACCGCCCACTTCGGCTACCTCAACCCGAACGCCTATCCGGTCTCACTGCCGGTCGGCGCGAAGAACAAGATCGATCCGGCGCCGAAGGACCGTGGGCAGCCGACGGTGTTCGCGTCCGGTACCTCCGACGGCGCTTTCACGGTCACGGCGCCGACCGCGGTCACGCTCACGTGGACCCTGAACGGCAAGGCCGTCACTGCGAGCGCCGCCTCACCGGGTTGCGCCGCCACCTCGGCTCCCGCGGACCCGGTCGGCTTCGCCGGCGAGGCGCAGGATCCGGCGACCGGGCTCTACGACCTCCGCGCCAGGCAGTACGACACGCAGACCGGCCGTTTTCTCGGGACGGACCCGCTTCCGGCGGCAACCACCGATCCGCTCATCGCCTCGTACGTCTACGCGGACGACCTGCCGACGGCGCTGGTCGACCCGACGGGCATGGGAGCCGTCCACGACAACCCGTGCGGCACCCCGTCCTGCTGGCAAGACAGCACCGTGGTCGGGCAGTGCGTGACGGTAGCAGGCGCTGCCCTCGTGGGCTCCCTCCTGCCGGTGGACGAGATCGCCGTGGCCAGGATCGCCGGTGGGAGCATCGAGGGCTGCGTGGTCGGGGGCGGGTCCAGGTTCCTGGGCGAGCTGGGACATCCCGTGCTCGCCGGTGGGATCAGCCTGGCAGATACGGCAAGGAGCTTGTGGGAAACCCAGGCCGAGCTCGCGGCCGCTCGGGCGGCCGGCAAGACCGCCAAGGCGATTCAGCTCGGGATCAAGCTGGGCCTCGAGACCGGGTCTGGTTTTTTCGACCCGGTCGAGCACATCTTCAACCCCTAGGAAAGCGCGAGCAGCGCGACGCCGCCGGCGACGATGGCTGCGCCTGCGAGGCGCGACGGGCCGACGCGCTCGTGGAGGAACAGCGCGGCGAGTCCGGCGGCGAAGACGACGCTCGTCTCGCGGACAGCGGCGACGCCCGGAGCCGCGGCGAGGCGGAGCGCGAACAGGAAGAGGCAGTACGCGACGAACGAACCCGCGCCCGCCGCGACCGTCGTGCCGGTGACCTGCGCGCGCAGCGGCGCCGGGCCGCGGCGAAGAAGGACGTAGCCGCAGAGCGCGATCGCCACCGGCGCCGTCGTCAGCTCGAGGTACGGGATCGGCGACGCGTGGTGAAGTCCCTGCTTGTCGACGAGCGTGTACGCGGCGATGGTGCAGCCGATCGTGAGCGCGATCGGCAGCCCGGCCGCGCCGTGACGGAATCCGCGCACGAGCAGGACACCCGCCGCGACGAGGCAGACGCCGAGAGCCTCGCCGGCGGACACGTGCGTGCCGAGCACGACAGCGCTGCCGATCAGCACCAGCACCGGCGCCGACCCGCGTGCGACGGGATAGACGAGGGAGAGATCGCGTCGTCGATACGCGACGATCAGCAGCGAGAAGTACGCGATCTCGAATGCGGCCGATGCGGCGATGTAGGGAATTGCGGCGGATTGCACCGACCACGTCAGCGCTGCGACCGGCGCGAAGATCAGCACGGCGAACGCCATGCCCGCAGCGGTGCGCGCACCGACGTCGTCGGAGCCGTGCAGGAGCACGTTCCAGCCCGCGTGCAGCACCGCCGCCGCGAGGGCGAGGGCGAGCGCGTCGAGCGGCACCGGCGCCCGCTACGCGGCGCGGGCGAGCACGCGCTCGGCGGCGATCAGGAAGCCGTCGCAGAGCGCGCGGCCGAGCTCGTTCCAGCGGCCGATCCTCGACGGAGTCTCCGCACGCACACGCTCCGGATCCGGAGCGGGATCGACGGTCTCGGCGAGCCAGCCGTTCAGCTGCGACTGCGTCACCTCGGGATGGAACTGCACGCCCCAGCATGCGTCGCCGAGCCGGAATGCCTGCGTGCACGTTGCGCTGCGCGCGAGCTCGACCGCGCCGGCCGGCAGTCCGTACGTGTAGTAGTGCCACTGGAACGCCTCGAAGTCCCGCGGCAGCGCGCCGAGCACCGGATCCTCTGCGCCCGCGTCCGTCAGCTCGACGCCGTACCAGCCGATCTCGGGATCCTCCAGCGGGCCGACCCACGAGCCTGTCGCCCGCGCGAGCAGCTGCACGCCGAGACAGATGCCGAGCACCGGCACGCGCCGTGCGATCAGCTCCTGGAGCCAGACCGCCTCGTCGCGCAGCCACGGGTGCCACGCGTCCTGGTCGGCGTGCATGGCGCCGCCGAAGACCATCACCGCGTCGTACGAGTCGAGCGGGCGGGGCGGCGGCGTATGCCAGGCGAAGCTCCACTCGTCGAGCCGGTGGCCGCGCTCCTCGACGACGGGTGCGAACAGCTCCGCCCGCGCTTCGCCGCCGTGGATGACCGAGAGAACGTGCACCTGGGTACCTTACGCCGAGCCGCTGTCGGAGCCACCGGTGGCGGCGATCCGGTTCACGTCGAGCAGCCGCCGCAGCTGGTGCGCGTTCGCCGCGGCCTGGGAGATCCGTCCGAGTGGATTGTCCGGATCCTCGGAGGACGAG
>Ga0265338_10000718_pt1 | contig 56666 bp, 54 predicted proteins | sample 42126metaG_FD_193579 | JGI IMG/M metagenome (GOLD analysis project Ga0265338, IMG submission 193579) | Rhizosphere microbial communities from Carex aquatilis grown in University of Washington, Seatle, WA, United States - 4-21-26 metaG | ecosystem: Host-associated > Plants > Roots > Rhizosphere... | reverse complement strand
GCGATGCGATCACCGGACCGCTGGTTACCCCGATTTTACAAAAGGCGGCCCGCGGGGATAGGGCGGCCTGCGGTCAGCCCCGGCCGCGGCCACCTCGGCGTCAGCTCGGCCCGGCGTCAGAGCTTGAGCTCGAAGTCAAGTACGTCGGCAGGCGCGCCCTGGTTTCCGTGCGGGGGGGGTGGGTCTGATTCTTCAGCGGCCCTCAGCACCTCGCCGCTGGCGGACTCGACGAGCAGCAACTCCGCTTCAACTCCCACGCTGCGTGCTGTCATCGTGCCAAGGATGCCAGCCGGATGTTTCGCCGGGGCTGCCCCGGCCCGCTGATCCTCCCTGGTTACCGTGGTGGGGCGACCGTCACGATAGGAGCAGGCCAATGATCGATGGCATAACGTCCGATGACAGCGAGTCTCCGGCGATCGGCTTGGTCCCGGTGGGCATCGCGTGGCAGGACGTGCATGACCACATAAAGATCGCGCACAACCCGCTCCTGGTGCGGCTGGACGACAGCAGCGACTACGTCGGGGCGTACTGGGACGGCACCAAGCTGATCGTCGCCGGCGATCTCGGATCAGACCAGGACGAGGCAGTCAGCGAATTCCGGGATTTCCTGCGCGAGCACGGTGAGGCTTAGCGGGCGTTTTGCCTGCTAGTGGCCGAACTGGGACGTGCTCGGATCGGTACGGCTCAGGTCATGTGCGACGCAGCGGTAGGCGCGCGCCCCGCTGTCATAGGCGGCTTCGTCGGGCGGCAGCACATCGATCTCCCATCCGCTGGCCGGGATCTGGCGCGCCTGCCCCCGCCGTGACGTGAGCAGCACCGGCGTGGAGCAGACCGCCCGAACGGTCGGGTTCGCCTCGAGGATGTCCTGGTCGAAGGTTCGCGCGTCGGCAGGCAGGATCGCGATCGCGAATGTCTCCCAGACATGCGGCCGCCCGCACGGCAGGCTACGGGCGCTGGCGTCGCCGGCATTCACCACCAGCCCGTTCCAGCATTCCGGCGCCGCTGGGCACCGGGCCGCCGTGGCCCGCACGGACGCCGCCGGGCACCCGCTGGTTACCGTCGGGATCCCGAACACCCCCGGTACGGCCGCCGCTGGTCCGGCGCGCAGGCTGGGCGAGGCGGCAGGTCCCGCGGACGTGCTGCTCCCGGAGCCATGCGGGAGAAGGCGCGCACCGAGGATCGCCGCCACGGCGATGATCATGACGAGGCCAGCGCCCAGGGCGATGACCACGATCGCTGGCCGCCGTCGGCGGGACGGCTCTGCGGAGTGGTGGTCAGGGCGGGAGGGCTGGTCAGGGCGGGAGTGGTGGTCAGGGCGGGAGGGCTGGTCAGGGCGGGAGGGCTGGCGTGGGTCGGCGGGCCGGGGGGGACTAGGGTCCCGGTGGGGGCCCACCTCCGGGTGGGGGCCCACCTTCTGGTGCGGGCTAGAGTGCTGGGCGCGTCCGGGGTAACCACGCGGGGCGGCGAGTGCGGCGAGGGCGTCCCGCAGGGCTGCCGCGCTCGGCGGCCGCTCCGCTGGGTCGGTGGCCAGGCTTCGGCGCAGCAACGTCATCAGCTCCGGCGGCGTCCCCGGAACGTCGTCCACGGGCTCGTGATGGAGCCTCATGATCGTCGCGAGGCTTGGTGATTTCTCCCCGGCCGGAAAGCGCGGCGGCCGCCCGGCCAGCAGGGCGTACAGGGTGGCTGCGAGAGAGTAGATGTCGGCGGCAACGGTCGGCTCGTCGCACTGGAAACTCTCCGGCGAGGCATAGGCGGGCGTGAGGGCCTCGCGGGTCGCTGACTGCTCACCTTCGGCCGCCACGATCGAGGCCAGGCCGAAGTCGGACAGGCCGACCATGCCGTACCGGTTGATCAGGATGTTCGCTGGCTTGATGTCACGGTGCAGCACGCCAGCCGCGTGCGCCGCGGCGAGCGCGTCAGCGATCCTGATGCCGATGTCGCGCACTCGCGCCGGGGTCATGGGGCCGTCCCGGCGCAGGGCATCATTCAAGGAGCCGGCCGGGCACAGCTCCATGACCAGGTATGGCCGCCCGTCGTGCAGCGTTCCCGCGTCATACACGTCAATGACATGGGGATGTCCGGACAGCCGCCCGGCCGCGGTTACCTCGCGGACGAACCGCCGCCGATCGCGCTCGCTGAGCAGCACGCGGTTGTCGACCTTCACGGCCACCTCACGGCCGACCGCCAACTGCCAGCTCCGGTAGACGGTGGCGAAACCGCCCTTGCCCACGACGCCCGCAACCTTATGCCCGGGAATGTCCGGTGCCGAGACCACGGTCTGTGAGCTTAGCCCCACCGCAGCCGCGCGGGCGGTCACCCGCGGATCCCGGCCCGAAACTGATCTGCGCGGGACGCGGTTATGGCTGGGACACCGCGGTCATGGACCAGTCGCACACGCTATTGACGTCGAAGTAGTGCCTGCCCGCGTCGCCGTATGCGTGCGTAATGCCGTCGCCGCCGTTCCCGGCAGCGTTGACATTCATGCCGTTGAGGTCCTTGCCGCCGTCCTCGTCGGCGATGAAGTTGCCCGCGGTGCCGGAGGCGCAAGTGTAGGACCACTTCAGCTCCCAGTTGCCCGACCCTGGGACAGTGAACCGCGCAGTGGTCTGGCTGCCGCTGCCGGTGAATGTGCCGAGCGCCGCTGCTGGTTTGAGCGCCTTGGCGCCTCCCTTTGACGGTGCGGCGGAGGTGGCCGTGGACGGTGCGGCGGAGGTAGTGGGGAACGTGGATGGGGCAGGCGGTACGGACCGGGCAGGTGGCCTGGAGGCGGCCGTGGCGGAAGATCCCAGCTGGCCGGTACGCCCGAGCCAGATCCCGGCGACAACTGAGATAAAGGCGCTGGCGATCAGCAGTACGACATACAGCCACCTGCGATTCTTCGGCGGCTGGGCGGGCGGCTGCGGCGGCAGCCGGCGTGCTCTCCGCCGGACGCTGTCCGGCAGACCCGGCGGTGGCTGCCCGCCTGAAGTCTGCTCCGCACCGTCCGGTTTGAAGGTCATTGGTAGTCGATCTCCCCCGCCGCCACCTGCCTAATCAAGATGTCGGCCAGGATCCCCGAGTGTTCACTTACCAGCCACGGCCAGCAGGATGACAGTCACGAGGATCGCTAGCAGGCAGAGGATAACCAGGCTCATGGTCACGTCGGTGCCCGGCACCCCATGCCGCCCGCTCATGCCTGCAGTGGTACCCCTCCATGCGGCGCGCCGCACCTGAGATCACTGGAACGGGGCCACCTGGGCCACCCCGCGTCGCCGGGGCCGGCCACGGGGTGACGTGCCAGGTGAACCAGGGGGCGTGCCCGGTGCACCAGGGAACGCGCATGGTGAACCATGGTGACGTGCTGGGTGAACGATGGTGACCTGCCGGTGCACCACGGGAATGCGGAGCGCGTCAATTGGATATTGCAGCCCTTCCCGCGGTCCTTTGGACGGGCATCGTGAAGAACAGCCGAAAAGGGAAGGCCAAGACTTATGGTTCACCGTTTCGCCACTCCGCTGGCCGCGGCTCTGGCCACAGTCGCCCTGGCCGCCTGCCAACCGCAGCAGCAGGCATCCGAGCCGTCGTCGTCCAGCGCTTCTCCGGCCGTGACGGCGAGCGCCGCGCAATCCTCCGCCCCGGCCAGTCAGGCGCCCGCGTCTCCCAGCACGGCGCCGGCCACGGGGAGATTGCAGCGCTTCCACGATCCGGATGAGGTCACGTACTCGATCACCCTGCACACGTGCCACACCGGGGACGGCGGCCAGCTCCCGGACCGCTCGTGCACGCCTGGCAGCGTGGATCCGGCGGTCACGCAGGCGGACATTGGCTCGACTATCTGCAAGTCCGGGTATACCAGCACGGTCCGGCCCCCGGAATCGCAGACCGAGCGGGCGAAGTTTGACATCGCCTATCCCGCCTATGGGATACCGCACGACAGCACCAGCGAGCTTGATCACCTGGTGTCGCTCGAACTCGGTGGGTCGAATGACATCACCAACCTGTGGCCCGAGGTCGGCTCCCTGCCCAACCCCAAGGATTCAGTGGAGAACGCGCTGCACCGGGCGGTCTGCGAGCACAAGATCAGCCTGGCCACCGCGCAGCGGGCCATAGCGTCGGACTGGACAACCGCCGCGGCCCGGCTCGGCCTGAGCTGAACAGCATTGACCCGCTAGCGTGGCGGGAGCGCCCGCCCGCTGTCACATGGTTCCGGAAAGATTCTGGTCGACGCTGCTGCTGCTGCTGTTCTGCCTGCCGTCGAGCCAGATGGTCCAGGGTTCGAGCGCACCGATCCGGAGCAGTCCCATCGACGCCCATGGGTCATCGGCCATGCGGGTCTCGGCCTCTTGTGCGTCCGTGGCTTCGACGATGAGCAGAGCCCGCTCACCATCGCCCATCGGGCCGCCGAGAATGACGAAGCCGTCGTCGACCAGTCGGTCCATGAAGGCCGCGTGCTCGTCCCAAGCCTGCTGTTCCCGGATCTGTCGTGAGGCGTCCCAGCTCGGGCCGTGCACCGTAGTCAGCGCGAAGGTAGCCATAGGGCGAGCGTAGGGCCGGGTGCCGACAAAAGTCGGGGCCGAGGCGCCCGCCGCGAAGCCGGCCAAGAGTCCGGCCAGGCAGCAGCGCGGCCTTTGACGTGCGCCGGCCCTGGGACGACCGCGCCGTTGATCCCCGAGGGCGGGGATTTACGCCTGGCTGCCCGGAGCATCAGGCTGACCGGCGCGTCTTCATTCACCTTTACGCATTCGGGGAGCACGCCGCCATGACCTATCCGCCGGAGCCTCCACCAGAGCCGCGTTACCGAACACGGCCATTCAATCCGTACGAGCCGCCGCCCCGGCAGCCTCGCCGCAACCGTCGCGCGGCCCTGATCATCACGGGCGCGTTAGTCGTCGTCATCATCTCCGCCGGGATCGCCAGCGCGGCGGGCGGTGCGAAGAGCACCCCGCCGGTCAGCACTACGGTAAGCACTTCGGCGCCGGCCAGCCCCACCGCGAGGCCATCCAGCCGTGCCCCGCAACCGACATTCTCGCCAACCACGGCCGCGCCATCACCACATCCCGTCACCACCGCGCTGGCGCCAGCGACGAAAGCGGCGGCGCCACCGCCTCCGCCGGGCACCACGGCACCTCCGCGGCCTGCTCCGAAGGCCAGTTGCACCCCACTCACGAACGCCGGGAACTGCTACCAGCCCGGCGAATTCTGCCGCAATTCAGATCACGGGCTGACCGGCGTGGCCGGTGATGGCGAGACGATCCGATGCGAGGACAACGACGGGTGGCGCTGGGAACCAGTCTGATCGGAACCGGGCGGTGTCAGCGCGCTGGCCGCGGGTTCTTTGTCAGGTGGCCGGTGGGTACTCAGCGGGCCGCGCACCGCTCAAGCAAGGCTTGAGCGGTGAACGGCTTCGCTAATGAACGCAAGTTCCCTGTGCCGGATGCGCTCCGGGCTGAGCACCCCGTCGCTGTGGCCGGACCAGCGCCGGGCGCAGCGACCGCACGCTCACGGTGAGCTGCACATAGTGGCCTGGGTCAACGACGGCGGTGCGGATCAGGAATGTGGGGGTGCCACGCTGTCGCGGCTGACCAGTCTCGGGGTGAGCATCCTTCGGTCGCCGAAGTGGTGGCCGCTGTGGATCTGAGCCAGCAGCAGGTCGAGGCTGGCGGTGGCGACCGCGTCGAAGTCCGGGCGGATTGTGGTCAGCGGCGGGATGAAGTATTCCGCCTCGGGCACGTCGTCGAAGCCGACCACGCTGATGTCCTCCGGTACGCGCCGGCCACATTCGTGCAGCGCCCGCAGAATGCCCAGGGCTAGGTGGTCATTGGCGGCGAACACGGCGGTCACGTCGTTCATCCGGGCCAGGATCTGGCCGGTGCGGTAGCCGGAGGCTGCAGACCAGTCGGCGGGCATGAGCGGCGGGATTTCGGCGCCCGCCTCGATCAGGGCTCGCTGCCACCCGGCGATACGGCCCTGGCTGTCGAACCAGTCGTTGGGCCCGGACACGTGCCACACCGTACGGTGCCCGGCTTCGAGCAGATGGGCGGTCGCGGCGTATGCCCCGGCGTCCTGGTCCACGGTCACCAATTCGGTCGGCCATCGCGGGTCGCCGTCCACGTTGACCAGCGGGATGTCGTCGGGCAGGTCGTCCAGCGCACCGTGCGCGGACTCGACCGGCGCGATGACCACCAGGCCTGCCACCCGCTGGTCCAGCAGGCGGCCGATCGCGTCGGCGACCGGCCGGCGATCGAGCGTGCGGACGCTCTCGACGTTGACAGCGAATCCGTGCTGCAGCGCCTTCTCGGCCAGCGCGGTGAGGGTCGCCGCCGGGCCGTAGAGGGTTGAGAAGCGGGAGACGAAGCCGATGACCTGGGACGTCCCGGTGGCGAGCACGCGGGCGGCCCGGTTGGGGCGGTAGCCCAGCTCGGTGATTGCCGCCCGCACCCGTATCCGGGTCTGTTCCCGGACGTTGGGGTGGTCGTTGAGGACCCGCGAAACGGTCTGGTGCGAGACGCCCGCCAGCTTGGCGACGTCCGTCATCGCCGGCTCGCGGACGGGCTTGACCACCTGCGTCCTCACTTGGCTGCCGGGGTTCGGCGGATTGTGGCTGCACATCACTGTAGCCGCGGCCGTTCGCTCGGATGACGGCCATTTCCGGCAGATGGCCGCGGCCACCACTGCGAGGGCCAGGACGATCCCGCCGGCTCCCGCTCACCGATCCGGATGGAGCAGTACGACATCGACGCTCAAGGATGATGTTGGTATCCGGTGAATTATGAGCGCTAACAACCATGAAGGTCAACAGGCGCCGGGCACTTGATAACAATAGGCGCTCACCGCGCAAAACGGGCGCGAGGGCCTTGACGCGAGGAAAAGTTAGCGCTAACAATAAGCCCACCGTACGCAGTGGTCACCTGGGCGGCATCCGGTCGAAACATCGCCGGACGCGCCCAGAGGGCCGACTCACCGCCGCCGGCGGACGAGGTGCCGCTGACAAGACAGGGGCCCCCCACGGTCGTGGGACATGGGCTTCAGCACGCTCCCGGCGGCCCGCCGTCGGCACTGGCCGCCCTGTGAGCGCTAACAGAGAGCCCCTGCGTGCAAGCAACCACTACACGATTCTTTGAGCGGACTCGTACACGATGATCATGCCCAAGCGCCGCGAACTCTGGTTCCTGACCGGGAGCCAGGGCTTGTACGGTGCGGACACGCTGCGGCAGGTCGCCGCGCAATCGCAGCAGATTGCGCAGGCCCTGGATGCCGGTGCGGATCTAGCCGCGCGCGTGGTCTGGAAGCCGGTCCTCACCGACCCGGCGGCGATCCGGCGGGCCTGCCTGGACGCGAACTCTCATGACGACTGCGTCGGCGTGATCGCGTGGATGCACACGTTCTCCCCCGCCAAGATGTGGATCGCCGGGGTCGACGCGCTGGCCGAGCCGATGCTGCACCTGCACACCCAGTCCAACGTGGCGCTGCCGTGGGCGACTATCGACATGGATTTCATCAACCTGAACCAGGCCGCCCACGGCGATCGTGAGTTCGGCTACATCCAGACCCGGCTCGGCCTCGCCCGCACGACGGTGGCAGGGCACGTCAGCGACCCGACCGTCACCGCCCGGATCGGCAGCTGGGCGCGCGCTGCGGTCGGCCGGGCCGAGCTGCGCACCCTGAAGCTGGCCCGGTTCGGCGACAACATGCGGGACGTCGCCGTCACCGAAGGCGACAAGGTCGCCGCGCAGTTGCGGTTCGGCGGGTCAGTCAACACCTATGGCGTCAACGACCTGGTGGCGGCGGTCGACTCCATCGCCGACGGGCGAGTGACCGACCTGGTCAAGGAGTACGAGGACACCTATCGAGTCGCCGCCGAGCTGCGGCGTGACGGCGCACGGCACGAATCCCTGCGCTACGCCGCGCAGATCGAACTCGGACTGCGTGACTTCCTCACCGCTGGCGGCTTCCACGCGTTCACCACCAACTTCGAGGACCTCGGCGGCCTGCGCCAGCTCCCGGGCCTGGCCGTGCAGCGGCTGATGGCCGACGGCTACGGCTTCGGCGGAGAGGGCGACTGGAAGACCGCCCTGCTCCTTCGCACCCTGAAGGTCATGTCCGCCGGACTGACTGGCGGCACGTCGTTCATGGAGGACTACACCTACCACTTGGAACCGGGCCGGGAACTAATCCTCGGTGCACACATGCTCGAAGTCTGTCCCTCGATCACGGCTGCGATGCCGTCCTGCGAGATCCATCCGCTCGGCATCGGGGATCGGGACGACCCAGTGCGGCTGGTTTTCGATGCGTCACCCGGACCGGCCTTCGTCGTCGGCCTGGCCGATCTGGGTGACCGGTTCCGGCTGGTAGCCAACGAGATTGACGTCGTCGCGCCACCGGAACCGCTACCGCGGCTTCCGGTGGCCCGCGCGATCTGGCGGCCGCGGCCGGATTGGCGCACGTCAACCGAGACGTGGCTGACGGCCGGCGGCCCGCACCACACGGTCCTGTCCGCAGCCGTCGGCACTTCGACCCTCGCTGAACTCGCGGACATGCTCGGCGTCGAGCTATTGGTCATCGACGCCGAGACCACAATCCGCCGATTCGTCAACGAGATCCGTTCGAATCAGGCGTACTACCGGCTCGCCCAGGGATTTTAGATGCCTGCCACAGCCGTCACACCTCCGGGGCGGGCTTGCGCCGGTCCGTCGCTGAGCAACCGCAATACCGCAGGTCAATATTCAGCACCATCCCCTCACCTATTCAGCACCATCCCTCACCTCAGAAAGGGCACAGAGCAATGAAGCTTAAGACGTCTCGTTCCGCCGCCGCCCTGTCGGCGATCGCGCTACTGGCATTGGCAGCAGGGTGTTCCAAGAGCGCTACCGGTTCCGGTAGCGCCAGCACCCCGAAGGCCTCGGCGAGCGCGGTCACGTTGAGCGGCACGATCACGTTCAACCAGGACAATCTGGCCAAGCTGGACGCGGCGCTCAAGGTCGCGATGGCTGGCAAGAGCCTGTCCCCGGTCGACATCGCCATGGTGGTCAACGTGGCCGCCGACTACTGGAAGGCTGGTCAGGTCGGCTTCCTCAAAGGCTGTTCCGACCTGGGCATCGCCACCAGCAAGTGCACCTATTTCGCCCCGCCCAACGGCAAGCTGACTGAGCAGGACTCGGAGTTGGAGACGCTGCGCTCGCAAGGCATCACCGGATACTCCATCTCCGCCATCGACCCCGCGTCAGCGAAGGGAACGATCCACACCGATGTCCAGCACGGCGTCGCGGTCCTGGCGATCGACTCGCCGCTGCCGGGCACCGACGCCGCCTCGCTCTACCTCGGCACCCCGAACTACACCGCCGGGTTCCAGGCCGGCACGGCGATGAAGCAGGTGCTCGGCGGTAAAGGCAAGGTCGCGATCCTGGTTGGTTCGCTGACCGCATCCAACGCCACCCAGCGCATCGCGGGCTTCGAGGCCGCGCTGAAAGGCACGAGCATCACGGTCGCACAGAAGGTCAACGACAACCTCCAGGCGAGTACGGCCACGTCTGACGCGGAAACCATCCTGGCCAACAACCCAGATGTGAACGGCCTCTACGGGGTCTACTCCTACGACGGTCCGGCGCTCGCCCAAGCGGTCACCTCAGCCGGCAAGACGGCCACGGTGCACATCATCTCGGACGACTCGGATGCGCAAACGCTGGGCTTCATCCAGTCCGGCGTGATCTCCGGCACGGTGGTGCAGATGCCATACGAGCAGGGCTACACCGGCGCGTACATCCTCGCGGCAGAGAAGGTGCTCGGCCAGGCCGCCACGATGAACATCGTCAAGCCCTACCTGTCGTCGGACGGCTCGACCTTGAGTTCCGGCGTCGGCCTCATCACCAAGTCGGATCTGAGCGACTACCAGTCACTTGAGGCGAAGCTCGGAATCGGCTGACGATGACCGTGTCCAACGACCCCCGCAGCCGCGCGGTCACCGCGCGGCTGCGGGGGGTCCATAAGTCCTACGGCCCGGTCAAGGTCCTGGACCTGCCGGAACTTGACCTGCACGCGGGTCAGGTGATCGGCGTCGTCGGCGAGAACGGCGCGGGCAAGTCCACGCTGATGGGGACACTGGCCGGCTCGGTGCACCGCGACGGCGGTGACATCGAGATCAATGGGCAGCCGTTGGTCCCCGGATCAACGGAGGCCGCCGTCCGCCTCGGCGTGGCCCTGGTCTCGCAGGAGTTCCCGCTGGTCGGCCAGCTGTCGGTGGCCGAGAATCTGCTCCTCGGGCGGCGCCCGCGCAACTCCACAAAGCGCTACCTGGTCGACCGGGCGGCACAGCGCGCCGAGGCGACGGCCATGCTCGCGGAGATCGGCCTGTCCGCGACCGCGATCCCGGTGAACAGCGAGGTGCGCACGCTTCCGGTGCCGACCCGGCAGATGATCGAGATCGCCAAGGCGTGGGGCCGGGAGCCCAAGCTGCTGATCCTCGATGAACCGACTTCCTCGCTCGGCCCGGTAGAAGCGGAGATGGTCCTGGGCCTCGCGCGGCAGTTGGCCACGCGGGGTGGCACGGTGCTGTTCATCGGGCATCGTCTCGACGAGGTGCTCACGGTCAGCGACCGGATCCTGGTGCTCCGCAACGGCCGCCTCGTCGCCGATCTCCAGCCGGAGGAGGCATCCGAGGAGCGCCTGATCCGCGAAATGGTCGGCGGCGAGATCGTGCACGGCAAACCGACGGCCCCGGCACCAGACAGCGAGGTGGTCCTGCGGGTCGAAGGCCTGACCGCCGACGGCCTTGGTCCGGTGGATCTCGACGTGCGGACCGGCGAGATCGTCGGCGTCGCCGGGCTCATGGGGTCGGGCCGCAGCCGGCTGATCCACACTGTCGCGGGCGCGCAACCGGCCACCGGCGGCACGATGTGGCTGGCCGGCCACCCTTACGCGCCGAGTAGCCCGGGCGACGGGGCCGCGGCTGGCATCGCGCTGATCCCGGAGGACCGCAAGGAGCAGTCGCTGGTGCTGTTCGCGCCGATCCGCGCCAACGTGACGGTGTCGGTCCTGCGCCGCATCAGCCGAGGCTGGCTGCTCGGGCCCCGCCGGCACCGGGACGAAGCCCGCAAGATCGCCGCGAGCGTCAACGTCCGGATGCAGTCGGTGGAACAGCCCATCGGCTCACTGTCCGGCGGCAATCAGCAGCGAGCCGTCTTCGGCCGGGCGTTCGCGACCAACCCCAGGCTGCTGTTGCTCGACGAGCCGACCCGCGGCGTGGATGTCGGCGCGAAGGCTGAGATCTACGAACTGATCGATCGCGCCGCCGAGGCGGGCATGGCGGTGCTGGTCGCCTCCTCCGAACTCGAGGAACTGCTGCTGATCTGCCACCGGATCGCGGTGATGAACCACGGCCGGGCGGTGGAGGTCATCGACCACGACCAGGCCACCAAGGAACGGATCATGACGGCCGCCGCTATTACCGCGAGCAAACCCCCGGCCACTAACGGAGCTGCCGCATGAGCGCCCAGAGCACGCTTTTGCCGACGGATGTGCCACCCAACTCAAGCCGGCGGCGCGCCGCGACTCGATTGCTGCGCAAGCTCGCCGAGTCACCGGAAGCCGGCGTGCTGATCGCGTGCGTGGTGGTCTTCATCCTCATCGCGGTGAACGCGCCGACCTACGCGAGCATCGGCAACTTGCAGGTCATGGGCCGTGACCTGGCCCAGGTCGGCATCCTCGCCATCGGCGAGTCGCTGGTCATCCTGACCGGGGGCATCGACCTGTCAGTCGGCGCGCTGGCCGGGCTGGCCGGCATCCTCGCCGCATGGTTCAACGTGAACCAAGGATTCCCGGCTCCGGTCGCGATCCTGCTGACCATCATCATCTGCGCCGCCATCGGCCTGTGGCACGGCACCATGGTCACCAGACTGAAGGTGCCGCCGTTCGTCATCACGCTGGTGACCTTCACCGTGGCCCAGGGTCTCGCGCTCGCGATCACCAGCGGCTCGCCGATCAACGGCATCGACCCGCTGTTCGGCAACCTGAGCTCGTTCTACGTCGAGGAGGTCCCCGTGCCCGCGCTGTTCTTCGTCGGCGCGGCGGCGATCGCCTGGTTCATCCTGGAACGGACCTACATCGGCCGGCAGATCTACGCGGTCGGCGGTAACAAAGAGGCGGCCCGGCTGGCCGGGATTCCCACCGGGCGGCGGATTACCTCCACTTACATCGCCAGTTCCATGCTGGCCGGTGTCGTCGGCATCCTGGTGATCGGCCGGATGAATGTCGCGGATCCTTCGGTTGGCCCCGGCTGGGAGCTGATCGCGATCGCGGCCGCCGTCGTCGGCGGTGCCTCGCTGTTCGGCGGCGAAGGCCGGATCGTCGGCATCGCAGCCGGCGCGATCCTGCTGGAGTTCATCGCCAACGGCTTGCTCGCCCTGCATGTCAGTCCGTACTACCAGCAGGTCGTGCAAGGCGGTGTGCTCGGTGTCGCGATCCTGCTGGACCGCGTGCGCGCCAGCTACTTCGGCCGGGGCCGGCGGTAGCTGGGACACAGGCGGGCGCGCGGTGGCTGCCGGAGAGTTCCGGGCGCGTCGGCCCGGCTGCCGCGTAACTTGGTCCGCTCCTTCGCCCGCATCTGCGACTCCAGCGGTATCCGGAAAGGATCAGATGCCTGGCTGGTTCGTCAGGGCACGCTCCGCGCGGTCTCACTGGCAGCGAGCGCGCGCCCGGCCTGATCGGCCAGCGTGACGGCGACCAGTCGCGCCTGCAGCGAGGGCTTGGAACCCGGCTTGGCCTTGAGCATGAACCGTCCGAAGTACTGGCCGTTACCGAAGGTACGCACCTCGATCTCCTCCCCGGGCAGGCCCGACTGCTCAACATTCCAGCGGGAGTGACCTACCGTCACGGTGCCGTCTGGTTCCAGGCGCGGCGGGTGGCCGAGCAGGGAACCGTACTCAAAGCGTGCCCCTTGCAGGTCCAGCAGGCCAGTGAGCTGCTCCTTGACGTGATCGACCACAGCATCAGGGAACGCGGCGGACTTCGCCAGCGAAGCAGCCTCGTGGATCTGCGCCAGGTAGCCCGCATCAGTGATCGCAATGACCTTCAGCCGCCGGGCGCGGGCCGCGAGCTGCGATACAGCCAGTCCGGTGAGCAGCAGCAGGACAGCCGTCATGACATCCGCAGAGCTGCGGATCGTGAACCGGTAATACGGCACGGTGAAGAAGAAATCGAACCATATGGCTGCCCATACCGCCGCCAGGCCGCCGGCGGTGCGGTTCCCGATCGCCGCCACCCCGACCACGACCACGACCAGCAGCAGGGCCACGTTTGTGTTCGACCAGCTCGCCCGGAACGGCAGCAGAATCGCCGCCGCCGCCACCGGCGCGGCCAGCGCGGCCAGGATCGCGATGCGGTCCCTGGTCAGGTAGCGAGTAATTGCTGACCCGGGGGAGGTATCGACCGGTGTGTTCTGCGTGGTCATGGCGCGCTCCTGGCAGACGAATTCGAGAATCACGAATATCGTGCCGACCAGGCTTCCCGGCTCACCTGATCACGAGCATAGACCCGGGCGGCCTGGGCGCCAAGTAATCATCAGGTAGCGGCCCGCCCCGCAAACGGATCTGTCACGCGCGACGCGGGCAGAACTCCCCAAGCTGGCGGCGCTGCTGGAGAGCGGCAGCCCCGGGCCGCCGCTCTTGACGGCACGGATGAAATAACCAACCGGCCGATTGGGCGCCGCGAGGCTCACCATGGCCTGTCGCCGCCGATTAGGGTTGGTGGTGGTGCGCCGGGAAGCCTGGTCGGCAATGTGTTGGCATGCCTGACCCGGAGGAGCGCCGTTGTGACTGACACTGAGCCGTTTGCGCTGGTAGTTGTGCTGACGGCGGCGGCGGGGCTGGTCGCGGTGCTGTCGAACCGGCTGGCCGAGCGGGTGAAGGTCCCCTCGCCTGCGCTGGTTCTGGCCGGTGCGGCTATCGCGGTCCAGGTCATCCCGGCGCTGCATGCGCCGCCGCGGCTGGCGGTGGAACGGGTGGTCACTGTCGCCCTGGTGTGCATCTTGTTCGACGGCGGCATGCACATCGGCTGGTCCCGGTTCCGGTCCGCCGCCGCCCCCATTGCTGTCGTCGGCGTGCTCGGCACGTTCCTGACCGTGGCCGCCGGTGCCCTCCTTGTGCACCTCGCGTTCGGCCTGGCCTGGTATCTCTCGCTGCTCGTGGCCACTGCCGTGGCCCCGACGGACCCGGCGGTGGTGTTCTCCGTCCTGGGCCAGCGGGAGGTCTCCGGCCGCAGCGGAACCATCCTGGAAGGGGAGTCCGGCGCGAACGACCCGGTCGGGATCGCGCTGATGGCCAGCCTCATCACCGCGGGCGGCCTCAGCGCCGGCGCATTCGCCCGGGTCGGCGGCGAGTTCCTGGTCCAGATGGGCGTCGGGGCGGCGGTTGGCGTTATCGGAGGCCGCGCGCTGCTGTGGTTCATGCGCCGGGTGCCGCTGCCTGGCGAGGGACTGTATCCGCTGCGGACTCTGGCCAGCGCGCTGCTGCTGTTCGGCATCGCCGCCCTCGCGCACGGGTCCGGGTTCCTGGCGGTCTTTACTGCCGGGATCGTGCTGGGGGATGGGCGCGCGCCGTACAAGCGGGAGATCGAGCGGTTCCACTCGGCGCTCGCCAGCCTCGGCGAGATCGCCGCGTTCGCCGTCCTTGGCCTCACCATCGACCTCACCGAACTCGCCCGGCCCGGCGTGTGGATCCCCGGGCTCATCGTTGGCGCAGCGCTCGCGTTCGTGATCCGGCCAGTCCTGGTCGGGTTGTGCCTGATCCCCGCCCGGCTGAAAAGCAAAGAGCGCACCTTCGTGCTGTTCGCCGGGCTTAAGGGCGCTGTGCCGATCCTGCTGGGCAGCTTCCTGCTCGCGGCCCGCGTGCCCGGCGCGGACCGCCTCTACGGCATCGTCATCGTCGTCGTGGTGTTCTCCGTCGTCGTGCAAGGCAGCCTGGTGCCCGCTGCCGCCGGCCTGCTGCACGTCCAGATGCGCGCGGTCGAGCCGCAGCCCTGGGCCCTCGGGGTACGGCTGCGGGATGAGCCCAGCGGCGTGCACCGGCTCACGATCAAAGCTGGCTCACCCGCCGATGGTGCCACTATCGACGACCTGGCCGGCCTGCCCGGTGACGCCTGGGTCAGCTTCGTCGTCCGCGACGGCCAGCTCGTCCCCATCACGGGTGACACCAGACTGCGGCCTGGGGACGACGTCCTCGTCCTCGCCGAGCCTGGCCTGCACGAACAACTGATCACCGCCTTCGAAGGGCCATCGGTGGGGTGAGCCGCTGAATCCACTCGGACCCTGGAGCGGACACGGGCTTCGCCAGACGGAGTTCCGGCGATGGCCGGTACCCTCACGGTCCTCTTCCGGAGCAGCTTCGACGCCTTGACCGCCTGCCCCCTGCTAACGCGAAGGCCCCCGGTTGGCTCCCGAAGACCTGCGAAGATCAAAAAGGGACTCCGGAGTGATCCTCCGAAATCCCTTCTGACCTGCTACAACTACTGGTCGGGGTGGCCGGATTTGAACCGGCGGCCTCTTCGTCCCGAACGAAGCGCGCTGCCAAGCTGCGCCACACCCCGCCGTCCGCCTGGGCGGCAGGAACACCGGAGGGGTGAACCCCCGGAGCCTCGGGCAGTCTAGCCGATCCGCGGAACCAGCGTGAGAAGGGTTGCCTCGGGTCGGCAGCAGAATCTGGCCGGCGCCCAGGGCGAGGTGCCCAGCCCGGCGGATACATGCAGCCAGGTGCCGGGCCAGCCGCCGCCAGGTGCGGCGCCGGGATACCGGTGCAGGCCGCTGGCCAGCCGGGGGTCCAGGCCGCAGTTGGACACCAGCGCGCCGTACAGCGGCAGGCAGAGCTGCCCGCCATGGGTATGACCAGCCATCAGGAGGTTGTAGCCGTCTGCCGCGAACTGGTCCATGACCCGGGGCTCCGGGGAGTGCATGACGCCCAGGCGCAGGTCCGCGCTGGGGTCGGTGGGCCCGGCCACGTCCTCGTAGCGGTCTCGTTTGGTATGCGAGTCGTGCACCCCCGCCACCTCGATGTCGTGATCGCCCACCTTGATCCGGCCGCGCCGGTTGTTGGCGTCCAGCCAGCCAGCGGCGGCCATCCCCGCGCCCAGCTCGGTCCACGGCATGTCCGGCACGTGCCGGTGGACCCGCGCGCTGGTCTCCCAGAGGTACCGCAGCGGGTTCCGCGGCTTCGGCGAATACAGGTCGTTGGAGCCGTACACGAAGACACCGGGCCGGTCCAGCAGCGGGCCAAGAGCTTCCAGGAATGGCTTAACGGCCTGCAGGTGGCCGATCGAGTCGCCCGTGTTGACGACCAGATCCGGCTCAAGAGCCTCCAGTGACCTGATCCAGGACATGAGCAGGTGCCGCCGGGGCGTCAGATGCACGTCGGATATGTGCAGGATGCGCAGCGGTGCCACGCCCGCAGCCAGTACCGGCACTTCGTACCGGCGCAGGGCGAACCAGTTGCGCTCGACCACGGTGCCGTAGGCAAGGGTGGCGGCGCCGACCGCGGCCGCGGCCCCGAGGGTTTGGATGGCTCGTGATCGCATCTGTCCATGGTGCCATGCCAGGCCGACCAGGCAAGCCCGCGGCCGCCAGCCCTGCTGCGCGCGGACCGCCCGGCACGGCAGGATGGTGTCATGGCTGACCTGAAAGACCGGCTCCGCGGCGACTTGACCGCGTCCATGAAGGCCCGCGACGAGGTTCGCACGCGCACCCTGCGGATGGCGCTGACCTCGGTTTCCAAGGAGGAGGTGGCCGGCTCTGCCTCCCGTGAGCTGAGCGATGACGAGGTCTTGAAGGTGCTCAGCAAGGAGGCCAAGCGGCGCCGGGAGGCCGCCGAGGCGTTCGCGGCCGCCGGCCGGGAAGAACAAGCCGCAGCCGAACGGGCCGAGGGCGCGATTCTGGCCGGGTACCTTCCGGTGCAGCTCACTGACGACGAACTGGGCGCGCTGGTGGTGGCGGCCATCAAGGCGACCGGCGCGGCCGGGCTGGCGGCGATGGGCCAGGTCATGAAAGTGGTTACCCCGCAGGTGGCCGGGCGGGCGGACGGCGGCAGGGTCGCCGCCGAGGTCCGCCGCGCGCTGGGCCGCTAGCGGGCCGGGCACCAGCCGACTGGGCAGCTCGCGTGCTGGGCAGCTACAGAGGTTATCCCGGCGTCGCGGCGCGCCAGTGAGCTACCAGGTCACCGGGCCGGTGCGCAGGGCGTACTGCAGTTTCTGGTAGGCGGGCGGCGGCTGGGGCAGGATTCCGCGGCCGGCCTGCCTGAACGTGGTCCCGGTCAGCAGCCCCAGGATGTTCAGGTCGGCACGGGGCTGCAGCAGGACGAGCCGGTTGCCGGACGGGCTGGACCAGGCGACGGTCTGCGCCGGGAGGCCACCGCGTCCCGGGGGAGACGGCCATCGCCACACCCAGGGTGCCCGCGTGCGGAGCAGCGCGCCGGTGCGGGCCGAGTAGACGGCCAGTTCACCCCGCCAGGAGCGGGCTGACGGCCCGAACGGGGTGACCTCGACCGGGATGATCAGCGTGGTGCCGTCCGGGGTGAGGAAGGGCTCGCCGGGATCTGCTCCGGCCGGGGCGTGCAGGAGCAGGACCGGGCGGGCGGCCAGGCTGGTCCCCGGTGCCCTGGTATCCAGCAGGCCCTCCCGGGTCACCTGGGTGGTCCCGGCGGGCGGTCGGCTGAGCTGCTGGAGCTGCCCTGGGGTCGGGACGAACTCCTGCCGGAACGCCAGGGTCCGGCCGTCAGCCGTCCAGGCGCCCGCCCGGCTGAGCGCGGGCGTCCACCGGCTGTGCGGCAGTGTCCATTGCCGCACCTGGCCGGTGCGGAGCGAGATCACCTGGATGACCGCAGCCTGGCCCCGCCCGCCGAACGCCATGGCCAGCCGGGTCCCGTCGGGCGACAGCGCGATCGTCGGCAGTTGCGCGGGGGTCACCCGCTGCGGGAAGGACAGCCAGGCGCGCTCCAGGTGACCGCCGGGGGTTATCCGCAGCAGCAGGAGCTTCAGCGGCGTGTGCTGGTCACGGGCCACCAGCCGGGGGGAGGGGCCCGCGTTGCGCTCCCGGATCCGCTGCGCGGCCACAGCGAACGTCCGCCCGTTCGCGTCGGCACTCAGCGTGCCGACCTCGTTGTAAGGCTCAGGCGGGCTGACGCTGGCCAGCAGCTTGCCCGTGGCGGTGGCGCGGATCTTGACGTAGCGCTGCGCGCTCCTGCCGAACTGCGTGCCCTGCGAGGCGTAGCTGTAGATGCTGCCCTGCACGGCGTAGGCGTAGTACGCGGGCGGATGGGTGTAGCTCACCGGCGTATCCCCGAGCGGGACCCTGAAGGCCGCCCGGCCGGGGGCAGGCGCGGGGCCGCCCGGCCCGGGACGGGCGGCCAGGACGCCCGCCGTGCCGGCCAATACCAGGAGGGCGGCCGAGCCGATCAGTACCTGCCGGCGGCGCTGGCGCCTGCGCGCTTCCTTGATCAGGGCCTCGGTGTCGGCTCCTGGCTCCGTTTCGGCCCCGGTCGCCAGGTCGGGGGTGTCGATCCTCATTGCGGCTCCATCAATATCTGCTCGATGATCCGGGCCAGTTCCTGCGGCTGGTACCCGCACTGCCGGGCCAGCGCCACCAGTTCGCGGGCCTTGACCACGACCCGGCTGCGCTGCGGGGCGATCCCGGTGACCGAGACCCCGCGGCCCCGGCGGAACTCCACCAGGTCCTCCTCGCGCAGGGTCCGCAGTGCCCGCAGCACCGTGTTGGCGTTCACCCCCAGCACTGCGGCCAGGTCCCGGGCCGGCGGCAGCCGCTCGCCCGCGCGGGCCTCACCCTCGGCGATGGCCCGGCGGATAGCCGCGGCGACCTGCTCATGCAATGGCACCGGGCTCGAGTGGTCGATCTCCAACGTGTTATTAATGCTACTCACATTAGCACCATATCAGGGCGGTGCCGGGAGAGGCGTGCAAATTTTGCAGACAGCCGGGGTTAGCCTGCGGCGGCGACGCACCTGCTGGGCAGGTGATTTCCAGCTGGCCGGTCGCAGCGGGCCCGGGCAGCAGGCCCGCTAGCGTTCCAGGCCGCTCAGCGTGGCCAGCCCGGAGATGCCTCAGCCGGGCTGGGGGGTGATCCTGGTGGTGGGGGTCGGGGTGGGACCGCCACCACCGGTGTGCGGCGGCTTCTTGGGATGCGGCGCGGCCAATCCGCTGCCCAGCGAGAACAGCGGGCTGGTCGGGCTGACCGGCACGAAACCGGTGGGCGGCACGCCTTCCATCGCGTGCAGGAAGCTGACCTGCCAGGTGTTGCCGGGCGCCATCGAGCCGTACATGAAACCGGGGCAGCCGTTCCGGTAGCAGGAGCCCGGGTAGCCGGACATCGGGTGGGTGTAGGGATCCTTGGGGTTGCCCGCCCATACGGTCGCGATGAGGCTCGGGGTGTAGCCGACGAAAAACGCCGACACGTACTGGTCTGCGGTGCCGGTCTTGGACGCCGCCGGGCGTCCGATGCTGTCGATCGCCGCGGTGCCGACGCCGGTCAGGTCGCCGGCCAGGATGTAGTTGGCCGCGTCGGCGACCTCGGTGGACAGGGCGCGGTGGCAGTGCGCGGATTCGACCGGCAGCTTGGCACCGGTGGAGGTCACGACCTTGTTGATCGGGATGGGGTGGCAGTAGATGCCGCGCGAGGGGAGGGTGGCGTCGGCGGCCGCCACGTCCATCGGGGTCACGTTGTCCGCGCCGAGCGTGAACGACGCATCATTGTCTGCGCTAGCGTTGCCGGACACCGGGTTTTTCTTCAGCAGCGAGGTGCCGTTAGGCCACGTCAGGCCCATCTTCGCGGCGGTCTTGACCACGTTGCACAGGCCGACCTTCTGCTCCAGGTAGGCGAAGAACACATTGATGGACGCCGTGGTGCCGGTGTAGAGCGTGTAGTCCCCGCCGCGCTCACTCTCGTCGTTGTGCACCTGCCAGGGGTTGACCGTCAGGCCCTTGCAGTCGGTGTACGGGCCAACCGTGGCGGAGAACCCCACCGTCTTGCTGTACCCGAACGGGATGCCCTGTTCCAGGGCGGCGACCATGGTGAAGACCTTGCCGGTCGAGCCGATCTGGACCCCGTCTGTGCCGTTGTACTGCGGGCCCACCGCGTAGTTCACGGTGGTCTGACCCGGGCCGTTGCCGTAAGGCCGGTCGATGGCCAAGGCGCGGACCTTGCCGGTCCCGGGCTGGATCATCACCTCGGTCTCGGCGTTCCGGCCCGGGTTGAGCGACGACGGCGGGGGCGGCATCTCGTAGTTGACCGCGTTCTGCGCCGCCCTCTGGTCCTTCTTGTCCAGGGTGGTGTAGATCTTCAGCCCGCCGACGCCCTGCAGCCTGTCCCAGACCTTCTGGTACGCAGCGTCATGCTTCATCGCGGCGAGCGCGTAGTCACAGAAGAACGCGGCGAACTTGATCGAGTCGCTGGTGCACCCGCTCTGCTGCGGCGTGACGTGCAGGTGGAGCTTGGCCGCCTCGGCCTGCGTGGCCTGCGCGCCGGTGATGTCGCCGAGCTGTTTCATCCGCGCCAGCACCTGGTTGCGTCGGTCTTTCGCGCCCGTGGGATTGCTGATCGGGTTGTAGAAGGACGGGTTGTCCACCATCCCGGCCAGCAGTGCCGCCTGGGGGAGGCTCAGATCCGACGCATGGATGCCGAAATAGTACTGAGCCGCGATCTCAATGCCATAGACCTGGCCCCCGAACGGGGCCACGTTCAGGTATCCGGCCAGCAGCTGGTTTTTCGTCATCTTGTGCTCGACCTCGACGGCCATCCGCAGCTCACGGATCTTTCTGCCGACCGTCCCGCTGGCGGCGCTGAGCGCCTCTTTCTGCGGATCGGGAGCCGACAGGATCAGCACGTTCTTTACGTATTGCTGGGCCAGCGTGGAGCCACCCTGGATTGCCTTGTGCTCCAGGTTGTTGATGACGGCACGGACCGTGCCCTTGAAATCGAGCGCTCCGTGCTGGTAGAAACGGGAATCCTCGATCGCTACGATCGCCGTTCGCATCACCGGTGCGATGTGCGCGAAGCTCACCGGAACCCGGTCGATGCCGCGGGGGTAGTAATATGCTAGGACATTACCCAAATGGTCGAGAATTTCAGAGCGTACCGGCAGCTGGCCGAGTTCCGGCGTGGACAGCGTGTTGAACTTGTTCGCAGAGTTGCGGACGCCAAGGCCTGCCGCGCCCACGGCCGGCAGGACAAGGGCAGCGGCGAGAACGCCGCTGGCCACGGCGAGCAGGGCGAGCTTGCCTACGACGCCGATCTTCGCGAAGGGACCAGATGTCAGCACGGACACAGGGTACGCCCCGATGCCCGCAGTGGTGGCCGCCTCCGGAGGGTGACTACCCGCCAGACAGCGCATGGCCCATCAGGGCTATTCGTTAAATGGGCCCAACGGGGTCTGGCGCTGAGGCCCGGACCCCCGTAAGTTACTTTTTCGCAACCATGACAACCGAGGCTGGCGCCCAGCCGCCAGCCCTGGACCGCAAGTGAACGCCGTCCGGCGCTACGACCCTACTGGGCGTGACGATCAGGAGGAATGGGGCCACATGTGGATCGCCGACTGGACCGCCCGCGCCGCGTGCAAGGGCACGGACCCTGACGAGCTATTCGTCCAGGGCGCGGCGCAGAACCGGGCCAAGCTGATCTGCCGCGGCTGCACCGTGCGGACCGAATGCCTGGCGGACGCCCTCGATAACCGCATCGAGTTTGGTGTCTGGGGTGGCATGACCGAGCGGGAGCGGCGGGCATTGCTGCGCCGTCGGCCGGACGTATCGTCCTGGCGTGACCTGCTTGAGCATGCCCGCAACCAGTACGAGCAGACCACCGACGAACTGGTCGCCAGCTACTCAGCAGCAGGCTGAGCTAGCTGAAGCAGACGGCCGGCTAGCTGCTGGCCGGAGTCCCGGTGCCCGGGCTGGCCGCCTTGGCCAGTTCCACCCCGATCGCGCGGAGCCCATCGAGGTCGTGCACGTCCTCAGGCTGGGCCAGGACCTCGACGACGGGAATCACCGGATGGGCCGCGGTGAAATGTTCTTCCAGGCGGCGCTCGCGTTCGCCAAGTTGCATCCGCTCCGCGTGGAGTCTGAGGGCGGTCGCGGCCAGTGGGTAGCGGGCGGGATGTGCGGCCGGGTTTCCGTCCGGCCTGGTCAGGGTGGCCACTGTCGCTGGTCCGGCCTTCCCGGCCTGGGCCGACGCAGCCTGCAGCGTCTCGGCGGCGGCCAGGCTGCGCGCGGCGGACAGCTGTGCGGCTGGCGACCGGTGCACCCGGTTCACCACCAGGCCAGCCAGCGGCATCCGGTCCTGAGACAGCCGCTCGACGAAGTACGACGCCTCACGCAGGGCGTCCGGTTCGGGTGTCGCGATCACCAGGAACGCGGTCCCCGGGGCCTGCAGCAGCTGATAGGTGTCCTCGGCCCGCTGCCGGAATCCGCCGAACATCGTGTCGAAGGCGGCCACGAAGGTCTGCACATCCCGCAGCACCTGGGCGCCGATGACCTTGGTGACCACACCCGTGATCATGCTGAATCCGGCTGTGACCACGCGTAGGTAGGCCCGGCCGCCGACCCTGGTGGGCGCCGTGAGCAGCCGGATGAGCCGGCCGTCGAGGAACCGGCCGAGCCGCTGCGGTGCGTCCAGGAAGTCGAGCGCGGACCGGCTCGGCGGGGTGTCGACGACGATCAGGTCCCATTCGTCGGACCGGCGGAGCTGGCCGAGCTTCTCCATGGCCATGTACTCCTGCGTGCCGGCGAAGCTCGACGACAGGGACTGGTAGAAGGGGTTGGCCAGGATCTGCGCCGCCCGGTCCGGATCGGAGTGGGCCTCGACGATCTCGTCGAAGGTCCGCTTCATGTCCAGCATCATCGCGTGCAGGCTGCCGCCCAGCCGCGGCCCGTCGTCCTCCTCCCCGATTGCGCCCGGCACCGGCCGCGGCGTGTTGTCCAGCGAGGTGAGGCCCATCGACTGCGCCAGCCGCCGGGCCGGATCAACGGTCAGCACGACAACGTGCCTGCCCCGCTCAGCGGCGCGCAGGCCAAGCGCGGCGGCGGTGGTGGTCTTGCCGACCCCGCCGGACCCGCAGCACACGATGATCCGCGTCCGGGGATCATCCAGCAGCCGGTCCACGTCGAGCACCGGAGGCCTCTGGTCGTCGCTGTCCGCCGGCATCATGCCGCTCCCTGGTCCCGTAGCGCGGCCGCCAGCCGGTAGAGGCCGCCGAGGTCCATCTGGTCGGTGATCAGCGGGAGGTCGTAGCGCTGCAGGCCGGTCTCCTCCAGCCGGTGCCGTTGCGCCCGCTGGGCCAGTGCCCCGCGGGCGTGCTCGGTGAGCTCCACGGCCAGGCTCGCGGCCAGCTCCAGGCTGTCCTCCAGGCCGGCCGCCTTCAGGCCGAGGTCCAGCTCATGCTCGTCCAGGGCCCCGTCGGCGGCCGCAGTCAACTCGTCATCGGCCAGATCCACCGGCCGCACCATATTGATCATGATGCCGCCGAGCTGGAGCCCGCCCTGGGCCAGCCCGCGCAGCTCGGCAATGCCGTCCAAGGTCTCCTGGACCGGCATTTCCTCCAGCACCGTCACGAAGTGGACAGCCGTCTGCGGCGACCGGATGACACTCTGCACCGTCTCGGCATGCCCGTGGATCGGCCCCACCCGGGCGAGCCCGGACACCTCCGTGGCCACGTTGAGGAACTTGGCGATGCGGCCGGTCGGCGGCGCGTCCATGACCACCGCGTCGTAGACCGGCCGGCCGTCGAACCGCCGCCGGGTGGCCTCGGCCGCTTTCCCGGTGAGCAGCACGTCGCGCAGCCCAGGGGCGATCGTGGTGGCGAAGTCCACGACGCCGAGCCGGGTGAGCGCGGTACCGGCATGACGCAGGTTGTAAAACATCTCCAGGTACTCGATGAGCGCCGTTTCCGGATCCGCGGCGAGCGCGTACACATCGCCGCCGGGGAGGGTGGCGGTGGCCGGTGCCACTGCGATCCGGCGCTCCTGGTAGGGCAGTGGCGGGCGGTCGAACAGCCGGGCGATGCCCTGGCGGCCTTCCACCTCGATCAGCAGGACCTTGCCGCCCCCTGCGGCCAGCGCGATCGCGAGCGCCCCGGCCACGGTCGTCTTGCCGGTCCCGCCCTTGCCGGTGACGACGTGCAGCCGGACGCCTTCCCAGTCCGTGTCCCGCGCACTCACTTAACCGAGGCTATCCGCGCCGGTGGACCAGGTTTCCCCCGCGGCGGCCGCCCGCACCTGGCGCGGCGTGGCACTGGCGCGCCTGCCGTTTGTCACTAGGCTGGTCGCTGGAAGCCGGGCGTACCGGCGGAGAAGGGGTATTGACCGATGCTCGCAGCCCTCTTGGTCATCCTCGTAGTGCTGGGCGTAGCTGGATTGGTGGTCGTCGGCCGTTCGCTGCGGGTGGTGCAGCAGTACGAGCAGGCCATCGTGTTCAGGTTCGGCAAGATTGTCCATCCGCCGCGGGGCCCGGGGCTGACCATCATCCGGCCGATCGGTGACCGCATGCAGAAAGTCAACATGCAGATCATCGCGATGGGGGTGCCGGCCCAGGAGGGCATCACCAAGGACAACGTGAGTGTCCGGGTGGACGCGGTGGTGTATTTCCGGGTGGTGGACCCGATCAAGGCGGTCGTGAACGTGCAGAACTACATGTTCGCGGTCTCCCAGCAGGCGCAGACCTCGCTGCGCTCGGTCATCGGCCAGTCGGAGATGGACCAGCTCCTGGCCGACCGGGACAACGTCAACCGGGAGCTGCGCCGGATCATCGACGAGCCGACCGAGGGGCCGTGGGGCATCCGGGTGGAGCGGGTCGAGCTGAAGGACGTGAACCTGCCGGAGCAAATGAAGCGCTCCATGTCGCGGCAGGCGGAGGCGGAGCGGGAACGCCGGGCCAGGATCATCTCCGCTGACGGCGAGTACCAGGCGTCCAAGCGGCTGGCCATGGCGGCCAACGTGATGGCCCGCGACCCGGCGGCACTGCAGCTCAGGCTGCTGCAGACCGTGGTCGAGGTGGCCGCGGAGAAGAACAGCACGCTGGTCATGCCAGTGCCGGTCGAGCTGCTGAGGTTCTTCGACAAGTACGCGCCCGCGCCACCGCCCCAGGACATGGGGCCGTCACCGTCGGACACCGGTGAGGCAGAGCTGGCCGCGGCCGAGGCCTCAGCCGAGATCGGCAGCGTCCCCTTCCCGCCGCCCGCGATCGCCGACGTGCCGGTGCCGGAAATCCCGGAGGTACCCATCCCGGAAGTACCCATCCCGGAAGTCGATGAGTCAGTGATTCCGCCCGTCCCCGGCCTGGACGGGGACGGCAAGGCCGGCTGACCGCCCATCCTCGGCTCCGCTCCGGGTAGCGAGGTCATCAGCGGCCTGCCGCAGGGACAGACCGCTAGGGTTGGCGCCATGCAGAAGTGGGAGTACGCAACGGTGCCGCTGCTGGTGCACGCGACAAAGCAGATCCTCGACAACTGGGGCGACGACGGCTGGGAGCTGGTGGCCCTGGTACCTGGGCCTAACCAGGAGCAGCTGGTCGCCTACATGAAACGGGCGAAAGGCACGTCATGACCGCCGGCCCCCCGGACGGCTCGCCAGAGGCCAGGCTGGCCGCCCTGGGCCTCGCGCTGCCCGCGGTGGCCGCTCCGCTGGCCGCGTATGTGCCGGCGGTCCGCACTGGCGACTACGTTTACACCGCCGGTCAGCTGCCGCTGGTGGACGGCACGCTGCTGATGACCGGCAAGGTCGGCGCTGAGGTCGCCGTCGCGGAAGCCGCGGCACTCGCCCGGATCTGCGCGCTGAACGGGCTCGCTGCCGTCGCGTCGGTGACCGGCGGGCTCTCCTCCGTCGTGCGGGTGGTCAAGGTGACCGGTTTCGTGGCCAGCGCACCCACCTGCACCGAGCAGGCGCAGGTCGTAAACGGCGCCAGCGAGCTGCTGCTCGAAGTCTTCGGTGAAGCGGGCAGGCACGCCCGCAGCGCGGTCGGGATGGCTGTCCTCCCGTTTGACGCGCCCGTGGAGGTCGAGCTGATCGTGGAGGTCAGTGATTGAGCCGCCGGTAGACCGCGGTCCCCCCACCCGGGCCGTGCTGCGCCTGGGTGGGCGGATGGCCGAGCGCGCCCGCGAAGTCCTCGGCGGGGGTGCGCAGCCGGTCGAGCCGCGTGACGCGGCCACCGTGATGCTGCTGCGCCCGGCCAGCAGCGGCCGGGCCGCGCCCGGCACAGGCCAGGCTGCGCCCGGCACAGACCAGGCTGTGCAGCGCGAGGCCGGCCTGGGCCAGGCGGCGGCAGGCCAGGCGGGCGCGGACTGCGTTGAGGTCTACATGCTGCGCCGGGCACCGTCCATGGCCTTCATGCCAGGTGCTTACGTGTTCCCCGGCGGCTCGGTCGACCCCAGGGATGCCGGCGGCGATGTGGCCTGGGCCGGGCCGGACGCCGCGGAATGGGCCTCGGCGCTGGCGGCCCCGGTGCATGTTGCCCGCGCCCTGGTCTGCGCGGCGGTCAGGGAGACCTTCGAAGAATCCGGGGTACTGCTGGCCGGCCCGTCTGCGGACCGGGTCGTCGCGGACACCCGGGGCGATGACTGGGAGGCGGACCGGCGCGGGCTGCTCGACCGGTCGCTGTCCCTCGCGGACCTGCTCGCCCGGCGTCGCCTGGTGCTCCGCACTGACCTGCTGATGCCCTGGGCGCGGTGGATCACCCCGGCTACCGAGGAGCGCAGGTACGACACCCGGTTCTTCGCCGCTGCCCTGCCGGCCGGCCAGCGCACCAGGGATGTGGGCGGCGAGGCGGACCAGGTGGCCTGGGTACGGCCGGCCGAGGCGATCGATGCCGCACGCCGCGGCGAAATCCGGCTGATGCCGCCCACCGCGGTGACCCTGGCAGAACTCGCCGCGTGCCGCGACGTGCCCGCGGCCCTCGCGCAGCGCCGCCCGATGACCGCCGTGCAGCCCGAGGTCGTTCAGGCCGAGGACGGCGTGTGGCTGACCCTGCCCGCCGAGCTGGAGTATCCGCTATGACTGCCGCCGATGAGCGGCCCTCGATCGATGGTTCCGGGACACCGAGGGCGCGGTGCGTGCTGGCCCCCAACCCAAGCCCGATGACCCTTAACGGAACCAATACCTGGCTCATCGCAGAGCCTGGATCGCCGTCGGCGCTGGTCGTGGACCCGGGGCCGGATGATGAGGATCACCTGCGCCGGGTCCTTGACCTGGTAACCGACGCGGGGCAGCAGGTGGCCCAGATCCTGCTCACCCACGGGCACAGTGATCATTCCGCGGGAGCGGCCAAGCTGGCCGGGATGACCGCTGCCCCGGTGCTGGCCGCCGACCCGGCGTTCCGGCTCGGCGAGACGGGTCTGGGGCCCGGCGACGTGCTGACGGCCGCCGGCTGCGAGGTGCGGGTAGTGGCCACCCCCGGGCATACCGCGGACTCGGTCTGCCTCCTGCTGGCCGCCGACGGCGCTCTGCTCACCGGGGACACCGTGCTGGGCCGGGGGACCACGGTGATCGCCCAGGACGGCAGCCTGGCCGACTACCTGCGCTCGCTGGACCGGCTGCGGGCACTCGCCGACGAGGAGCAGCTGCGGGCACTGCTGCCGGGTCACGGGCCGCTGCTCGCCGACCCGGCGGGTGCGCTCGATTTCTATATCGCGCATCGCCGGGAGCGGCTGGCCGAGGTGACGGCCGCGCTGGCGGCCGGTGACCGCAGCCCCGCGGAGATAGTCGCCCGGGTCTACCTGGACGTCGATCCGGCACTGTGGCCGTTCGCCGAGTGGTCGGTCCAGGCCCAGCTGGCGTACCTGGGCGATCAGGGTGTCCTGCCACCGGGAACGAGTTACTGACGGGGTGTCACCGGGGGGCTGTTGTCACCGGGTGTCACCGACAGGGCTGTTGGCGCGAGAGGGCTGTTGTCACCGGGCCCGCTTGGCCAGCCGTTCAGCGTCGAGCAGCAGCACGGACTTGGCGGACAACTGCAGCCAGCCACGCGCCGCGAAGTCCGCGAGCGCCTTGTTGACGGTCTCCCGCGACGCCCCGACGAGCTGTGCGAGTTCTTCCTGGGTGAGGTCATGGTGGACCTGCAGGCCGTCCCCCTGTGGCTCGCCGAACCTGTCGGCCAGGTCAAGCAGGGCCTTGGCAACCCGGCCCGGCACGTCGGTGAAGACCAGGTCGGCCATGACGTCGTTGGCGCGGCGCAGTCGCTGCGCGAGCGCCCGCAGCAGATGCAGGGCCACGTCGGGCCGGCCGGTGAGCCAGCTCAGCAGGTCGGCGTGGGCGAGAGCGGCCAGCCGCGCGTCGGTGATCGCGACCGCGCTGGCCGTGCGCGGCCGAGGATCGAAGAGAGACAGCTCGCCGAACATCTCGCCCGGCCCGAGCACGCTGAGCAGGTTCTCCCGGCCGTCCGACGCGGCGCGGGTCAGCTTGATCTTGCCCTCAAGCACCACGTAGAGCCGGTCCCCGGCGTCGCCTTCGTCGAAGAGCCGGTCGCCGCGCGGAAGCTCGACGTCGTTCAGCATGGACCGCAGCGCCTTCGCGCCATCCTCGTCGAGCGCCTCGAACAACGGCGCCCGGCTCAGCACGTCGTCCGCGTGATCCACAGGTGCCTCCTCGCAGACGTCTTTGCACAGCCGCGCTGCGACAGTGTCCATCCACTGTGCTCGCACACCGTGCCTACCTGGCCCTGCACACAGTGTCTACCGGCTGTGTAGCACGGTGTCCATGCCTGATCCTCTGCCCAGTGTCGCGCATCCGGTGACCTGCAAGCCAGCAGGGTCAGCGCGGCTAACCGTGATGGTCACCGGCCTGCGCCGCACGTTCCCGGCAGTCAAGGATCTCCCGCTCCGCCTCCCGGCGGCCCACCCAGCCGGTGATCTCCACCTCCTTGCCGGGTTCAAGGGCCTTGTAGACCTCGAAGAAGTGCTGAATTTCCAGGCGGTCGAATTCCGGCACGTCATCGATATCGCTGAAATGCTCCATCCGCGGGTCCGTTGAGGCGACGCAGAGCACCTTGTCGTCCAGGCCGTTCTCATCCCGCATGCGGAACATGCCGATCGCGCGGCACCGGATGAGACAGCCGGGGAACGTCGGCTCCTCCAGCATCACCAGCGCATCCAGCGGGTCGCCATCGTCGGCCAGCGTGCCCTCGATGAACCCGTAGTCCGACGGGTACCTGGTGGACGTGAACAGCATCCGGTCCAGCCGGATCCGGCCTGTGTCGTGGTCCATCTCGTACTTGTTGCGCTGCCCCTTGGGGATCTCGATGACCACTTCGAACTCCACGATGTCGCTCCCTGGGCGCGAAGGTGGTTGACTCCCGACTGAATTCAAGCATCTCGTGAGAGGAGGGGTGTTGGCGAACCGCCTCCGGGTTACCGCATTGATCTCCCTGGCCATGGTCAATGTGTTCACGCTAGGGGCCGGGGTGGCGGTAGCGGGCCTGCTCCCAGCGCGGCTCGCGCTGTGGGACATCCCGCGGGTAGCTGCGGCGCCGCTGGTGGCGCCCGGCCAGGTCCTGCGCCCGGCGCAGCCGTCCGGGACGCTGCCGACCAGTGACGGGCTGGCCACCGCGCTGACACCCATGCTCGCCTCGCGAGCACTCGGCGCGCACGTGGGCGCGGTGGTCACCGATCCCGCATCCGGTGCCGTGCTGTTCACCAGCGGCGGGACGTCCCCCGCGGAGCCCGCGTCGACCGCGAAACTGGCCACCGCGGTGGCCGCGCTGGCGGTGCTCGGCCCGGCCGCCCGGTTCACCACCCGGGTCGCGGCCGGCCCCACGGCCGGATCGATCGTCCTGGTGGGCGGGGGTGACCCCACGCTCGCGGCCGGATCGCCGCCCGGGTCGGACTACCCCCAGCCGGCCACGCTCGCGTCCCTGGCCGCCGCCACGGCCCGCTCGCTGCGGGGGCAGGGCCGTTCCCACGTCCGGCTCAGCTACGACACGTCGCTGTTCAGTGGCCCGCTGATGGCGCCGGGCTGGACCAACGATTACATCGCCACCGGCAATGTGACACCCATCACATCGCTGGAAGTGGACCAGGGCAGGCTGACCGCATCGGGTACCTCCGAGGATGCCGACGATCCAGCCAATTTCCGGCCCCGGTCAGCTGACCCCACCGCGGTCGCGGCGGAAGCGTTCGCGTCCTTCCTGCGCGCCGACGGGATCAGCCTGTCCGGCCCGCCTGCCAGGGGGTCCGCGCCGCCCGATGCCGCCACGATCGCCGCGGTCAGCTCGCCGCCGCTGTCCGCCATCGTCGGCTGGATGTTGCGGGAGAGCAACAACGTGATCGCGGAAGATCTCGCCCGGCAGGTCGCGCTGCATACCGGCGCGGCGGCATCGTTCAGCGGCGCCGCGGCGGCGGTCAGCCACGTCCTGCGCGGGCTGGGCATCCCCAGCGGCATCGACCTGGTCGACGGCAGCGGCCTGTCCCCGGGCGACCGGATCACCCCCGCCGCGCTGACCAGCCTGGTGGCGGTGGCCTCCGGGGCCGGCCAGGCCAGGCTCAGGCCGGCCGTCACCGGGATGCCGGTGGCGGGTTTCTCCGGCACCCTGGCACCGGCCCAGAGCGTGTTCGGCCGGTTCACCGGCCCGGCCCTGGGCGCGGTGCGCGCCAAGACCGGCAACCTGGACACCGTGGCGACCATGGCGGGGCTCGCCTACGACCGGCAGGGCCAGGTCCTCGCCTTCGCCTTCATGGCGGACCGGGTACCCCCCGGCGGCCTGGCGGCGGCCGCCGCGCAGATCGACGCGATGGCCACGGTCCTCGCCAACTGCGGCTGCCGCTAAGCCGCGCAATCACTGCGTCCGGAAAGGTTCGTGGGCCGGCGCCAGACTCCGCACCCGGTCCGACCATGATCATGCCCGGTATAGCCGTTAAGTAGCCGCTGAGGGAGTGTGCGAAGCCCGGAACCTGGTGTCACTCCCGTCCCTCTCATCACACCGTAATCCGGCGGCTCCCGACTCCCGGCCCTCCGGACCCGGCCTGCGCTGGCGACGACGTACGGTGGGGGGGTGAGCAGCGCGCAGATGATCGACTGGGACGTGGCCATCTCCACCGGCGTCAGGTGGGCGCGGCCGGGGCCTCAGGTGAGCCTGTCTGAGGCACGGGCGGTGGTCACGGAGCTCCGTGAACTCGCCGCGACCGTCGCCGAGCCGGTTCGTGAGGTCACCGGCATGTCCGGTGCGCAGGACGGCGGCTGGGTGGCCGTCGTGGACCGGCCCGGCTGGATTCGTGCGAACGTGGACGGCTTCCGCGTCGTGCTCGACCCACTCGCGCAGCACTTGCGGGAGAAAGGCGGCCCGCCGGGCGGCTCAGTGATGGGCGCGGTGGGGTCCCGGGTCACCGGCATGCAGGCCGGGCTGATCCTCGCCTACCTGGCAGGCCGGGTGCTGGGGCAGTACGAGCTCTTCCTGCCCCCCGACCCGAACGCCCCGGACGGCAGCGCGCCGGCCGGCCGGCTGACCCTGGTCGCGCCGAACATCCTCATGGTGGAGCGGGAACTCCAGGTTGACCCGCATGACTTCCGGCGCTGGGTGTGCCTGCACGAGGAGACCCACCGGACCCAGTTCACCGCCGTGAGCTGGCTGCGCGGGTACGTCCAGCAGCAGATGACCGAGTTCCTGCTGGCCTCCGACCTTGATCCGGCGACCATCTTGGACCGGCTGCGTTCGGCGGCCGACGCGGTAGCGGGCGCGGTGCGCGACGGTGAGGGCGACAGCCTCATCGAGGCCATCCAGACCCCGCGTCAGCGGGAGATCCTCGACCGGCTCACCAGCGTGATGACGCTCGTGGAGGGGCACGGCGACTACGTGATGGACGCGGTGGGGCCACGCGTGGTGCCCTCGGTGGAGGAGATCAGGACACGGTTCAATGAGCGCCGGGTGGCCGCGGGACGGGTGGAGCGGACGGTCCGGCGGCTGCTGGGCATCGACCTGAAGATGAAGCAGTACGCGCAGGGCTCGCGGTTCGTGCGGACTGTGGTGGAGGAGGCCGGGATGGCCACCTTCAACAAGGTCTGGACGTCTCCGGAGACCCTGCCGACGAAGGATGAGTTCACCAGCCCGCAGCGCTGGCTCGATCGCATCGGGGAGGCCGGCGCCCTGGCAGCAGGCGGCTGACCGGTCATGGGCCCGCGTCCTGCGGTCGCGGAGACGCGCAGGTGCGTCCGCCGCTGCCTGGATGACCTGGGTCCAGGCGATCTCGTGCTGGCGGCCTGTTCCGGTGGTGCCGATTCCCTCGCCCTCGCCGCCGCGCTCGCGCATGAGGGGCCCCGGCTGGGACTGCGCGCAGGCGGGGTCACCGTCGACCATGGGCTGCAGGCCGGTTCCGCCCGGCGGGCCAGCGCGGTCGCCGCGATGCTGTCAGGTCTCGGCCTTGACCCGGTGCGCAGCGTGCGCGTGGTAGTGGCGACGGCCGCGGGCAACGGCGGACCCGAAGCCGCCGCGCGGGCGGCCAGGTACGACGCTCTCGGCGAGGTCGCGCAGAGCACCGGGGCGGCCGCCGTCCTGCTCGGTCACACCCGCGACGATCAAGCGGAAACCGTGCTGCTGGGCCTGGCCCGGGGCTCCGGCGCCCGCTCGCTGGCCGGCATGCCTGCCCAGCGCGGGTGGTACCGCCGGCCCTTGCTCGGTGTTGACCGGGGCACCCTGCGGGAGGCCTGCCAGGCACTCGGCTTCGAGCCCTGGGACGACCCGCACAACATGGATCCGGCGTACCGCCGGACCCGGGTCCGGCACCAGGTGATTCCCGTGCTTGAGCAGGCGCTCGGGCCCGGTATCGCGGAGTCACTGGCCCGGACCGCCCACCAGCTCCGCGCTGACTGTGACGCCCTGGACTCGCTCGCCCAGGCCGAAACGCGGCGGCTCCGCGACGCCGCCGGCGGGCTGGACGCCCGCGCGCTCGCGGCGCTGCCCGCCGCGATCCGCACCCGGGTGCTCCGCGAGTCGGCGATCGCGGCCGGCTGCCCGCCGGGCGCCCTCACCTCCCGGCACATCGACGCGCTGGACGCTCTGGTGACCGGCTGGCGGGGGCAGCGCTGGGCAGACCTGCCGGGGGGCGTCCGCGGGCGGCGGCAGTATGGGAAGCTGCTGCTGGAGGCAGCCACGTCAGCTACGGCTGGCCCGCTGGTACCCGATGACGCGGAGGACGCGGGTGGACGCGAGTGACGCAGGCGGCGACCTCAAGGATGTGCTGATCCCGGCTGACCAGGTGCAGGCGCGGGTGGCCGAGCTTGCCGCCCAGATCGACGCTGATTACGCCGGCCGCGAACTTCTGCTGGTCGGCGTGCTCAAGGGCGCGGTCATGGTGATGGCGGACCTCGCCCGGGCGATGCGGCTGCCGGTGCAGATGGACTGGATGGCGGTGTCGTCGTACGGATCCGGCACCAGGTCGTCCGGGGTGGTCCGCATCCTGAAGGATCTCGACGCGGACATCACGGGCAAGCATGTGCTCGTGGTGGAGGACATAGTCGACTCCGGCCTGACCCTGTCCTGGCTGGTCGGGAACTTGCGGTCGCGTGGGCCGGCCTCGGTCCAGGTGTGCGTGATGCTCCGCAAGCCCGCCGCGGCCCAGATGGACGTCGAAGTCGCCTACACGGGATTCGATATCGCTGACGAGTTCGTCGTCGGCTACGGGCTCGACTATGCGGAGCGCTACCGCAATCTTCCGTTCATCGGGACGCTCGCCCCGCACGTCTACGGGGGCGCCGGGGACTCATCCCGCCCGGATGACGCGGCCAGCGGACCCGGTGCGCAGCCACCGGGGGAACACGATCAGCAATGAGAAGCGTTGAGGTGTGGGAAAGGGCCGCCGAGACCCTGCGGTACCTTCCGTGTGTCGGCGTGTCAGGACGCGGTGTACCGTCGGATATCCCCGCGCCGCAGCCGGGAATGACAGGGAAGCTGGGCATGGTCATTGGGACGCAAGGCAGTCGCGCCGGGGATCGGCGGGACATGACGCTGGTCAGGAGGGACCCGCCACACGCTGGCGGGGTCGTTCATCGATGGATCTGAAGCGCTATTTCCGCGGGCCGTTCGTGGCGGTCCTAGTGATGCTGCTTGTCTTCTTCGTCGTCTACGCATATGCCAGCTCAGGCACCTCGTACACGCAAGCGGACACGTCGAAGGTCGTCACGCTTATCGAAACGGGCCACGTCAGGTCCGCGCTGCTGATCGATAAGGATCAGACGATCCAGGTCACCACCGACAAGGGCCAGAAATTCCAGGCCTCATGGGTGGGAAACCAAGGACAGCAACTCGCTACGGACCTCCAGACGCACCTTCCGCCGCAGGGCTACAACGTCCAGGTGCCCAAGGGCAGCTCGGTCTGGGGCCTGATCCTCGGCATTCTCCCGTATCTGCTGATCATCTTGTTCTTCGTGTTCATGCTGAACCAGATGCAGGGTGGCGGCTCCCGGGTGATGAACTTCGGCAAGTCCAAGGCGAAGTTGATCACCAAGGACACGCCGAAGACGACCTTCGCGGACGTGGCGGGGGCTGATGAGGCGATCGAGGAACTCCAGGAGATCAAGGACTTCCTGCAGAGCCCCGGCAAGTTCCAGGCGATCGGCGCCAAGATCCCCAAGGGTGTGCTCCTCTACGGGCCGCCTGGCACGGGCAAGACCCTGCTGGCCCGCGCGGTGGCCGGCGAGGCCGGGGTTCCCTTCTACTCGATCTCCGGTTCCGACTTCGTGGAGATGTTCGTCGGGGTCGGCGCCTCCCGGGTGCGCGACCTGTTCGAGCAGGCCAAGGCGAACGCGCCGGCGATCGTGTTCGTCGATGAGATCGACGCGGTCGGCAGGCACCGCGGCGCCGGCTTCGGCGGCGGCCACGACGAGCGCGAGCAGACACTGAACCAGTTGCTGGTCGAACTGGACGGATTCGACGTCAAGGGCGGCGTCATCGTCATCGCGGCCACGAACCGCCCCGACATTCTCGATCCGGCCCTGCTGCGCCCGGGCCGGTTCGACCGGCAGATCGTCGTGGCGCAGCCGGACCTGGCCGGACGCAAGGGCATCCTGCGGGTGCATGCCCGGGGCAAGCCGTTCGCGCCGGATGTGGATCTCGACATCATCGCGCGCCGGACGGCCGGCTTCACCGGGGCGGACCTGGCGAACGTCATCAACGAGGGCGCACTGCTGACCGCCCGGCATAACGGCACGCTGATCAGCATGGGAGCGCTTGAGGAGTCGATCGACCGGGTGATGGCCGGCCCTGAGCGCAAGAGCGTGCTGCTGTCTGAGCGGGAACGCAAGCTCATCGCCTACCACGAGGGTGGGCATGCGCTGGTCGGCGCGGCGCTGCCGAACGCTGACCCGGTGCACAAGATCACCATCATTCCCCGCGGCCGGGCGCTCGGCTATACCGCGTCGGCACCCGCCGAGGACAAGTTCCTGGTCACCCGCTCGGAGATGATGGATCAGCTGTCGATGCTGCTGGGTGGCCGGACGGCGGAGGAACTGGTCTTCCACGAGCCCACCACTGGTGCCGCCAACGACATCGAGAAGGCGAGCTCGATCGCCCGGGGCATGGTGACTGAGTACGGGATGAGTGAGCGGCTGGGTGCGCGCAAGTTCGGCAGCGGGGATGGTGAGCCGTTCCTCGGCCGCGAGATGTCGCACACCAGGGACTACTCCGAGGAGATCGCGTCCACGATCGACGAGGAAGTGCGCCGGCTCATCGAATCGGCTCATGACGAGGCGTGGGAGATCCTGGTCCAGTACCGCGAGGTGCTCGACGACCTGGTGCTCAAGCTGATGGACAAGGAGACCTTGAGCAGGAAAGAGGTGCTCGAGATCTTCTCGCCCGTGCAGACCCGGCCCTCCCGTGGCTCGTACACCGGGTACGGCAAGCGGCTGCCGTCGGACCGTCCTCCGATCATGACCCCCAAGGAACTCGCACTGACCGCCGCGGAGGTCAATGACCATCCGGCCGCGGGTAACGGGCAGGCAGCCCCGTGGAATCAGGGTGGCCAGCCGCTGGACCAGCCGCTGGGTTTCCCGCCGCGAAGCCAGGATGACAGCCCCGGCGAAGAGGACCATTGAGCCGGGAGTTCGACGCCGCACGAATCGAGAATGCGGTGCGGGAGATCTTGCTTGCCATCGGCGAGGATCCCAGCAGGGACGGGCTGAAGGACACTCCGGCCCGGGTCGCCCGCGCCTATGCGGAACAGTTTTCCGGCCTGGGGCAGCAGCCTGAGGACGTGCTCACCACCGTGTTCGATGCGGACCATGACGAACTAGTCCTGGTTCGTGACATTGAGGTGTACAGCACCTGCGAACACCATCTGACCCCGTTTTTCGGGTCCGCGCACATCGGGTATATCCCGAATGTCAAAGGCCAGATAACGGGGTTGTCCAAGCTCGCCAGGCTGGTTGACGTCTACGCCCGGCGGCCGCAGGTCCAGGAACGCATGACCACCCAGATCGCTGACGCGCTGATGAGCGTGCTTGAGCCACGCGGGGTCCTGGTCGTGATCGAGGCCGAGCATTTGTGCATGTCGATGCGCGGCGTACGCAAACCGGGCGCCAAAACGGTGACATCCGCGGTCCGCGGAATAATCAGGGACAGTGATCGCACCCGGGCGGAAGCGATGAGTCTACTGTTCGGGCGGCGCACAGGCGGGTAGCTTGCACTTAGGGGGCTCCCGTTTGGAGATTGGCCGCGCCAGGTGCCAGCGATGACTACGCTGATGATCCGTGATCCGGGGCTTAACCGATATGTCGCAGACAAGCCAGAGCAGGCCAGTAGATATTGCTGCTGTGCCCCCTGCCACCGACGCCGTAGCCGGCCAGCCGCCGGTGATCCGGCCGCCGGACCGCAGGCATCGGCGGCGATGGGTACCGGTGACCGCGGCGTGGCTCTGCCTGTTGATCGGGCTGGCCAACATCGTCCAGGTGGTGCTGCCCCGCTTCTACTCGCACACCCACCTGCACAAGATCAATTCCTTCGTGCCCGGCACGCTGACCAACCTCACGCGCACTGTGGACGTGCTTACCGGGCTGCTGCTGCTGATGCTCTCGCACGGGCTGAGAAGGCGGAAGCGCCGCGCCTGGCAGGCAGTCACCCTGCTGCTCGCGTTCAGCGTTGTGGTCCACCTGGCGCACTACCCGCACCTGGTCCCGGCCGTGATCGCCGCGGGCGTTCTCGTTGCCCTGCTGTACTTCCGTGCTGAGTTCTACGCGTCCGGAGATCCGCGCACCAGGTGGCGGGCGCTCGCGGTGTTCATCGGGCTGGTGGCAGCCGATGTCGCCATCGGCCTCACCTACATCCTGCTGGCCCGTGGGCTAGCCCACGATTACTCGCTCATGCAGCGCATCGAGCACGTGATGTACGGCTTGGTCGGCGTTTCGGGGCCGGTCCGGTTCGCGCCGGATAGCCGTAGCGACCTGTTCGATCTGATGACCAGCGCCCTCGGCTTGTTCACCCTGGTGGTGACCGCCTACTTGTTCCTGCGCCCGGCGGAGCCGGCGGCCCGGCTCGGTGAGCAGGATGGCAGCCGGATCAGGGACCTGCTGGCCAAGTACGGGCAGCGGGACTCCCTCGGCTATTTCACCCTCCGCAATGACAAGAGCATCATCTGGTCGCCCACCGCCAAGTCCTGCATCGGGTACCGGGTGGTGTCCGGGGTGATGCTCGCGGGCGGTGACCCGATCGGCGACCCTGAGGCCTGGCCGGGCGCGATTCACGCCTTCCTGGACGAGGCGGCGCGGCATGCCTGGGTGCCTGCCGTGATGGGCTGCGGAGAACTCGGCGCGGAGATCTGGTGCCGTGAGGGCGGGCTGACCGCCTTGGAACTCGGCGATGAAGCCGTCGTGGAAGTTTCCGATTTCTCGCTCCAGGGCCGCGCCATGCGGAACGTCCGCCAGATGGTGTCCCGGGTGGAGCGGAACGGCTACACGGCCGAGGTGCGGCGGGCCGGAGACATCCCCGAGACGCAGGTTGCGGAACTTATCTGCCAGGCCGAATCCTGGCGCGGAAGCCAGACCGAGCGGGGCTTCTCCATGGCGCTGGGCCGTGTGGGCGCCAGGGGTGATGAGCGCTGCGTCATCGCCACGGCTACCGAGAATGGCGTGCTCCGCGCCATCTTGCACTTCGTGCCGTGGGGACCTGACGGGCTCTCCCTGGACCTGATGCGCCGCGACCGGGCCGCCCAGCCTGGCGTCAACGACTTCCTGATCGTCGAGACCATCAAGGCCGCTGAGCAGCTTGGCGTCAAACGCATCTCGCTGAACTTCGCGGTCTTCCGGGCGGCCCTGGAGCGGGGCGAACGGATCGGCGCCGGGCCGGTACTGCGGGCCTGGCGCGGGATCCTGCTTTTCATGTCCCGGTGGTTCCAGATCGAGTCGCTGTATAAGTTCAACGCGAAGTTCTGCCCGGTCTGGGTGCCGAGGTTCTTCGTTTTCCCTGGTACGAAAGACGCGCCCCGGGTCGGCCTGGCCGCGCTGGAGGCAGAGGCCTTCCTGGTCTGGCCTCGCCTCGGGTTGCGCCGGGCGTGCAGCAAGATGGGGCTGGGCAGGCTCCGGCGCCGGATGCGCGCCGTCAGCAGGCGCTCGCGCGCAGCCTGCTGACCAGCCGCCCCCCACACTGCACCGCGCATAGGGTGGCGCTCATGACGAGCCATCCGGGAGCTGCCGAGGGTCACCCCGCGCAGCGGCGGCCGCCCAGCCCGCCCGGCTTGCCGGATGCGGATCGCTGCCTGGTCATGGGCGTGCTGAACGTCACTCCTGACTCTTTCTCGGATGGCGGCCAGTGGTTCGGCCCGGACGCGGCCATCGCGCACGGCATCGAGCTGGCTGCCCAGGGGGCGGACATCGTAGACGTGGGCGGTGAATCGACCAGGCCAGGTGCGCAGCGGATCACCGCTGAAGAAGAGCTGCGCCGGGTCGGGCCGGTCATCGAAGGGCTGGCCGCGGCCGGGATCCCGGTCAGCGTGGACACTATGCGGGCCGAGGTGGTCGAGTTGGCGGTACAGGCCGGCGCCCGCCTGGTGAACGACGTGAGCGGCGGGCTCGCCGACCCCCAGATGCCCCGTCTGGTCGCCGCCGCCGGGGTGCCCTACGTCGTTATGCACTGGCGGGGGCACAGCCACGACATGAATCGCAGGGCCGTCTACGCCGACGTGGTGAGCGAGGTGTGCCAGGAGCTGCGGCAGCGGGTTGACGCGGTCATCACTGAAGGGGTGGACCCGGCGCGGATCGTGCTGGATCCTGGGCTCGGCTTCGCCAAGCTGCCTGAGCACAACTGGGCGCTGCTCACCGCGCTGGACCGGGTTTCCCGCCTGGACAGTAGCGGGCCGGCGTTTCCGGTACTGGTCGGCGCGTCCCGGAAACGGTTCCTCGGCAGGCTGCTGGCCGATGACGCCGGGACCGTGCGACCGTTCTCGGGCTGCGATGACGCGACGGTCGCGGTGACCGCGCTGGCTGCCGTCGGCGGGGCCTGGTGTGCCCGGGTGCACCAGGTGACCGCCAACGCGGATGCGGTCCGGGTGGCGCAGGCATGGCGCCGCGCCGGATCACCGGCGGGCCACCGCGAGACCCCGGTCACCGGATCAGCCAGCGGGGTGTCCCGGTGACTGGCCAGCGGGACGTTCCGGTGAGCGAACCGGCCGGCCCGGGCCGGGACCGCGTTTCCGTGCGCGGCCTGCGGGTCTTTGCCTATCACGGTGTCCGCGAGGAAGAGCGCCGCGATGGGCAGGAGTTCATCATCGACGCTGCGGTATGGCTGGATACCGGGGCCGCCGCAGCCGGTGACGAGCTGGGTCTTACCGTGGATTACTCAGCCCTGGCCGACCGGCTAGTGGCGGTGGCCAGCGGGCCCCCGGTACGGCTGATCGAGACCCTGGCCGACCGGCTGTCGGCCGCGTGCCTGTCTGAGCCGTTGGTGACGGAGGTGGAGATCACCGTGCACAAGCCGCACGCGCCGCTGACCCACCCGTTCGATGACGTGACCGTGACGATCCGGCGCGTCCGCCGGTGAGCGGCCCCATGGAGGTCTTCCGGGGGCCGCGGGTGGTACTCGCCCTCGGCAGCAATCTCGGCGACCGGCTGCACAATCTGCAAGGCGCTCTGGACGCGCTCTTTGACACCGACGGCCTTGCCTTCGCAGCGGTGTCCCCGGTCTATGAGACCGCCCCAGTTGGCGGTCCTGAGCAGCCCGACTACCTGAACGCCGTGGTCATCGCCACAAGCTGGCTGCCAGCCCGGGTAATCCTGGAACGCTGCCAGGCGGCTGAAACGGCTTTCCACCGGATCCGGGAGGAGGTGTGGGGCCCCCGCACGTTGGATGTCGATCTCATCGTTTACGGTGACGAGGTGAGCGATGACCCCGAACTCACGATTCCCCATCCGCGGGCACACGAGCGTGCCTTCGTCCTCGCTCCCTGGCTGGACACCGATCCTGACGCCGTCATCCCCGGGAAAGGCCGGGTGGGAGCCCTGCTCAAGGCGGTTGGCCGGGCCGGATGCCGTCGGCTGGACGACTGCGTCCTGCAGCCTCCGGTATGACCATCGTGGTGGCACTCGGTGCTGGGGTGGTACGTCAGTGACCCCTACTCGCGTCCGGAGCCTCGTGGTCGTCGGTGCGGTCTGTGCGCTCGTGTCCTGGCTTATCCTCCGGGTCGTCTACTCGGATTTGCCGCCGCTGCCGTGGACGGGAGTACCCGCGCTGGTTCTGCTGGCGATCGCGGAAGGCTGGAGCGGGCGTAACCTGCGGGCCAGAATCCGTGGCCGCAGCGGCAGCAAGCCGATCTTGCCGATCGCCGTGGCGCGGATGGCGGCGCTGGCCAAGGCGAGTTCGCTGGCTGCCGCCCTGATCGGCGGTCTCACCGGTGGTTTCCTGATCTACGTCCTGGGGTCGCTGGACAAGGCAGCGCCCCGCAGCGACGCGTTCGCCGCCGCCAGCACCGTCGCGGGCGCCGTCCTCCTCGCAGTTGCCGCGCTGTACCTGGAACGCGGTTGCCGGGTCCGGGGGGATGACCCGGATGGCAGCAGCCCGCTGGGCTAGCGGGACTTGGCTCGGCTAGCGGGACTTGGCTCGGCTGGCGGGACCGGGCTCGGCTGGCGGACCTGCCTGGGTCAGCCGGGCCTGGCTCGGCTAGGACTCGCGGAATTCCGCGCGGCGGATGGCATCGCGAAGATCAACAGCGTCTTCGCCCCGGACCGCTAGCGGCGGGGAACTGCGCATCAGCCGCCCGTACATGAGGCCACTGACGCCTCGCCAGACATGCCAGCGAGGAAACTCGGCGGCGTACGGCCACCAGTCGGGTACCTCTTCCCTCGACATGCCAGCATTATAGAGCACTCATAGCTCTAAGTGCTAGCCGGAGTTTAGATAGCTCGCAGAGGTACATACCTTGATCACGTGAGTGTGTCGCCGGTGGATCCGCTTGGAGCCGATTTCGCCTATGTCCAGGTGGCGAACTCCATCGCCGTGCGCATCGAGGCTGGTGAGATCACCCATAAGCTGCCCGCCGAGCGTGATCTGGCCCAAGAGTATGGCGTTGCCTACCAGACAGTCAGGCACGCCATGAAAGTTCTCCGCGAGCGCGGGCTGATCATCACCCGGCAGGGCCGCGGCACGTTCGTAGCCCGCGACCGAGGGCCAGAGCCCAGCTGACTCAGCCGCCCTGCGGCCATCATGGCGTAGCGGACATGTCCGATGCTGTCCGCGCGGGAATAGCTGATGGCCAGGAGCGATAATCTCAATCCCCAGAAATCGGTAATAACAGGCAACTATGCCCGAGTCGGTCTTTACCGGAAGACATCAGCATCCCCTGATTTGGGGATAGGTGCCGTTGAACCCGGCATGCTAGCTTTGCGTCCTCGGCACGGGATTGTGTCGGCGGAAGGCTGGGACTCGTACCATTTACTATGGTTTACGGATGGTAAGCGTGGCGCAGACGCATACGTGGTGTCGGCAGTGGCTGGGATCGGAAACCTCGGCTTTATCCGGACTGTACGGATATCGGCGCACCATATTTCGCGGGGTTCAGAACACCAATTGTGTCAACCGGCCCGAGAGCTTGTGCGTCTTCGTTAAGTTAAATCATGTTTTCTTAGACATACCGTGCCTGGTCCTGTTCGCCATGCTGCCGTCTTGAGATGGCTAAAGCCGCAGAGGTGGGCCTTTGTGGCGGCGGGTGGCTCGGACTACGCAGGGGGGATTCACATGAATGCTGTGAGCGCGGGCGCGATCGACCCGCTGCCTCGTGGCAAGCATTCCAGTCCGGTTTCCCGGACTGCTGGTGGCCGGCTGGGCGGGGGCCGGGTCGTCCCGCGGTCCTTACCTGGCCCGCGCTACGCGGAACCGTATCGGGAGCCATCGACCCGGACTCGGTTAGGCCAGGGCGCTGACGAAGCTCTCGGTAGATCAGCGGGCCACCGTCGCAGTGATGTCCCGGCGAGCCCGGCCGGGCCGCAGATGGTCACTCCGTCCGTGCCGGACGAGACGGTGACTGTGCTCATTCCCTGGCTCACCTTCGAGGCGGTCATGGGTGGCGAGACGGGCGGCACACCGGCGCCCGGCCCAGCGGCCCCGCTGCCTTCTCCTGCTCCGGTGGGGGACGTTCCCGCGATCGCGGCCCCGCCAAACCCCCGGCAACTGGTGGGGGACATTCCCGCGATCACGGCCCCCGTCAAACCCCCGGCAATCGGCGGCTGACGTCGCGCGGCCGGCGGAAACGGCGTCCACGAGCAGCGGTACCCGGGGTCGGTCCGCCAGGAAGCACTACTCGGCCAGGTGGGGAATCACAGTTATGATCATCCGTTCCTGGATCAGCTTTCCTGCCAGGCTGTATACCGTGAGCTGCTTGGCACCGGGCAGATCACCACACGCCTGACCGGCAGCACACCGTGGATGTTCCGGCCGCCATTCGACCGGGTAGGCCAGCAGGTCATCCGCCTCATTACCAGCTCGGCTCGACACTGTGCTGCTGTGGAATGTGGATTCCGAGGACTACGAGGGAATAAGCCCGGCCGCCATCGTCGCCCGGATCGGCCATCTGCACTCAGGTGACGTGATCCTGTTTCATGGACGGGCCACCGGCCACGCTGGAAGCGCTCCCTTCCGTGCTGGACTCGATCTGGCGGCAAGGCTTGTGCACGGGAGAGATCCTGCCCTCCTCGCCCCCCCATGTCGCCTGGCCGACGCGCGCCTACGGGAAGGTCGAGTTCTACGCCCGGGTGGCGCCGCCGGGCACTCCGCTGCGGCCGATCTCAGGACTCAGCCCTCAGCATCTGCCTACGGCGGTAATGCCGGCTGTCCGCTCATCAGAATGAACATGCGCAGGTGCCGGTTCGGGATATTCGGCGAAGCCGCCACCGCTGTTTGATGCCGTCTGCATCGGCTTGCGAGCGATGAAAGCGGATCAGCAGATAGAGTGCCGGTAATCCATCCCGATGAGCCCGGCGTCTTTATGTTCGGTGGGGGGATCCTTACCAGTTGGGACGCACTGCCACGTGGCTGACCACTGAGGGCGGAACTGGATGAATCGGCCGAATCGGCCGATTCCGCGGAAAGGGCCTAATGCATTATTTGTCATTAAATAGCGCCGTGACGCCCTTGAGCCCTTGGCCACTCATATGATGCCCAGATCTTCCGGAGTAGGAGCGGCCGGCGCACGCGGCCCTGCGCCCCTTCATGCCGCATTCACACGGCCACCCCAGGTCGGTTCGTCCTCATGCGAAGGATTACCGGGTCGCCCCGACCCGGCCTTCTCCCGCGAGCTGACCAGGAGAGGCCGCATTTCTGCGGTATCCCGCCCAGCCTGCCGTCAGGGTCGTCACCGGCTTGGTGGCCCGGTCACCGCACCCACCGGCAGCCGCACCAGGGAGCCGCGGGCTCGCGAGCTGCCGCCTGTCGGCGGGGAGAGCCGCCGGGCCGGGCCGGGCAGGCCGCCGTACCGGCGGCTCTTGGCGGACCACATGGTGCGCAACTCGCTCTACCTGATCCTGAGCTCGGGCCTGCAGGCTGGGCTCGGCTTCGCGTTCTGGATAATCACGGCCCGCTTGTTCAGCGCAGTGGACGTGGGCCGAGCGAGTTCGCTGATCTCCGCGACCACGGTCATCGCCTACCTGGCCCTCCTCGGACTCAACAGCACCTTTGTCCGGCACCTACCGACCGCTCAGGACCGGGATGCCTTGATCACGGCTGGGCTTCTTCTCGTCGCCGGGTGCGGCGCCGGGATCGGCCTGCTCTACGTCCTGCTCATGCCCGTCCTGGTGCCCGGCCTCGCGTTCGTCGAGCACCGGCCCGCGCTCGCGGTTGGCTTCGTGCTGCTGACCGCCGCCGCAGCCGTCAACCTGATAACTGACTCCGTCTTCGTCGCCTCACGCAAGGCTGGCTACAGCGCGCTGACCGACGGGGGCGTCGGCGGAGCGGCCAAGGTCATCAGCGTGGTGCTCCTCACCGGCAGCGGCGCCTATGGCCTCTTCTGTGCGTCGGCCGGTGGCTTTGCCGCCGCGGCTCTGGCCAGTTTGGTGCTGATGACCACGGCGCTGCGCTGGCGGCCGTCGCTCAGGAAGCCGTTGCGGACGCTCAAGCCGCTGCTCCGGTTCTCGGGTGCCAATTACGCGGGCAACGTCTTGAACCTGCTGCCCACTCTGGTCGTCCCGCTCATCGTCCTGGACCGTCTCGGAGCCGCCGCAGCGGCCTACTACTTTGTTGCGTTCCAGGTGGCGACACTGCTGTATTCCACGGCGTACGCGGTGGAGCAGACGTTCCTGGCCGAAGGATCCCACGCCGGTGTTGATTGGCGGCAGCTCCTGCGCCGCAGCCGACGCGTCTTGATCGCGCTGTGCCTGCCAGCGTGCCTGGTGCTCGTCGTGTCCGCGCGGTGGGTACTGCTGGCCTTCGGAACGAAATACAGCCAGCACGGAACTCCCGGCCTGATGATACTCGCGATCGCCGCTGTTCCCATTGCCGCGAACAATTGGCTGTGGACAGTCCTCCGCCTGGCGGGCCGACTCCGCAGGCTCGTCTTGAGCAGCGGCACCTATGCGATCGCTATCTGCGGCCTGGCTTGGCTGCTGGCGCCGCATGGCCTGAGCGCATTGACCGCCGCATGGCCGATCGGCGGCTTACTCAGTGCCGCCGTGGCCGGTGCGGCACACAATGCACCACCGCGTCACCGGCGAAAGTAAAAACTGACAGGGGGAATACATGAAAAACGGCAAAGGGACCGAGGAAAAGCGTCCCAGCGTGCTGATCGTCTCCGCCTACGCTGACCCCCATGTTGGTGGCGTCGAGGTCGTCGTCGGCCAGCAGGCCCGCACACTGGCCGCTCTGGGGCACGAGGTGACAGTGGTCACCAGCCGCTGCGGCGAGGGCGCGGCCAAGCGGGAACAGATTGACGGCTATACGGTGATCCGCGTCGCGGCCTGGAACGGGCTCGAGGACCGCGGCGGAGTCCCGTTCCCGGTATGGAGCCCGACCGCGGCATGGCACCTGGCCAGGTTGATCGGCCAGGCCGATGTCGTCCACGTGCACGACGTCTACCACGGGTCGTCCGCCCTCGCCGCGCTCCTGGCGAAGCGGCGTCGGCGGCCCCTCTTCGTCACCCAGCACGTCGGCATCGTGGAGCACGACAAGGCGGTGGTGAAGTTCGCTCAGGAGATCGTCTACTCGTCGGTTGGCCGGCTCGTGTGGCATTGGGCAACGACGATAACGGCCTACAACCCGATCGTAGCGAGCTTCCTCAGTGACCACGGTGTCCCGGACGAGAAGGTCACACTCACCTACAACGGCATCGACACGGGACACTTCCGCCCCGGAGATCCAGTGTCCGCACACGTCACGCGGCGAAGGTACGGCCTGTCACCAGACCGGCCGGTCATTCTCTTCGTGGGCCGCCTGGTGCCCAAGAAGGGATTCCACAAGCTGATCGGGGCCGCGGGCCAGGAGTACCAGATGGTGCTCGCTGGGCCAGGCAAGATCCCTGCTGATGTCCCGGCCGGGGTGACCTTCCTCGGCCCGGTCAGCCGCACGGAGCTGCGGGACCTTTACCAGGCGAGCGACATTTTCGCCTTCCCCGCGGTCGGCGAGATGCTCACCCTGGTGATGCAAGAGGCGATGGCCTGCGGGTTGCCGGTCGTCGCCACCGCCGAAGAGGCTTACTCCCGGTACGACCTTGATCCTCGCGGTGTCGCCTTGGTCCCGGCCGAGCCGGCGGCGCTCCGCTCGACGTTTCTCGACCTTCTCGGCGAGCCTCAGCGCCTGAGGTACATGCGGGCCTATTCCAGGCGCCTGGCCGAGGAGCGGTTCGACTGGCAGCGCAACGCCGAGCATCTGGCGTCCGAATACGAACTAGCATGCGCGTCACCCCACCCAGCCGGCCGCCGGGCCCGGGTACCGGGGCCCGGCCGCTCCGTGTCGGCGGCGAGGGACGAGCTGAGGATGGGTGGCCGGCATTGAGCGCGGCGACGCGGCGGCCCGGCTCGACGACAGCGGCCCAGCCATACCGAGACAACGAACCACGAATACGGCGATACTGGCCCATCCTGGTGCCCCTCGCGCTGCTTGCCGCCGGAGCCAGCCTGCTTTCGCCGTCCGGCCGCCACCAGTGGGCACTGTCACTCTTCCGGCAACCAGCGCGCTACACGGTCCTGGCCTTCGACCGTCCATCAGCCCTGCCGACCCCGGCGAGCGTCAACGCGGCGATCACGGTCTCCTTCATGGTCGGCAACCATGAAGGGCATGAAGTGACCTACCGGTACGTCCTGACCAGCGGGGGGAGGAGATCCCGCATCCTGGCCGAGTCGACGAGAGCCGTCGCCGCCGGAGCGACGTGGACGGTGTCCGCGATGGTCCGGCCGCGGTGCGACGTCTCACCGTGTCGCATTAAGGTCGCGCTTCCCGGTCACCCGGAGACGATCGACTTCCTAGTCACCAGCCCAGACCGGGGAGCATAACGTGCCGCCGCGAGCAGTCATGGTCACCACGAGCTGGGACGACGGTCATGAACTCGATGAGAAGCTGGCCCACGAGCTCCATGATCTTGGCTTTGCCGGCACGTTCTACATCTCGCCGCAGTCTGCGGAGATCCCCTCTGAACGCCGGATTCGTGGCCGGGCGCTGTCCCAGCTGGCCGGGCGGTTCGAGATCGGTAGCCACACACTCACCCACCCGCACCTGACGCGCCTGTCCCTGGCGGACGCGGCACGCGAGATCAGCCTGGGCAACGAGGCGGTGCAGGAAATCATCGGGCGGACTGTGACCTCCTTCTGCTATCCGTACGGGGCGTATCGCGCGGAACATGTGGAGTTAGTGCGAGCGGCGGGATTCCGGGTGGCCCGCACGATCCGGCGGTTCGGCACCGGGGTCTCGGCCGATCCGCTTCAGCTGGGCACGACCAGTCATGCCGCCCGCTATCTGGCCGACGGGTGGCCGGTGGCCCGCCGGAGCCGGACAATCCGCCAGGTGTGCGCGATGTGGGGCAACTGGGATGTCCTCGCCCGGCAGTTGTTCCAGGAGGCCCGAGCCAGTGGCGGAGTCTTTCACCTGTGGGGTCACAGCTGGGAGATCGAGGCGAACGATGATTGGTCCCGGCTTCGCACTTTGCTGCGCTACATAGCCGATCAGGACGTCACCTTCGTCACCAACGGTGAGTTGATCGAGCGGACGCGGGGCCTGAGATGACGAGAGGCGGCGGGGCGGCATGATCCCCGATGGCAATGGTCGTGGGTGCGTGCCCCTGGCGGAAGCCGCCCGGCGGCGGCCCGTCACGCCAGCCGTCGCGCGGGACTACGACTGGCCGGCCTTCGTGAACGGCAGCCTCATTGCCGGTGTGAACATCTCGGTTGTAACGGGCTTCCGGCTGCCATTTCTCGGGCCGGCGGTAGGCTTCTGGTTTCTCGTCGTCTATCCGGTATATCTCCTGTACACGACGTCGGTGTGGCGCAGATCCTCGGTTGCCGAACGCCTGGGCTACAGCCTCACTGCCACCCTGCTTCTTCTCATGCTGGCCGGACTCGGTGTCAATACCCTGCTGCCCCTCATCGGAGTCCAGCGCCCGCTCAGTCCGATTCCTGTTGTCGTCCTGGGTGATGCGCTGGTTGTATCGCTGTACCTCTTCCGGCGGCAACACCCTGCGATACCAGCATGGCGGTCCCAGATCCGGGCGATTAGGCCAGCGGAGACTCGTCTTCTCGTCGGGTCCGGCCTTTGTGTCGCATTCGCAGTCCTTGGCGCGAACCGCCTCAACAATGGTGCTGGGGACGGAGTCAGCCTCGCGGCGCTGGGTGGCACGGTGGTAGCGCTCTTGCTCCTATTGCGCTGGCGAGGGCAGGTGCGTGACGGAATGATCAGTGTCACGCTATATTTGCTCTCCCTCGCGCTTCTGCTGATGACCTCGCTCCGCGGCTGGTACGTGACCGGGCATGACATCCAGACGGAGTACCGGGTCTTTCAGCTGGCGGAGGCCCATGGTCGTTGGAACATCTCGGACTTTCATGACGCGTATAACGCATGCCTGAGCATCACGATCCTGCCCGCCGAACTGGCTCAGCTCGTGCACGTCGATGACCCCTATATATTTAAGGTATTCTTCCAGGCCATTTTCGCGCTGTGCCCGGTGCTGGTCTATGCGATTGCCCGCCGTTACTGGTCGGGGCCGGTTTCGGTGTTGGCCGCGGTGTACTTCGTGGGTTTTCCGACGTTCTTTACTGACCTGCCATTCCTGAACCGCCAGGAGATCTCATTCCTCTTTGTCTGCGTCGCGATCCTGTTGATCACGAGTACTGAGTGGAGTCTGCGCCAGCGGCAGCTTGCTTTCTTCGTGACGTCGCTCGGCGTGGAACTCTCCCACTATTCGACGATGTACCTCTTCCTCGGCATGCTGCTGGTGGCGTGGGTGGCCCAGCACGCCGGCGCGATGAACCCCTGGGCGTGGCGCCGGTCAGCTGGTCCCGGGCACCTCACGAGCGCCTCGTGGGGCACGCTGGGCCGCACAGTGGGGATTGGCTCCATCCTCGTGGTGGCCGGCATCGCGTTCACGTGGGGCAATCTGGCCACCCGGACGGCAGGCGGCGCGCTGACTGATGCCGTGTCGGCGGTCACCGGGCTGGTCGGACACTCACCTAGCGTGCGATCGGGTGACGTCTCCTACGGCCTGCTTTCTGGGCAGTCGGCCAGTCCTCAGGCTGTGCTGAATGATTACCGGCGAGAGACCCTCCGGGCGAGGGCCGGTTCCGCCCCCGCTACTTATCTGCCGATCTCCGCGCTGGCGCGCTACCCTACGCCGGTCGTCAACGAGCAGACATCGCTCCCGCTCACTGGCGCCGGCAGGTTTCTCGCCGATATCGGTATTCCGGTCACTGGGTTGAATGGCCTCGTACGCCAGGCGGCGGCGAAGGGTGAGCAGGTATTCGTCGGTATCGGCCTGATCACTTTTATTGTGCGGCGAAGGCTCCGGCGGCAAGCGGGCCGCGAGTTCTTCGGCCTCTGTCTCGGAAGCACCGCCATGGTGGCCGTGATCACGGTCCTGCCTAACCTGTCGGCTGACTATGGCGTCCTTCGGGCGTTTCAAGAAGCGCTCATCCTGATTGCTCCGGTACTGGTGGCTGGCTCCCTGACCGTCTTCGCGCCCTTGGGTCAGGCGTGGGCACTGAGAGCGGCGGCGGCAGTATGCATCAGCATATTCGTCTCAACGACGGGACTGCTGCCTCAGCTAACGGGTGGTTACCCGCCACAAGTCAGCTTGAATAATAGCGGTTCCTACTACGACATCTACTACACGCATCCCGAAGAGGAGGCGGCCATCGGCTGGCTTCGGGGCAAGCCGGGTGTGCTTCCTGGTGGCGTACAGGCCGAGAACTTTACGAATCGATTCTATTTCTCCGCTCCGTCCGATGTGACCGGCCGGCAGTTCGTCGCGGACATCTATCCCTCGTTGGTACGCAAGCCTAGCTGGGTGATTCTTGGCTACTCGACCGTCCACACCGGCGAAGCTACCGCTGTCTACGATGGCGATATTCTCACCTATGCATACCCCGTCGGGTTCCTTCAGAATAACAAGAATCTCGTATACAACAATGGTGGCTCGGAGATATACAGATGAGAAACTGGCCGGCCGGCCGCGGGATGGACCGCTGGCGGCCGCTTGAGGCGTCGGCGGCCGGGCTGGCCTACGGCGCGGGGCTGTGCTGGGTCAGCGTCTGCCTCCTGGCCAGCTTCCGGCCGGGCGATCTGAGTACTCCTTACTGGCGTGGTGTGCCGGGTCTGCGGTCCGACACTTCCGGGATCCTCGCCTTCATCGCCCTGGCTGTCTGCTTCACCGGAAGCGAGTATCTGCGGCTGCGCCGGCGTAAGGGCGCGGTGGCGAGGGACGTCGCGGCGGCTGGCATTCAAGTGGCCTCAGGCGCAGTGGCCAGACCGTTGGCTCTGGCGGTGGCTGAGACGGTCACGGTCCTGTCGACCGGGCTGGCGCTCTACCTGTCGGTGAATGCGGTCACCCATCCGGTGACGCTCCAGATCCGGGCGACGCACTTGGCGGCGTGGCCGACGGAGGGGACGCTGCGGGTGCTGGCTCTGCTCCTGTCCGTGTGCTCCGTCACGGTGCTTCGTTACCTGTGGCCCGGTTCTCCGGCCGGGCGCGTCGATTGACCCGGCGCTGGCTCATTGACGCCACGACACGCCCTCGCGAACGACACGGGCTGGATTGCCTGCCACAACCGCTCCGCTCGGGATCGCCGACGTCACGACACTGCCCGCCGCCACGACCGCTCCGTCGCCGATCGTCACCCCGGCCAGGACTATCGCCCCCGTGCCGATCCACACGTGGTCCCCGATGGTGATGCCCTGGGAGCGGGGTCGTGCGGTTCCATGCACGACAAGTTCGTGGACATTGGTATCGAGCACGTTGGTGTTCCAGGAGATCGAGCACCCAGCGCCGATCCGGATGCGATCGAAGCAGGTCAGGGTCGAGCAATCATTGATGTACGACCGTGCCCCTATCTCCAGGTGGCCGCCGTCGTTGACGAACACCCTCGTTCCCCGGTGTATCTGGACAGTGCCTTCGATCGACAGGTGAGCGTCCTGGCCAAGGTGCACTGAGCAGGGTGTCGGCGTGAAATGAGCAAACCCCATGAGCAGGAAGGATCCTCTGGCGAAGTGGATTCCCGACCCGGGGCCCACCTTCAGCCGGGTCCCTCTCGACACGATGCACCACCCTCTGTGCCGGGCGCTCAGGTACAGCGTCCGAAGGACGGACACGTGCGATGCGACGCGGATCACCACATCCAGGCCGAGACGTTCGTTGCTGTCCGGAAGCAGGCGGCGAAGCCGCCCGGCAGGCTGGACTCCGGCCCGGCCTGCTCGTGGCGCCGCCGGGCGCTCAGCAGTTGCTCGCCTGCGCATAGACACGTTCGAACTCCGCACCGACCGACCTCCAGGAGTATCTGCTCGCGAGCCGCCGGGACGTCTCGCTCATCCGCCGGTATCTGTCCGGGTCAGCGGTCACGTTCAGCAGCGCCTCGCGGAACGCTGACGGATCCCCCAGCGGCGCGAGGATGCCGTTGTGGCCGTGCACGACTACGTCACGGTTCCCTGGTATGTCCGTCGCCACGATGGGCAGGGCCATGGCCAAGGCCTCCAACAGGACGAGAGGCATCCCCTCCCGTTCGGACGGCAGGACGAAGACATCCGCATTCCGGTACAGCTCGCGGAGCTCGGCTCCGTCCGCCCGGCCATGGAATCGCACATTCCGCAGCCGCAGGTCGCCGACCGCGTGCCTGAGTTCGGCTTCGAGTTCGCCCGCACCGACCAGGGTCGTCTCGAACCGTTCCGACACGCCCTCCAAGGCACGGAGGAACAGCAAGAGGTTCTTCTGGACCGACAGCCTTCCCACGAACAGCAGCCGGGGCTTCGCGTGCGGAGCCCGCTGGCCAGCGTGGAAGAACGCCTCGTCGACCCCGTTAGGAATCACGGCGATCCGCGCCGGGTCGACCCGGTACTTCGAAGCGACGGCGGACCGCTGCTCGTCGGTGAAGGCCACGACAGTCGCCGCGGCCCGAAGGATGGGTCCCAGGATCAGCGGCTTGTAAGCGCGAAGCAGGAAGCCGGCCCGCCCGGAGGGGCCAACATCAAGGTGCAGGTGGGCTACGTACGGCACCCCGCGAAGAAGGTGCGCTGCGTATACCGCCTCCGGAACGAATGCCTGCGCGACGTGGAGGTGGACGACCGAGCGCTCTGGCAGCTTAAGGAGCTCTCCAGGGAGGCCCGGGATGATCGCGGTATGAGCTACCTCCCAGGAGCGGAGGCGCCGGACGAAATCCACTCTGCCACGGCCAGCGATCCTCGGCTGCCCGTCCCGGGACGTCAGAACATCCACTTCGAGGCCCTGCGTTTTCCGATTGACCGCTAACGCCTCAACAACCTTCTCCAGGCCGCCGAGAAAGGGAGGATAGTGAGCCGTCACGTGCACGACGCGGCTAGCCACGAATCACATCCTTCCGGCCCGCTTGGATCGCAGCAGGCGGCGCGTATCCCCATCGACGGCGAGCGTGACCAGACCGTGCCCGATCCCGCAGCTCCAGGACAGGTTCTTGACGATCCAGGCTGGAAACGTCAGTGCGGCCGTCCGGGGCGGGCAGCGCTGATAGCAAATGACGAAAAGCGCCTCAAGAAGAGAGAAGGGGAGGGCTAGCAGCAAGAACCACCATGACCCGGTAGCCAGGCTGGCCAGGCCGCTCACCACCAACAGCCCTAGCGGGACGAAGTCCAGCCATCGGTAGGAGCGGGAAACGAATGAAACATATTGCTTCATGAATCCGTACCGGTACATTTGCTTCGCGTACTGCCGGAAAGTTTCCCTGCTGTAGTGATGTATCTTCATGCCCGGCACGTGACTCCAGCGGTAGTGCCCGCGCATCCGAGACACCAGTTCCAGGTCCTCGCCGCACCGGAAGTACTCATCAAAGCGAGCATCCTGCACGACATTACGGTTGATCGCGCAGTTCCCGGCGCAGAACAGCATCATGTTGCCGCCGAATAGCCGGCGTATAGCATCATCATTCAGGGCGATGGCATGCGCGGTCGTCGTCCGGTGAGCGGGAACCCTGTCACCGGAGATAAGTGCCACCTCCGGATGTTCCCGGAACGTCTCGACGATGACTCGCGTCCAGTCTGGCATGGCCGCGTCATCAGAATCCACGAACGCAACCAGGTCGGTAAGGCTGTAGGCAAGGCCGATATTCCGGCCCCGGGGTATGTTCCGTGCCCCGTTCCGCCGCACGGACAACCGCAGGCTAGACGAGTACCTCGACACGACAGAGAGAGTTTCGTCGGCCGAGTCGTCGTCTACGATGACGACCTCGAAGTCCTGATATTCTTGCTGAACCAAGGACTCCAGGCACGTGCCAATTGTCGCCGCGCTATTGCAGGTCAGAATAACCACGGTCAGTCCCGGCCTGTCGATCATATCGTGATCCCCCGGATGGCAGCCCCGTGGCCCATGATCCGCTGGATGGCCGCCATGAGCCCTCTTTGCATAGTTAATTTGCCACTCCGCTGGAGATTGCGATGCTGGCTGATGGCTCCAGGGGCTCAGCACTGAACTCTGGCGTCGCCTCGGCGACCGTCGAGGCAGGCCGCTTGAGGTGGATTATGGCCAGGAAGAACGCGTCGAACCACAATTTGGCCCCGAGCACTATGCTCAGCAGCCCCAGGATCGTGGTCGACGCGGTCAGGCCGCCCGCAGCGACGGCTCCCCAGCCCTCCATGAACTGGCGGACCAGCAGTCCGAAACCCACGGTGGCCAGCCCGGCTCCACAGACCAGGCCATGCTCCAGGGCGAAGGTCCACTCGACCCATTCCGACACCCGGCTTTTCTTGTCGAGGCCGATGCTCTTGGCGTAGGTCTTGGCGAACAAGCCGAACGTGAGCAGCTGACTTCCAGCCAGCGTGACCAGCGCAAGCAGAATCTTCGCGGTCAGCGCGGGTGAGCCGCCGGTAAGGCCGAGGAGGACCAGTTGGCTGACTAAGCCCAGGGCGAGGCAGATGACCCCCGGCATCACGAACAGGTAGTCCGGTGACAGCAGCAGAAGGAAACGCAGATGACGCCACCCATCCCGGAGCGAATTCAGCTTCGACTCGCCGATACGGCGGTGATACGTGATGGGGATCTCGGCCACCTGGAGATCGGCCCGGGCCGCCTTCACCACGATCTCGGAAGCAAACTCCATGCCCTCACATTGCAGGGACATCTCATCCAGCGCCCGCCTGGTGAAGGCACGGAAGCCACTGTGGGCGTCGCTGACCTTCAGCTTGAAGAGTATGTTGAGGATTGTGGTGAGGACGGGATTTCCGATATAGCGGTGGCTCCACGTCATGGCTCCGCTGCGGATCTCGCCGGAGAATCGTGAGCCGAGGACGTAGTCGGCTCCGTCATCGATTGGCTTTACGAGCTCCGGAAGTGCCGTGAAATCGTAGGAGTCGTCAGAATCTCCCATGACGATGATGCGACCCCGGGCAGCGCTGAAACCCTTCATGTAAGCATTGCCGTAGCCGCGGCGCGGCTGATGTACTACGCGGGCTCCGGCCGCCTTCGCCACTGCAAGTGAGTTATCCGTGGAGCCGTTGTCGGAGACTATTACCTCACCTCGGAGGCCTGTTTTGCTGATGCCTTGCCAGGCTTTGCTGACACATAGCCCGACGCTGCCTTCTTCGTTGAGACAGGGCATGACAACGCTTATGTCGACAGCCCCCTGACTCCGAGGATCGTTAGTAGTGGAAGTTCGCGTACGGACTAAGTCCGGGCAGAACTCAACGGCTTCGGACATAGTGGATGTACCCCCTGTATTGATAGCTGACGTTCTGCGGGCTGATGCCAGTTATGGCGTTGCGCCGTACCAGGACTAGGAGTATGCCGTGGCGATCCTCACGTGCTGGGGACCTCGAACTCTCGATGATATAAGGGACGCCCATAGCGTGCAGGAGGTTTACATACGGCAGGCAATGCCGTCCGCCGTGCTGGTATTGCGGGTCGCGGTCAAGGCAGGCGGCGCCGCACGATTGAATGTCATGTAATCATGCATTGTGCGACAAAATCAGGAAATTCGTGCCCGGTTTTGGGCGGATAAAGCAGTGCGGGCGGGACTGCCCTGGAAGGCAGTCCCGCCCGCACCTTTCGTGAGGGACGCGCTGTTACCCGATTGCGGAGGCCACTGCCGCGTACGCCGTCTTGTGGGCGCCGCCGGCTGTCAGCAGCCCGAACCAGTCCTCGTTGTTGCCTGCGTCGGTGCCTTCGTCCAGCCAGCTGTACAGGAATAGGCCGCCGATCCAGCTGGTGGCGGAGGCGTCACCGATGGCCTGGGTGAACGCGTTGGCCTGCGCAGCCTGCCCGACCCCGTCTGGCCCGCTCGACGGGGCGCCGAACTCGGTAATCCAGATCTTCTTGGCGCTGTCACCGTTACTCGTCATGACGCTTCGCAGCGAAGTACTCGTCTGAGCCATCTGCGACCACCCTGACCAGGACGCGTAGGTGTTGGGCAGAGCGGGATAGCTGTAGGGGTGGTAGCCGAGGGCATCGAAGCTGCCCTGAGCCCCGTCGGCGTACATCGCCTTGAGGAAGTCGATGGCGTTGATGTTGGTGCCATCGCTGGTCTCAGGGGCGAGTCCTCCGGAGATGACGAACGCTGACGGGTCAACTGACTTGATCGCGGCGTATGCGGCCACCAGGTCGGCGGTGTAGGCAGCCGCGTTGGGCTTGGGCTGCCAGAAGATCTGGTTGTTCGGCTCGTTCCCGATCTCGAACATGGTCACGCCCTGCGGCGCGTAGCGTGCGGCCACCTTCGCCGCCCATGTCGCGTACTGAGCTGGCGACGCAGGCTGCGGCGACGTATCCCCGCTAGCTCCAGCCACTGCGGCCCACTGCGGGCAGCCGTCGATGATCAAGTCGATCGACATTCCCGCGGCACGCGCTGACTTGACCACCTGGTCCAGGCCAGCCCAGTCGAACGTGCTCGCCCCGCCGTACTGCACCCAGCTCCAGTTAGCGTCCAGCCTGACCGACGTGATGCCGACGGCCTTCATGGCCGCCAGTTGCGACGCCTGCACCGACGCTGACTGCGCAATCAAATCGGGGACCGCTATGCCGACCGGCTTCGAACTACCCGGGGTGGGTGTCGGGGTGGGTGTCGGGGTGGGGGTGGGCGCCGGCGTCGGGGTCGGCCGGGCACGCGTCCCAGCCGCGGCGGCGGCATGGGCGTTGACGCTCGCTGAGGCGGCCCCGGCGAAACCCACGCCGAGCACCATAGCCCCCGCGGCGGCGGCAGCAACAACCACGCCGGCCGCGGCGGCAAGCCGGGTGCCGCGGCGGGCGGACGCCGGGCGGCTGAAGGCCGAAGACCTGACCAATACTTGCCTGGTGCTGGTGGAATTTGTCCGGGAGACCATGACGCTTTCCTGCTCTCATATTCAATACGTGACCTACTAACCACTCTCCGTAATTTGTGGGAAGGTCCCCAGAGGCAAATTCCCTGCACCGGGCAGGCATTGTCCCCGGGCCATTCGGCCCGGGAATTCGGCCTGGTCCGTTCGGCCCGGGCCGAACGGACCAGGCCGAACGGACCTCGGCGGGCGGCGTGCGCCACTGGCCCGGCCGCGCGCTTACCGGACAGCGGGGAACGGCCAGGTGGCCTGGGGCGTAAGGCGTGCCGACCCAGCGGTAGCGGGTCAGCGGTAGTCGGCCAGCGGGGAG
>Ga0265338_10000717_pt1 | contig 56686 bp, 46 predicted proteins | sample 42126metaG_FD_193579 | JGI IMG/M metagenome (GOLD analysis project Ga0265338, IMG submission 193579) | Rhizosphere microbial communities from Carex aquatilis grown in University of Washington, Seatle, WA, United States - 4-21-26 metaG | ecosystem: Host-associated > Plants > Roots > Rhizosphere... | reverse complement strand
CTGGGCCTCACACCCTGCTCCCGGCCATCCTGGCCCGGGTGGTTGTATGAGGCCCGGCACCCCGCTCTGGCCGGGCCTCACACCCTGCTCCCGGCCACCGCGGCCGGGAAGATAGTACGAGGCCCGGCGCCCCGCTCTCGCCGGGCCTCACCAATGAGGACGCGCGGCTGAGCGGACTGGTTCACACAGTCGGCAAGCTTCATTTGCGAAATGGCGGAAGCTCCCGATCCGGTGTGCCGTGCGCCGTTAGTTTGCGCAGTTGGGATCGCAGAGTCGGCGCGCGATGGCGCTGAAAAATACCGAGCTGACCTGGGCGGGGTTGGTGATCGAGTAGGCCTGGCCGCCGGTGGCCGCGGTGATCTGCTGCAGCGCGGGCAGGTCGCCCGCTTTGCCGAGCACGAGCGCGATGATCTCCACCCGCCGCTTGGGGTTGTAGAGCTTGTGCAGCTGACGCACGAGGGCGGCGGCGGAGATGTCCCCGGGCGCGTTGTCCACTCCCGCGGTCATGACCAGCACGGCGTTTGCGTACCTGGGCTGGTAGGTGGCGGTCATCTGCTTGTAACCAGCCAGGATCGTGCCGTACAGCGCGGCCGGCGCGCCCGGCACGGGTGATCCTGACTGGGAGATCTGCTGGATCTGCTGACGGCGGGTGACCAGGCCGAACTCGCCGAGCACCGGGCCGACAGAGATGAGTTCCTTGTAGGGAACGGCGCCGTTGAGGTGGCTGGCGAACGCCCAGATGCCCATCTGCGTGCTGTTGGGGAACTGGGACAGGCCCAGGCTGGCTACCTGGCTGAGCACCTGTTCCAGGGTCGTGCCGTTGGCCGCGACCGGGGTGGCCATCTGCTCGGAGACGTCGAGCAGCGCCAGGTCTCGTGACCCGAGGCCGAGCCGGGACCAGGCCTGGAGCGCGGTTTCGGCCTGGCCCGGCGGAGCAGGCTCGGCCAGGGTCGGCTGCGCTGTGCTCAGCCCATAGCGGCTCACCCAGCCGGACGCCGCACCATTGGCCGAGCGGAAACCCTCGTACCGCACCCACGACTGCGCGTACGTGGACCGGAGCGCGTCCTCGAATTCCTCGGCGGCGCGCAGCTTGAGCGGAGCGGAGGTGGTCAGCACATAGGGATAGTCGAGGGCGTAGGAGCCCTGCATGGGGTACCGGCCGGACAGCGGCTGGCCCGGGTGGGCTTTGTCGTACTGCACGACGGCCTGCTCGGAGGTGACCGTGACCGGGTGCCCCTGCCGCGGTGGCTCGGCCAGATTCACCAGCGACGCGAGCGAGGGGCCGGTGTCGAACGCGTTGGTGACCTGGACGTTGAAGACGAACTTGGTGAAGTTATCGAGGGCGGACGGGCCGCTGCCGAGCATCTGCTGGAGTTCGATGAGGGTGGCCAGCCCGGCCGAGCTGCGCGCGGGGTCAGGGAACTCCACCCGCAATCCCAGCGCGGTGGCCGGGCCGCCCACGGACTCGGGCAGCAGGAACTGCCAGCCCACCTTGGTGCCGAACGCGGGCATCTGCGCCGCTACCGACCGGGGCATCACGATCATGAGCGGGGAGCGGGCCACCGTGATCCCGGTGGGCTGGACCAGCTGGGCCCCGATCGGCGAACTGCGCGCGACATCGGCCCAGAGGCTGGAGTCAGGTATCCAGGCGTCCACGGGCCGCCCGCCGGCCGGTTTCTGCCCGGACACCTGCGCCGCCGCGGTCGCCGATTCCTCGCCGGTGACCTTCACCACCGCGCAGTGCCCGCTGACGGTATGGCGCTGGGCGTTGAAGTACTGGCTGACGTGCCGGATGGCCGGGGCGATGTCGTCGGACACCCCGACGGTGACCACGACCGGGCTCGACGCGCATGATGTGCGCGCCACGATCGCCTGCGCGCCGAGCGCGACAAGAAGAGTGCCGACGATTACGACGGCGAGCACAGTCACCGCGACGACCGTGCCGAGATGACGCTTGCGGCCACGCCGGTTCGGGGCGGCCGCGGTGGCGCGTCCTGCGTTCACCGCATCCCTCAATCACGAGACCCGCTGCCCACTTGGCCTACCCGCCGACTGTATCGGACGATGAATGACAATTCATCCCGGCGGCCGCTTTACTGGCTGCTGCGGCCGGCCGCAGCAGCGTGGCCTGCGGCGGCGCCGGATCCGGGAGACTGGGGGAGTGCCAGGACTTGTCCCCGTTCCGGTCCGCGACGCGGCTGACCCGCGGCTCGCCGACTACACGGCACTGACTGACGCGTCGCTGCGCACCAGCCTGGAGGCAGCCAGAGGGCTGTTCGTGGCCGAGGGGGAAAAGGTGATCCGGCGCGCGATCGCGGCCGGTTACCCGGTGCGCTCCCTGCTGGTCACTGAGGACAAGCTGGCCAGCGTGGCCGGCCTGGCCGGCCTGGCTGGCCTGGCTGGCGGCACCGCGGCGCCCCTGTACGTGCTGCCCGCGGCGGTGGCCCGGCAGCTGACCGGCTACCAGGTGCACCGGGGCGCGCTGGCCTCGATGGCCAGGCGGGAGCTGCCCCCGGTCGCCGAGGTCCTGGCCGGGGCGGCGCCCGTGATGGTCCCGGAGAACCTGGTGGATCCGGGCCATGCCGGGCCCGCCCGGCCGCACACCCAGCCGTCCCGGCGGATCATCGTGCTGGAGGATCTGGTCGACCATGGGAACGTGGGCGCGATTTTCAGGTGCGCGGCAGCGCTGGGTGTGGATGCGATCATCCTGTCCCCGCGCTGCGCTGATCCCCTGTACCGGCGGGCGGTGAAGGTGTCGATGGGCGCGGTGTTCGCCATTCCGTACGCCCGGATGGCCGACTGGCACGGCGGCCTGGCCGGGCTGCGGGCCGCCGGGTTCCAGTTGCTCGCGCTGACCCCGGACCAGTCGGCCGTGCCGATCGACGAGGTCCGGATGGCGGAGCGCGCCGCGCTGCTGCTGGGCACCGAGGGCGACGGCCTGTCGTCACGCTGGCTGGATCAGGCCGACCAGGCGGTGTGCATCCCGATGGCCAGCACCGCGATGGCCGCCGGTGTCGATTCGCTCAACGTGGTGGCCGCCGCCGCGATCGCCTGCCACAGCCTGCTGCGGGGTGCTGCTGGCCCGGGGGGACCCCTGGGGCCGTGATGCCGTCATGCCGTCATGCTGGCGTCGGGCGTCAGGAACCCGGCCCGCAGCCTGCGCTCGGCGGCGTAACCGGGGCCAGGAGCAGCCCCGGCACCGGCATGATCGAGGCCCAGCAGGGCCGCGCCGGCCATGGGCGGGACGTCCACCACATGCACGGTGGCCGCTGGGGCCGCCGCGCCGAGCCGCTCGGCGATCCAGCCGATCAGCAGCGGGTCGCGCGCGGTCAGCACCCCGCCACCGAGCACGACCGGCGTGGCCAGGCCGGTCAGCCCGAGGCGGCGGATCAGGGCCAGGGACATCGCGCACACCTCATCGGCCATCCTGCTGACCAGGTCGCGGGCCACCCCGTCACCGGCCTCGGCCACCGCGAACAGGACCGGGACGAACTCATGCAAGCTGTCGAAGTCGATGCGGCCCCGGTGGATGCCGATGGTGATGTCGGATACCTCGGCCACCCCGAAATGGGCGGCGAGTGCGCCGCGCAAGGCCGTCTGCGGCCCGCGGCCGTCTTCGTCCCGGATGGCCCACCACAGCGCGGCGCTGCCCAGCCCCAGGCCGCCGCCCCAGTCACCGCTGATCGTGCCGAAAGCGAGGAAACGGGCGGTCTGCCCGTCTGGGGCCAGCCCCACGCAGTTGATGCCCGCCCCGCAGGTCACCGCCACTCCCCAGGGGATGCCGGCCGGGTACGCGAGGCCGGCCCGGAGCACCGCGAACGTGTCGTTGGCGACCTGGGTGGTCGCGCTCCAGCCCTGCGCGCCGAGCATCTCGCTGAGCATCTGCTCCTCGTCCGGCAGGTCGGCGTTGGCCATGCAGGCGACCGTGTGCCCGGCCACCGCGGGCCCGGCCGCGGGCAGCCCGGCGTCGGCTGCGGCCGCGCGCACCACGGGCGCGAGCCGGGCGATGGTCTGCTGCGACAACTTCGTGGGGACCCCGGGGCCGCGGGCCCGGCCACGCAGCGTGCCGTCGGCGCCCACCAGCGCCACGTCGGTCTTGCTGTTCCCGCCGTCGATGGCCAGTACCGCGGGCAGATCGCTGCTCACCGCCCGCCCGCCGGGCTGGCCCCGTGCTGGGTAACCCAGGGCAGGTAGTCGGCGTTCTCCGCGATCAGCCGGTCGGCGAGCTGCCCGGCCAGGTCGAACTGGCCGACCAGCGGATGGGCGAGCAGCGCAGCGAGCACGCGGGCCCGCCCGCCGCGCAGCGCCGCGTCCACGGCGAGTTCCTCGTACGCGGACACGTGCGCGACCAGGCCGCGCATCAGCGGGCTGACCGGCGCGAGCGGCACCGGCTGCGGCCCGGCCGCGCCGATCACCGCGGGCACCTCGATCACCGCCTCGTCAGGCAGGAACGGCAGCGTGCCCGCGTTGCGCAGGTTCACCACCTGGGTGTCCCGCCGATCGCTGACCAGCGAGGCGAGCAGCGCCACCGCGGCTTCGGAGTAGAACGCGCCGCCCCGCTCGCCGAGCAGGTCAGGCTTGCGGTCCAGGGCCGGGTCGGCGTACATCTCGAGCAGTTCCCGCTCCAGCGCCGCGACCTCCTCAGCGCGCGTCGGGCGGCCGCGCTCTTCCGTCACGACCGCGTCATGCGCATAGAAATAGCGCAGGTAGTAGGACGGAACAGCACCCACCTCCCGCATCACGGACAGCGGCAGCCCGGTCATCTCCGCGATCTGCGGGCCGTGCGCGGCGATCAGTTCCGGGAGCCGGTCGGCCCCGTCCACCATGACGGCCCGTTCCCAGGTCAGGTGGTTGAGGCCGACGTGATCCAGGAGGACCTGCCCGGGCGGCACGCCCAGCAGGGCGGCGAACCGCCGCTGGAAGCCGATCGCGACGTTGCACAGGCCGACCGCGCGGTGGCCCGCGTCCAGCAGCGCCCGGGTGACGATGCCGACCGGGTTGGTGAAGTCGATGATCCAGGCGGAGGCCTCAGCGCGCTGCCGGGCGCGTTCGGCGATATCCAGGACCACCGGGACGGTCCGCAGGGCCTTGGCGAACCCGCCGGCCCCGGTGGTCTCCTGGCCGACGCAGCCGCACTCCAGCGGCCACGTCTCGTCCCGCTGCCGGGCGGCCTGCCCGCCGACCCGCAGCTGGAGCAGCACCGCGCCGGCCCCGTCGAGCCCGTCGTCCAGGCTGGTCGTCCAGCGCAGCTGGGCCGGGTGGCCGAGCGCCCGCATGATCCGGGCCGACACCGGGCCGACCACGGCCAGCCGGCCGGGGTCCGGGTCGACCAGGGTCAGCTCGGTGACCTTGACGTCGCCGGCCAGCCGGGCGATGCCGTCGACCAGTTCCGGCGTGTAGGTCGACCCGCCGCCGATGACCGCGAGCTTCATCCGTATGCCCTCATTTCCGCGCCCGCCTGTGCGACGTGGCAGGCCACGTCATGGCCGGGGACAAGCTCCCTGAGTTCCGGCGTCACCTGGTGGCAGGGGTCGATGGCGAGCGGGCAGCGCCAGCGGAACCGGCAGCCAGGGACGGGGTCGATGACGCGCGGCGGCTCGCCCCGGTCCGTCTCCGCCGTGACCTCCAGCGGCGCCCGGGGGTCAGGCACGGCGGACAGCAGCAGCTGGGTGTAGGGGTGCTTGGGGTGGGCCAGGACGTCCTCGATCGGCCCGGTCTCGGCGATCTGCCCGGCGTACATCACGATCAGGCGGTCGGCGACGTAACGGGCGCTGGCGATGTCGTGGGTGATGTAGAGGATGGACACGCCTTCGGCATCGCGCAGCCCGGCCATGAGGTTGAGCAGGCCGATCCGGATCGAGACGTCCAGCATGGAGACGGGCTCGTCGGCCAGGATCAGCTTCGGCCGCAGCGCCAGCGCCTGGGCGAAGCCGACTCGCTGCCGCTGGCCGCCGCTCAGCTCGTGCGGGTAGCGCTGCAGCACCTCGGCGGCCGGGGTCAGCCCGACCACCTCGAAGACTCGCCTGGCTTCGTCGTGCCGCTGCTGCGCCGACAGCTCAGGCCGGTGCAGCTTGAGGCCGCGCTCGATGCCATGGGAGATCCGGAACACGGGATTGATCGAGCTGAACGGGTCCTGGAAGACCATCGGAACCAGCCCGGTGTAGCGCAATGTGTCCCGGCGCGACCGGATGCCGGACAGTGCCGTGCCCTGGAAGTAGATCTCCCCGCTGGTCGGCTTGTACACCTTGGCCAGCAGCCGGGCGATGGTGCTCTTTCCGCTGCCGCTCTCGCCGGCCAGCGCCACGATCTCGCGTTCGCCGATAGCCAGGCTGACGTCGTCGACCGCGTGCAGGGTCCCCCGGGACAGCCCGCCGCCGATGTGGAAATGCCTGGTCAGCCCTTCGGTCCTGAGCAGAGGCTCGGTCATGTCAGGCGCTCCCGTCGGCATGTAGCAGACACCGGACCTCGACGCCGTCCACCTGGTACAGGTCGGGCCGGGTCGAGCCGCAGCGCTCCATGGCTTTGGGGCAGCGTGGTTCGAAGCGGCAGCCGCCCGGCGGGTCAGCCAGGTCCGGCGGGCTGCCCGGGATGCCGGTCAGCGGCACCCGGGGACCCTTGATCGACGGGAAGGCGTCGAGCAGGCCGATGCTGTAGGGGTGCAGCGGCGAGTCGAAGACCTGCCTCGTCGCGCCGAACTCGGCCACCTGGCCCGCGTACATCACCATCAGCCGGTCGGAGAAGTGGCTGACCAGAGACATGTCGTGGGTGACGAAGATGATCGCGAAGCCAAGCTGCCGCTGCAGTTCCTTGATCTGGACCATGAGCGAGCGCTGGGCCACCACGTCCAGCGCGGAGGTGGGCTCATCCATGATCACCAGATCCGGGGTAAAGAGCATCGCCATCGCGATCATGGACCGCTGGCGCATCCCCCCGGACAGCTGATGCGGGTAGCTGCGCAGGTGCACGCGGTCGATGCCGACCATGCGCAGCACCTCGGCCGACCGGTCGGCGATCTCGCTCCCGGACGTCACGCCGTGCGCCCGCATCGCGTCCCGGAACTGCGCCCCGATCGACTTGACGGGGTTGAGCGCGTTCATCGCGCTCTGCATGACCAGGGACAGGTCTTTCCAGCGCACGGCGGCGAGCTGGGAGTCGGTGAGCCCGACCATGCTGCGGCCCTTGAAGGTCACGCTGCCGCCGGTGACGGCCGCTGGCGGGGCCAGCAGCTGGGCGATCGCGAACAGTAGCGTGGACTTGCCGCAACCGGATTCCCCGACCACCCCGATGAACTCGCCCGGGCCCAGGTCGAAGCTCACGTCGTCGACCGCGAGGACGGTGCCCCGGTCCATGATGTACTCCACCGACAGGCCGCTCACCTCGAGGATCGGATCGGTCGCCAGCCGCGGCTGCGGCGAGCCGGGACGGTCAGCTGGCACGCTTGATCCGCCTCCTGCGCATCGGCCGCAGGGCGGGATTGCCGATCTCATCGAAGGCGTAGTTGAGCAGGGCGAAGGCCGCGCCGAGCGCGGCGATGCAGGCTCCCGGCGCGATGGCCCACAAAGGCTGGCCGGTCTGCAGCGCCGCATTGTTCTGCGCCCAGTAGAGCATCGTGCCCCAGCTCTCCGTGTTGGGGTCACCCAGGCCGATGTACTGCAGGCTGGACGCGAACAGCACGGCGTACAGGGCATTGGTCAGGAAGCTCGCCACGATCAGCGAGGTCATGGTGGGGATGATCTCCACCATGATGATGTACAGCCGGCGCTCGCCGCGCACCCGCGCCGCCTCCAGGAAGTCCCGGCCGCGCAGCGAAAGCGCCTGCGATCGCAGCTGGCGCGCGGTGTAGGACCAGCTGGTGACGGTGAGCACCAGGATGAGCACCAGCGTGCTCCCGCCCTGCGCGTACCCGGCGATCACGATCAGCAGCGGGAACAGGGGGATGACCAGCAGCACGTCGGTGAGCACGCTGAGCGAGCCGTCCCACCAGCCGCCGAGGTACGCGGCGGCGACGCCGACCAGGACCGCGATCCCGGTGGTGGCCAGCCCAGCCACGAACGCGATGATCAGCACGTTCCGGGTGCCCCACACCAGCTGGGCGAACATGTCCTGGCCGTAGGCGGTGGTGCCGAGCAGGTGGGCCGTGGACGGGCCCAGCCGCGGGGAGTAGGCGTCTGCGCTCGGGCTGTCATGGGCGATCACCCCGGGGAAGAGCGAGACCAGGATGAAGGCCGCCAGCAGCACGGTCCCCGTGGTGGCCTTGCGGTTGGATCGCACCGCGCGGCCCATCCGCGCCAGCGCATGCGTGGCCGGCGGCACGGGCAACCCGGCCGCCGGGCCAGTGGCGGGCTCCTGGCCGGGCTGGCCAACCGTGGAGACCCCGGAGATGGGCATGGACATGGCTCTAGCCCGCCGTCCTGGTGCGCGGGTCCAGCAGCGCGGTGACGATGTCGGCGAGCAGGATCGCCAGCAGCACCGCGAGCGTGATGAGCAGGAACAGGGCCTGCATCAGCGGGAAGTCCTCGCCCTGCACGGCCTGGAGCAGCATGAAGCCGACGCCGGGGTAGTTGAACACGTACTCGATCAGGATGGCGCCGCTGACCACGAACCCCAGGGACATGGCGAAGCCGGTGAGGTTGGGCAGGATCGCGTTACGTGCCGCGTAGTCGAACATGATGCGCCGGCCAGGCAGTCCCTTGGCCCGGGCCATCCGCACGTAGTCCTCGGCCAGGGTGGTGATCATGGTGTTGCGCATGGTCAGGATCCAGGTGCCGATCGTGGTGATCAGGAGCGCTGCAGCGGGCAGCACAGCGTGCGAGAGCACGTCTCCGATGTAGCTGAGCGACACCGACGGGGTGTCGGTCGAGACGTAGTAGCCGCCCAGGTAAGGCAGCCAGTGCAGGCTGATCCCGAAGATCAGCACGAGCACCATGCCGACCCAGAAGTACGGGACGGCGGACGTGATCACGAACACCGGCGGCATGATGCTGTCCAGCCGTCCGCCGCGGCGCCACGCGGCGAGTATGCCGAGGCCGGTGCCGAGCACGAAGGCGAGGACCGTGGTGATGCCGACCAGGGCGAGCGTCCACCAGATCGCGCCGCCGATGACCGAGGTGACCGACTTCGGGTAGAAGTCCAGCGACGTCCCGAAATTGCCCGTCACGACCTGGTGCAGGTAGCTGACGTACTGCGCGGGCAGGCTCTGGTGGGTGTTGACCCCGAACAGGATGTCCAGGGCCTTCAGCGTCCCCGGGCCGATCTGCCCGTGGAACTTGGACAGCATGGCGAGCGCGGGGTTGCCGGGCATCAGCCGCGGGAGCAGGAAATTGATGGTCAGCGCCGCCCACAGGGTGAACACGAAGAAGCCGAGGCGGCGGAGCGCGAATCTCAAGCTCGTCTCCTCGTGGTCATGGTCGGCTCCTTCGTGCGGGCGGTCCGGACGGGCCGGGGCGTGCCCGGGGCTGAGCCCCGGGCACGCACCAGGTCACTTCGCCTTGAGGTTCAGCAGCACCTGCTCCATGTCCGGATAGGCATACGCGGCCGGCTGGGCGTAGGGGTTGCTGGGCGTGGGCCATCCGGTGAGGTTGGAGGTGTCGTACTGGTACCAGTCCACCGCTTCCACGACCGGGATGATGGGCAGCTCGCTCAGCATGACCTGCTCCAGCTGGTTGACGACCGAGTGCTGCACCACCGTGCTGGTGGTCGCGGCGTAGGAGTGGATCAGCGTGTCAGTGGCCGGGTTGCTGTACCGCTCGAAGTTGGAGGCGGCCAGCTTGCCGATCGGGGCCGTGTTGGCCGAGTCCAGCCAGTTCCGGAGCTCGTAGTAGGGGCCCGGGCCGAAGGTCTGCTGGTCGTAGTAGGCGAGCTGGTATTTGCCTGCGTACAAGGCAGCGTCGAAGGCCGTGTTGGTCAGGTTGTCGGGCTTCAGCGCGATGCCGACCGCCTTGAGGTTCTGAGTGATCACCTGCATCGAGGCGACCCAGTCGGAATAGTCGCCGATGTTGATCACGGAGAAGGAGAGTTTCTGGCCTGCCGAATTCGCCATGATGCCGTCGGAGCCCATCTTGAAGCCGGCCGAGGCCAGTACCTGCTTCGCCTTCGCTGGGTTGTAGCTGTAGTTGTACTTGCTGGTCAGCGAGGTGTCGAGCCAGCTGGTGAACGTCGGCGTGACAATGCCGGCCTGGTTCGCGGGCGGCTCGTATCCGGACTCGCCAATCGTGGAGACCTTGGCCCGGTCGATCGCGTACGACATGGCCTGGCGGACCTTGACGTTGGCCAGCAGGGAGTTCTTCAGGTTCGGGATCAGCGAGACGTTCACGGTCGGCGGGAACCAGTAGTGGAAGGCCGGGTTCTTGGAGGTGTAGAACTCCTTGATGGCCGGGATGTACTGGGAGCCCCACTGCGCCTGGCCGGTCGCCAGCTGGTCGTTGGCGGTGTTATTGCTGGTGTATGCCGGGTACTCCACCTTCTTGATGTTCGGCTTCCCCGGCTGCCAGTAGTGCGGGTTGGCGGTGTAGGTGATGTTCGCGTTGGTGCAGGGATTCACCTGGTAGGGACCCGTGCCCACGGGGTGGGCGTTGGTGAAGGTCACCGGGTTCGCGATCTTGGACCAGATGTGCGCCGGCACGATCGGGGTCTGGTCGGCGATGTAGTAGAAGAAGGGCACCGCCGCCGTGTTGAAGGTCATGGTCACCTGGTCAGACCCGGTCGCGCTGACGCCGGACAGCACCGACCACACCCCGGCCAGGTCCAGGGCGGGGTACTTCTTGATCAGGTTGAAGGTGAACACCACGTCGGCGGGGGTCAGCGGCTTGCCATCGCTGAACTTGACCCCCTTGCGGATGGTGAACGTGAGCGACTTGTTGCCCGCCCCCCACTTCCAGGAGGTCGCGAGCATGGGTGTGGTCTTGCCGTTCTGCAGCGGGTTGACGAAGACGAGCGGCTCGTAGACGAACCCGACGGACAGCAGGGTGTCCGAGCCGTTGAAGGGGCTGAATCCGCAGGTCCAGAGGGCGCCGTTCTCGTTGGAGATGGTGACTACGCTCTTTGCCGACGTGTTGCTCTTAGTACCGGAGCCGGAACTGCAGGCGGCCGCGAGCAGGCCGGCTGCGGCGAGGGCCCCGATTGCCTTGAGGCGTCTCATGACGGAAGCCTTTCACTGAGTGTTGGTAGGACGGTAGTGACCTGGGTGTCGGCCACAGCGCCGACACCTGGCCCGGCGGCGTCGATGGCGAGCGCCACCGCGCCGATCAGCGGCGCATCGGCCGGGTAGCGGGCGACGACCAGCTCAGGCGGGAACGGGACGCCCGCGCTGAGGGCGCGGTGCAGGCTGGGCTGGAGACGATCCCACGAGCGGACCATGCCGCCGCCCACGGCGATCCGCTCCGGGTCCACGCAGATCGCGAGGTTGACCACGTGGAAGGCGAGCTCAGCGACGAACTCGGTGACCAGGGCGTCGAGCCGCGGATCGGCCGCGGCGGCCAGGAAGATGTCAGCTGCGGTTCCGGCGATGGCGCGCCGGGCCAGCGCCTGCCCGCTGACCATGTCTTCCAGCGGGACCCGGGAACCCAGCGCGATCCCCACATCGGAGATCGCGCGGAGGTTGTACCCGATCTCGCCGGCCGCGCCGTTGGCGCCGCCGAGCACCTGGCCGCCGAGCACGATGGCGGCCGACAGCCCGGTGCCGAGATTGAGGTAGACGGCGGGGTCGCAGCCGGCCAGCGCACCCCAGCGCGCCTCAGCCTGGGCCGCCGCCTTCGCGTCGGTGGCCATCCGGACCTGCGCCCCGGCGAAGGCGGCCCGCAGCTCGCGGCCCAGCGCGAGCGTGTCCCAGCCGCTGATCGCCGGGGCCAGCTCGACCCGGTCGTCAAAGGGGATCCCGAAGGTGGACACGCCGACGGCGGCCAGCTCCCGGCCGGGCGCCACCTCGGCCAGCAGGTCGCGGGCGGCGGTGATGCCCCGCTCGAAGCTGGCCCGTGCGCCCAGCTCGCCGCCGCTGCCCACGGTCGCTGCCCCGAGCCGGTCTCCGGATGGTTCGCAGACCGCCATGGCGATCTTCGTGCCACCGAAGTCGAGTCCGAGAACGACCGGGGATGGGCCCACTACGACCTACCTGACAGGGGAGACGATCGACCTGATGGGGGGCTGGAGAAACGCATCCTTGCGCGAGATAGTTAGGACAGTATCCTAACTAATAGAGGTCGACAAGACAGTCCGCGGAACTTTGCCGGCCCGGTGCCAGGCCGCGCCGCCGGGGTGATGCGGCCTGGCTGGATCGGCCTGGGGCGGCGGCTCCGGCGCCGCCGGCGGGCGGGATCAGCGCCGGCCGGCGGGGTCCCGGCCGGCGGATTACCTGATGCGCCCGCTGCGGCGATACGGAAGGATGGTGGCGGAGGTGGCGGTGACGGTCTCGGCTGGCATGTCGGGTGGCACGTCAGGCGATGCCGCTGCGGCTGAGCCACCGGCGCAGCCCGGCAGTGGCGGCGGCGATCCGTTTGGCCTGGGCGTGCCGCGAGGGCACGGGGGCGGCCGGTCGGCCGCGCGTCCGCAGCTCATCCGGGCGCTTAACGAGCAACTGCTGCTCGGCCACATCCGGGACCTGGGCCAGTGCTCCCGTGCGGAACTCGCCCGGCTGTCCGGGTTGTCCAAGCCGACCGTGTCCGGTGCGCTCGCCACGGTCGAGCGGGCTGGGCTGATCCGGATCGCCGGGCAGCGCACCGGCCTGCCGGGCCGGTCCGCGCGGCTGTACGAGATCCGGCCGGACGCCGGATTCGTCCTCGGCCTCGACATCGGGCACCAGTACGTCCGGGGGGCGCTCGCCGACCTGGCCGGCGACGTCCGGGCCCGATCTTCCGCCAGGTCACGCGCCTCCAGCGTCCGCGGCCGGGTGGCGGAGCTGACCCGGCTCGCCGATGAGCTGTGCGCGTCGGCCGGCCTGACCAGGCCAGTTATCACCCAGACGGTGATCGGCAGCCCAGGTGTCTACGATCCGCGGCGCAACTCCATGGCGCTCACCGGCGGTCTGCCGGGCTGGGACCGGCCGGCCGTGCTGGCCGGCCTGCGGGAGGCGTTCGGCCAGTCGCTGGTCGTCGAGAACGACGTGGACGCGGCGGCGCTGGCCGAACGCGCCCACGGTCACGGCAGGCGCACCGACAGCTTCGCCTTCGTGTCGGTGGGCAGCGGCATCGGCATGGGCCTGGTCATCGGCGGCCGGCTGCACCGCGGCGTGCACGGCGTGGCGGGCGAGATCGCCTTCATGCCGATGTCCGGCGGCCACGGCACCGACCACCAGGACGCCCGCAGGCGAGGCTCGCTGGAGGCCGCGGCTTCGGCGTCAGCCGTGGTCCGGGCCGCGCGCCGGGCCGGGATGCGGGGGCCGGTCTCGGCCCGCCGGGTGTTCACCGCGGCGGCGGCCGGCGATGAGCGGGCCGCGGCCGTGGTGGCCGAGGAAGCACTGCTGGTCGCGCGGGTGCTGTGCTCGGTGGTGACCATCGTGGACCCGGCGCTCGTCGTGCTCGGCGGCGGGATCGGCCAGGCACCAGGTTTCGCCGAGGCGGTGACCCGCGAACTCCGGCTGATCGCGCCCGTCATGCCCGAGGTGCGGGTCAGCGCGCTGGGCACCGACGCGGTCGTCGACGGCTGCCTGGCGGCCGGCGCGGAACTCGCCTGGCGGCAGCTGACCGCGACCCTGCCCGCCGGGGGACCGGCGGGTCAGGATGGCGCGGCCGACGGGACGGACCTGGATGAGTCCGGGCCAGCCCGCTTCCAGGCGGCCGGCGCCTGAGCCGGCGCCGGCGCTGCGGGTCCCGGGTGGGCTCGCGGCGTCAGGATGGCCCGGGCGCGAAGTACCCGCTGGATTCCTTCCGCCACAGCAGGATGACGACGAACAGGCCGACCAGCCAGATCACCAGGTCGAGCACCGAGCCGAGGCTCGCGTGCGGCCGCACGAAGCTCAGCAGGACGAACAGGGTATTCAGGCCGAACAGAACGGTCGAGATGATCCGGGCCCAGCTCTTGCCTGCCTTGTTCGCCACGGCCATCCAGAGCCAGAAGCCAATGGTGATGACCTGGATGAACACGTCGATGGCCACCACCGCCGTAGCCGCCGCGCGCACCTTGCTGGCTGAGTAGCTCGGGTATGCGTTATGCACCGCGGTCCTGATGCTGGCCACGGTCAACAGGGACACCACCAGGACCACCGCAGTCAGCACGGCACCTGCGTACATGAGCCTGACCGCATTCACCACCGGCGGCGGGGGCGGCCCTGGCCGCTGCGGCTCAGGAGTCTGCCCGCCCGACGGGTAGGGCTCGTACATGCCTGCTCCTCACGCGTTCTCCGATAGGCGCGCTGCTCTGCCACCTAGCCATCGCCGGGCCGACGGCGCCCACGAGCCTAGCTTTGCGAGTCACCTTTGCCTAGACCAATTACCGCCGTGCGGGCGCACGGAAAGAGCCCGCGCGGGCCAGCTGAGACGGCCAGCGCTGGAGCAAGTTTTCACGGCCGGGACAGGCCAGCTGAGACGGCCAGCGCAGGAGCAGGTTTCACGGCCGGGACAAGGCCAGGTGAGACGGCCCCGACGGGGCCAGTGACGGCCAGTGCTGGGCCGGGCTCAGGCCTCGGGGCGGAGCAGGGCCCAGACGACCTTGCCGCCGCCGTCGAGCAGGTGCCAGCCCCACCGGACGCAGCAGGATTCCACCACATGCAGGCCGCGGCCGGACTCGGCGAAGGCTCCTGACTCGCGGAGCACCGGGATCTCGGCTCCGGGATCGGTCACCATGCACATCAGGTAAGGGGCCTGGCCGAGCAACTTCAGCCGGACCGGGCAATCGCCGGTGAGGTGCCGGGCGGATGGGATCCCGTGCCGCAGCGCGTTGGTGACCAGCTCAGAGACGACAAGTTCGGCCAGGTCGGTCATGTCAGTCATGCCCCAGGCCCGCAGGGTGCTCCTGGTGAAGTCGCGGCCGAGCTTGACCGACGCGGGGGAAGGCCCAAGCTCGCAGGTCGCGGCGGGCTGGCTGGCGATGGACCCGTTCATCGCTGGCACCGACGCGAGCGTGGGGCCCGCGTGGCTCGTTCTGGCGGGCCCGCTCGGAGTACGGAGCCAGTCATGGCTCACGCTCATGACCTCCGTCGTGACTGGCGAGGCCGCCCGGTGTCCGTTCATCGGGTTCCCGTCTGTCTTTGCTGGCATGTCGTGCACCTGCGGCGCAAGCGCTATCATCCCCTGTATACCTTGCAAGCGCAAGGCCGGATGCACGTGCAGATGAAAGTGACGCCCGCACGTGCGAGCCGTCGGGAGCTCAACGGGAGGAGTGGCAGACGGAACGCTTAGGGGAATGTGTGGGGGGTTGAAAGTGATCTCAGTTCAACCGGGGAGCGGCCCAACGGTCCTCCGTATCCTTCTCGGCTCCCAGCTGCGAAGGTTGCGCGAGGCTCAGGGAATCACCCGCGAGGACGCCGGATACAGGATCCGTGCATCCGGCTCCAAGATCAGCCGCATGGAGCTTGGGCGAGTCGGCTTCAAAGAGCGAGATGTTGTCGACCTGCTTGAAATGTACGGCGTTGCCGACATAGCGGAGCGTGACACGCTCGTCGCGCTAGCTCGGGAGGCCAACACTCCCGGTTGGTGGCACCAGTACGGAGATGTTCTGCCAGATTGGTTTCAGGTCTATGTAGGCCTGGAGGAGTCGGCGGCGCTGATCAGGCTCTATGAGGTCCAGTTCGTCCCTGGGCTGCTCCAGACGGCGGACTACGCGAGGGCAGTTGTGGCGCTCGGGCAGCCGGGCGCACCTGACGAGGAGATCGAGCGCAGGGTCAGCCTGCGGATGGCCCGGCAGGAACTGCTCGCCAAGGCGGGCGCGCCCCGCTTGTGGGCTGTAGTCGACGAGGCAGCACTGCGGCGTCCGATCGGTGGCAGGGAGGTGATGCGATCGCAACTCGAGAGGCTGATCGAGGCGACCAGGGAGCCGAACATAACGCTCCAGGTCATGCCCTTCAGCGCGGGCGGACATGCCGCCGAGGGCGGAGCGTTCACCATCATGCGATTCCCCGAGGTTGACCTGCCTGACGTGGTCTACCTCGAGCAGCTGACGAGTGCTCTCTACCTGGACAAGCGCGACGACGTGGAAACGTACACCGAGGTCATGGAGCGTCTCAGTGTCGAGAGCGAGTCGCCAGAACACACCCTAGAGATCCTGAGCGGAATGCTTGAGGAAGTTACATAGATGAACACATACAACGGGATGTCCGCCGCTGAACTAGCCGATGCTCGCTGGCGGAAGAGCAGTGTGAGCAATTCACAGGGAGCCTGCGTCGAGATGGCCAGGCTGGCCGATGGTGAGTTCGCCGTCCGTAACTCAAGGAACCCGGAAGGGCCTGCGCTCATCTACACGCAGGCTGAGATCGCGGCGCTCATCGAGGGCGTCAAGCAAGGCGAATTCGACGATCTCCTGGTCTGAGACCAGGCTGTCGCCGCGGCCCTGGCGGGCAGCCTGCCTGCCGGACGCCGCGGGAAATGACCGCTGGCCGCCGTGTCCCTGCGCGACGCGGCGGCCAGCGCATGTCCGGGGGCAGGCCGCCTGCCCCCACCCAGGGGCACCGGCTAGAGTCCTCAGGTGATCCAGGGGCAGCAGGCCAGCCTCCCGCCGCTCACCAGGCGGCTGCTCGGCTGGGAGATCGTCATCGTCTTCGCCGTCTCGCTCGGTGCCAGCGGCCTGTACGCGATCATCCAGCTCATCGGGTCGCTCACCTCGACGAAGCCGCTCGGCAAACAGCAGGCCCTGCTCGTCGGGTCGCTCGCGCCCGGCCGTCCCTGGCTGGACCTGGCCCTGCAACTGGCCGGCATCCTCACCACGCTCGCCCCCGTCGCGCTGGTCTTCTACTTGCTGGCCCGGGAGAACGCGGGGCCGTCGGCGCTGGGGCTGGACACCCGGCACCTGGTCCAGGACCCCGTGCGGGGGGCCATCCTCGCGGCCCTCATCGGCGGATCGGGGCTCGGCCTGTACCTGGCCGCGTTCCACCTCGGCGTCAACCTCAACGTCGTGCCGGAGAACCTGCCCGCCGTCTGGTGGCGCATCCCCGTGCTGATTCTCGATGCGACCCAGAACGGGATCGTCGAGGAGGTTCTCGTCATCGGGTACCTGCTGCGGCGGCTGGATCAGCTTCAGTGGACGCCGGCCAGGGCCATCGCGCTGAGCGCGGCCGTCCGCGGCTCCTACCACCTGTACCAGGGGTTCGGCGGATTCCTGGGCAACGCGACCATGGGCGTCATCTTCGCCCTGCTGTACCGCCGCTGGGGCCGGGTGACCCCGCTGATCATCGCGCACGCGCTCATCGACAGCGTGGCGTTCGTCGGGTACGCGGCCCTGCACGGCCACGTCTCCTGGCTGCCCTGAGCCCGGACTTGGTTCGTGGACGGGAGCTGACAGAGCAGCAGCCGCCGACGTCCACAGACGAGCTCAGCAGGCGGGTTCAGCGGCCGAGCCCGTTCAGGACCGTGGCGCCGGGCAGCCGCCGCAGCATCCCGCCGGGGAGCGCGAGCTTCGAGCGCCGGACACCACTTCCGATCACGACCTGCGGCGCGGCGTCCACGGCGGCGTCCACGAAGACCGGCCAGCCGTCCGGCAGGCCGATCGGCGTGATGCCCCCGTATTCCATCGATGTCTCCGCGACCGCCACGTCGACCGGGGCGAACGACGCTTTGCGCACGTCAAGCTCACGGCGGACCAAGCCGTTGACGTCGGCCCGGGTGGTGGCCAGTAGCACGCAGGCCGCGAACCGGGTGTCGCCGCCCCGCCGCCCGGCCACCACAACGCAGTTGGCCGACTCCGCCAGGGCGACTCCGTAGCGTGCGCAGAACTCGGCGGTGTCGGCGAGGTCCGGGTCGATCTCCGCGACTCGCACCGCGTCGGCCGGCAGCACGCCGTCCAGGCCCGCCAGGGCGGCGGCGACCGGCGGCGCGAGCAGGTCCGGCCGGGCCAAGGCGGCGACCAGATGCAGGCTCCCCATGCGCGTATCCACGTCGTGCAGTCTAGGACCGGGCACCCGCGCGGTCGGACCATCGTCACTCTGAGCAGCACAAAGACGTCAAAACCTCACGTATACCTGGACTCTCCTGCGTATTATCCTGCCCCCATGGCTGATCATGCTGCCGAGCCGGAGACCATCGGCGGCACGGGAGTCGACGCCAGGCACGCCACGGTCCCCGCGCTCCAGCACGCGATGGCGTCGGGCACGCTGACATCGGCCGGCCTCACCGAGTTCTACCTGGCCCGCATCGAGCGGCTGAACCCACGGCTGCGGGCGGTCATCCGGATCAGTGCCGATGTCGCCGCCGAGGCGGCGGCCAGTGACCGGATGCGCGGCGACGGCGCGGCCCGCGGCCCGCTCGAAGGCATCCCGGTGCTGGTCAAGGACAACATCGCGGCCCGCGGCCTGCCGGCCACGGCCGGCTCGCCCGCGTTGCTTGAGGCGGAGTCCGGTGATGCGTTCCTGGTCACCCGGCTGCGCGCGGCCGGTGCGGTGATCATCGGCAAGGCGAATATGTCGGAGTGGGCCAACTTCCGGTCCACCCACTCGACCAGCGGCTGGAGCACCCTGGGCGGCCAGGCCGCGAATCCGCATGCGCTGGACCGCAGCCCCTCGGGGTCCAGTTCCGGCTCGGGAGTGGCGGTGGCCGCGGGCCTGGCCCCGCTCGCGATCGGCACCGAGACCGACGGCTCCATTGTGTGCCCGGCCAGTGCGTGCGGGATCGTGGGCCTGAAGCCGACCCTCGGCCTGGTCAGCCGGTCAGGGATCGTGCCGATCTCGGCGGCGCAGGACACCGCCGGCCCGATGGCCCGCACCGTGGCGGATGCCGCGGCTCTGCTCAGCGTGCTGGCCGGCCCTGACCCGGCCGACCCGGTCACCAGCGGCGCGGCCGGCCGTCCTGGTGACTACACGGCGTTCCTGGACGGCAATGCGCTGGCGGGCGCGCGGCTGGGTGTGTGGCGCGGCGGTTTCACCCCCGCGGGCCGGACCACGACCGCGGTCCTCGACACGGCGCTGGACCGGCTGCGCGACCTCGGCGCGGAATTGCTCGACCCGGTCGAGCTGCCGGGCGTGGATGACATCACCGAGTTTGAATTCGCCGCGCTGATGCACGAGTTCAAGCGCGATCTCAACACCTACCTTGCGGCGCTTCCCGGCCGTCATCCAGCGAACCTCGGGGAGCTGATCACCTTCAACTCCCGGCACGGAAACGAGGTGCTGGGCTACTTCGGCCAGGAACTGTTCGAGCAGTCGGAGGCCACCAGCGGTGACCCAGCCGACCCGGCGGCCCGGGCGGCGCGGGAGACGGCGACCCGGCTCGCCCGGGCGTCACTGGATGGCCCGCTGGACGCGCACCGCCTTGACGCCGTGATCACCCTCACCGCCAATCCCGCCTGCCTGACCGATTACGTGCTCGGTGATCACGATGTGTTCCATACCTCGGTGCCGGCGGCGGTGGCGGGATACCCCACGGTTTCCGTGCCGTGTGGCCATGTTTCTGGTCTGCCGGTGGGCCTGTCGTTCCTGGGATCGGCCTGGAGCGAGCCAACGCTGATCGCCCTGGCCCACGCGTTTGAGCTGGCGATCCAGGCCGGGCGGCCGCCGGGGCTGCGGGCGACTGCCGTGCCGGACATTGCTGCCGGAACACAGCGATAGCCTGCGCGTATGGATTCCTGGCATGCCGCGATAGTTCCTGAACTGCCCGGACGGGGGCCTGAGACGCTCGTGACCGACACCGCGACGGGCGAACTCGCGGTCGCGGCGGCCGGGCATGCGGCGACGATCTATGCCTGCGGGATCACCCCGTACGACGCGACGCATATCGGGCACGCGGCTACGTTTCTCGCCTGGGACCTGCTGGTCCGGGCCTGGCGGGATGCTGGCCACGAGGTCAGCTACGTGCAGAACGTCACCGACGTGGATGATCCGCTGCTGGAGCGAGCCACCCGTGACGGGGAGGACTGGCGGGCCCTGGCCGACCGGGAGATCGCCCGCTACCGCTCCGACATGGCGGCGCTGCGGGTGCTGCCGCCGGCCCACCTGATCGGGGCGGTGGAGGCGCTGCCGGACATCGAGCGGTTCACCAGCCTGCTCGCCGACCGGGGGGCGCTGTATGACCTGGACGGGGACTTGTACTTCTCGCGGGCCTACGACGCCGGGTTCGGCTCGGTGTCGGGCCTGGATCCGGCGGCCATGGCGGTGCTGTCCGCGGAACGCGGCGGGGACCCCGGCCGGCCAGGCAAGAAGGATCCGCTGGACGCCCTGGTCTGGCTGGCCGGGCGGCCGGGTGAGCCGTCCTGGCCGTCCGTGTTCGGCCCCGGCCGGCCCGGCTGGCACGTGGAGTGCGCCGCGATAGCGACGCGGTACCTCGGCCCGGTGTTCGACATCCAGGCGGGCGGCACCGACCTGGTCTTCCCGCACCATGAGATGAGCGCCTCGCACGCCCGGGTGGCCCGGGGGGAGGGCGTGCCCGCGTTCGCCCGCCGGTACGCGCACGCCGGGATGGTCCGGCTGGGCGGGGAGAAGATGTCGAAGTCGCTGGGCAACCTGGTGTTCGTGTCGGCCCTGCTGGCCGACGGCACTGACCCGATGGCGATCCGGCTGGCGATCCTCGCGCACCATTACCGGGATGACTGGGACTGGACCCAGCCGGGCCTGGCCGCCGCGGCCGGCCGGCTGGCCCGCTGGCGCACGGCGGTAGCCGTCGCGTCCGCCGGGCGGGTGCCTGAGCCGGCGTCGGCCGTCCCGGAGCGTGGGCCGGTCACGTCGCCCGTGCCGTCAGCGGAGTCCGTGCTCGCCGCGGTCCGCGAGCGGCTCGCCGACGACCTCGACGCACCTGGCGCGCTCGCCGCCGTGGACCGCTGGGCCGATGCCATCATCGCCGCGGAGCCAGCCGCCCCCGGCGGCCCGGACGATGCCGGGACCGGCGGCGGGGCTGCGCCGAGCCCGGCCGGCTCGCGCGGTGAGGTGGCCAGTCCCGCGCGCGCGTCCGGCGCGCTGGTCCGCGACACCGTGGACGCGCTGCTCGGCATCGCCCTCTGAGGCTGCCCCGGACGGCAGCTAGCCTCCAGACTGGTCCGCACCCGGTGACACGGCATCCCCGGCGTGCTCGCTCGGTGCGGTAACTGGCGCGGTGACCATTGCGGCAAGCGCCGGCCGGCGGCCGCGTTCGGTGCGCCGCCATGTGCCTGTTGATGTCAGAGCGATATCGTGATATCGACAAGTGATATCTAGCGGTTGCTCTCTTCCGGAGTCGATCATGACTGAACCGCCAACGGATCCTGCTGCCTCGGCTGACCCGCCGCCGACTCCGGATCCGGTCGAATTGCTGGTCCGCGCGGTGAGCCAGCTGGACCCTCCGGATCGGGACCGGGTGTTCGCCTGGCTACTGCGCAGGGACGCTGGCGCACTGGCTGCGGCCGGGGCGCCGCCCGCGGCCGGCCCGACGCCCGCGGCCGGGCCGCCGCCTACCGCGCCCGACCCGGCCACCCGCCGCCGCGCGTTGTGGCTGGCTCACGAGGTGCAGTCGGTGCGGGCGTTGAATCAGGCCGATATCGCCTTCGGCCAGCGTGCCGCATCATCCGCGGCCCAGCAGATGGTCCCGGTGCGCTTCTCCACCGACCAGCACGCCCAGTTGCGTGAATGGTGCGCGGAGCACGGGTTCTCAATGGCGACCGTCATTCGCGGCCTCGTCGCCCGGTTCCTTGATGGCCAGCTCCCGAACCGACCCTGACGGCGGCTCCGGCACACCTCGGCACGGCTGCGCATGGGCCGCTACGCGGCGTGCGTCGGCTAACAGTGTGAGGTCGGCCGGATCGCTGGTGAGCAGGATGTCGCCGGGCTCGGCCAGCAAGGCGGCGTGCCCGTCCACGATGTCGGCCGCTGCGGTCAGCGGACTCCGCGGGGGCGGAACTGGACGCTGATCCGCGGCCCGGTGGCCCGCGCGGTCTTGGGCACCGCGTGCTGCCAGGTGCGCTGGCAACTGCCGCCCATCACGATCAGGTCGCCGTGGCCGAGTTCGTGGCGCAGCGCCCGGCCGCCGGCGCGCGGCCGGAGCAGCAGCGCGCGGGGGCTGCCCAGCGAGAGGATCGCGACCATGGTGTCGGTGGTCGCGCCGCGCCCGATCGTGTCCCCGTGCCAGGCGACGCTGTCCCGGCCGTCCCGGTACAGGCAGAGCCCCGCGGTGCGGAACGGCTCACCGAGCTCCCGCTGGTAGTGCCCGCTGAGCGCCTGCCTGGCCGCGTCAAGCGCGGGATCGGGCAGGGACTGGCCCTCGGCGTAGAAGGCCAGCAGCCGGGGGACGTCGACGACCCGGTCATACATCGGCCGTCGCTCGGCGCGCCACGGCACGCGGCGGAGCAGCCGGTCGAACAGTTCGGCGGCCCCGGTCATCCAGCCGGGCCGGACATCGATCCAGGCCCCATCACTGAGGATCGTCCGCCGCAGCGATGCCCCGAGCGGCCCTGGTGCCGCCTCCTCGCCGAGGTCCAGCAGCGAGCCCTGCAGCGCCAGCCCAGGGGGACGCCCCCCTGGGACCGTCTGAGCTAGTCCGGCCATGTGTTCGAGTATAAACTACTCATCAAACACAGATTCGATAACAGTCACCGCCGTCAGCTCCCCAGCGTGATGGCTACCTGGTGCAGCAGGCGCTGGGCTGGGTCCATGGCCACCGCCAGGATGAGCCGGGCCGTCTCCCCGTCCAGTTCGACCGTGCTGCCCGCCTCCCCGTCGCCACCGCGGAAGGCCCCCGGCTGGCAGCGGCCGGCCCAGGCGCCAGCCGCCTGAAGCTGGCGTACCAGCAGCCCGGCGTCCACTGAACTGGACGTCGGCAGGGTGGGCGGGAGGTCGCCGCTCCTGTCGTTTAGCAGCTTAACGAGAGATTCCAGCGCCTGCCCGAGCGCCGAATCGGGGGCCGGCGGCACCGCGATCGCGAGCGACTGGACCCGGGGACGCCGTTCCGGGGTGAGCCGGATCTCAGCCTGCACCACGCCGCGCTCACCGCGCAGCCACCACCGGCAGTGCGCGGGCGAGTCGGACTCGAACGGCCGGGGATCGTCGCGGAACTCCCCGATGCGCTGGCGGAGCACCTCGATCGCGGCCCGGCGTTCCGCGATCGGCTGGTCCTGCTCGACGTTCGGCGAGAACAGGCGGTCGGCGGCGGCGTCGTCCCAGGACTGCAGGAGCCGGCTGACCGCGCGCTGCGCGTCGAGCGTCGCCGGCCATGGGCCACCGGGGGCAGGCGCGGGGCCGGCGACCGGCGGCTGGCGCCCGGCGGCGGGTGATTCGGCCTGGAGCAGCGCGCTGAGCATCCGCTCCCCGAGCGGGTGCGCCGCCGCATAGGTGCTGTTGGCCAGCACGATCACGCCGATTCCGGTCTCCGGGTGCCAGCGCATATGGCTGCCGAAGCCGGGATAGCCGCCGCTGTGCTGGATGACCCGGCCATGCTTGGTGTCTTCCTCGACGAACAGCCCGAAGCCGTAGCCAGCCTGCCCGCCGTCCCCGACGAGCCGTGACGGCCCGCGCCGGGGCAGTCCTACCTGCCACATCTGCATCTCGCGCCGGGTCGCCCGGCGCAGCGGATGCGGACCTCCGGTGGCCTCATCGCCCGGCGGGAATGCGGCCGCGAAGCCGCCGACCCAGCGGGCGAGGTCGGTGACACAACTGAATACCCCGCCCATCGGGGCGAACGCCCCGTACGGGTCCGGCGCCAGCTCCGTCCATCCGGTGCCGCTGCGACGGTACCCCCGGGCCAGTTCCGCGACGCCGAACTCGGCGGCCTCGAACCCGGTCAGCGACAGGCCCAACGGGCCCAGCAGCCGGTCCCGGACGAACACTGGGTACCCGGTGCCCGCCGCTGCGGCGATCACCCGGCCGAGGATCGCGTAACCCATGTTGGAGTACTCGAAGCAGGTGCCCGGCGCCCAGGCGAAACTCACTCCGCTGCTGAGGAACTCGGAGAACTCCGCGGGTGGCAGGCCTTGCTGCCGGTCGCCCCACGGGTCATCGGTCGGGAACCCGGCGGTCATCGTCAGCAGGTGCCGGATGGAGACCGGCGGCGAGTCCGGGGTCGCCGGGCGCAGGCCGCGAAGCTCGGGAACGTAGCCCTCGGCCGGATCGTCGAGGGCCAGCGCGCCGTCATCGCGCAAGGCCAGCACAGCCGCCGCGGTGAAGCTCTTCGTCATGGAGGCGATCCGGAAGACCGTCCCGGCATCCGGGACCGGGCCGCCGGGCCATCGCTCGCCCAGCCCGCGGGCATGCACCAGGGAACCGCCGGCCACGATCCCGTAGGCCAGCCCCGGCTGGCCGCCGCGGAGCTGGAAGTTCTCGGCGATGGCGTCCACGGCCGCCAGGCTGTTACTGGTCAGGCTGGCCTCGGGGCTCCTAGTCTCGGGGCTCCTGGTCTCCGGGCTTATGGTCTCCGGGTCGGCCTCGGGACGTCGGTCAGGCACGCGCACCTCCTGGTCGGTCATGCAGGCAGTGCCACCCTAGGCGGTGGCCGCGGACGGGTGCCTGGGGGTGGGTGACCTCAGCGGCCGGTGGCGGTACATGGCCTGCCCAGCGCCCGGGCCGGGCTATTTTTGGGTGGATGGAAGAGAACCGGGCTCGACGGGTCGCCGACGCGCTGCGCGCGCTCGGCATCAACGGGCATATGGCCAGGGTCGGCGTAGACCAGTTCGGCGTGCGCGTGACGCTGCGGGACGGGCGCGAGGCGGAGTGGGATACCGACGGCACCGCCGGGCTTGAGGCCCAGGTGATGCAGGACGGGGACCTGGTCGGTTTCGTGCCAATGATCGAAGGTTCGGAGGACTTCGATGAGCAGCAGGTCATTGACGCTATCGCGCGGACCGACTACGACCAGCCCATCGCGACCCAGCGGACGGCCGCGCCCGAGCCGAGCGAGCCTCTTGCCCCGGAAGGCGGCTTGTTCCGGCGTTTCCTGGGCGGCTTCCGGTACCGGTAGCCGGCTGGCCCGCGATCGGACCGGCGGTTGCGGCGGGGCTGGCGGACCGGGCTGCGGTTGCGGCTGGGCTGGCGGACCGGGCTGGACCGGCGGTTGCGGCGGGGCTGGCGGACCGGGCTGCGGTTGCGGCTGGGCTGGCGGACCGGGCTGGATGAGCTGGTGAAGGTCCGGATCGGGATTGGCCTGGGCGGGGCCGGCGGCCCCGACGGTTTCGGTGCCGCCGTCGATCTCCTTGAGCAGATCGGCGTCGATTCCCTGTGGCTGCCGGAGATGGTGTACGGCGACCTGGTGGAGCCGTTCATCGGGATGGCCCACGCGCTATCGCGTACCTCCCGGCTGAAGGTTGGCTCCGGCCTGTCGGTGCTGCCGGGACGCCATCCTGTGCTGGTGGCCAAGCAGCTCGGGTCGCTCGCCGGGCTCGCGCCGCGCCGCGTGCTGCCGGTCTTTGGGCTGAAGCCCGCCCGGCCCAGCGAGCTTTCCCTGTTCCCGGTGCCGCCAGCGCGGCGGGCCGCCGTGTTCGATGAGTCGCTTGAGTTGCTGCGGCTGCTGCTGCGCCAGCGCAGCGTGTCGTTCCAGGGTGAATTCTTCGCGGTCGAGGGGGCAAGCGTCGGGCCGCGGCCGGCCAAGCCGCTCGACATCTGGCTAGGCGGCAGCGCTCCTGGCGCGCTGCGCCGCGTCGGGCGGCTCGGTGACGGCTGGCTGGCCAGCTTCCTCACCCCGGCGGAGGCCGCCGCGGGACGGCAGGCCATCCAGGACGCCGCCGCGGCCGCCGGGCGGGAAGTCGAGCCCGACCACTTCGGGATCAGCCTGGCCGTAGCGACCGGCGGGATCCCGGCCGAGCTGACCGAGGCGGCCCGCCAGCGGCGGCCGGACGCCGACCCGGCCGCGCTCATCGCCACCAGCTGGCCCGATGCCGCGCGGCTCATCGAGGCGTATGTGGCCGCTGGCCTCAGCAAGTTCGTCATCCGGCCCGCCGCGACTCCCGCGTCCCTGGGCCGGTTCATTGACGATTTCGCGCGCGAAATGCTGCCGCTCCAGAACTGAGCCGCGGTGTCAAGACCCAGTTCCTAGCGGTGGATGATTTTACTGCTTGTGCTGACTTATCCACAGAACGTAATTGCCCGCTTACTGCGCACGGCCTGTTTCGTCAGCCTGGGTTCATGGACGACACCGAATCCACCGGCGGCTCAGCGCCGCCGCCCCGTTACCCCAAGGTCCGGATCAGTTCCCCGGCCGACGTGCTGGCCGTCGTGCCTCACCTGCTCGGGTTCCATCCGGCCAACAGCCTCGTCGTGATCGGCGCGGGCCGTCCAAGAGACCGCATCGAGCTGACCTTCCGTTACGACCTCCCTGACCCCCCGGATGCCGACCAGGCCACCGACATCGCGGCGCACTCGCTCGCCGTGCTCGGCCGGCGGAGTCTCAGCATCGTGATCGGGATCGGCTACGGCCCCGGGCGGCTGGTGACCCCGGTCGCCGACGTGCTCGCGGCCGGCCTTCGCCAGGCTGGGCTGCGGCCACGCGAGCTGATGAGAGTGGAGGGCGGCCGGTACTGGTCCTACATTTGCCGCAATCCGGCGTGCTGCCCCGCCGAGGGCGTGCCGTTTGACGTCGGCGCCCATCCGGCCGCGGCCGCCATGGTGCTGGCCGGGATGGCGGCCCACCCCGACCGGGCGACCCTGGCCCGCACGCTCGCCCCGGTCAGCGGCTCCGCGGCGGACTCGATGAACCGCGCCACCCGGCGGGCCGGGCAGCGCGCCGGCGGCCTCATCGCCGAGCCGGCCGGGCCCTGGCCCGCCGACCGCACGCGCAGGCTGGTTGCGGCGGGGCGGCGCGCTGTGATCGAGGCGATCCAGACGTATCGCGGCGGCGGGCAGGTCAGCGAGGACGACACGATCGCCTGGCTGTCGGTGGTCCTCGCCCAGTTGCCGGTCCGCGACGACGCCTGGGCCCGGATGGACCCGGAACACCAGGAGGCGCATCTGCGGCTCTGGGCTGACATCGTGCGCCGCGCCTGCTCCCGCTATGTGCCCGCGCCCGCGTCCCTGCTGGCCTTCACCGCCTGGCAGGCCGGAGACGGGGCGCTGGCCAATATCGCGATAGACCGGGCCCTCGCGGCCGATCCGGCCTACTCCATGGCGCTGCTGCTGCGCGACATCATGGACGCTGGCGTGCCGCCGTCCGAGGCCCGGATGCCCATGACACCGGACCAGGTCGCGGCCAGTTACGCCCTGACCGACGCGGACTCCGCGCCAGGCAGGCCGCTGGCACCGGAATCGGGCCGTGATGCTGGGTCGGGCCGTGATGCTGGGTCGGGCCGTGATGCTGGGTCGGGCCGCAGGGCTAGGAGGCGTCCCTCCCGGTAACCCCAGGCGGCGGCGGGCAGGTCGCCTGGCCGACCACTGAGCAGCACCGTCACTGCTGAGCTAGCCCCGGATTGTGCTGGATCAGCCCCGGATGAGCCAGCGCCGGATGGTGCTGAGCCAGCCCCCGGCTCCGGGCGGCGGCGCCCAGCGGCGTTGCTGCGGGCCCGGCGCAGTGCCTGCGCGGCCACCGCGCTGGCCGAACCGTGCAAGCTGACCCCGGGCAGTGCCGCCGCGATGGCGTCGGCCGCCAGTTCGTACTCCGTGCAGCCCAGCACCACGCCCCGGACATGATCGGGGGTGCGCGCGGCCGCGGCGGCCACGGCCGCGGTGGTCGCCCTGTGATCGCCCGCGTTGATCGCATCCGCGAGTCCCGGGCAGGGGACTTCGGTGACCGCGACCGAGGCGGCGAACTGGGCGATCAGCGCGTGCTGGTAGGCGCTCCCGGTGGTCGCGACGGTCGCCCAGATCGCAATCGGCTGCCCGGCGGCGGCGGCCGGTTTGATGGCCGGCACGGTACCCACGACTGGGATGCCCGGCTCGAACCGCAACCGCAGCGCGTCAAGGGCATGCACGGACCCCGTGTTGCAGGCGAAGACAAGCACATCGGGGTCGTAGACGGCCGCGGCATCGGCGCAGGCCAGGGAGCGTCGCGCGATGTCGTCCGGAGTCCGTGAGCCCCACGGCATCCCATCGGGATCCATGGCCAGGATCAGCTCCGCCCCGGGTGACTGCCTGCGCAGTTCGGCGGCGGCGGCCAGCAGGCCCAGCCCCGAGTTGATCAGCGCGATCCGCATCCGCCCACTGTAGCCAGCCGCCATCGGGTTAATTTCATGATCGCAGTGGATCACAGCCCGCCGGCCGCCGGTGATCCACCGCGATCATGAAAACGTGGGGAGGGGGGCGCGAGCAGGGGGGCGCAGAGCAGAAGTTACCAGACGGTAAGCTCATGAGCCGTTGGCCCAGGTCTGTGCAGGACTTGCCCGGGCGGGGTATCAGCGTTCATCCTCTCTGAGAGGCGAGGGCAGCCGAAAGTGGAGGGAGGGTGGCGTGACCGACACAACGGCCATGCCCGCACTGGGGCAGCAGGAACACCGCGCTGCCGTGCAGGAGATCCAGCGTGCCTATGCGGCGATCCCTACGGGCAGCAAGGTCCGGCTGGCCAAGCGCACCTCTAACTTGTTCCGGTTCCGTGACCCCGCGCCCGGCGCCGGCCGCGCCGCGCGCGGCGGGCGGGCTCGCGCTGGGCAGGCTCGCGCTGGGCAGGCTCAGGCCCAGGCAGGCCAGGGACTCGATATCGCGGCGTTCAGCCGGGTGCTGCATGTCGACCCGCAGGCCCGGACCGCCGTCGTGGGGGGCATGACCACCTACGAAGACCTGGTCGATGCGACACTGCCGCACAGCCTGATGCCGCTCGTGGTGCCCCAGCTGAAGACGATCACCCTGGGCGGGGCGGTGACCGGGCTGGGCATCGAGTCCACCTCGCTGCGCAGCGGCATGCCGCACGAATCGGTCATCGCGATGGAGATCCTCACCGGGGATGGCCGGGTGGTCACCGCGACGGCCGACAACGAGCATGCCGACCTCTACTTCGGCTTCCCGAACTCCTACGGCACCCTCGGCTACGCGCTGTCGCTCACCATCGAGCTTGAGCCAGTCAAGCCCTTCGTGCATCTGCGCCATTTCCCGTTCAGTAGTCCAGAGGCATGCATGGATGCCGTCGCGCAGATCGCCGCGGACGGAAGCCTGCACGGTCATCGGGCGGATTTCGTGGACGGCACCGCGTTCAGCCTGGACGAGATGTACCTCACCGTGGGCGCGTTCAGCGATGTCGCGCCGTGGCACAGCGACTACACCGGCGAGCACATCTACTACCAGTCGGTGCGCGGCCCCCGGGAGGACTTCCTCACCATCCGCGACTATCTGTGGCGCTGGGACACCGACTGGTTCTGGTGCTCACGCCCGTTCGGCATGCAGAACCCGGTGCTCCGCCGGCTGTGGCCGCGCCGCTACCGGCGTTCCGACGTCTACCGCTCGCTGGTGGCCTTCGACCGCAGGCACCGGCTGTCCGACACCCTGGACGCCAACCGGGGCCGGCCACCGCGTGAGGCGGTCATCCAGGATGTGGAGATCCCAGTCGGCCGCGGCGCCGAGTTCCTCCGGTTCTTCGCCGCGCAGGTGGGGATGAGCCCGGTCTGGCTGTGCCCGCTGCGGCTGCGCGGCGCGCAGGCCTGGCCGCTGTACCCGATGAAGCCGGCCGAGGTGTACGTGAACTTCGGCTTCTGGGGGACCGTGCCACTGCCGCCGGGCCGCGCCGACGGCTACCACAACCGCCTCATCGAGGAGCAGGTCGCGGCGCTGGGCGGGCATAAGAGCCTGTACTCGACGTCGTTCTATTCTGAAGATCAGTTCTGGGCACGCCACGACGGGGCGGCCTACGCCGCGCTCAAGCGTGAGTATGACGGTGACGGACGGCTGGCCGGGCTGTACGAGAAGTGCGTGCGCGGGCAGTGAGCAGGAAGGATGACAGGATGGCACTTGCCGAGGTCTTCGAGAGGATGGCGGGGCCCGACGCCCCCGTGGAGTTCCGGGCCTACGACGGGAGCGTGGCTGGCACCGGTGACGCGCCGATCCGGATTACGGTCAAGTCCCCGGTTGCGGTGTCCTACCTGGCGCAGGCGCCCGGCACGCTCGGGCTGGCCCGCGCGTACGTGTCTGGCCATCTCGACGTCGAGGGCGACATGTACACCGCCCTGGCCAGGATGGTCGCGGCGCAGCAGATTCACTTGGATTTTACCGAACGGCTCCGGCTGCTGCGCGAGCTCGGCGGACCGAAGACGCTCTTGCCGCGGGTGCCACCGCCGCCGCAGGAGGTCAAGGTGAGCCGCCGCTGGCTGAGCGGCAGGCGGCACTCCAAGGGCCGTGACGCCACCGCGATCTCGCACCACTACGACGTGTCCAACACGTTCTATGAGTGGGTGCTCGGGCCGTCCATGGCCTATACCTGTGCCTGCTACCCGAGCGCTGACTCCTCGCTGGAGGAGGCGCAGGCCTACAAGCACGACCTGGTGGCCAGGAAGCTGGGCCTGACATCCGGGATGCGGCTGCTCGACGTGGGCTGCGGCTGGGGCGGCATGGTGCGGCACGCGGCCCGGGAGTACGGGGTCAAGGCGATCGGCGTGACCCTGTCCGCGCAGCAGGCGGCCTGGGCCCAGCAGGCCATCAAGGACGAGGGCCTGTCCGGCCTGGCCGAGGTACGCCACCTCGACTACCGGGACGTGCCGGAAACCGGGTTCGACGCGGTCAGCTCGATCGGGCTGACCGAGCACATCGGCAAGGCGCAGCTGCCCGGGTACTTCTCGTTCCTGCAGGGCAAGCTCAGGCCCGAGGGCCGGCTGCTCAACCACTGCATCACCCGGCCGGACAACGCCGCGCCGGCCAGGCAGGCGGGCGGGTTCATCAACCGGTACGTGTTCCCCGACGGTGAGCTGGAGGGGCCCGGCTACCTGATCTCGCTGATGAACGACTCCGGGTTCGAAGTGCGCCACGAGGAGAACCTGCGCGAGCACTATGCGCTGACGCTGGCCGGCTGGTGCGCGAACCTGGACGCACACTGGGACGAAGCCGTGGCGGAAGTGGGCGAAGGCACGGCACGGGTGTGGCGGCTGTACATGGCGGGCTCGCGGCTCGGCTTCGAGCGCAATGTCGTCCAGTTGCACCAGATCCTGGGCGTCAAGCTGGGCGAGGACGGCGCGTCGGGCATGCCGCTGCGCGCGGACTGGCAGGCAATCGCGACGGATCGCGCTCTCGCCTGACCGGACTCAGTAGCCGGGCGTGCTGGGCTGCCGGGACCAGTTGCCGGGTGTCCGGCGCCGGTAGTTCTCGGCGACCGTGAAGGCGAGGTCCAGCGACTGGCTGCGGTTCAGCCGCGGGTCGACGGCGGTCTCGTACCGGCGGGGCAGGTCATCCTCGATGAGATTGTGGCTGCCGCCCACGCACTCGGTGACGTCGTCCCCGGTGAACTCGACGTGGATGCCACCGGGATGGGTGCCCAGGCTCCGGTGCACCTCGAAGAATCCCTGGACCTCGTCGAGCACGTCGTCGAACCGGCGTGTCTTGTGCCCGCTGGGCGCCTCGAACGTGTTGCCGTGCATCGGATCACAGATCCAGCACACCGCCGCACCGCGCTGCGCGACCGCCTTGACCAGCGGTGGCAGCGCCTTGCGCACCTGGCTGGCCCCCATCCGGGTGATGAAGGTAAGCCGCCCGGGCTCGTCGTCCGGATTGAGCTTGTCAATCATGGCGAGGACGTCAGCGGGACTGGTGCTCGGTCCCAGTTTCACGCCCACCGGGTTGCGGATGCCCGCCGCGAATTCGACATGTGCTCCGCCGAGGTCGCGGGTCCGCTCGCCGATCCAGACAAAGTGCCCCGAAAGGTCATAGGGGCGCCCGGTCCGGGCGTCGGTCCTGGTCAGCGCCTGCTCATAGTCCAGGATCAGCGCTTCATGGCTTGAGTACAGCTCCACCGTGTTCAGCTCGTCCGGGTCGCTGCCCCAGGCCCGCATGAAAGACAGGGCCCGGTCGATGCCCTGAGCCAGTTGCTCGTACCGCTGGCCTGATGGGCTGTCCCTGACGAAGTCCTGGTTCCACGAGTGCATCTGATGCAGGTCGGCATACCCCCCGGTGGTGAACCCGCGGAGCAGGTTGAGCGTGACCGCCGAGGAGTGGTAGGCCCGCAGCAGCCTGGCCGGGTCAGGCGTCCGGGACTCGGGAGTGAACTCCAGGCCGTTGATGGCGTCGCCACGGTAGGCGGGCAGCTCGACGCCGTCGCGCGTCTCGGTCCCGCGCGATCGTGGCTTGGAGAACTGGCCGGCCAGCCGGCCGATCTTGACGACGGGGACGCCCGCCCCGTAGGTCAGCACGACCGCCATCTGCAGCAGAGTCTGCAGCTTCGCGCGGACAGCGTGCGGGTTGGCGCCGGAGAACATCTCGGCGCAGTCGCCGCCCTGCAGGATGAATGCCTCCCCGCTGGCCACCGCGGCGAGCCGCTCCTTGAGCAGGTCGCACTCGCTGGCTGACACCAGTGGGGGGAGCCCGGCGAGTTCGGCCGTCACGGCCTTCAGCTGTCCGGGATCGGGCCATCCGGGCTGCTGGGCGATGGGACGCCCACGCCAGGTGTCCAGGACAGCCGCCGCGTCCGGCCCGCTCGTGATCATGATTGAGACTCCCCTGCGGCAGTGCAGCCTGGTCAGTCCGAATAGACGCTGGCTCGCGCGCGACAGCCTGGCCCGCCGACGATAGCCCGGCCCGCCCACGATAGCGGAGAACGCCCACTTCCAGGCGGTCTTGCGCGGGATATGACGGCATCGGCGCAGCTGGGCAGCCGGCCGGGAACGGCCGGTTTCGCGCCCGCCGCCGCGGGCTCAGGCGACAATGGCCAGATGGACTCCGCGCCTGCATCCCCGCGTCAGATCGTCTTGCTCGGCTCGACCGGGTCGATAGGCACCCAGGCGGCCGACATCGTCCGGCGCAACCCGGGCCGGTTCCGGCTGGCCGGGCTCGCGGCCGGCGGCGGCGACCCCGGCCTGCTGGCCGCCCAGGCGCTTGAATTCGGCGTCGAGGTGGTCGCGGTCGCCAACGACGGCGCCGTCGGCGCGGTGCGGGACGCGCTGCGCGCCCAGGCGCCGGCGGGCGGATCGGGGGCGGCGCGGCCGCTGCCGAAGGTGCTGGCCGGCTCAACCGCGGTGGCCGAGGTCGCGGCGTGGCCCTGCGATGTGGTGCTGAACGGGGTGACGGGCGCGGTGGGCCTGGCCGCCACGCTCGCGGCGCTGGACGCCGGCCGGCCGCTGGCCCTGGCCAACAAGGAATCGCTGATCATCGGCGGCCCGCTGGTGACCGGGCGGGCCGCGCCCGGCCAGATCATCCCGGTCGATTCGGAGCACTCGGCGATCGCGCAGTGCCTGCGCGGCGGGAGCGCGGAGGAGGTGGCCAAGCTCGTGCTGACCGCGAGCGGCGGCCCGTTCCTGGGCCGCAGCCGGGCGGAACTGGCCGATGTGACACCGGAGCAGGCGCTGGCCCACCCGAACTGGAACATGGGCCCGGTCGTCACGATCAACTCCGCGACCCTGGTGAACAAGGGTCTTGAGCTCATCGAGGCGCACCTGCTGTTCGGCATCGGCTTCGACCGCATCGAGGTCGTCGTCCATCCGCAGTCGGTGATCCACTCGATGGTCGAGTTCACCGACGGCTCGACCATCGCCCAGGCCAGCCCGCCGGATATGCGGATCCCGATCGCCCTCGCGCTGGGCTGGCCAGACCGGGTCGCGGGAGCGGCACCCGCCATCGACTGGACCACGGCCCACACCTGGTCCTTCCAGCCACTGGATGAGGAGGCGTTCCCCGCTGTCCGGCTGGCCCGCGAGGCCGGCACCGCCGGGGGAACCGCCCCGGCCGTCTACAACGCGGCCAACGAAGTGTGCGTCGAGGCTTTCCGCACCGGCCGCATCGCCTTCCCCGGAATCGTGGACACAGTGGCCCAGGTAGTCTCTGAGAGTGAAAGCCACACCCGGGGCACCGTGGTACTAGAAGATGTTCTCGCCGCGGATCGCTGGGCACGAATCCGGGCGCTGGAGCTGACCGGCGCGGAGAGCCGCAGTGCGGCTGGCGCCGTCAGTGTGACGCGCGGGATGGGAGAGTAGGCCGGATGACGCTGCTCGGCTGGCTGATCTTCATCGTTGCCCTGCTCTTCTCGATCATGCTGCACGAAGCGGGGCACTTCGCGACCGCGAAGAAGTTCCGCATGAAGGTCACCCAGTTCTTCGTGGGGTTCGGCCGCACCCTCTGGTCCACCAAGCGGGGCGAGACGGAGTACGGGGTCAAGGCCATCCCCGCGGGTGGTTTCGTCAAGATCGTCGGGATGACGGCGCTGGAGGATGTGGAGCCGGACGACGAGGCGCGGTCGTTCCGCAGGCAGCCGGGCTGGCAGCGGATCATCGTGCTGGCCGCGGGGTCGTTCATGCACTTCGCGCTCGCGTTCGTGCTGCTGTTCGGCATGGCGGTCGGGATCGGGCTGGCCAACTCGAACTCGGCGACGGTCGGCGTGATAGATCCGTGCGTGCCCACCAGCCAGACGGCGGCCGGGTGCGTCAAGTCAGACCCCAAGTCCCCGGCGGTCAAGGTGGGCCTGCAGGCGGGTGACAAGATCATCGCCCTGGGTGGCGTACCGGTGCATAACTGGACCCAGCTGGGCCGCGCCATCCGCAATCACCCGGCAGGCAGCACGGTGGCGGTGACGCTGCTGCGGCACGGCCGGCAGATCACGCTGCACCCCTCGCTGGCGGCGATCCGCGGCCGGAAGGGCGCGTACCTCGGCATCTCGCCCACCGTCGTGTTCCAGCCGGTCAGCCCGGTGCGCGGGATCACCGCCGCTGGCTCGCAGTTCGGGCAGATCGTCACCGGCTCCGTCGGGGCCGTGGGCGCCATTCCCGCCGCGATCCCGGAGCTGTTCTCCAAGAACCGCTCCAGCACCGCCGGGGGCCAGGTGACCAGCATCGTCGGGGCCGGCGAAGTGACCGGGCAGGCCTTCGCCCTCAATGTCAGCTGGCAGCTCAAGATCACGGTGGTGCTGGACATCATCGTGTCGCTCAACATCTTCGTCGGCCTGTTCAACCTGCTGCCGCTGCTGCCACTGGATGGCGGGCACCTGGCCATCGTCATCTACGAGCGGGCCAGGGCCTGGCTGGCCAGGCTGCGCGGCAAGCCGGACCCGGGCCTGGTGGACATGCGCAAGCTGCTCCCGGTGAGTGTCGGTGTGTTCGCCCTGCTGGTCGGGTTCGGGCTGATCCTGATCATGGCGGACCTCGTCAATCCGATTCACCTACCTCAGTGAAGCAAACACCAGTGAGGCGATCACGATCATGACAATCGATCTGGGCATGCCACAGCCGCCCGCGGAGCCGCTGGCCCCGCGGCGCAAGTCCCGCCAGATCTCGGTGGGCAAGGGCAAGCACGCGGTGCTGGTGGGCGGCGGCGCACCCGTCTCGGTGCAGTCCATGGCGACCACGGTGACCGCGGACGTGAACGCCACCCTGCAGCAGATCGCGGCGCTGACCGCCACCGGCTGCCAGATCGTCCGGGTGGCTGTGCCGTCGCAGGACGATGCGGACGCATTGCCGGAGATCGCCCGCAAGTCGCAGATCCCGGTGATCGCCGACATCCACTTCCAGCCCAAGTACGTGTTCGCCGCGATCGACGCGGGGTGCGGCGCGGTCCGCGTCAACCCCGGGAACATCAAGGCGTTCGACGACAAGGTCGGCGAGATCGCACGGGCCGCGGCCGACGCCCAGGTGCCGATCAGGATCGGGGTGAACGCCGGCTCGCTGGACAAGCGGCTGCTGGCCAAGTACGGCCGGGCCACCGCCGAGGCGCTGGTGGAATCGGCGTTGTGGGAATGCTCGCTGTTCGAGGAGCATGGCTTCACCGACATCAAGATTTCGGTGAAGCATCACGATCCGGTCGTGATGATCAATGCGTACCGGCAGCTCGCCGAGCGCTGTGACTACCCGCTGCACCTGGGCGTGACCGAGGCCGGGCCCGCCTTCCAGGGGACGGTAAAGTCGGCGGTCGCGTTCGGCGCGCTGCTGGCGGAGGGCATCGGGGACACCATCCGGGTGTCGCTGTCGGCCCCTCCGGTGGAGGAAGTGAAGGTCGGCATCTCCATCCTGGAGTCACTCGGCCTGCGCGAACGCGGCCTGGAGATCGTGTCCTGCCCGTCTTGCGGCCGGGCGCAGGTAGACGTGTACACCCTGGCTGACCAGGTGACCGCCGGGCTGGAGGGCCTGGATGTGCCGCTGCGCGTCGCGGTGATGGGCTGCGTGGTCAATGGCCCGGGCGAGGCGCGGGAGGCCGATCTCGGCGTCGCGTCCGGCAATGGCAAGGGGCAGATCTTCGTCAAGGGCGAGGTCATCAAGACCGTGCCGGAGTCGCAGATCGTGGAGACCCTGATCGAGGAGGCCATGAAGCTGGCCGAGGCGGCGGGCGGCGCCGCCTCGGGGATGCCCGAGGTCACCGTCTCCTGAGGCCCGCCACCTGGACGTCAGGGCGTGACCGGCGCGGGGCTTTCGCTCAGCAGGGATGGGCCATCGGCGATGATGAGCTGCCCGACCCGCTCGGTGAGCAGCGCGCGCGCCTCGGCGTGCAGTTCGCTGTCCGTGATGAGCGTGTCCACCTCGGTCAGGTCGGCGAACGAACTCAGCCCGACGATGGCCCATTTGGTGTGGTCCGCCACCACCGTGACCCGGCGGGCGGCGTGCACGAAAGCGCGGTTGGTCTCTGCCTCGGCGAGGTTGGGCGTGGTGAGGCCGGCTACCGGGTCGATCCCGTGGCAGCCGAGAAAGAGCAGGTCAACGTGGAGCGAGCGGATGGCCAGGTCGGCGATCGGGCCGACCAGGGCGTCCGACGGGGTCCGGACGCCGCCGGTGAGCACGACTGACGCGTTCGCGCTCGCCTGCATAGCCGGCCGCGCGGTCTCGAACAGGTTCGCCACCCGCATGGAATTGGTCACGATCGTCAGCCCCGGAACGTCGAGCAGGTAGTGCGCCAGGGCGTAGGTGGTGGTCCCGGCGGACAGGGCGATGGCCGTGCCCGGTACCACCAGGGCCGCCGCCGCCCGGGCGATCGCGTCCTTCTCCGGTCTCTCCAGCACGGATTTCGCCTCGAAGCCGGGCTCGTGGCTGCTCGGGGCGCCAGGCAGTACCGCGCCTCCGTGCACCTTCTCGATCAGCCCGGCGCTGGCCAGCACCTCCAGGTCCCTGCGGATGGTCATGTCCGACACGCCGAGCCGCGCGGTGAGGTCACTCACCCGGGCGCTGCCGGCCCGCCGGATATCTTGCAAGATCAGAGACTGCCGGTGTCTGGCAAGCATCCCTGGGCCTTCCTCGTACCGGGTCAGGTCCGCGGTTCGCGGCCGCTCATGTCGGTCACAACCGTGATCACGCCGGAATCGGATCTTTATAACTTGTTCGTTGACGATCGAGTCTGTGTGATTTAGCTTAAGGCTCCACAAGGGTGTGCCGCTTTCGATCATGGACTTCGATCCGACAGCGCATCCTGGGGGGGCGGGGTGTGCCATCTCAGGACGCCCACCGCGTGACTGAGCACCGGACAGCTCCGCCGATGCCCAGCCCAGGAAGACCGACATCGAATCGAGGCAGGCCATGCAGCGAGTGGGGGCGAAGTTCGCTGCGGGGCCACAGCCTCCGGCGGGAATCGTGGCGCTCAGGGGACTACGGTGGTCCCCGGGCACCGTCATGCTCCCGCGTCCGCATCATGTCCGCGTGACCGCTCCGGGAACGGCGGCGGGGCCCACCACATCCATGTGCGGCGCGGCACATAAGGGCGCCGCGCCCAGTCCTGAGGAAATTTCTCCTGGAGGTCCGTGATGAAAAAGATCGACCCGGTAGTCGAAGAGGCGATCGACACCCTGAATCTCAAGGGTGACATGCGCCGTCGGCTGCTGAAGGGCGCCGGGATCGCCAGCGTCAGCAGCGCCGCGGCGGCGCTGCTCGCGGCGTGCACTTCCTCGGCCACGACGGCAGCGGCCGGCGGGATCGGGAACTTCCCGACCACCCCGAAGTGGAAGTTCGCCTTCGTCAACCACGTCACCACCAACCCGTTCTTCGTGCCGACCCAGTACGGGGCGGCCGACGCCTGCGCGCTGCTCGGCTGCAGCTACACATGGACCGGCTCGGCGACCTCGAACGTGCCCCAAATGGTTAGCGCTACCACTTCTGCGATCTCGGCGAAGGCGAACGGCATCGCGGTCGCGGTCATCAGCGACACGGCGTTCACCAGTCCCGTAGCGAGCGCCCTGAGCGCGGGCATCCCGGTGGTTTCCTACAACGCCGACGGAAGCACCGGCAACCCAGGCACCGCGCGCCTTGCTTACATCGGCCAGGACCTGTTCGTCTCGGGCCAGCAGCTCGGCCAGCGCATCGTGGCCGCCATGCCGAACGGCGGCGACGCGGTCGGCTTCATCGCGACTCCGGGCACGGCCAACATTCAGCCCCGCATCGACGGCGCCAAGGCCGCTATCACGGCGTCCGGCAAGAACATCAAGTTCACCTCGGTGACGTCCGGCGCCGAGCTCTCCCAGGAGAACACGGCAATCAACTCCTACGTGCTGGGCCATAAGTCCAGCCTCAAGGGAATCTTCGCCGTGGACGCGGGCTCGACGCAGACGGTCGGCGCGATCATCGCGAAGTACAAGCTGCAGAGCCAGGTGGCCTCGGGCGGGTTCGACCTGACCCCGCAGACGCTGAACTCGATCAAGGCAGGTGACCTGGGCTTCACCATTGACCAGCAGCCCTACCTGCAGGGCTTCCTGCCGGTCTTCGCCCTGTACCTGTACAACCTGTCGGGTGGCCTGACCGCCCCGGCGACGACGGACACCGGCCTCACCTTCGTGACCAAGGCCACCGTCGGCCCGTACCTGAGCACCACGTCCAGGTTTGAGGGCTCGACCACGAAGCAGAAGTACCTCAAGCGCTCCGGCGCGATTGGCTAGTTCCTGACCGGGGTCCTTGCGGACCTGCGCTTGGATATCCGGGTCGACGGCGGGAGACTGTACCGCAAGGCGGGTCAGTACCCCGCCGTCGGCTCGTGATAGGACGGCAAGACAGACAGGAAGACATCGTGAGCGATACGGTCGAGCACGCCCCCGCTGTCACAGGCGACGCGCCAGGTGGGCCTCCGTTGGGCAACGGCCCCTTTGGGCTCCTCAAACGGACTAGCAAGACCTTTGCCGAGCAGCGTGAGGCGACCGTCTTCGTGGTCGCGGTGCTGCTCGTGGTCTACTTCGGCCTGAAGGCCCCCAACTTCCTCACCAAAGACAACCTCGTCAACCTCTCCCAGATCACCGCGCCCGTCGCGATCATCGCCGTCGGCGAGGTGCTGCTGCTGATCTGCGGCGAGATAGACCTGTCGGTGGGTTTCGTCCTGGGGTTCTCGCCGTTCCTCATGCACTACCTCATCGACTACTACAGCGTCCCGGTGATCCTGGCGATCATCATCGCGCTCCTGATGGGCGTGGCGGCCGGCTGGGTGAACGGTGCCCTCACCGTGTACCTCCGGCTGCCCTCGTTCATCTCCACGCTGGGTACCGGGTTCATCCTCTGGGGCCTCATGCTGACCACTTCCAATGCCTATCCGGCGAACATCCCGAAGTCAGCGGAAGGGATCGGGCGCTGGATAGGCAGCCTGGCGTGGGCTGAGATCATCTGGGCCGTCATTTTCGTCCTGATCTTCCAGCTCATCCTGAGCCGGACCCGGTGGGGACTGCACACCGTCGCGGTCGGCGGCAACCTGCAAGGCGCCAGCGAGGCCGGCATCAGCGTCGCGAAGATCAAGATAGGCGCCTTCATGGTCACCGGCTTCATGGGCGCCTTCGTCGGGCTGCAGCAGGCCTTCCAGACCAACACGATCGACCCGAGCAACGCGAGCTACCAGCCGATGTTCTACGCGATCGCCGGCGCCGTCATCGGCGGCACCGCGCTGGCGGGCGGCTCCGGGACCATCATCGGGGCGTTCCTCGGCGCCTTCGTGCTCTCCGTGCTGACGGACGGCTTCAACCTGATCGGTATCAGCGCCAACCCGCTGAATATCATCTTCGGCGCGGCGATCCTGGTCGCGATGATCGCGAACGTGCAACTCTCGCGGCTGCGAAGGGCGGGTAGATCCTGATGACGACCCAGGCAACCGACGGCCAGGCCGCCGCAGGCCCGGCACCCGGCGTCGACGCGCTGCGCGTCGAGCACCTGTCCAAACGGTTCGGCGCGGTCACTGCGCTCACCGATATCAACCTGCACCTGGCCCGCGGCGAGGTACTTGCGCTGCTGGGCGACAACGGCGCGGGCAAATCGACCCTGCTGAAGATCCTCTGCGGCTACCAGCTGCCCGACAGCGGCCGGATCCTGCTGAACGGGGAGGAAGTCGTCCTCAAGTCCGTGGATCAGGCCCGGGCGGCCGGCATCGACGCGGTCTACCAGGATCTCGCGCTGATCGATGAGCTCACCGTCTACCACAACATGTTCCTCAAGCGGGAGATGGTGCGCTGGCCGCTGCTGAACAACCGGGCCATGCGCAAGATCGCCCGGCAGCGGCTCGACGACATGGGCGTGGGCATCAAGTCGGTCGACGTGGAAGTGGCCAAGCTGTCCGGCGGGCAGCGCCAGGCCATCGCGGTCGCCCGGTCGGTCTACTCCGACGCGAAGATCCTGCTGCTGGACGAGCCACTGGCCGCCATGGGCGCCAAGGAGGCGGCCCTCATCCTGGACCTGGTGCGCGAGCTCAAGGAGAAGGGCGACGTCTCGGTCATCATCATCGCCCACAACTACGGGCAGGTGCTGGAGATCTGCGACCGGGTCAACCTGCTGCAGCACGGTGAGATCACCTTCGACAAGGCGAGCAAGGACACGTCGGTCAGCGAACTGAACGAGATCGTCATCGCTGAGTACCGCAAGGCGCTTGAGGAGCGGCACCGGGCGGCGTCGGCGTGACCCTGGTTTCATGACCCGATCGGCTGAAGTGCGCGGCCAATCGGGCAGGATTGCTCCTATGCCAATTCCTCGCCGGGTGACCACGCTGATGTCCGGGCGTGCCGCCCTGCTGACCGCGCTCAGCGCCGGATGCACCGTTGCCCTCGTCATGGCCGGCTGCTCGGCCGCGGGCAGTTCCGGATCGTCCGGGTCCGCCGCGTCGTCTGCGGCATCCGGCTCTTCCGCGGCTACCGGGCAGGCCTCAGCGCTGCGCTGGCATTCCTGCGCGGAGCAGGGGGCGCGTCTGCAGTGCGCCCGCCTTCAGGTGCCGCTCGACTACGCCCACCCGGGCGGCAGGAAGATCACCCTGGCCCTGTCCAAGGTGGCGGCCACCGCCCCGGCCAGCCAGCAGCAGGGCGACATGCTGGTCAACCCGGGCGGCCCGGGCGGCAGCGGGCTGGGGCTGGCCGCGATTGTCGCCGAGGGCCTCAATCCTTCGGTCGCCGCCGACTACAACATCATCGGCTTCGACCCGCGCGGCGTCGGTTCCAGCGTCCCCGCGCTGCACTGCGACCCGTCCTTCTTTTCCGGGGTGCGGCCCGACTACATCCCGGCGACCACCGCCGCGGAGCAGGTGCTCATCGGCCGCGCGAAGAGCTATGCCGCCGACTGCCAGAAGACGTACGGGTGGCTGCTGCCGTACCTGACGTCCGAGGACGTCGTGCGGGACATGGATTCCATCCGGGCGGCCCTGGGCGTGTCGAAGATCAACTATTTCGGCTACTCCTACGGGACCTACCTCGGCCAGCTCTACGGGACCTTGTTCCCGCACCGGGTCCGCCGGATGGTCCTGGACAGCACGGTGGATCCGGACGGGGCCTGGTACATCGACAACATCGACCAGGACTACGCGTTCGAGGGCCGGATGCTGGCGTTCTTCTCCTGGGTCGCGGCCAGCGACAGCGTCTACCGGCTCGGCAGCACCCGTATGCAGGTCGACCAGGCGTGGTACCGGGCCCGCGCGAGCCTGGCTGCTCATCCCATCGCGGGCCCGAACGGCCCGATGATCGGCCCGGACGAGTTCGACGACACGTTCCTGCAGGGCGGGTACAGCAACGCGCTCTGGCCGGGGCTGGCCGCGGCACTGGCGGCCTACCTGCACGGCGGCGCTACCGGCCAGCTGGTCAGCCAGTACAACCAGGAAGGCACCCAGAACGAGAACGAGTTCGCCGTCTACCTCGCGGTGGAGTGCAGCGACGTCAACTGGCCGCGGAACTGGGCCAAGTGGGATTCCGACACGAGGCGGGTCTACCGGACCGCACCCTTCGAGGCCTGGGACAACGCGTGGTTCAACGCCTCGTGCGCGTTCTGGCCGGTCAAAGGGCCCGCGAAACCGCCGCAGATCAACGGCGCCGGGCTGCCGGGCATCCTCATGCTGCAGGGCACCCTCGACGCGGCGACCCCCTACGCCGGCGCGCAGGATGCCCACCGCAGGATGCCCAGCGCGCGGATGGTTGTCGTGGCAGGCGGGGGTAACCACGGCCAGTCCCTGGCGCAGCCCCCGAACACCTGCGTGGACGGCTACCTGAACCGTTACCTGGCCACGGGCGCGCTGCCGTCCGGCGCCGGCCCGGTCAACGCCACCTGCCCGGCGCTGCCCAACCCGGCACCTGCGGCCTGATCACCGGCTGGCCCACGGGTGGTGTCATGCCGATACCCTGGGAGGGTGCTGCGCACCAAGGCGTTGCGGTCATCATCGCTGCGCCTGCTCAATGACCGCGATCGCGCGGACGTGCTTGCCCTGTGCGATCGGGACCCGGTGGTGAACGTCTTCGTCAGCTCCCGGGTCTATGAGGCCGGTCTCGATCCGGTCCGGCTCGGCGGGCAGATGTGGGGTTTCGTGCCCGGCGGCCGGCTGACCTCGCTCTGCTACGCGGGCGCGAACCTGGTCCCGGTGGCGGCCACCCCTGATGCCATCACCGCTTTCGCGGGCCGGGCCCGGCTGCAAGGCCGCCGCTGCTCGTCCATCGTGGGGCCGGCCGGGCCCATCAGGGACCTGTGGGACCTGCTCCGGCCCTACTGGGGCACGCCGCGCGAGATCAGGGACGCGCAGCCGGTGATGGCCATTTCGGGTCCGCCGCAGGCTCCGGTGGACCCGCTGGTCCGCCGGGTCCGCCCGGACGAGCTGGGTGTGCTGCTGCCCGCTTCGGTGGCGATGTTCACCGAGGAAGTAGGGGTGTCCCCGCTGGGCACCGATGGCGGATCCGCTTACCGGGCCCGGGTAGGCGAGCTGATCGCAGCGGGCCGCGCCTTCGCCAGGATCGAGAACGGCCAGGTGATGTTCAAGGCCGAGATCGGGGCGGTCACCCCGCAGGCGTGCCAGGTGCAAGGCGTGTGGGTCCGGCCTGAACTGCGCGGGCGCGGGCTGGCCGTGGCCGGCATGGCTGCGGTGGCGGCCGAGGCGCTGCGCAGCGTGGCGCCGGTCGTGTCGCTGTACGTCAATGACTTCAACGCCCCCGCCCGGGCGGTCTACCGGCGGGTGGGCTTCACTGAGACCGCGACGCTGATGTCAGTCTTGTTCTAGCGGGCTTGTTATTGCGGGCTTGTTCTAGCGGGTTCCCCAGTGAGGCGGGCCCGCCGCAGAGCGGCGGGCCCGCACCCCGGCCCCCCAGTCGCAGTCTCGCTACTGGCGATCCCTCCCCTTCGCAAGGTGCGCAGCCGTAGGCTAACTCGCGTATGTCGCAGTAAGTTCGCACACGACGGACAGGATGTGCCGTGAGCGATCCTGAGCCGGCCGGCGGCCGGCAGGCCGCAGCGAAGTACCTGCGCGAATTACTGCTGCGGCAGGGCCGCTACCGGCCGCAATGGGAGCGGCATGCGGAACGGACCAGGCAGGGCCGGATCAACCACCTGGCGGTCGCCGAGGTACTGGCGCAGCATCTCTGGCTCGCGCCCCGCGGCGCGGGCGACGCCGATGTGCTGCCGCGCCAGCTGAAGGACACGGTGGGCCGGGCGCTCTCCGGGCAGATGCTGAGCCGGGGCACGCTGGCGCTCTTCATCGAGGCGTTCGGGTTCTCCCGGCAGGAGGAGGACCGGCTGTGGCGGCTGTGGGGCGGATCGGGCCGGATCAGCGTGCTGTCCGGGCCACGCGCGATGGACTCCGGGCTCGCCGCGGAGGTGGCCGCCGCCCTGGGCCCGCGCCGGCATCAGACGCTCTCCCTGCACGACCATGTGCAGATCGGGCCGGACGGCCTGCCGGCTCGCACCCGCACCCTGCAGGTCATCGAGGCGATCACCGATGGGCTGGACCGGATTCCCTATATCTATGACACGAACGCCCTCACCCTCGAAGTCGGGCCAGGCTGCCAGGATCTGTCCAGCCCGCTGTACGAGATCAGGGAAGGCGTCTACACCACGGACATCCCGCTGGCCCGGTCGCTCGCCGTCGGCGAGACGCTGACGCTTGAGTACTGGACGACGTACAACTACCAGGGCCACCTGGACGACCCCGGGATGTGTGAGTACCGCCGCGCGGTGATGCGCCGCCTGGAGAACTTCGACATGCGAGTCGAGTTCGATCCGGGCCGGCGGCCGGCGAATGTGTGGTGGGCGACCTGGGACGGGGTGCAGGGCGGCATCATCGAGCAGGAGGACGCCACCCTGGACAGCCAGCACTCGGTGCACCGCTACCTCAGGTCGCTGGAGACCGCGGTCGTCGGGTTTCACTGGTCCTGGGGGCCGGAAGCTGATCAGCCGGGCCAGGACCTCGAATAGGCTCATCGTCGTGTCCGATGCGGAAAAAGCAGTAATCGCCTGTGGTGAATCAGCCCGAGATGGGGCGCCGAGCCTGGCCGCGGCGGCCGGTGCGGCCATTGACGGTGCGCTGCGCGCGATGGCGGGCCTGCTCCCGGAGCGGGCTGCGGAGATCCTGGCCGCCAACGCCGCCGACGTGGCCGGGGCCGAGGCCGGCGGGCTGGGCCGCGGCCTGATCGACCGGCTCCGGCTCGACGACGGCCGGATCGCCGACATGGCCCGGCAGATCGGGCTGCTCGCCGACGCCGGCTTCCCGGCCGAGAGCACGCCCCTGGGTGAGCTTCCCGGTGGGCTGCGGCTCACTGAGCGGCGGGTGCCGGTGGGTGTCATCGGCGCGAACTTCGAGGCCCGGCCGAATGTCACCATCGACGTCGCCTCGCAGCTGCTGAAGTCACGCAACGCGGGCGTGCTGCGCACCGGGGGAGCCGCCCTGCGGTCCGCCGCAGCGCTCTTCGACCACGTCATCGCCCCGGCGGTCGCCGGGGCGGGCCTCGATCCCGGTGCCCTGCAGCTGGTCCGGACCGCGGACCGGCAGGGCGCACTGGAGCTGGTTCGCCAGCCCCGGCTGATCCCCCTGGTCATCCTGCGCGGCAGCGGGCCGACGACCCGCACGCTCGCCGCGGAGGCGGCGCGGCACGGGGTGCGCACGCTGGCCCACGCGGACGGCGGCGGTGTGCTGTACGTGGACCGGGCGGCCGATCCCGTCATGGTGGCGCAGATCGTCACCGCGAGCCTGGACCGGCTAGGCGTCTGCAACCGGCTCAACCTGCTGCTGCTCTGCTCCGACGGGTGGCAGGAGATGCTGCCGGCCATCACCGAGACGCTGCGCGGGCTCGGCATCGCCGCCTCCCTCCCGCCGCATGACCATCCGCTCGGCCATGAGTGGGCGCTGGACGCCGGGCGGGAGGCCACCGTGACCATCGCCCCGGTGGCCGGCCCGGCGGAGGCCGCCGAGGCGGCCAACGCGAACACGTCAGGCCTGGCCGCCACCATCGTGACGGCCGACCCCGCCGCCGCCAGCGAGTTCCTGGCCGCCTACCGGGGAACCGGGGCGTTCTGGAACGTGAGCACCCGGCTGCTCGACGGGTTCAGGCTGCGCGGGGTGCCGGAGACCGGGATAAATGTGGATCACGTGCCCGGCCCGCGCGGCCCGGTGACGTTCCACGACCTGTGCCTGCGGCAGTACGTCGTCGTTCCCGCCTGACCGCCTGACCCTGGCCAACGGCCCGCCCGCCCGCCGGCCCGCTGAACGCGTGCGGGCGGCGTGCGGGCCGAGCCTGTGGCGAACGGGCCGAGCCTCCTCAGTTGACCGCGCCGCGGCGGCGGGCCAGGGTGTCAATGGTCACGGCGGCGAGCAGGACAAGCGCGGTGACCATGAAGGTGGGTCCTGCGGCCAGCCCGATCAGGCCCAGGCCGTTGTAGATCACCGCGATCACCAGCCCGCCGAGCAGGGCATGGATCATCTTGCCCCGGCCGCCGAACAGGTTGGTGCCGCCGATGACCGCCGAGGCGACCGCGAAGAGCACGTACTCGCCGCCGTTGATGTTGGTGCCCATCGAGCTCAGGTTCGACGCCAGCATGATGCCGGCCAGTCCTGCGGTAAGGCCGCAGAGCATGAAGCAGAGTGTCCGGATCGTGATCAGGTTGACGCCTGCTCTCCTGGCCGCCTCGGCGTTGCCGCCGATCGCGTAGATGTAGCGGCCGAACCGGGTCCGGCTGGTCAGGGTCGTATACAGGACGAGGACGCCGAGCACGATGAGGACGGCCCAGGGCACTCCGCTCAGCGTGGTCAGGCCGACGCCACGGTTGGTATTGCCTACGATGACCACGAGGATGCCGGCCACAGCCATCACGGCGATCTTCAGCAGGGTGACGCCTAGCGGCGGCGCCACCAGGCCGCTCGACCGCCGGCGTCCATCCCGCATGAGCATGAACAGGCCGGCCAGGGTGACCAGGACCACCATGATGACCCAGCCGACTACCGGGGTGAGCTTGCCGGACGTCAGGTCGTCGAGGATGTTGCTGGGGTTGCTGATCGAGCCGCCCGCGCCGTGCCCGGTCTTCGGGACCAGGACGATCAGGAAGCCTTCCAGTCCGAGGGAGCCAGCCAGGGTGACTACGAACGACGGCAGCCCCAGCCTGGTGATGATGGTGCCCTGCAACGCGCCGACGAACGCGCTCGTGGCCAACCCGAGGATGATGGCGATCCACCAGGGGAACGTGTAGGCCGCCCAGAGGGTTATCGTCGCGCCGACGGCCGCGTTGAACCCGGTGGACAGGTCGATCTCGCCGAGCAGCAGGACGAAGACCTCCGCCATGCCCAGCAGGATGAACGGGATGCCCTGGATCATCAGGTTGACCAGGTTGCCCGCGGACAGGAACAGCGAGCTCCTGACCTGGAAGAAGATGACGATCGCGACCAAGCCCAGGACGATGGGCAGCGCGCCGCTCTCGCCGTTCCTGACCCGCTTGACCCAGATGCGGGCGTACTCGCCGACCGAGTCGGCGATCAGTTCCGGCGCTCCCGCCAGCACCGCGCTCTCGGGCGACGTGTCGTCGGGCCCGGGCTCGTCGGCGAGGGCGACCCGGTCTGCCGGGCCCGGCTCGGTGCCGCTCTGTGTCGGTGACATGATTTCAGTCCTCTGTGCTGCGGTCACGGCCGTGTGACGACCTGGGCTCCTGCGCGTTGCCGTTTCCGCTCAGGCGAGTGGATGTACCCGTGGTCATCAGCTCCACGGCGGACTGGGTATCGAAATCCGACGCTGGCCCCGCCGCGACGAGCTGGCCCAGGTAGAGCACCACCAGCCGGTCGGCGACCTGGAAGACCTCGGCGAGGTTGTGCGAGACCACGATGACCGCGTGCCCGCGATCCGAGAGCCGGCGGATGAGGCTCAGCACGAGCTTGGTCTGGGTGACGCCCAGCGCCGCGGTCGGCTCGTCCATGATGACCAGCCGGGCGTCAAGCATCACGGCCTTGGCCACCGCGACGGACTGCCGCTGGCCACCGGACAGCGAGCCGACCACCTGCCGGATCGAGCGGACGGTCGTCACCCGCAGGTCGGCCAGCGTCTGCTTGGCGGTCAGCTCCATGCTGACCTCGTCCAGCAGCCCGTGCCGCCTGACCTCGTGGCCGAGCATCATGTTCTGCACGATGTCCAGGTTGTCGGCCAGGGCCAGGTCCTGGTAGACGGTCGCGATGCCAAGATCCGTGGCGTCCCTGGGACCGTGCAGATGGACCGGCTTGCCGTTCCACAGCATCTCGCCGCTGGACGGCTCCCAGATTCCCGAGATGGTCTTTATGAGCGTGGACTTGCCCGCGCCGTTGTCCCCGACCAGGGCTGTCACCTGGCCCTCGGGGATATCGAGGTCGATCCCGGTCAGCGCGTGCACCGGGCCGAAGCTCTTTCCTATCCCGCGCAGCCGGAGCAGCGGCGTCTCTTTCTGGTCTACCGGGGCCGTGCCGGACGGCGCCCGGCCCGCAGGTGCGGACCGGGCGCCCTCTCCGGCGCTTGCTGTCACCACTGGGTGAGTCCAGCGATGGGTCGAGCGCTCATGATCACCCCGAGATCCCTGCCGCCGTGCAGGCTGCCTTGTACTTGCTCGTGCAGAGCTGGGCTGCCGGCACGAAGTTGTCAGCGATGACTGTCGAGTTCATATTCGACGTTGTCACCCAGGTCGGCGTCAAGAGCACCGACGGGACGGCGACGTTGGCGGTTGTGTCCTGGGTGCTGCCGTTGACCAGGCCTGCCGGAGGCGTCGCGCCCGCCCGCAGGTACATGGCGAGCGCCGCGGAAGCCTGTGCCTCAAGGTAGATCGGCTTGTAGGCCGTGCCGCACTGGTAGCCCGACAGGATGTTCTGCAGGCCCACGAGAGTGGCGTCCTGCCCGGTCACCGGGAACGTCTTGGCCTTCACTCCCTTGGTCTGCAGGTAGTGGATGATCGGGGCCGCGTTCTCGTCGTTCGGCGTGAGCAGGGCGTTGATGTCCGTGTGCGCGGTGAACTGCTGCTGGAATTCGGTCTCCGCGGTGGGCGGGTCCCAGGTTCCGGCGGCCTTGCCGACGCTGGTCCAGCCGGACTTGAAGTGCGGGGCCAGCACCGCGTCGTAACCCTGCGCGAACAACGTCGCGTTGTTGTCCGTCGGGTCGCCCTTCATCACCAGCACGTGCGGGCTCTTCACACCCCAGGCCGACACGCAGCTAACCAGGCCGTTGCCGATCAGCTTGCCGACTTCCACGTTGTTGAAGCTCACGTAGTACTTGCGGGTGCCGCCGAGGGTGAGCCGGTCGTAGTCGATCACGGCCGCGCCGTGCGACGCGGCGTACTTCTCGATCGACTTGCCGACGCCCGCGTCGAGCGGGTCCACGATGAGCACGCTCGCGCCCTTGGTGATATCCGCCTGGGCGTCGCTCAGCTCGGTCGCGTCGCTGCCCTGGGCGTTCTGCACGGAGAACTGAGCGGTACTCAGCCCGGCCGTTTGGAGCGCCTTTGTCAAGTACGGCGCGTCGAATTCGGTATAACGCGCGGAAGTGACCGTGTCAGGCAGAATGACGCCGACAGATCCCTTCCCCTGGGCGGCCAGCGGCTTCAGCTTGGCCATCGCCGAGAAATCCCTCGTGAACGAGGTCGTCGTAACTGAAGGCACGGCCGCTGCACTGCTGGAACTGCTGGAACCGCTGGAAGTCGAGCCGCCGCTGCTACCGCAGGCGGCAAGGAGAAGAGCAGCGCTGCCGGCGAATGCCGTCACGCCAACTCTCTTGGTGACCGTATACAAACAAACCACCTCGCTCATGGTGGGACGCGTCAGTGCGTATCCCGATGACAGGCCCGCGCTGATCTCGCGGGCCGGGAGCTAGCTATCTGGAAGAACACTAGGCCGATAGGGGTAAACGGACGCGTTAACATCCACGTAACCCTGTGAAAAAATCGTAAACAAACGCCGGGCCAGCCTGCGGGCCGGCCCCCCCTGTAAGGTTTAGATCACATACTGGGTACTCATTCGGCCGCAATTCGGTAACCGGCCCGGGGCTGGGTCAGGATCAGCGGGGCGCCGCCGTCTGACTCCAGCTTCGCCCGCAGCCGCCGGATGTAAACCCGCACGTACTCGGTCTCCGTCTCATAGCCCCGGCCCCAGACCCGCCGGAGCAGGTGGGCGTGGGTCAGCAGTTTGCCCCGGTTGGTGGCCAGCTCGCGCAGCAGCGCGAACTCCGTCGGGGTGAGGTGGACGGCCACCCCGTCCCTGGTCACCTGCTGGCTGGCCAGGTCGATCTCCAGCTCGCCGATGATGATGACCGGCGGCGCGGTATCCGGGGCCGCGTCGGCCGGGCGGGTGCGGCGCAGTGTGGCGGTGATCCGGGCCAGCAGTTCCTCGATGCTGAACGGCTTGGTCATGTAGTCATCCGCGCCCATGTTCAGCGCGGTCACCTTGTCCCGCTCGCCACCGCGGGCCGAGACCACAATGATGGCCACGGATGAACGCTCGCGGATCAGGCGGCACAGCTCGAAACCATCGACCTCGGGCAGCATCAGGTCGAGCAGGACGATGTCGGGCGCCTCGGTCTCCAGGAGATTGAGAGCCCGCAGCCCGTCGGTGGAGACGACCGTGTCGAACCCGCGCACCGCCAGATTGGACCGGATCAGGTCCACAATGTTGGGGTCGTCCTCGACCACCAGCGCGCGCGTGTTCACTGCCTGGTCAAGCACCGGGGATGACTCCCATTGCGGGCCGCGCCCGGCCGCCGTCTGATGCGCCGGTCACACCGCCTCCATAAGGTTCGCCGTGGGCCGCGGGCCGCGGGAGCACGCTGGCTCCGGGGGCCGGCATCTCTACTGGCAGCCGGATCCGGAAGCACGTTCCCTGCGGCGGCTGCTCCAGGTCGATACTGCCGCCGTGGGCAGTCACGATCCCCTTGGCTATCGATAGCCCGAGGCCGGCCCCCGCGCTCGGCGTGCGCCGGCGCCGGTTCGGGTCGAACGGCGCGAGCGCGACCTCGGCGGGCATCCCGGCACCGTCATCCACGACGCTCACCGTCACGCCGGCTGTGGGCACGCCGGCTGTGGTCATCCCGGCTGTGGTCATCCCGGCCGGCCCGTCCATGCTCGCGCTGACCCGCACGGTGGTACCGGGCGGATTGTGGCCGAGCGCGTTGGCCAGCAGGTTCACGAAAACCTGCTCCAGGCGATCGTGGTCGGCCCAGACGACCGGCAGCCCGGCCTCGCAGTCCACCGTCACCATGGACGCGCTCGCCGGAGGAAGGCAGGCGATGGCCGCCTCGAGCACCAGGGCGATGTCACACCAGTCGCGCTGCAGCCGGAGGATCCCCGACTCGATCGCGGAGAAGTCCAGCAGGTCGTCGACGAGGCGCCCCAGCCGCGCCGACTCGGCGGCGATCCGGGCGATGAACCGGTGCTGCGATTCGCCGTCCCAGGTCACGTCCGGCTGGAGCAGGCTGGAAGCGTAGCCGCGGATCGCGGTCAGGGGCGTCCGGAGCTCATGGCTCAGCCGGGACAGGAAGCCGCGCTGCAGTTCCTGGGACCGGCGCAGGGTGGTCGCCTCCTGGTGGGCGAACCATGCCTCCTCGCGCTCCAGCGCCAGCCGGAGCGAGTGGGCGGCGTCCTCCAGCAGGGCCGTCGCGTCCGCTGAGGGGGGCCCGCTGCGCCACCGGGCCACCAGCGCCGTCGGGCCGCCGGGGGCGGTGAACGTCACGGAGAGCAGTTGCTCACCGCCGGCCCCGGTGCCGTGCGTCGCCGCGCCGTCGCGGTGCGCGGAAGCCAGCGCGGACGTGGCCGCGTCGAGCACTCCCCGCGTCGCGGCCACGGGCCGTCGCTCACCGGCGGCGTTGGAGAAGGCACGGCAGTTGGGCGGCCCGCCGGCCCGCTGGATGACCAGCGCCACCTCATCGGCCTGCAGCCCCCGGCGCAGCGACTGCAGGGCGACGCCGAGCCCATCGGCGACCGGGATGGGACCGGCCAGGGTCTCCAGCATCTCCCGGATGGTTTCCAGGACCCGGTTGCGCGCGGTGACCTCGTCGAGCAGCCGGTCCCGCTCGATCGCGCTCGCGGCGTAGCCCGCGTACAGGGTGGCCAGGTCCAGGTGGTCCCGCTGCGGCCGGCCAGTTATCGCGCTGAACACGGTGATGACGCCGAGCAGCCCGCCCGGGCCCATTACCGGGACTGACCAGGAACTTGCCACCTTGGCCGCCCGGGCCAGGTCGCTGAACGGCGCCCAGGCGGCGCCGGCCCGCGCGTTCTCCTCGACGATGGGCTGCTCGGTGACGGCGGCCAGCCCGACGGGGCCGCCGGCCGGGCCGCGCGGGAGCCGGGACCAGGCCGACACCAGCAGCGGCGAGATGCCGAGCGAGGCGGCGCAGACGAGCGAGGAGTCTTCCAGCAGGTGGATGCACAGGTGTTCGCTGCCGAGCGCGGCACCCAGCGCGGAGAGGATGAGGGAGAGGCTGGACGACGGATCCGCCGACACGAGCCGGTCGGCCAGCCCGTGCAGCCGGGTCAGCTGGCGGCGGGCTGAGGAGTCCACTTCCTGGCCGGACAGCAGCGCCACGACATCGTCCGGGTGCACCTCGCTGGGCGCCACCTCGGCGATCACCCGTCCGTGCCGCAGCACGATGATGCGGTCGGCGAGGCGGAACATCTGGCTGATGTCGTGGCAGGCCAGCAGGATGGTCGTGCCCTGCTCCCGGAGCCGGATGATGAGCTCCTCCACCAGGGCGGACTCCTGAACGCCCACGGACGCCGTCGGCTCGTCGAGCAGCAGCAGCCGCGGCTTGTGGGCCATCGCCCGGGCCACCGCGACCAGCTGGCGCTGCCCGCCGGACAGCGACCGGACGCTGCGGGTGGTGTCCCGCAGCGGGATGCCCATGTCCTCGAGCATCCGGGCCGCGTCGGCGTGGAACCGGGCATCGGACGGCAGCAGGCGGCGCCGCTCCCGGCCGAGCTTGAGGTTGGCCGCGATGTCCAGGTTGTAACAGAGCGCCAGGTCCTGCCAGACAACCGAGATGCCGCGGCGCGTCGCGGCGAGCGGGCCCGCGGGCACCGGCCGCCCATCGAGCGCGATCACCCCCGAGGTCGGGGCGATGTCCCCGGCGATGCAGCGCACCAGGGTGGTCTTGCCGGCCCCGTTCTCGCCCGCCAGGGCGACCAGTTCACCCGGCCGCACTTGGATGTCGACGCCTTCCAGCGCGGTCAGCGGGCCGAAACGCACCGCGAGCCCGGACACCGACAGCAATGGCACTGCCTCTTCCAGGCCCTCTGCGGTGACGGTCATGTGCACATTGTGGTCCGAACTGCCTGATGACCGCCACTGGGACGATCCAGCCCGGGGACGGGCCTGCCACCAGCGGCAACGCATAGCCGCAGGAAAACGGGGCGAACGGCTGACCCCGGCGTTGGTAAGCTCTTGTCTCTTGTGCCTGCCACCCGACGCTATCGAGGTGATGACTCATGCCCTCGGCCCGCGGGACCCAGCGCGACCCGCAGCCTGCCCCCGATGCCACCCCGAACCACTCCGCCACCTGCCCCTCCGCCGCCGGTACCGATCCCGTGCTGAGCACGGAACGGGGGCACCTGCGCCGGTCCCGCGAGTTCCTCCGGCTGATGCGGGAAGATGTGCTCTCGCTCCGGGCGCTGGGCGGTGACCCGGTCTCCGAGGAGTACCTGAAGGCGGACCTGCACCGCCGCGCGGAAGCCCTGCATGACCTGCCGGACACCCCCCTGTTCTTCGGCAGGCTCGACTATGACCTGACGGCCGGCGACGCGGCCGACGGGGTGGCTGGCCATCAGTTCCACATCGGCCGCCGCCACGTCCACGATCCGGATGGCCATCCGGTCGTGATCGACTGGCGGGCGCCGGTGTCCCGGCCGTTCTACCGGGCCAGCCCGGCGGAGCCGATGGGCCTCGCGCTGCGCCGCCGGTTCGGGTTCGCCGGGGGCGAACTCACCGCTTATGAGGATGAAACCTTCCCCCGCCGCGGCGACCGCGTGCCGCGGCCCGATGCCCGGGTCAGCCAGATCCTGCTGGACGAGATCGAGCGGCCCAGGTCGGGCCCGATGCGCGACATCGTGGCGACCATCCAGCCCGAGCAGGACGACATCGTGCGGGCCGACGCGAACGTGACGCTGTGCGTCCAGGGTGCCCCGGGGACCGGCAAGACCGCGGTCGGCCTGCACCGGGTGGCCTACCTGCTGTACGCGCACCAGGCCCGGATGAACCGCGGCGGCGTGCTGGTGATCGGGCCGAACCGGGCTTTCCTCGGCTATATCCGCAATGTGCTGCCGGCGCTCGGTGAAGTCAGCGTCGCGCAGGTGACCGTGCAGGATCTGGTCGCCGGGGTGCCGGTCCGGGCCACCGACTCCGAGCGCGCCGCACGGATCAAGGGAGATGCCCGGATGGCGGCGGTGCTGCGCCGGGCGCTGTGGGCCTCGCTGGCGCCGCCCGCCGAGGCGATCATGCTGCCGCGCGGGTCGAGGCGCTGGCGGGTGCCGGCCCATGAGCTCGCCGCGCTGGTCGATGAGCTGCGCGACCGCGGTGTCCGGTACGGGGCCGGCCGGGACATGCTCGGCCACCGGATCGCGCACGTGATCTTGACCCGGATGGAGGATTCGGGGGAGTCCTGCGACGACCGGACGCACGAGGCGGTGCGGCGGTCCCGGCCGGTGCGCTCGGCGGTGGACGCCATCTGGCCGAAGGTGGACCCGGTCCGGCTGGTGCTGCGCCTGCTGTCGGACCCGGCCGTGCTGGCTGACGCGGCCCGCGGCTTTCTCGACCCTGACGAGCAGCGGGCGATCTGCTGGGACACGCCAGCCCGGGGACCGGCCTCCGCGCCGTGGAGCGCGGCCGACGCGGTGCTGGTGGACGAGGCGAGCGACCTCATCGAGAGGATCCCGAGCCTGTCGCACGTGGTGGTGGACGAGGCGCAGGATCTCTCCCCGATGGAGTGCCGCGCGGTCGGCCGGCGCTGCGCGACCGGCTCGGCCACCCTGCTCGGCGACCTGGCCCAGGGCACCTCGCCCGCGGCGGCCACCAGCTGGCACCAGGTCCTCGCCCACCTGGGCAAGGCCGAGGCCGGGCTGCGCGTCCTGGACACCGGTTACCGGGTGCCGCGGCAGATCCTCGACTATGCCAGCCGGCTGCTGACGCAGATCGCCCCCGGCCTCCCCCCGGCCCGCTCGCTGCGCCAGGACCCGGACGCACTGACGATCATCGAGGCCACGGCCGGCTCGCTGCCCGGCGAGCTGACCCGCCTCGTCGCCGCCGCCATGAGCCGGCCGGGGTCCGCGGCGGTGATCGCCGCGGACGAGCAAGTGGCCGAGATCTCCACGCTGCTGGGCCAGGCGGGCCTGCGGCATACCACGGCGGACCAGATGCCCGGCGGCGGCCTGACGCTGGTGCCGGTGACGCTGGCCAAGGGCCTGGAGTTCGACGACGTCATGGTGATCGAGCCGGCCCGGATCGCCGCGGCCGAATCACGCGGCCTGAGCCGGCTCTACGTGGCCCTCACCCGCGCGGTGTCCCGGCTGACCGTGCTGCACGCCGAACCGCTCCCCGAGCCGCTGCGCTGACCGTCCGCGGCAGCCCGCTGAATACCCGAGTTCACGGCTTTCTGGAAACTGCGCGAATGGGTGTGCAAGTTGTTCCTGATTGGCAAACTCTGGTCGTGCCAGGCCATTGTCAGTGATGTTCCCCATTCATAACTGCCCGGACCGGCCGCAGGCCAGGGAAATGCTGCCATAGTGCATTTCATGGCTATTTCTGCCAGGAAGACGGACCGCCGCGCGACGGCGTGTTGATGGAATTTAGCAACGGTGAGTCCTATCATGAAGGGTCCGCGCATAAGGGACGCAGGAAGGGTGCGGAGCGGGGAAATTCCGTGCGGTGCGCGGCTTTCGGGTAATGATCCGGCACGGGGGGAGCAGGTTTGGCCGGCTGGGGGGCTTGGCCGGGAGTGTCGCGGTCCCGGGCGGGGCGGCACGGCGCGGCGGCCGCGACGGTGCTGGTCCTGGCGGCCGGGGCCTGCGTGGCGGTCCAGGTGGTGGCCCCGCTGCCGGCGTCCGCGGTCTCATCGCACCCGACCACGATCGCGGCCGGGTTCACCCATTCGTGCGCGATCCGCGGCGGCAAGGCGTACTGCTGGGGCTCCAACGGCAGCGGCCAGCTAGGCAACAACACGACCATCAGCAGCAACGTGCCGGTGCCGGTGAGCACTTCCGGGGTGCTGTCGGGGGTGACCCTGACCCAGATCACCACCGGGGATAATTTCACCTGTGCGCTGGGCGCTGCGGGCGCCGCCTACTGCTGGGGCCTCAACAGTCACGGCGAGATGGGGAACAACACGGTCACCGCCGCGCAAGACACACCGGTTGCGGTGACTATGAGCGGGCTGACCTTTACCCAGCTCAGCGCCGGCAACGCGGCCATGTGCGCGCTGACCAGCACGGCCCTCGCCTACTGCTGGGGCCTGGGCACCAGCGGCCAGCTGGGGAACAGCGGCCTGCTCGACAGCAAGGTGCCGGTGGCGGTGACGGCCACCACCGGCACGCCGTTGTTCGGGCTGACCATGACCCAGATCGCCGCTGGGAAGACCTTCGCGTGCGCGCTGGCCAGCACGGGCGCCGCCTACTGCTGGGGCGCCGGCGCCGCCGGCCAGCTGGGGAACGGCACGACCACCGCTACGCAGTCCACACCGGTGGCGGTGACGGCCAGCGGTGCGCTGGTGGGGCTGACCCTGACCCAGATCACCGCCGGCAGTGGCACGGCGTGCGCGCTGGCCAGCACGGGCGCCGCCTACTGCTGGGGCGCCGGCGCCGCCGGCCAGCTGGGGAACGGCACGACCACCGCTACGCAGACGACGGCGGTGGCGGTGGACACGTCGGGCGCGCTGGTGGGGGTGACCCTGACCCAGATCACCGAGGGCAACGACCTCACGTGTGCGCTGGGCAGCACGGGCGCCGCCTACTGCTGGGGCGCCGGCGGCAGCGGCCAGCT
>Ga0265338_10000716_pt1 | contig 56718 bp, 33 predicted proteins | sample 42126metaG_FD_193579 | JGI IMG/M metagenome (GOLD analysis project Ga0265338, IMG submission 193579) | Rhizosphere microbial communities from Carex aquatilis grown in University of Washington, Seatle, WA, United States - 4-21-26 metaG | ecosystem: Host-associated > Plants > Roots > Rhizosphere... | reverse complement strand
ACATGGAATCCATTATGTAGAGCTTCTCCGGGCCGCCACAGGTGAGGCGGAAGTTAATTCCGGCCTCACGGGTGACATCCGTGAAAGCAATACCCGAGGAGGCGACTTTCTGGGTCCGCTTGGGCGTGACTGGGGGGTGGGCGGAGGAGGAGTGCACCTGTTGCGGAAGAGTGAAGCTTGGCAGGAACAGCGCCAGGGCGGCCCCAGCGCAGACGAGGAGAAGATTCACACGCGAGTGATAGAGCATCATCGGATGGGCCCGGCCGCCATTCCTCCCGTGACCGGCTGTGCTTTCTTCAACGTGGTGAAGGTTTCCAGTTCCTGCCTGGCCTCGTCTTTTCTGCCTGCCTTTTCCAAAGCGCGAGAGAGTTGATAGTGCGGGCTGGGATCCGACGGTTTCAATTCGATCGCTTGGCGCAAGGCCTTCATGGCGCCATCCGCGTCGCCCTGAAGAAGTAACGCCTTGCCCAATTCATAAAGCGCATCGGCTTGGCGGGGGTCAATTTCTGTGGCCTTCTTTAAATGCTCGAGAGCTGGCTTCCAGTCTCCTGCTTCCACCTGCGATCGGCCGAGCTGGTAGAGGACTGTGGGATTGTTGGGTGAGCGCGGGAGTTCCTTCTCGTATTCCGCGATGGCTTCATCATTGCGGCCGAGACTCGAGTAGGCGAAGCCGAGATGGTAATGCCCCAGAGGAAGGTGGGGATCGAGACGGAGGGCAATCCGGAATTGTTCGACTGCCTGCATCGAACGATTGGTGTTCTGATACGCGCGCCCCAACAGCACGTGGGGCAGAGCTGCTTTCGGATCGATCTTGACAGCTTTTTCGAGCTCGGTTGCGGCTTCGGAGTAGTTGGAATCGGAGAGCAGCACGAGAGCTATGTCGAAATGAATGTCGTAGGGCGCGGCATCGAGGCTTTCGGAGCGGCGCAGGGCCGCAAGAGCTTCCGGGTTCTGCGACTTCTTGAAGCAGGCGAGTCCGAGCCAATGCTGGAGTTCAGCGTCTTTCGGCCAACGTGCAACCGCGGCCTGGCCGATGCTTTCTGCCTCATCGAAGCGACCGAGTTGAAGATAGCTAAGAAGAAGGCCGCGGTTTGCATCCAGGCTATCGGGGGCAAGTTGCCGGGCGTGCTCGAAGCTGGCGGCGGCACGGGCGAAATCGTTGGAGTCGAGGGCCGCCTGTCCTTGACGGATAAGACCGGAGAGCTGTTGGTTCTGAGACAGCGCGAGCGCGCAAAGAGCTAGAAGAATAACGATCTGAATCCGGGCCGCGCGTCGCACAAGGTAGCGATCCAAGCGGCACCGACCATACCCATAGAGTCGACGGAGTCGCAAGGGACTACTCCCGCACCTAAACAAAAAGCCCACCGGCTGTTCCTCTCCACATCCTAACAAACGGGTTGCAACGGAATCAGAAAGATACTACCGTTACGGGCGGAGTTAACAGGCGGGAGGATTGAATATGTCTAGCCATCGACTTCTGCGGCGCTTTCTGCGACGGTCCGTTCTGGCGCTGGCCGCCACTGCAGCATACGCACAGCAGACACAGCAGGCAAGTCCATCGATCCCTCCACCGACGATCCGCGTCAGTACACATATGGTGCTGGTGGATGCAGTGGTGACCGACAAGGAAGGCAAGCCTATTAAGGGTCTGCGTCCAGAAGATTTCGTGGTGGAAGAGAATGGGAAGGCGCAGAAGATTGCGAGTCTGACGACTTCGACGGATAGCGCTCTTGCCGCCGGGCCGGCCCTGCCCTCGGGCATCTACTCGAACAAGGCACAGTATCGATCGAGTGGGGCACCCATTACTGTGATGCTGCTGGACGCGCTCAACACTCCGTTCACAGACCAGGCGTACGCGCGGCGCCAGATGCTCGCTTTCGTCAAGGACCATTTTAAACCGGGCGATCGTATGGCGGTGTTTTCGCTGACCGGATCGCTTAATGTGTTGCAGGATTTCACCAGTGATCCACAAGTGCTGTACAACGCGTTGCAGCGCTTCAAACCTCAGACGCAAACCTTCCCTAACGGCAATGTACCTCCAACGAGCGCGGAACCGGGACCCACGACGACTACTGCAACCACGACGAGTCTGAGCGCGAGTACACCGCCGCCGAGCGACAGCATGGACTCCGCGTCGGGAATTGGAGTTCGGGGCGGGGGAGGCGCAAGCGAAGCCATGATCGCCAGCGCCATGGCCGCGCTTCAAGCCTTCGAGGGCGCGCAGGTGGCGTACGCGAAAGACCAGCGTGCGGTGCTGACGTTGAACGCACTGGGCAGCCTCGGCCGGATTCTAGGCGGACTGCCGGGACGCAAGAACCTGATCTGGGTTACGGGTGATCTTCCTTTTTCGTTCATCCCTGAGGATCGCGTGATGACCGATGCTGAGTTACAGGAAGATCTGCCCAGCATGGACACGCGCCGGGTGGGAGAGCACGCAGCTGGAAATTATGCCGCGACGTTCCGCGCCTCGCACGCGGAGGAGATTCGCGAAACAGCGTCTCGGTTGGCAAGCGCACAAGTGGCGGTCTATCCCGTGGACGCCCGGGGATTGTCGATCTCGACCGAAATCGACTCACAGGAAACGATGCGGGAGATGGCGCGCGAGACCGGCGGGCGAGCCTACGTCAATCAGAATGAAATCAAAGTGGGGGTGGAGCGGGCGTTTGCCGACGAGTCGGCTTCCTACACGATTGGCTACTATCCGGAGAACAAGAAGTACGACAACAAGTACCGGTCGATCAAGGTGAAGGTGAAGCGCGACGGAGTGGATGTGCAGAGCCGGCGCGGGTACTACGCCATCGATCCCACGCAGGTCAAAGGATATAACGCACAGCAGGAAGTGGCTTCAGCGCTCGGCGACACGGAGCCGTCGACGCTGGTTGCGTTTACTGCCCAAGTGAAGCCGGCTTCGGCGAATTCGGTTCCCGGCAAGATCGGTGTGACGTATCTGGTGGACGCCAGTACACTTTCCGCCGAAGACGCCTCTGGTGGCAAGCACTTGAACGTGGTCTTTTATGCGTCCATATTTTCTGGCGGGAAAATTGTCGCGAACAGCAGCCAGAAAGTAGACCAGACCTTCGACGTGAACACCTATCAGCAGATTGTGCAGAAAGGGCTGATGCTGCACCTGGACCTGGATCCGAAGCCCGGGCAGTTGCGTCTTGCGGTGCAGGACGTCCGCACCGGGCTTGTAGGAACGATCAACGCCGCCAACCCGTAGCCTGACGGCCTACGCCAGCCGCAGGAGTGATTGCGACATAGGGCAGCGTGTTTACCAGATCACCTTCGCTCCCAACTGAATGTGACGCGAACCGCCCGATCCGATGACCGGGTTGGCGGCGGCAACGTCCGGCGTGTACACCACGGTGCCAACGTTATCCGGCACACCGAGATCGGTATTCATGGTGAACACGTCGAAGTTCGCGTGATTCAAGATGTTGAAGACCTCTCCGCGGAATTGCAATTTGACGTGTTCGTTGAGCTTCCAGAGCTTCGACAAGGAGAAATCGAGGTTCGTGAAGCGGGGGCCGCGGAAGATGTTGCGTCCCATGTTGCCTTGAGATCCCCAGACCGGCGGAGTGATCACCGTATTTCCGGAGACGAAGCAGCCGAAGTCCAGCAGTTGCTGTGCTCCCGCGCTGGCAGGACCGCCCGCCGCGTTGATGCATTGCTGGTTTCCAATTACGTTGTCGTTGACGTCGGTGGAAAAGTCGTTCCAGGAAATGAACGGAACGGGAGTCGACGGGGACCAATGGATGTTGCGAGCCGGTCCGGTCATATTCCAGCGATCGTTGAATTCGCCCGTCAGGCTCAGGTCGTCGGTGAAATCGGCGAGGGTAAAGGGTTCGCCGCTTTGCAGGTTCAGGATGGTGGTCGCCTGCCAGCCTTCCAGCATTTGCCCCTTCGTCTTCACTGAAGGCAGGTCATACGTTGCCGACACGGTGAAGCGATGGCGGATGTCGTAATCTCCGTTGCCGCGTTCGGCGTTGTAGTTGTTGCTGTCTGGAGGCACGCCCGCGAGGTTGCTGGTTGCGGTGTCGATCGCGTGACCGTAGGTGTATCCCGCAAGGAGATAGAGGCCGTGCGAATAGCGTTTCGTCAATGTGACCTGCAGCGAGTTGTAGTTGGAGTTTGACCGGTTGCCGAGAAAGCTCAGGTAGCCGATCTGCGGATGGCACGGCCCACCGAGTCCCAATCCGCCCTGCGCCACAGGGCAGTTCGTAACCAGCGGTCGCGTGAGTGTCTCGTCCTCGCCTTGCTGCTCGTAGAATGCGGCGTTTGACTGATTGATGTCGGTGACGCTGTAAAGCTTCACACCGTGGTTGGCGACGTAGGCGACCTGCAAGAGCATAGTCTTGGTCAGTTCCTGCTGCACGTTGAAGTTCCAGTTCATGACGTAGGGAGTCTTCAGGTGCTGGTCGACGCCGAACACATCGCACTGGCTATCAATGCTGCACACGTTTCCTGATTGTGACGTATTGGGAAAGATCGTCGGCGTCTGGTTGGGCTCGAGCCAATTGATCAGGCTTCCGTCGCTTGAAATCTGCAGGAACGAGGTGATGGTGCCGGTGGGCTGCTGTTGAACACCATTGGCGTCGACATACGGAATGCCGCTCGGGTTCAGGTTGAGGCCGCCACCGTTGAACATGAAGGTGCGGATAGAAGGCTGTTCGAAGATGACTCCGAATCCTGAACGAACCACGGTCTTGCCAGTTCCGAAGACATCCCAAGCCAAGCCGACTCGTGGCGAAATGTTGTTGTGGTTGGTGGAATACGGGGAACTGATGCCTTGACCAACCTGGACGAGGCCGCTGGTCGAGGCAGGATCATAGTTGGCGAGGAGGTTGCGGGAATCCTTGATCGGGTTGGTCACGTCGTAGCGCAGACCGAGGTTCAGCGTGAGGTGCTGAGTGGCTTTCATATCTTCTTCTACGAAGAATCCCAGCGACTTCTGGCTGACCTGTCGTGTGGGATCTCCGTAGAGGAGGCGCCAGCGACGGACATCGCCGGACATAAAGTTCCAAAGGTGCCGAAAATCGATGCGGCCGCGACCAGTGCCAGCGCGGAAGTAATCTACGTCGCCGTTACGGAAACTGCCGCCGAAGCGGAGGGTGTGCCGGCCGCGAGTATAGGACGCGGTGTCGGAAAAGCTGTAGGTCTTGCTGGGAGTCGTGTTCAGCGGCCAACTCGAGTTGCCGCCCATGTAGTTGAATTCGCCTCCGGGGCTGATGCGGGGAAATCCGAAGAGTCGCGGATCGGTGATGCCGGTAGTCAGCCCATAGTGGGTTGGGTCGAGATTGTGGTCCACCGGAGCGATGGATTCATTGAAGCTGTTGTAGCTGAAGCGGACTTCGTTCGACCACGCGGAGGTGGGAGTCGAAGCCAGGCTTAGGCCGAATACTTTTGTGATAGGACTTGTCGTAGAAAGCCACTCTGGGCGCAAGGGTATGGCGTCTTCTTCCGTCTGGTTGGTGTTGGCGTAGATGAAACGCGCGCTGAGCACGTGATGCTGGCTCAGGACGTAATCCGTCTTCGCGACGAGGTTGTCGCCCCGGTTTTTGTTGACGAAATCAAAGTTGATCGCTGCGGGATCGGATTGCGACATGGTGAAGCCGGGGTTGGGCAGAAAAAGGCTCTTCAACTGTTGGCTGAGCGGATTCACCGCGCAATTCGCGAAGTTGTCGTACTCTTCCTGACAATAAGTTTGATTTGCGGTGTAGTTCGGATTGCTGGGATCGAAGTACGAAATTGCGTCCGGAACGCTATATAAAGCGGACTCGGGTGTGCCATCCGCCGCAGAGATCCCGTCGGGGAAAAAGTCGGTCCGCGAGGCGAGCGACGTTGTCACCGGGCTATCGGTGATGCCTGGATTGCCAACTTTGTCGCGGATGCCTTCATAGTTGGCGAAGTAGAACCATTTGTTCTTCTTGATAGGGCCGCCGATAGAAAATCCGAACTCGTGCATGAGCAGGGCCGACGTCGGTTGTGGGGCAGGATTGAAGTAGTTGCGAGCGTCGAACGCCGCGTTGCGGTGGAAATAGTAGGCCGTCCCATGGATGTCGTTGGTGCCCGACTTGATGCCGATGTTCATGACTACGCCAGGCTTCACGCCGTAGTCGGCGGAAGGGCTCTCCTGGGTATTGAACTCCTGAATCGCATCGAGAGGAAGAAAGCTGGCGGGAGTTCCGGCAATGCCCGCATCATTGACTACTGTCTCGCCATAGTAGGCGTCGTTGTCGTCGGCACCGTCGATGAAGAAGTTGTTGTCGTCTGGACGATTGCCGTTGGAGGTGACGGAGTGGAAGCCGCCACCTGGTGTGCGCTGCACCCCGGGATGCAATTCGAGCAGGTTCTGGAAGTCGCGGCCTTGCACCGGGAGTTCAGAGATCGCCTTGTTCGAGAGGACGCCGTTTAGAGTCGCGTCGGTGGTATCGGCAAGCTCTCCTTCGGCATTCACCTCGACGGTCTCGGTGACGGCTCCCGGCTGAAGCTTCAGGTCGATGCGGACATCGCGGGACACTTCGAGGACGAACTGGGTGCTAACGGCCTTCTTGAAGCCACCCATCTCGGCAGTGACGGAATAGGGGCCCGGGTCGAGGTTGGGAGCGACATATTCGCCGGCGCTGGTGGTCACCAGCCGACGGCTCACGTTGGTGGCCGTATTGGTAACGGTGATCTTCGCACCAGCAATCACCGCGCCGGACTGGTCGACCACGGTGCCGAGAATTCGGCCTTCAGAAGTCTGCGCTACCAGATAACCGGCAAGACTGAACACCATCGTTAGCACAAATGCGAGCGAGCGGGTCGCTTTCATAAAGCCTCCTGGATCTATAAATCTTGAGTCTTAGACTCCGAGATCTGAATTTCGATTAGAGACCTGAGCCGGGGGGGATTAGAGGCCAGCCTCGAGTTTGCCAGCGTTGACCAAGAAGCTGGGTCGGTGGCAAATCTCGCGCGCCGAACCGGGACTGTTGGGTTCGCTCATAGGCCCAAAAATCTTAGAGGAGCGAGTTTTGCAGAGAAATCACGCGAAGTCAACGCCTGAGAACTGCAAGTGTTAGCCTGTAGTGGTGCAGCTGAAGCAATCCCGCTGCACGCGATATTTGGAGGCACGAAAGCAGACTATGAAAATCGCAAAAGACGTCACGGAACTGATTGGACAAACACCGCTGGTGCGCCTGAACAAGGTGACAACCGGCTGCGTCGCTGAGGTGGTGGCGAAGCTGGAGAGCCAGAATCCCCTGGCCAGCGTGAAAGACCGCATCGGTGTGAGCATGATTGCGGAAGCGGAACGAGCGGGGAAGATTCAACCGGGAAAGACGGTGCTGATCGAGCCGACGAGCGGCAACACGGGTATCGGCTTGGCGTTTGTTGCCGCAGTGAAGGGCTATAAGCTGATCCTCACCATGCCCGAGACAATGAGTTCGGAGCGGCGCGTGCTGCTGCTGGCGTTTGGCGCGGAGATCGTTCTCACACCGGGTCCGCGCGGCATGCCGGGAGCCATCGCCAAGGCGAACGAAATTCTTGCGAACACTCCGGGGGGTTACATGCTGCAGCAGTTCGATAACGCAGCCAATCCCAAGATTCACTTCGAAACGACCGGCCCGGAGATTTGGAACGATACCGACGGGCGGGTTGACATACTGGTCTCAGGTGTCGGGACCGGCGGAACCATTACCGGGATCTGCCAGTACATCAAGCCGAAGAAGCCATCGTTCAAAGCCGTGGCAGTGGAGCCCGCAGATAGTCCGGTTTTGTCCGGCGGAAAACCCTCTCCCCACAAGATCCAGGGAATCGGAGCTGGATTTATTCCCAGCATCCTGCGCCGGGACTACATCGACGAGGTCATCACAGTAACCAATGATGAGGCGATCACGATGGCCCGGCGGCTTCCGCTGGAAGAAGGGTTGCTGGTCGGGATATCGTCTGGCGCGGCCGTTGTCGCGGCTTTGAAAGTGGCGCAGCGTGCAGAGAATGCCGGCAAGCTGATCGTGGTGATTTTGCCGTCTTTTGGCGAGCGCTATTTGAGCAGTATTTTGTTTCAGGAGTTGCGGGACAAGGCGCTGCAGATTCCGACGGCGGCAATTCCGGCCTGAGCCTGAATCAGAGGAGCCATGCCGCACCTGCTGTCCTTAATTCGGGAAGATGTGTCGACGGTGATGGAGCGCGATCCCGCGGCCAAGTCGCGGCTGGAGGTGTTCCTATGCTACTCCGGGCTGCATGCAGTGTGGTTCTACCACGTCAATCACTGGTTCTGGAATCATCGCTTTTTTCTAATCGGGCGATGGTTGTCACAATGGGCGCGCTTTTTCACCGGAATCGAGATTCATCCCGGCGCGAAGATCGGGCGGCGGCTGTTTATTGACCACGGCTTGGGTGTGGTGATCGGCGAGACCGCAATTGTCGGGGATGACGTAACGCTGTACCAGGGCGTGACGCTCGGAGGAACGGGCAAGGAGCATGGTAAGCGTCATCCGACCATTGAAGACTGGGTGGTGGTGGGCGGCGGGGCCAAGATTCTAGGAAACATTACGGTGGGAAAAAACTGCCGCATTGGCGCCGGGTCGGTAGTGTTGCGGAACGTTCCTGAGAATTCCACGGTGGTTGGAGTTCCGGGACACATTATTTTCCGTGAAGGCAAGCGCGTGGTGATTACTGATCCGAAACAGATCAACGATCCACTCTCTGAAGCGCTCGCCGCGGTTGCAACCGAAGTACACAACCTGCGCGAGCGAGTGCAGCAACTCGAAGGCTCGGAAGCGAAGGGCGAGCCGCTGTCGGAATCTCTGCAGCGGATCATGGAAGATATCGACTACCAGATCTAGGCGGGAGCAAAGGAAGTCGAGCTTCGCTCGACCAGCCAGCGGGCGAGTGGCCCCACTGGCGCAGACGCGGGGGCGTATAGTGGAAGCTTTGACAAAGAGAGGCAGGTCCGTTTAATGTTCCGTGCGTAAACGTTTACGGAATATTCGGCCCCTTTATTGCGGAGTTCCTCGACTTTTTCATGCTGCTGAAAACACTACGCGAAGAAGTACTGGAAGCGAACCTGGAACTGGTTCGGCGTGGTCTCGTGCTTTACACCTTTGGCAATGCCAGTGGAATCGACCGTAGCGAAGGACTGGTTGCGATTAAGCCCAGTGGTGTTCCCTACGATGAGCTCACGCCGGTACAGATCGTGATTTCCGACCTTAGTGGGAAGATTGTGGACGGAGGGCTGCGTGCGTCCTCGGACTTGGCCACACATCTGGAGTTGTACAAACATTTCCCAAATATCGGCGGAGTGGCCCACACGCACTCGGAATTCGCCACGGCGTGGGCGCAGGCGGAGACCGCGATTCCATGCTATGGAACAACTCACGCGGATTCTTTTCACGGGCCCATTCCGGTGACGGACCGGCTGAGTTCTGCGGAGATAGGGCGCGACTACGAGCAAGAAACCGGCACCGCAATTTGCAGGACATTTGCGAAGTTGGATCCCGACTCGATTCCGGCGGTGCTGGTGGCTGGGCATGCTCCTTTCTGCTGGGGACCGACTGCTTCCGAGGCGGCGCACAATGCGGTGATTTTGGAATATGTAGCAAAGATGGCGTGCCACACGCTGTCGATCAATGCTGAATCCCGGCCACTGGCGCGCGAGTTGCACGATAAGCACTTTCTGCGCAAGCACGGCCGCAATGCCTACTACGGACAGGTAAAAACGCAATGAATCCTGCTCTGCTGGTGCTGAGTTCCTCCACCCTGGTGCATCTGTCACCAGTCGACATGGTCATCATTGTTTTCTATTTCGCGCTGGTACTGGGGATTGGTTTCTATCTGAAGGGACAAGCCAATACTGGTGAAGATTTTTTTATGGCCGGACGCGAGATGACCGCCTGGGTTGCGGGCCTGGCTTTCCTCTCGGCCAACCTTGGCTCTCTCGAATTGATGGGCTGGGCCGGCAATTCTTACAGGTATGGAATCCTCGCCGCGCACTGGTACTGGATCGGTGCCATCCCCTCCATGCTGTTCCTCGCGCTAGTGATGATGCCGTTCTACTACGTCTGCAAAACGCATTCAGTCCCGGGCTATCTAAAGTTGCGCTTCGGAGTAGGTGCACAGACCATCTCCTCGATCTCGTTCGCCTTGATGACGGTGCTGATGAGCGGCATCAACATGTATGCCATGGCCGTAGTTATGAAAGTCGTGCTGGGATGGAACATGGATTTCAGCATTTGGGTTTCGGCTGGCACAGTTGCCCTATACGTAGCTCTCGGCGGATTGCGCTCTGCCATCTTCAATGAAGTTCTGCAATTCTTTCTCATTTGGGCTGGGGCGTTGCTGATCCCGATTCTTGGTCTGATTGAAGCCGGCGGATGGAAGGGGCTGCAAGCCAAGATTCTACAAAACCTGACCGAACTCCACATGGCGAATCCGGGTTCCTACACCCATCTGTGGTCCACATTGGGGAATTTCAACAACAATCCGATGGGCATCAACTGGGCCGGCATCGTCTTCGGACTGGGCGCGGTCATCGCCATGGGTTACTGGACGACGGACTTCCTCGTGGTGCAGCGCGTTTTGGCCGCGAAAGACCTGCGCTCCGCCGAACTGGCCCCCATCATCGGTGCCGCGTTCAAGATGTGCGTGCCGTTTATCGTCATCCTTCCCGGCTTGCTAGGCTTAGCGCTGCTCCGTGATCCACACACTGGAAGTCTGATCCGGCTTGTGCCTGCCGACCAGGCTTGGTCCGCTGCCGGCCAGGCACAGGGACTGCACGGCTATGACGAAGTCTTGCCTCTCATGTTGGCCCGCTATTGTGGCCCCGGCCTTCTTGGCCTGGGCATCACTGCCCTGATTGCTGGCTTCATGTCAGGAATGGCTGGCAATGTGAGCGCCTTCACAACCGTCTGGACCTACGACATCTACGGCGCCCTGATCAACAAGAACGCCTCGGACGAATCCAAGGTCAAGATGGGGCGCTGGGTCACCATCATCGGCGTCGTTATCAGCATCGGCACTGCCTACATCGCCGCGGGCAAGCCGAGCATTATGGATTACGTCCAGTCGCTCTTTAGCTTTTTCATCGCGCCGCTGTTTGGGACGGTACTTCTGGGCATGCTCTGGAAGCGTGCCACTCCCGCCGGCGGTTGGACTGGATTGCTCGCCGGAACACTGTCTTCGGTTGGTATGTACGCGTGGGTCAAGCTCGATCCCAACGCGGTTCGATACGTGGCCCTCTCCATGGACGCGCAGGACCAGGCGCAGAATATGTTCCGCGCATTGTGGTGCTGCCTGATTTGCATAATCGTAACGTTTGTCGTCAGCATGCTGACCAAGCCGAGACCCGATTCCGAACTCAAGGATGTGGTCTACGGCCTGACGCCCATTCCCAAAGCTGAAAACGTGGGTTGGTTGCACAGCCCCTACTTCTGGGGTGTTGTAGTGTTCGTGATCTTCATCGTGTTGCAGATCATTTTCTGGTAGGAGGAAACCATGAAGTCCGGCGGATCACTCTCCATCTGGTTCTTCACAGGATTGTGCCTTGGTGTGACCGGTGCGCTCATCTTTGCTACCGGAATCTACGAACTCATGAGCCCTCCTGCCACCAAAGTGGTGCTCTACGATCTGCACGCCAATGTGTGGTGGGGCGGAATCCTGTTGGTGTCAGGTCTGTTCTTCGGCATTCATTTTTCCCCGGCGAACGAGCGCAAGCGCATGGCCGGTAAGTCTTAATCGGTACAGTTCATATTGAAAAAGGATTCTTATGTCGGATAAGAAAATGACGATGGGCGTCATCGTTGGGAACCGCGGATTTTTTCCCGATCAGTTGGCGAAATCCGGGCGCGAAGAAATGATCCAGGCGCTGGCCAAGGCCGGCATGGACTGTATCGTGCTGGGTACAGAGGATAGCAAGCACGGCGCAGTGGAAACCCACGAAGAAGCGAAGCGTTGTGCGGCTCTGTTTCAAAAGCATCGGGACAAGATCGACGGAGTCATCGTGTCGTTGCCGAATTTCGGTGACGAGCGCGCGATTGCCGACACGCTCAGACTCGCCAGACTCGACGTGCCCGTGTTAGTGCAGGCAACGCCAGACGATGCAACGAAGATGACCATCTTGCACCGGCGCGACAGTTTTTGTGGGAAGATGTCGGCCTGCAACAACCTGAGGCAGTACGGGATTCCGTATTCGCTGACAAAGCTGCACACGGTGAATCCTGATTCGGATGATTTTCGAAGCGACCTGGCATGGTTTGCCGCGGTGTGCCGAGTGGCCAATGGGATGCGCAACCTTCGGGTGGGGAGTATCGGGGCGCGGCCCACGGCGTTCAACACGGTGCGGTATAGCGAGAAACTGTTGGAGGCATCCGGCATTTCTACAGAGACTTTGGATCTGTCGGAAGTTTTTGGCCGCATCGCCAAGCTGAAAGATGATCACGCAGGGGTTCAGGGCAAGCTGGCAGAGATTCGAAAGTACGTGACGACGGGCGGAGTCCCGGACGCTGCTCTGATCAAGATGGCGAAGCTGGGGTATGTGATCGATGACTGGATGAAGCAGACCGATGTGCGGATCAGCGCGGTGCAGTGCTGGACGTCGATGGAAGAGTATTTCGGTGTGGTTCCGTGCACCATCATGAGCATGATGAGCAATAACCTGTTTCCCGCGGCGTGCGAAGTGGATGTTTGCGGGACCCTCAGCATGCACGCGTTGGCGCTGGCGTCGCAGACACCGAGTGCTCTGCTCGACTGGAACAATAATTACGGGAGCGATCCTGACAAGGCTGTGTGCTTCCACTGCAGCAACCTGCCGAAGCACTTTTTCCAGGACGTGCGCATGGATTTCCAGGAAATCATCGCGGGAACCGTGGGCAAAGAAAACACTTTCGGCACGGTGGTAGGTCGAGTCAAGGCAGGCGCGATGAGCTTTGCGCGCTTCTCGACCGACGACACCGCGGGTGTGATTCGCGGGTACGTGGGCGAAGGTTCATTCACGAATGACGCGCTGAATACTTTTGGCGGAGTCGGAGTCGTGCAGATTGGCGGACTACAGAAGCTATTGCACTACATCTGCGAGAACGGATTTGAGCATCACGTGGCGGCAAACTTCTCGACTACCGCCGGGGCTGTTCACGAAGCAGCCGTGCGCTACCTGGGGTGGCAGATGCATTGGCACCGGAACTAGGCACTCGACGCAGACTCACGCTGTGCAGCGGACACGTTTCGGATTGCCGGCAAGGTGGAAACGCGGAGCGGATTATGCCCGTCCTCTCACTCCGAGCGGATCCGAGACGAGCAGATCCAAACCCCAGTAAGCAACAACCTCACCCATGCATATCGACGCTCATCAGCATTTCTGGGTGTACGAGTCGAAGGAGTATGAGTGGCTCGACGACTCGATGGCGGCTCTGCGCCGCGATTTCCTGCCGGAGGATCTAAAGCCGGAACTAGAGAAGAGCGGCTTCCACGGATCGGTTGTGGTTCAGGTGCGACAAACGCTGGAAGAAACCCGTTGGCTACTTGAGTTGGCGGCGACGTCTGCTTCGATTCTGGGGGTCGTAGGTTGGGTTGACCTGAAATCTCCAGAGGTTCGCTCGCAGTTGCGGAGATTTGCGGGAAACTCCAAACTGGTTGGCATTCGTCACATCGTGCAGGCTGAACCGGATGATCGATTCCTGCTGCAGCCAGAGTTCCTTCACGGAATTTCTGTGCTGGAGGAGTTCGATCTGGCTTATGACATCCTGATTTACAGCAAGCATCTCCCGGCAGCAGCCGAGTTTGTGGAGCGGTTTCCGAGGCAACGGTTCGTCCTCGATCATCTTGCCAAGCCGCCTATCAAGAGTGGGGAAATCGATCTCTGGGCGAAGGGGATCCGGCGGTTGGCTTCGTTTCCGAACGTCTTCTGCAAGTTGTCGGGATTGGTGACTGAAGCCGAGTGGCAGCATTGGACGCCCGATCAGATCACACCGTACCTCGACGTGGCATTTGACGCGTTCGACACCGACCGGCTCATGATTGGTTCTGACTGGCCAGTGTGCCTGGCGGCATCAACGTATGGGCGCACGATCGAAGTTGTGACGGACTACCTCCTGCGCCAGAAGCCGGAAGTGAGCGATGGCGTACTCGGGGGCAATGCGCAACGGTTTTGGCGCCTGCCGCGCTGCTGAAGGATTCACGAGTGCGCGCTCATGTTTTACAATGAGCGCACGAAATCAACGCCTATTAGGTAGCAGCATGCTCCAGGCAGCGACCCTGCAATCTAAATGATGCCTCCCCGTGTACTCCAACTCGATTCCCGGGACGACGTTCTGATCGCCCTTGCCGACCTGAAAGCCGGCGAGGAAGTCGCGTTCGGAGGCCAGACGTATGCTCTGACGAAGAACGTGCCCGCCAAGCATAAGTTCGCAACGCGCAACCTCAACACCGGGGACGAAGTCATCATGTATGGCGTCGTAGTCGGGAAGGCCATCAAGCCAATCGCTACCGGGGAAGTCCTGACGACGAGCAATATCCAACACGAAGCTTCGCCTTTTCGAGAGCAGTCGGGCGAATATCGCTGGAATCCACCCGACACAGCCGCGTGGAAACAGCGGACCTTCATGGGGTATCGGCGGTCGGACGGCCAAGTCGGCACGCGGAACTACTGGATTGTCGTTCCACTGGTGTTTTGCGAAAACAAGAATATTCAGGTTTTGAAGCAGGCATTCGAAGAAGAATTGGGGTTCGCCGCGCCACAGCTCTATCGGCGCAAGGTTGCCGAGATGGTAAAGATGTACCGGGAAGGAAAGACAGACGAAATTGGTGGACAGAGTTTTTCAGGCGATCCGGTTCCACTCCAGCGCGGCCGCCTGTTCGAGAACATCGATGGCATCCGATTTCTGGTGCATGAAGGCGGGTGCGGCGGGACGAGAGAAGACTCCAACAACTTATGCGGCCTCATCGCAGGTTATATTCACCATCCCAACGTGGCTGGAGCGACAGTCCTAAGTCTGGGCTGCCAGCATGCGCAAATCGGGATTCTTCGCGAGGAGATTCGCAAGCGCAATCCCAAGTTCGACAAGCCGTTGTTTATCCTCGAGCAGCAACGCAGTGGATCCGAAGAGGCCATGATGTCGGACGCGATCCGGCAGACCTTTCTTGGGCTGATTGAGGCCAACAAAGCTCAGCGCGTGCCGGTTCCTCTCGCGAATCTGTGTGTAGGACTCAAGTGCGGAGGATCGGACGGCTTCTCGGGCATCTCAGCGAATCCGGCGATCGGGCAAACCGCCGATCTCATCGCTGCTCTGGGTGGCAGAACGATTCTGTCTGAATTCCCAGAGTTGTGCGGCGTGGAACAGGAGCTCATCAATCGTGGCAAGAACAAAGTTGTTGGGGACCGGTTCGCCCAACTGATGCGGGACTATGCCGCGCGGGCCGCGGCCGTGCGATCTGGCTTCGACATGAATCCTTCCCCCGGCAATATGCGCGACGGGCTGTTGACCGACGCCATGAAATCGGCTGGGGCAGCGAAAAAGGGTGGTACCTCTCCGGTGACCGCGGTACTCGACTATCCCGAATACTCGACCGAACCAGGTCTGAATCTTCAGTGCACACCGGGCAACGATGTTGAGTGCGTCACGGCGCAAGTTGCTGCCGGAGCGAACGTCGTGTTGTTCACGACTGGCCTGGGCACGCCGACAGGCAATCCGATCGCTCCTGTAGTGAAGCTGTCTACGAACTCAATTCTGGCAGAACGCATGCACGATATCATCGACGTCGACACGGGACCAGTCGTGGCCGGGGAAAAGACAATTGAGCAGATGGGAGAGGACATCCTGGAGTTAGTCATCCAGGTTGCGAGCGGAGAGGCCCGAACCAAGGCTGAGTTGAAAGCTCAGGAAGACTTCATTCCGTGGAAACGGGGAGTGTCGCTCTGACCACCCAAAATGATAAATGGGACTTCCGGCTAGACGGCAAGGTGGCGGTGGTCACCGGCGGGGGTAGCGGGATTGGGCAGGCGATCGCGCAGAAGTTTGCGGCATACGGCGCCGTGATCCGAGTTCTAGATGTGAATGAGTCGGCCGCCACAGCGACGTCCCAGCGGATTGTGGCCGCGGGTGGGACTGCTTCCGGGCACGTCTGTGATGTGACCAATCAAGCACACGTGCAAGCCACGTTCGCAGAGCTATTCCGCGCCGAGGGTGGTCGCGTTCACATCCTTATTAACAACGCCGGAATCTCTAATATCGGGACAGTGGCGAGCACCACTGAAGAAGACTTCGACCGCGTGATTCGAGTGAACGTAAAGGGTTTCTACAATTGCATGCACGTGGTGGTTGGACATATGCAAGAGAACGGCGGCGGGGTGATTCTAAACATGGCGTCGATCGCCGGGTCGGCTGGGCTTGCGGATCGTTTCGCCTACTCGATGAGCAAGGGCGCTGTAATCGCTATGACCTATTCGGTGGCACGCGACTATCTGGCACACAAGATCCGGTGCAATTGTATTTCGCCGGCTCGGGTCCATACGCCTTTTGTCGACGACTATCTACGGAAGACGTATCCCGGGCGGGAGCAGGAGATGTTCGAGAAGCTGGCAAAATCACAACCAATTGGACGAATGGCGGAGCCGGCAGAAGTCGCTTCGCTCGCATTGTTTCTGTGTTCGGACGAGGCCGCGTTCATTACGGGCGTGGACTATCCGATCGACGGCGGCTTCTTTAACCTCCGAGGCTAGCGAATGGATCTGCAACTGAAAGAGAAAGTCATCATTGTCACTGGCGGCGCCAAAGGGATCGGGGCTGCGATCGTTCGTGCGTGTGCAAGCGAAGGCGCAATTCCGGTGATCGTTGGCCGTGACGCCGAGTCGGGCAAGCAACTGCAAAGCGAACTGCAAAAAGGCGGTTCCAATTGCGGACTGATCACTGTCGATCTCGGCACCGCGGAGAGCTGTTCGCAGTCTGTCGACGAGACTTTCAGGACCTTCGGAAGAATCGACGCGGTTGTAAACAACGCCGGGCGGAATGACAAGGTTGGTCTAGAGGCGGGTAGCCCCAGCGAATATGTGGCCTCGCTGAACCGCAATCTGGTGCACTACTACAGCATGGCCCATTACGCTTTGCCGCACCTGAAACGCTCGCGAGGAACGATCATTAATATTGGGTCGAAAACCGCGGTCACGGGGCAGGGGAGCACGTCGGGATACGCGTCATCCAAGGGCGCAATTATGGCGCTGACTCGGGAGTGGGCGGCGGAGTTGCTGCCTTACGGAATCCGCGTCAATACGGTCATTCCTGCCGAGGTCATGACGCCACTCTACCGGCAATGGCTGGACACATTTCCGAATCCCCAAGAGAAATTGAAAGATATCCTGTCCAAGATTCCTTTCGAGAAGCGCATGACTACTGCAGAAGAAATTGCATCGATGGTGGTGTTCCTGATTTCTGCAAAATCGAGCCATACGACTGGTCAACACCTGTTCGTTGATGGTGGCTACGTTCACCTGGATCGCGTACTCACATAATCCAGCCGGGGAGGTCGAATGAAACGACGCTTCTGCCTGACCCTTGATTTGAAGGACGATCCCAGACTGATCGCCGAGTACAAGCGCTATCACGAGAAGATATGGCCCGACATAACCCGGAGCATTAAAGACTCCGGCATCGAGGACATGGAAATCTATCTGCTCGGCACGCGAATGTTCATGATCATGGAAGTCAGCGACAGCTTCTCGTTCGAGGCCAAAGCGCAGGCTGACCGGCTCAACCCAAAGGTCCAGGAGTGGGAAGCGTTGATGGGAACATTCCAGCAATTGTTACCCCAGACTAAGCCGGGTGAAAAATGGCTGCAAATGGAACGAGTATTTAAGCTGGAAGACTGATCGATTCTCGCAATCCAACTCCTATGGCTTGACCGCGGCTTGGGTCAAGCGTAATCTCGCGTGGGCAATTCGCACTTTAGAGTCGCATCAAAGGAGGCCGTACATGGTTCCGCTCTCGGCTCTTTGGCTCCCAATCGTGCTGTCGGCCGTCATTGTCTTTATTGCCAGTTCCATCATGCACATGCTGCTGCCCTACCACCGCAGCGACTACCGGCAACTTCCGGATGAGGACAAGGTTCTGGCTGTTTTGCGTAGCGCCGGCTTAACCCGTGGTCTCTATATTTTTCCTTATGGCACCCACAAAGACATGAAGTCCCCAGCCATGACAGAAAAATACAGCAAGGGCCCCGTGGGAATGATGACGGTGTCTCCCAACGGTCCGCCAGCCATGCCGAAGTTTTTGGTGCTGTGGTTTATCTACTGCCTCATTATCGGATTCTTTGTCGCCTACCTCACCGGGCATACCGTAATGTCAGGCGCGCACTATCTACAGGTATTTCGTGTCGCGGGTACTGCGGCGTTTCTTGCATACGGCTTGGGACAGCTGAGCAATGGAATCTGGAAGGCGCAGACATGGAGCTTTACGATCAAGGAAGTAGTCGACGGACTGGTGTACGGGTTGCTAACGGCCGGTACGTTTGGTTGGCTCTGGCCACGCTAGCCACGACCTTGACGATCACACTGTTACTGCAATGATCTGATCTGCGGGTTGGCCGAGCTTGTGAAGTGGACTTCCCTGTGAGTCTTTTTCGGGATCCCCTTCGTGTGGCAGTCCTCACACTTCACGAAATGAATGTTGTGGGTGCTCTTGGTCGATTTGAAGGTCGTATCCATTTTCTCGACGTCCAGACCGCAATTGGAAAGGCGCGCGTGACAGGTCGTACAGGAGGCCCGGGTCAACTGTCCGTGCTCGAGGTGGCAAGCAAAACAGCTTAGACCCTCGTGCACTCCGAGTGGCGTTCGGTCATCGCCTGATCCAACTTGTTGTGTGGAGCGCGGGGCGTGGCATTGGTAACAAAGCGCCTGCCGTGGGTCTGTACTGATCTTGACTGCTCGAGCGCCATCTTTCATTTCCGGCAGGCTCAAACTGCTAACGGAGACGGAGTCCATTTCTCGCCGATCGAATAACGCCAACGAAGGCACCATGATTCTTTGTTCTGGGCCAGGCGTCCGGATCCCGGGCTTTGCCTTCTCCAGTAGCGCTCCTTCTTTGTGAGTCTGATGGCAGGCGAGGCACGGAATAGCAGGCCGATCGGCCGACGTGCTGTCCTTGAATGACCACGGGCCCGCCGTGTTGATCGGTTGCACCAGGTCTCGAATGGGGCCTCCAAAGTGCATGCCGTGGCAACGCAGGCAGTCGTCCATCAGCAGAGTTTTCTGGTTGAAGGTCTTGTCGAGAAAGATCGTCTTGTAGGTAACACTGTGCGGACCGGCCTGCCAATCGGCAAATTCCCGCTGGTGGCATCTCTGGCAGTTCGCAACAATCTTCGGGATGTCTCGTTCCCGGATGCTGACCTTATCCGGCACGCTCCCTCGTAGGTGCTGGAAGACGCGCCTCATGTTGTTGAGATGAAATCCAGCATCGAGAGTAAAGACATCCCCGTGGCACTCTGTGCATTTGACATTGCGGTGCGAGGACGTGTGCCAATCCGTGTACGGCTGCCAGATCTCGTGACACTTCGCGCATCCCCTGCCGCCAGAGGCCTCGTAGTAGACGCTCGCTGCCGGTACGCTAAGAATCGCCAGGAGCGCGAGTCCGAGCCCCAGGTACAGACGACTTGGGCGAGAGGAAGCCATTCTCTGTTTTCGCGGCGCTGCTCCGGAGGGCCTCAGCGCAGCGACTCTTATCGAAACTTCGTTCCTTTCCAGTTCTTGACCAAATTGTCGGACGCCCGGTATGCGTTCGCCAAGATCGTCAACACGGGGTTGAACCCGCCGTTGGTGACGTGTACGCTGGCATCGATTACGAACAGGTTATCGACATCGTGCACCTGGCAATCTTTGTTGACCACAGAGGTCTTTGGATCATTCCCCATGCGGCAAGTGCCGGCCTGGTGCTGGCCGCCGCTAAGTCCCGAACCTGGTAACTGACGCCATGTCTGAACCGCTCCGGCTTCCTTGAGCCAGGCTTCAGCTTTGCCGGATAAGAATTCAGCCACATAGACATCGTTGCTGTGCCGCCCACCGGACAACCGGCAAACTGGGATGCCCCAGTGGTCCCTCACCTCGGGGTCTACCTGTACTCGTGCGTCAAAGACTGGCATCTCTTGTACCGGTCCCATAACGATGATGCTGCGCTTGAACGCCCGCCGCATGTAGTCTTTGTGCTCGCGACCCCAGTTGCGGGTGCCTGGCGGAGTGCGTCCAACAAATTCAATCGGCAGCCGGATGAACTCGTTCGCCAGCATCCCACCACTGACCATGCCTTTGTTGCCATGGTTGAAGTCACAAATCGCGACCGAGGCTCCCGGCCCAACATCGTCGTAGACCTCGGAATCGAACAGACCCACGGCTCCCGTATACGCGTGCCCCTGCAAATTCCGGCCGACCCAGTCGTAGCGATTTCCGAGCCCGGCTGGAAAGAGCCGGCTCTTTGAATTGAGCAGGAGGCGCGCAGATTCATTGGCTCCGCAGGACACCACGACGATGTCTGCGGCCTGCACCAGCAGGTGATCGTCTGCATCGAAATAAGAAACGCCCGTTGCGCGCCCGTTGGAGTCGGTCAAAATCTCCTTGGTCATGCAATCGGTTTTGAGTTCGCAGTTGCCTGTAGCGAGTGCCTTTGGGATGACCGTGTTTTGCGTGCCGTTCTTGGCATCCACTTCGCAGGCGAACCCCACGCACCAACGACAACGCATGCAAGGCCCTCGTCCCGCATATGGAATGGTGTTTCGCAGCATCGGAATGTGGAACGGATGCAGACCCAGGCGCTTGGCCGCGGGCTCCAAGACGTTGAATTCGCGATTGGGAGCGAGCGGAGGCATAGGGAGAGTGCGCTTTCGCGGCGCACGAAAGATGTTGTTCGAGTCGTCTCCCGAGACCCCAATCTCCCACTCGGCTTTCTCGTAATACGGCTCGAGATCCTGATAGCTGATTGGCCAATCGTCGAGCGTGCTGCCGGAGACGGTCCCGTAGGTGGAGCGCATGCGGAAATCCTGCTCCATGAAACGCCAGGCCATGGCGCCGTAGGAAACCGTGCCCCCGCCGACGCAAGCGGCGTTGTTGTTGTAGTCCCAGTCGCTGGGAAGGGCCGTGTGCACCTGGCCGGGCGCATCCACGACAACCCGTGGATTGCGTTCGTCGTCCGGCCCAAACGGCGCCCCCAAGACCGAGACACGCTGGTTCCTCAAATCGTCTTTCAGGTCATCGAAGGGCGTGTTCCACTTTCCACGCTCCAAGAGCATGACAGTCAGACCGGCCTCGGACAGCTCTTTAGCGACGATGCCACCGCCGGCACCCGCCCCGATCACGACTGCATTCACTTTCTTTGACGCCACAGAATCAATCTCTCCTCAACTCCTCTTCACATTGCTCTCTGCCTTGGCATCCTCGCGGTATCTCCCCCGAATCGGCGGATAAGGAAGCCGCAACATCACCCAACTCGCCCGGTTCCGATTGCCGCCGTGCCGTGGGTCGCCATAGAAACCCTGCATGGTGTGATCAACAACGATCCGGAAAAACTTCGGCAAGGAGCTCCCCTTCAAATCCTGACCTTTGTCGATCGCGGTCAGAAACTCCGCTTGTTGTGGATCCGTCAGGCCGCTGAATTTCTGGCCATATCTTTCGAAGGAGCGTTGGTTGAGCTCGGCGAGCCCCTGCCGGTAGACCTTCTTCATCCTGTTGAACCGGCCGGCGAGCTGAACGTCGATGTAGTTCACGACGCCGGCCGAAACGGCCCCGGGATCCTGATCTTCGGGGATGATTTGGCCGCAAACGCTTGCGAGAGTGTCAGCCTCGTCAGGACTGAGCGAGCGCCATGGGCTCACAACCCTTCCGCAAGAGATACTCGCACCTGCGACCACGGCACCCGCGGCCAACTGCATGAACATCCGCCGATTGAGTCCCTTCTTTGCCTTCATCGTAGGTTCCCCGGGCCGTTGGCATGGCCCTGAACATGCCCCTGCCTCTTCGCAAGTTGATCCTCTCCCGGTGGCGCCGTCTGTGATCCAGGTCACGCCGCGTTGTTTACCGATTCATGCCGCAGACCATTCCTGTGGAGATGTTATTGTGTCGTCGCTGATACAGTGTCTGCGGCAACACACAGGTTGATTCACTCACTTCACCCACGAAACCCCTTCCCTATTGGGTACTAGGTATTGGTCCGCGTATTGCTTCCTGGTTTGCAGCACCGGGTTCGCGGTTTATAGTTCACTGTTCGGTCAGAGGAGTTATGAAGCGGGCGTTTATTGTGTCCCTTCGAGCGGTTGTCGCGGCGAGCTTGGTCCTGGCTGTCATGTTCGCGGCTCTGGTGATGTGGCGCAGTTCGCGTGCACTTCGCTCCGCAGCCGAGGATGTCCGCATGGAGCATGAGCTTCGCTTCGTGGTCCGCCCGCTGGTGACACCGATCAATCCAGGATTCGAAGCCGTCAGCTCTCCTGCAGTCTTCCTGCAGGCTGCCCGTTTTCAGGATCATCTTTATATGGCCGGACCCGCTGGGTTGCAGGAATATGACCCGGCGGGCGTCCTGCTCCATCAATACTCTGTCGGCAACGAACTCCCAGGGTCTGCTCTGATTGCCGTGGCTCCGGCGGTTCTTGCCGACTCCCGTGAGCCAGAGCTGATCGTCGCCTCCGCCAACGATAGACTCCTGGCTTTTAACGGCCGCTCCTTCCGGCAGATTTTGCCTGCCAACCCTGATGCCCGCGCAATCACAGCGATCCTGCCCGCCTCCTCGGGGCACCTTCTTTTCGGGACCAAGAAACGTGGCGTTCTCGTCTATGACGGAAAGCAAATCACGGCGCTTCATCCCACGCTCGATGCGCTCTACATAACCGCTCTCGCCGGCGACGAATCGGATCTGTGGCTCGGAACGCTAAACCGGGGAGTCCTCCACTTTCACGCGGGCCAAACCGACAGCTTCGCGGAGGCCCAGGGCCTGCCTGATCCACAAGTGCAATCTCTCGCGATTTCAGGTGACACAACGTATGCCGGTACGGCAACTGGCGTTGCCGTTTTCAGCGCTGGACGCTTCTCTCGCGTACTGGCACCGGGAGTGCTGGCAACGGCTCTGCTGGCCACTCCCACCCAGCTTTATGTTGGGTCGGAAGATCAAGGCGTGATCGTGATTCCGCTGGAAGGCCGCCGACCGAATCCCAACATAGGCCCAGGGGCACAACTGGCAGAAGTCCACCAACTGTGGAGCTCGGGCGATGCAGTCTTCGCCGTTGCTCGCAACGGTCTCTACCGCCTGAACCCGCACGCTTTCGCCTGGCAGCGGGTACTCGAGTCCAGTGGTGGCGTGCTGAGCGACCGTAACATCTCTGCACTCGCGGCAGACATTGGCGGACGGTTGTGGGTCGGCTACTTCGATCGAGGCCTCGATGTGCTCGGCTTAGGCGATAGCCGCGCACGGCATGTGGAAGACGAACACGTGTTCTGTGTGAATCGCATCTTTCCGAATGCAAGGACCGGCACCGTCGACGTCGCTACGGCAAACGGCCTGGTTCGCTTCGACGATTCCGGCAGCGAGCAACAGGTCCTCACCCATATCGATGGGCTCATCGCTGACCACGTCACCGACATCGCAGCCTATCGCGATGGCCTGGCACTGGCCACGCCGGCGGGTCTCACTTTCCTGGATGCCTCCGGAGCACGCAGCATGTATGCGTTTCATGGCCTGGTGAACAATCACGTTTATGCTCTCGGCGTCTCTGGGGACGAACTCATGGCCGGCACGCTGGGCGGGCTGTCCCTGCTAAACAAAGGGGACGTGACGATGAACTTCACCACCGCCACATCTAACCTGAAACACAACTGGATCACCGCCGTAGTGCCGCTCGGATCGGAGTGGATGGTAGGCACGTACGGTGCGGGTGTTCTGGCTCTCGACCGATCCGGGCACTTCCGTACTTTCGAGATCGGCTCCGGCAAGTTCGAAGTCAACCCCAACGCCATGCTGGTGACCGCTAATTACGTCCTCGCCGGAACACTCGGTGAAGGCTTGTATCTCTACGACCGTCAGTCCGAACGCTGGTCGGTCATTCGCCAAGGCCTTCCGTCGTTGAACGTAACCGCACTCACCTCCGCCAACGGATACATTTACATCGGTACGGATAACGGCCTGGTCCGCATACCAGAGCAGACGCTGCACTTATGAAAAACGCAATCCTGTTGCTTCTCATTGCTCTTCTGACAGCAGCAGTACCGCTCTTCGGCGATGCCGGAGTACTCATCCCGCGTGACAAGCAGCAGCCGAATCCAGCGGTGCTATCGCTCGAGGAAATGGAAATCACCATCCGTATCGACAACGGCGACGCGCGTGTCTTCGTGCGCCAGGTCTTTGCCAACCACACCGGCGCCATTGAGGAAGGGAACTACATTTTCGCCCTCCCCAGCCACGCTACGATTTCCGACTTCGCCACTTGGGACGGCCCCGTCCGACTACCGGCTGTAATCCTCGAACGCAAGCGCGCAGATGAAATCTACAACCAACTCAAGCAGCAGGCGGTCGACCCTGGCCTCCTCCAGATGGGCGAACGTGGCGCCGAGGAAGCGAGACGCAGCAACGTATTCAGCGCACGGATTACACCGATTCCCGCATGGGGCACAAAGCGCCTGGAGATCGAATACCACGAGTCGATCCCGGTTGAGAATCTGAAATCGTATTTTGCAATCCCCTTGCGCCCCGACGCCTATCAGGCCCAGGCCGCGGCCCATCTGCGAATTAACTTCGAATTGCACACGGCGCATGGGATTCGCAACTTCCAAGCCCCCGCCAAAACGTTCCCCCTGCAGTTCGACCAGAACACGCCGCACCAGGTGCAAGGTCATTTCGAAGGAACGAACGTCAATCTGGCGGAAGACTTCGTCGCAACCTACGATCTGGATCCTGCTGCTTCTGACACGTTGCAACTCTTGACTTACCGAAATCCGGTAAGCGGCCAGCCATCCCCAACCGAGACGGCCCCTGTCCGCAGCACGAACGAATCCGGCTTTTTCGAGGCGGAAGCACTGCTGGGCTTTGGGAATGGGCCCGCTCCGTCAGGGAGGACATCGGGCGGAGTGCCGAAGACGGTCATCGTACTCTTCGACACGTCCCTGTCGATGCAATGGGAAAAGCTGGAGCGCAGCTATCAAGCTCTCGAGACTCTGTTGCACGCTCTGCATCCCGCCGATCACTTCGGTCTGGTTCTCTTCAATACGGAAACGCAAGTTGTTCCGGTGGGTTCCGCAGACGCCGGGAGCATTCAACGTGCAATTGATTCTGTCCGTGCAAGCCGCCTGCGTGGGGGCACCGATCTGCAACGTGCCCTCGAAACCGGACTACAGCAAGTGTCTTCATCTGGAGCAAGCAATACGTACTTGGTCATTCTCAGCGACGGCGGCGCCACTCGCGGCCCTATTCAAAATGGAAAGCTGGCTGCGTGGTATGCGTCTGCTTGGAAGCAACTCCCTGACAGCCAGCGTCCTCGCACTTACATTCTCGCTGTCGGCGACGACGCGAACCTTCCATTGTTCCGCATGATCGCGCGTCAGGATGGCCTGTTGGAACAGGTGCTCTCCACCGAACCGATGGAATTCAAGCTAAATTCATTCCTCTCGAAGATAGGTCGCAGCCCCGTCGGTCAACTTGATCTCTCTGTCACTCCGGACACGGCAGTCGACACGGTCTACCCGCTGCAAGCGGCAACATTCTCCGGCTCCCTGGCGTCATGGGTCGGCCGTTACCAGAAACCGCAGGAGAACGTCGGCTTTACCGTGCATGGCATTCGCGACGGTGCCCGCGTCGAAATGACAGGTAAGACCACTCTGCCGCGCGAGTCTTCGGATCATCCGCAACTGCCGCGCCTATGGGCACGTGCCCGAGTCGACGCGCTGCTGGAAAAAATCGAACGGGAAGGCGAAGACCAGGCCACGATCGACGAAATCATTCACTTGGCCCGCCAGTACAAATTCGTCACCCCCTACACGTCGTTTCTTGCGGTGCCGCGTGCTCTGCTCCGCCCTCGCGTAATCCGCCCGGGTGATCCGATTCTTCGTGTCAAGACCGACGAGTCCATTACGTCGGTCATCGCACTATTTCCTTTCGGGCTGCTGCAACCGCTGCGCTATCTCTCGTCAGAGGACATCTGGCAGACTCGCTTCCTTGCCCCCACGGACATGCAGGACGGGACCTACACCGTTCGCCTGATTCTGAGAGATAAGGTCGGCCACACATATCGCGAGGCGAAGACGTTCGTCATCGCCAGTAAGGCTCCAGTCGTGCAGGTAAAGCTCGACCGCAAGCGTTTTCAGCGCGGCCAGACGATCGACCTCAGGGTCAGTGCTTCTGAGACGACGCGCACGCTGGTAGCCCGCATGGAAGGCACCGTCCCAGTCGCGCTGCGCTGGGATGCCAGGGCTGCCACTAACACGGGCACGCTTGCGATCCCAGATCAGGCCATTCCCGGCACGTACAAGTTGACCATCACGGCCGAGGATATTGCCCACAACATTGGTACGCAGGAGGTGCAGATTGAAGTACTTCCTTGATTCAAGGACCCGGCGCATTCGGGTCATCGCGCTCGCAGTCGCCATCGCCGCGATCGGCGGCACGATCTCCGCATTCGGCGAACTTCCACCCTGGATTCGCAACATCGACGCCAGCACTGCGCTCGAAGCTGTCTTCTTCCGGATGATGCCGCTGCCGAACGGTGCGGTTGCCTTCCGCCGTCCGCCACGCGAGACCCGTCCCGCGCTCAATGATCTGATCAAAGCTCAGCCGCATAGCGCTGACCTCTATTCACTGCGCGCTCTTGAAGACGAACAGCAGCTCGATTTCGTGGCAGCTGAATCCGACTGGAAGGCATACGTCGACAATTCTTCCGACAAGATTACTGCTCAACTCGCTCTCGCCGATTTCTACCATCACCGTTTGCGCCCAGCTGATGAAATCAAGATGCTTTCCAAGGTAGCGAACGCCTCTCCCATCGCCGCTGAAAAGCTCGTCGCGCTCACGCAGCAGCGCTCCTGGCAAGCTTTTGAACGCATCTTCGGCGTAATTCAGAGCCAGGGGCTTCCGAAAGACGCCTCCATTGCCCAGTATCGGGCATGGATCGCCCGCTATCCTCAGGAGCAGTCTCTCTACGCTCAGTTCCTGCAATTCCTGGTCACCGCGAAAGAATATTCTGCGGCCGGTCAGCTCATCGCCGACTACTGCAAGCAATTTCCCAACGACCAGATCTTCCCGGTGAAAGCAAAAGCCATCGTGGAATATCGCCGCGGCTCGGTTCGCGAAGGTCTATCTGTCTATGAGAAAAGTTTCCAGCCGCTCTGGGATCCGCAACTGGTAAAGAGCTATTTCGACCTGCTGCGCGACACCCAGAACCTGCGGAAATTCCGCGATGACGCCCACGCCGCGCAACTGGCCAATCCGGAGGATCTGAACGCCACCGCCCGGACCTTTTATTACTATCAGCAGCAAGGCAAGACGGATGCTGCGCAACAGGCCATAGCAGATTTCCGCCAGCACAAAGACGCCGCGCAGTCTCCGTGGACCTCGCAGGAGCGTTACATTTGTGCCCGCCTCCTCGAAGACATTCACGTATATCCAGAGTCCGCACGCTATTACTTTGCTCTCTACAACAGCAAAGAAATTCCCAATGCGCAGGAGACAGCGATCGCCGGTCTCACGAACCTTCTGCTCACCGCGCCCGAGACCCCGATTCGTCTCGGTTCTGGAGAACTATCCATGTATCGCGACATCGCGACCATGGATCAAGGCCCCGGCTATCTGAACGGAATTCTCTCTCTGATCCTGAACACGACGGAACCTGCCTCGCAGTATTCAGAAGAAGAGCAGCGCGCCGTACCATACTTCCATCGCTCACGCGCAGCCGAGTTGTTGTCGCTGCTGGATGCGAAGTTCGCGAATGCGACCCGCCGCCCGGAGCTCCACGCGAAACTGATCGAGTTCTATTCGAACTCTGGCGAAAGCGATGCGGTCATCCAGCTGGGGCGCGAATTTCTGACCAACTTTCCTAAAGCCTCGGAGCGCGCGTCCGTCGCCTTGCTGATGGCCGACGCCTACGCACGCAAAGCCAGCACGCAAGATGAGTTCGCCATTTACGATGCCGTTCTGCAGGAGCTTGCTGCCCAGTCGCAAAATGTCCCGCTAGGCTCAGCGGAAGGAGCCTACGACTCCGCCAACAACTACACCCGCACTGAGTACAGGGGAGCAACGAACACGGCAGACTCGGACGAGGGCGCAGAGGGGACGGAAGGCGACGCTTCGGAAGAGAGCGGCGTCCCACGTCACAAGGTTGGCCAGAACTTCCAGCTGAATGCTCCGACTCAGCCCACCCGGCAGACCGGCGCCCGTTCACCTGAATACGCGCGGGTACTCGAGCGTTATCTCGGCCGCCTTGTGGAGATGAAACAGATTCCTCAAGCCTTGGCCGTGCTGCGTCGCGAAATCGACCGCAATCCGGACGACCCCGGCCTCTACGAGCGCCTCGCGGTGTTTCTAGATCAGAACCGCCTGGGCTCGCAGCAGGAAGAGGTCTACCGCCGGGCCATCTCACGCTTTCCGGACAAATCCTGGTATGACAAGCTCGCCCGCTTCTATGTGCGATATAAAAGAAATTCCGAGTTTGAGCAGCTGACCCGCGACGCCGTCGCCAGCTTTCAGGGTACCGAACTCGAGCAATACTTCGATCACGTAGTCTATGGCAGTCCCGGGCTCTACCTCCGGCTGAACCAGTACGCCAATCAGCGCTTTCCGCACAATCCGGTATTCGTGCGCAATCTCCTCTCCGCCTACCAGGCCCCCGAAACCCGCGATCTTGCAGCGTGGGAAGCCTTGCTGCGCCAGCACTGGTTTGAAGAAACCTGGATGCGCAACCAGTTTTTCGAATTTCTCTCCCGCCGCGGCCTGCTTGACTCCGAGCTCGGGGCCATCCGCCAGAGCGCACCGGACGCCGCCAGTTGGGAGAAAAATCCAGCCGCCGCCAACTTCATCGCCAATGCCGACCTATGGCGCTCGCATTTCGAGGACAGCGCACCCATCCTGAAATCGTTAGCCTTGTTGTACCCGGCAGAAAGCGAACTTGGCCACACCGCATCCTCGGTGTATCGTTCGCTCGCATATTTCGAGCCCGCCGACACTGCCATTGCGGCAAAGATCGAAGACAACCTACTGCAGAGGGCCCCGGGCGAAACTGAGATCATGGCGCGTATCGGCGATATATACGCAGACCGCGAGCAGTTCGGGAAGGCAGCTCCCTACTGGGAGCGCATCCCGCAGGTCGCTCCCGGCCAGCCCGGCGGATACCTCGAAGCGGCTACCATCTATTGGGACTACTTCGACTTCGACAATGCTCTTCGCTTGCTCGGCAAGGGCCGCGAGCGCCTGTCCAATCCAAATCTTTACTCCTACGAGCTCGGCGCGATCTACGAAAACCAGCGCGACTATCCGCGAGCCATTGCCGAATACGTCAAGGGATCTCTCGCCAGTCCTGAATCCTCAGCGGAGCTACGCCTCGTTGAACTGGCCCGCCGCCCCAAGTTCCGTGATCTTGTGGAACAGAGCACGGCGACGATCGTCACGCTCCCCAATCCGTCGATGCCCGCGGTGAATCTCCGCGTGAAAGTTCTGGAAGCACAAAATCGCAAACCGGAGATGGAATCGCTCCTTGATTCCATCGCGAACGGCACCACGTCCATTGAACAAGCCGAGGAGATTGAAACCCTGGCGCAACAGAAGTCCCTCGAATCGGTCCGCCAGCACGCGCTGGAAAGGCAGGCCGCCCTCACGACAGACCCGGTCACTCGCCTGCAACTGCGGTACACCCTGATCCGCCTGTATGAGAGCCGCAAAGATTTCCCCGCCGCGCAGAAGAACGTAGAGGCTCTGTACCGCGACAACCCGAAAATCCTCGGGGTCGTCCGCTCTACTGTCGATTTCTACCGGCGCGTGAAGATGCAACCGCAAGCCATCTCGGTATTGTTGCAAGCCGCAAAGGATGCCTATCCGGCCCTGAGCACACAATTCACCTACGAAGCCGCGCGCAAGGAAACGGAAGCGAAACAATTCCAGCAGGCGCGCGGGCTGCTTACCGGGCTATTGAATGCCTCTCCTTACAACGGGGAATACCTTGCTGCAATGGCCGACACCTATGCCCAGGCTGGTGATGACCTTGGCCTGGAACAGTTCTACACCGAGAAGATTGCCCTCTTCCACACCGCGCCGCTGCCTGCCGATGCTCGCAAGGCCCAGATTGCCACCCTGCGCCGTGGCCTGATTCCTGCGCTCACTCGGATGAAGAACTACTCCAGTGCGGTTGATCAGTACATCGAACTTATCAACAATTTTCCAGAAGACGACACGCTGGTCACCGAGGCCGCTCTGTACGCCCTCCGCTACCAGCGGCAGCAGCAACTGGTTGATTTCTACGCCAAGACTGTGGCTCAATCTCCGCGGGACTATCGCTGGTCCATGGTGCTCGCGCGCACCCAGACGAATCTGGAGAACTATCCCGCCGCCATCGACACCTACGGCAAGTCGATTGCCATCCGCCCTGATCGCGCCGACCTCTACATTGCACGGGCTGGACTCGAAGAACGCCTCATGCGCTTCGACGAAGCCGCCGCCGACTACCAGCACATCTATCAACTCGCATACAAAGATCCGCAGTGGATGGAGAAACTCGCGGCGGTTCGCGCCCGCCAGGGCAAAACAAAAGACGCTGTCGCGGCGCTGCAGGCCGCCCTGATCGATGGCCGCCCCGAGAGCGCAAAGAATTATTTCGATGTTGCCCAGCGTCTCGAGACCTGGGGAATGCTCACTGAAGCCCGCGCCTTCGCCGAGCAAGGCGTCGCTAAAGCCGGACCCGACCTCCTCGCCACCGCTGACCACCACCCAGGCGCGAGAATCTATGTCCGCATCATGACGCGTTTGCGCCAGCACGACGCGGCCTTCACCGCATTGCAGAAAGCTCTGGAAGACTCCACCGCAAACCTACCCGTCCTGAAGGAGCAGGTCGAAAAGGTGGGAGTTGCCGGTCTCACCGATGCCCAGTGGCGCGAACACGTCCGCCTAACCCGCATGCAGACCGGCCGAACAGGAATGCAGTCCGCTCTTCAGGAGATGGGTAACACCGTAAACACTTATTTCACGCCTGAAGAGCACATGGCCTTCGCTCACTTCGCCGAATCTAAACGTGTCGGGATGAGTCGCGATGATCTAGAAAAATTCGCGATCCCGTTGGCCGAGGCCGCCGCACTCGCCGACCAGGAAGCTCGCTGGCGCTTCGAGTGGATGTTGCAGGGGGCGCAACAGCGCAACTCCTATCCAAACACCGCTCCTTTCATTGACCTCCAGCGGCGCCGCGGACGTTTCGCCGAACTTGGTTCCCAGATGGAGCAATTCGCGGCCGCAGTCCCCACCCCCGGGCGCGGACAACCCTTACTCGACGCCGCAGATGCCTATCGCGCCGCCAGTGACGAACCAAACGAATTGCGACTGCTCTCTGCGGTCTTCCACAAAGACGGTCTCGACAACACCCGCCTGCAGCGCTTCTTTCAATTGCTACTGGCGCGTAACCCGGATGAACTCGTCAACATCGCATCGGTCTGGGCGAGTTCGTGGGGTGAACCAGCCGCCAATTTCGTCGTCGCTCACGGCAGCCCGGCGCTTGCCCACGCCGCAGTTCAAGCTCGCGGCAAAGCTCGCCAACCCGTGTGGAACAAGTCCTACAACGCCCTCGTTGGGCTGTATTTCGCCGAACCCACGCCTGATGTCAACAACGCCTTCCTCGCCACCCTTGGCGACGATCCCATCAGCGCGCGCCTCGCCAAGCCGGTCAGCCGCGATCAGCAACTCGCGGGCAATATCTGGTTCTACTATGGTTCGCGATACGGTGAATACCGCGGGACCACGAAATCAGGTGATCCCGAAGATTTTCTCCCGGCCATTCTTGAGGAGAGTCCCGCTAGTTCTTCGGGATACCTCACTCTGGCCGACTATTATGCCAATGCCGGCGACACCAAGCACGCCATCGCTGACTACAACCACACGCTCGAGCTTTCGCCCAACCGTCCCGATGTGTACGACAGCCTCGCCGTCGCCTATTACAAGCAGGGAGATCGTACAGCCGCGCTGGCACAATGGAAGCAAGCCTTCACTACCCTCGCGACGCAACTTAACAGCGCCCACTTCGCTGAAAGTTTCTGGGCCGACTTCGGACGTACCTGCGATCAGCTTGCGGCGCACCATCTCTTCCTTGAGTTGAAGCCCGACGCAGACGCGATCATCCGCACCTACCTTCGCCGCAACGGCAACTATCGTTCCAACGCCCTGCTGCACTCGGCGTTCGCAGCGGCGGGTGATCCGACGGCGGCGACCGCATGGCTGCTCGATCTGTCTTCCGCGGCGCACGATCCAACGATGATCCTGGTCGACATCGCCGATGCTTCCTGGATTCCACTCTCCCGCCGTGCCCCCATTTACCAGCGCATTCTCGAATCCAAAGAAACAGCAGTGGCAAAACTGAACGGCCTCGAGCGGCAGTACGCGCAAGAGGATCTGACCTCCTGGCAAGTGCGCTGGATCCAGCACCTGCTCCGCACAAAGCAGTATGCGGCCGCGGCCTCTGCCATTGCAGCACTGCCCAAAGAAACACACGATGCGCAAGCCGCCACCCTCGTTCCTCTGGATCTGCAGGTCGCCGCACAACTCGGGACTCTTGACGCGAAACTCATTGCCTACCGGACCGAGCCTCAAAACGCTCCCGCTCCGGAGCATCTTCGCACCGCTGCGCGGAAGCTCTTTGAAGCCGGTGACAAGCAATCCGCACGCAAGATTCTCGAACTCGTGTTCGCCAGCGAGATCGCCGAACACAAACTCGTTACCACCAACTTCCTTGGCCTCGCCGAAATCCGCCTCGCCTCGGGCGATACCGCTGGAGCCCTCGATCTCCTCCACCGCCTGGTCGTGGCAGTGGGTAACCCGTTCGAAAATCTCGACCCCGCTGCGTCACTGCTGGAGAAGACCGGCCACAACACCGAGGCCATCGAGTTCCTCGATCAACTTGTCAAGTCCGCGCCTTGGGATTCTTCCTACCGACTACGTCTCGCCAAAGCGAAATTGGCCATCGACAAAGATGCCGCCCCCGCTCAGGAAGCGCTCACCGCTATCGCTGCCGGACCCAGCACGCCCTACGACCTGCGCCTTAAAGCAGCCACTGCTGTAGCAGGACGCCCCCATTCCGATCTTGGTGCCGGAGAACTGAACCTGCTCGCCGGTTCACCCGCAGGGATCACGCCCTCAGCCGCCGACAAGTTCTACTACTATGAAGCCCGCGTCAGGGCGGCTCAAAATGCGCCAGACTCCAAGGCGAAAGCTCAGCTCCTGAGCCACTGCATTGTCGACTTCCCACGCCGTGACGAGGCTCGCGTCCCGTTGTTCCAGGCTGCAGTGGACACCCAGACCGATGAATACGCGCTCGGAGTCATGGAGCCTCTGTTCCAATCGGGCTTCCTGCGTAACAACGAATCTCAGGTCGGAAACGACGAGGAACAAATCGTTAGTTCAGGCGATGAGGATGAGAACGCCGACGAAGACTCATCGGCGCCAGCGACGACTCCTGCCATAAAGTTGTCGCGGGCACAGCAAGCGCAGGTGGCACGAATGATCGGGGACGCCATGAGCCGGCTCAATCGCCTCTCCGACGCCGTTTCTTTCTACGAAACCGCTCGACGCCTGGAGGATGTTCCGGCGACTCGCAAATCGTTGCTCCACAAGATCTCCGACACAAGAGCTGCGGTTCGGATCCGGCAAAGAAATGCCGCGCGCCAGCCGCTTCTGCATGAAGCCCTCGAGCAGGATCGGGTGGTTCGACCCCGTCTGGTCGGCCGTGTCATTGCCGCGCCCAAAGCGGCCGCTGCCAAAGGAGGCGTAAAGCAATGAAGCGTATCATGACAATTCTCTGCCTGGCTCTGGCATCTGCCGGCATCGGCTGGGCCACTTACCGGGCCGTCGCCCCCTCGGGGCCTCCGCTCTCCAAATATTTTCCTGCGGGCCCACTTCTCTACCTCGAAGCGAAAGATTTCTCCTTGCTGCTCGGCGACTGGAATTCCTCGCCGCAGAAAAAGCAGTGGATCCGAAGCAGCGGCTACGACGTCTTCTCCCGCTCGCGCCTGTTCCTGCGGCTAAACGGCGCCAGCGATCAATTCGCCGCCGCTGCCGGCCTGCCTCCCGACATGAATTTTCTTTCGCAAGTCGCCGGCGAGCGCAGCGCCCTCGCCATCTACGATATCGGCAACCTGCAGTTTCTCTACATCACCTATCTGCCCTCCGCTAAAGCTATGGAAACCACCCTCTGGCAAACACGCGCAAAGTTTGAGCCACGGAACGCCGGTGGCGTGGACTTCTACCTGCGACGCGATCCTGAATCGAAACGCGAGGTCGCCTTCGCAGTTTCAGGAGATTATCTGCTGCTAGCGACGCGCGAAGACCTGATGGCGGGCGCGCTCCAGCTGATGTCTGGCACGCAGGACCGCACTATCGAGTCCGAACAATGGTTCGCTCAATCAACGGCTGCAGCCTCCGACGCAGGGGATCTCCGCCTCGTCCTCGACTTAAAAAAGTTGGTACCCAACGGTTACTTCCGCACGTATTGGGTGCAGCAAAACATCACCGACCTTAAACAGTACTCGGCAGCCGTCTCCGACTTGTTCCGCACCAGCAAGCAATACCACGAAGAGCGAGTGTTGATCAGAAAGGCAGAGCCGGAGCAACCGGTTTCCGCCGCAGGACTGACCGCAGTTGCTGATTTGTCGCGTCTGGTCCCCGACGATGCCGGGGTATACGCCGTCTCCGCCAATCCGACCTCAGATGCCTGCTTCGCTCTCCTCGAAACCAAACTCCTCGCCCCGCATCTTGGACCAACGCCTACGTCGCGAGTCGCCCCACAGGTCCAGCTCACCTCGGGCGAACAAGGCGGGGGCTCCGACCTCGAAACGCGCATCGACCAAGCGCCCTCCGAGCTTCCCGTCGCAACACAATCCACGTCAGCCCTGAAGGAACTGCTCGACAAAACTCCGATTCTGGCCTCGCTGCAGTTGCAGTCAAGCGCACGCGACCAAGCCGGAGTCTTCGTCAGAATTCATTCCGCCGTAGTTCTCGTGAGCGCTACCAACTGGGGCGAGCCAGGCGTGCAGTCGGCCCTCGTCGATTTCGTCCGTCCCGGCCTTACCGCTAGCCGGCTCGGCGTTGCTTGGCAGCAGAAATCCGGATATCAGCAACTCGACGGCCTCTGGCCTCTGGTCGCATCGGCACACGGAAAGTATTTGCTAGTCAGTGACGATCCCATGCTCCTGGAATCTCTACTTGCCGGTTTCAACCGCAAATCCGATCGTGCGCCCGCACAATTTCTAGCCGGGTTCAATCATCAGGGCGAGCGCGCCAACTTTGCTCGCTTCACCGGCCTCATCGATCGTCCCAACACGCTCTCGGATAGCCAGCAGAGCGTAGGGCGTGAACCGCAATTCTTCTCCGGCAACATGGCAAGCTTGAGTTCGACCCTGGCCGCCGTCTCGTCGGAAAGAGTAGAAGTGCGCAGCGAAGGAGTCAAGGTGCGACAATCAGTCACCTACGAATGGTCTCAATAAGGCCCATTGCGCTGTTGTTGACTCTCGGTCTGATCGCTCTGTCGCCCTCGAGCGGCCACGCTGGAAGCGCTGCTTCGGATCATGTGAACAGCTCCGACGTGTCCCTGTTCGCGCAATCCGCCGCGGAAGCGTTAGACCGTGACTTTCCTAGTCGCGATATTTCCTTTCTTCTGCTCGACGCGGACACAGGTCGAGTTTTGGCTTCTCGCTGGGACCATCTTGATATGCCAATTCCCATGGGATCACTGGTCAAGCCTTTCACGGCGCTGGCCTACGGCGAGCAACGTGAATTCCAGTATCCGACCCACAGGTGCCGCGGAACGGCCACGGGGTGTTGGCTTCCTCGGGGACACGGCGAGGTCGATCTCACCGCCGCTGTCGCCCACTCATGCAACTCCTACTTTCGGATGTTGACCGCAGAGCTGAACGCGACCGAGGTTACTCCGATCGCACTCCGCTTCGGTCTTGAGCCGCCGCCTCGCGACGCCGTGGGACCTCAGCTCGCTGGTCTCGGGAACCATTGGCATACATCCCCATTGCGGATGTCTCGTGCCTATCTCGAACTGGTACGTCGCCGCAACCAGCCGGGTGTCGACCAGATTCTCGACGGGATGGCCGAGTCAGCGCGGCACGGAACGGGAGCAGAAGTCCGTCGGGACCTCCCCTTCTCCAGCGTTCTTGTGAAGACCGGCACGGCGGTGTGTACTCACGCGAGGCCCGGCGCCGGTGACGGTTTCGTAGTTGCGCTAACCCCCGGCGATCAGCCGCAGTTTCTTTTGATGGTTCGCGTCCATGGGGTTCCCGGCGCGCAAGCTGCGAAAATTGCAGGACAAATGCTGCGCCGGATCGAGGACTGACAGCGTGTTCATGAAGTTAAGAGCGCGTCCATTTGCATCACTTGTACTTGGCTCGCTGGTTCTGTTCCCGATGCACTCTCTTCCCTTCGCACAGAGCGTTACATCAAACGCTCCCCCGCGTGACCCAGGCGTCGTTCACATCGGCGTGCTGGGCTTGTTTCATCCGCATCAACTAACGGTGAGTGTCCCAGCAGGCAACGCTCTGGTCTTGCGCACCGCTGAAGAGCGAATCGTTCTCGAAAGAAGCTCCGGCATGGACTCGGCTGCCATTCGCATCTCTGCGGGGGCCATACTTCTTTCAGCGGGAAGCCGTACGGTCCATGCGTCCGAGGTTATCATCACAGGCCGCAAGAACGATCCAGTCGACTTCGTTCTATCAGTCCCCGGAAAGATCACACGCCACTACCGCGGCAGGCTCACCGTCCAGCCGTCAGACGGAAGCCTGACGGCAATCGTCACGATGGATCGTGAAACCGCCGTTGCGTCCGTCGTAGCGGCGGAGAGCGCATCTGAAACTCCAGTGGAGGCCCTGAAGGCGCAAGCCGTCGCCACACGGTCCTACTTTGTTGCCGGCGGCGGCCGTCATCATGACTTCGACTTCTGTGACACGACACACTGTCAGTTTCTTCGCGAACCGCCTCCGCCCGAGAGCGCAACAGCAAGAGCTGTCGCGGCGACGCGGGATCTCGTGCTCACGCATGAATCCCAACCCTTCGCGGCGATGTACACACGCAGCTGCAGTGGTCGCACTCACACCCCGGCGGAGCTAGGTCTCCCCTCGTCCACTTACCCGTACTTTTCCGTGGAGTGCAAATACTGCCGGGCACACTCTGTTCGTTGGACAAGTCGAATCCCTGCCCGGAATGGGGCGGGGCTCCATAGCTCAGACGAGTCTGCACGGCTGAGCTTGGATCGCCGCCTCGGCTGGAGTGCGATTCAGAGCAATGATTTTGTCGCGCAAAACGATGGCGGTGAGATCATCGTGCACGGAACGGGTCAGGGACATGGGATCGGACTTTGCCAATCCGGAGCGAGGGCACTGGCCGAAGACGGTGCGACGTTCCAGAAAATTCTGAGCCACTACTATCCCGGTACAAAGATCGCGAGGTCGCCAGTGTAACGATGCTGTCAGGTGGCACCTGCAAGGAAAGGCCACGCTAGAACTCGCGCTTCACGCGCGGCAGGATGACTTTCGCCTGACAACCCTGATTGGCACCGTTGCGAAGCTCGATCGATCCACCGTGGGCTTCGGCAATCTGGCGAGAAAGCACCAAACCGATCCCGCTTCCGTTGGGCTTGGTGGTGTAGAAAGGGACGAAGGCGTTGCTGGGATTCAGAAATCCAGGCCCGTTATCTTCGATAACCAGGACAACATCGTTGTCGGCAAGTTCCCAGTGCATCTCGACATGAGGATTTTCTGGAGGCGCTGAGGTTGGTGCGCCGTTGTGGGATGGACTAGCCTCATGCGGCGGCTCCAAGGCAGCCTCGACCGCGTTCCGCACGAGGTTAATCAGCATCTGCTCAAGCTGATCAGGATCGGCCATCAATTCGATTGGAGGACCAGGATCGACTTGCACATGCACTCTCGTCTCCAACCCCGCAACGTGCTCAACGATTGCGGACAGCTCAGTCTTGCAGAACGCGGGTGGAGGCATCTGGGCAAGTTGCCGGTAAGCTTGCAGGAATCGATTCAGCGAGCCCGCGCGAGTTTCAATGATAGACAAGCCACGTTCGAAATCCTGACGCTGACTGGAATCCAGCGTCGACTGGGGGACCTGTGCACGCAGGCTTCCTGCAATCGACTTAATAGGCGTTAGGGAATTGTTGAGTTCATGTCCCAGCACCCGAATCAGCCGCTGCCAGGCACTACGTTCTTCCTCGCGCAGCGCACGACTCACTTCAGACAGAACGATCAGGGTATGCGGAACACCTTTCTGGCGAAATGAACTGCGGCGAACCAACCAGCGGGAATTCGGACTCTGAAAGGACGAAGGGAGGAGGGTCTCGCTATCAGCCGTGAAGCAGTCGGCCAAGCCAATCTCCTGCGCAGTGCGACCCAAGAGCCTTACAGCCGGAGTTTGCAGGAGACGCTCTCCAGCGGAATTCACGAGTCGCAGAACCCGCTCAGGATCGAAAGTAAACAACGGCACGTCGATCTCTTCGACCACACGGCGCAACAGAGCCGTAGCTTCAATGGCGCGAATCTGCTGGTCGGCCAAGAGATCAGCTAGAGCGTTGACCTCGATTGACAACTCGCCGAGAGCATCGTCCGCAACGGCACCGCGGGCACGAAAGGAATAGTCCTCTTCGCGTAACGCTGCGATGACGTTGGCTAGAGTTTGCAGGGGACGGGTGGTTTGTTCCTGGAGAGCCATCGCCAGCACCCACCAGGCAAAGAGTTCCGCGAAGATAAGTGAGAGCCGGGATTCAAGCGACCAAGGCTGTAGCCAAGTGAAAATACCGCTGGCCAGCAGGCCGGGCAGGGCAACGAAGAAGGCAAAAAGACTGACGCGCCGCTCATAGAGGAGACGCACCCTCCGGGCTTTGGGCTTGCGCGCACCGGGACGGAAACTCCCGTGCGGGCTAGAGCCCATATTTTTCCATCCGGCGGTAAAGAGCGCCGCGGCTCAGGCCCAACGTCTCCGCCGCCTGGCTCACGTTACCCTGGAAGCGCTGCAGCGCCTTTCTGATCAGAATCGCTTCCACGGCCTCGAGGCTGAGGTCTTCGAGGTTCTGGCTCTGTGATCGCAGCAGATCCAAGCCGAGGTCAGCACGCTGAATCTCATCACCCCGGCACATCAGGACAGCGCGCTCAACGGTGTGATCGAGTTCACGTACGTTGCCCGGCCAGGAGTGCTGCATGAGAAGCTGCAGGGCTGAGTTTTCAAACCGTTGTACGGGACGCCGATAGTGCGTGGTATAGCGCCCCAGAAAGTGCAGAGCGAGAGCAGGAATATCGTCGCGCCGGTCTCGTAGTGCCGGCACGTGGATCTCGACTGTATTCAAACGGAACAGCAGATCTTCCCGGAACTGCCCAGCGGCGCACGCTGCACGAAGATCAGCGTTCGTGGCCGAAATAACGCGCACGTCGACGCGGCGACTGCGAGAGGAGCCAACACGCTCGATCTCGCCGGTTTCGAGCACCCGCAGCAACTTCGCCTGCTGCCGGTACGGCACGTTGCCGATCTCGTCGAGGAAGATCGTACCTCCATCGGCCAGCTCAAAACGTCCGATGCGGTCGGTGCGGGCGTCGGTAAAGGCACCTTTCACGTGTCCGAAGAGTTCACTCTCAAACAAACCTTCAGGCAAAGCACCCGTGTTTACCGAGATCATGGGTCGGGACGCCCGAGGGGAGAGTGCTTGCAACGTCCTCGCCACCACTTCTTTGCCGGAGCCATGCTCTCCTGTAATCAGTACATTCGCATCAGAGGGGCCAATACGCGAGATCGCATCGAGCACCGGCTGCATTGCCGGCGCCGTAGCGATGAACTCAGGCCGACCTTCGGCACGGAGCAAACGATTCTGCGCCTGCAAACGCTCTGCCTGCTGCAGTGCACGGTGAAGCTCGACCTGCACTCTGACAATAGCCAGAAGTCGCTCGTTCTCCCACGGCTTCTGGATAAAGTCTCTGGCGCCGCGCCGCATCGCTTCCACGGCAAGCTCAACGTTGGCCCAAGCAGTCATCACGATGACCGGGGTACTACTGTCAAGAGCAACAATCTCCGACAGGAGGTCGAGCCCCTCCCCCCCGGACGTCGTATCCCGCGTGTAATTCAGATCGATGAGGATCGCATCGTAAGAACCTGTCCCGAGCGCCTCACGAACGAGGAGCGGAGATCGCGCCGTTTCGACGTCGTATCCTTGCGAGCGTAGCAGGAGTTCAATCGCGTCGAGGACGTGCTGCTGATCATCAGCTGCCAGCACGCGAGGCCGCACATTGTTGTTGGTTGAGATCGAGGCGAAGGCATCTCCCGGTTTTGTCGACGTTGGCATAGGTTGCTACGGGCTCGCAGCACTAATCGTACCGCGAACAACATCTTGGAGCTGAATGCCATTATGTTCCAAAGTCGTCCCGGTCGCGCGATCAAGTTCAACTCTCGCCTTCTCGTAAATCGTTATCGCGGTAACAAGATCCAATTCTGCGAGCGCGAGGTCCCGCTGAGAGGAAAGCGTCTGGAAGCTGGAACCTGCTCCCAACTGTTGTTCTTTGGACGTGATCTCAAACGTACGCTGGGCGAGATCTCGTGCCTTACGGGCAGCTCGAACTCTGGCGGCGGTTTGCTCCACCGAGTACTGCGCGTTACGAACTTCGATCCGGACTTGCTTTTTCAGCTCTTCGCGGCGCAACTCGGCTTGCCGATACTCCAGTTCAGAACGGTATTGATCAGCCTTTGCGACCCGATTCCGCAGCGGGATATTCAGATTCAGGCCCACGTAATAGTCGGGAGACGAGTTGTTAAACGCGTTTCGTAGAGCACCTGAAAAATCAACCGGTACAGTCGAACTGCTCCCGGTGCCGAGCGGATTCAGGGGCCCGGCCAATCCGGCACCGGAGTAAGTACCCACGAGGGAAAGGCTTGGCAACAGTGCGTTGCGCGCAGCTCCGCGGCTGATCTGGCGATTCACCAAGTCGATATCCGATTCGGCGAGCTCTGCACGGTTGTGCAGAGCAGCCGCGATCAAGTCCTGAATCACCGCGCCTGTTTGCGTTTGGTCGGTCTGCGTTCGATCGGTCGGCACGACTGCGACTGCCTCGAGCGCTGGATCGTCAAGGCTCTTCGTGATCGCGTTCTTCATCAGGGTCTCCTGCAACTGGAGACTGGTGCGGGCCACCGTCAAATCCTGATCGCGCTTAGAGACTTCCGCCTCGGCGCGTAATACGTCCATCTCGGGAATGCTTTCCAGCTTCAACTGCTTTCTGGCGTTCTCGAGAGTTTGTGTGGCGAACGCCACGGACTTCTCATTGACCTGGGTCTGCTCGAAAGCGCTGACGAGGTCCCAGTAGATGTTCTTAATCTGGGTGACGGTGGCGATCGCCTGGTCTTTGAAAGCTATGTCAGAGATCTTCTTGTTATTGCGTGCGATACGGAGATAGCGCAAGTTCGGGCCGAATCCGAAGCCGGCCAGCAGTTCCTGCTGGAACTGGAATCGAAACGCCGAGGTAAGTGTGGGAGAGAGAGTAAAGTTGGGACTGTTCGTAGTCTGGCGCGAATTGTCAAAAGAAAACAAGATGCTGGTTCCAGTGGCGAATGCCTGGGAGTAGTTGAAGTTGAACTGACCGGTGTTGAGTTGCAACGAGGGTACGCCGTAAATTTGTGGGTTCACCACCGGCGAAGTCTGGTGTTCAACTCCGCCGTTGGCACTGATGAATGGATCGTAGGACGAGACCGCAGTTCCCGCGCCCAACGTCGACTGTACCAGGCCGGAAGCTCCCGCACCGGCGCCGCCCGCGCCGCTCGTTGTTCCGCCTGCGCCTGCGCCGGGCGCACCGGAGCCGAATCCGCCTACACCGCCACCGGGAGTCCCTTGAACCACACCCGTATTCACGCCGCGAAAAAACCCGCCCGCCTTCGTACGCAGAATGTCGGTATCGGCGATAGGGAGGTTGTAGCGAGCGATCGCCAAATCCAGATTGTTCTCGAGCGCAAGATCGATGGCATCCCTCAGGGAAAGGTAGAGCTTCCCGTCGCGGATAAGGTTGTCGACACGCGGTGAGTTGACGAGGTCTGGCTGCGCGACATAATCCGGCGAGTAAGCTTTAACTGGGTTGTACGATCTTGGCATCGCGAACTGCAGCGAAGTGGTCTGAGGCGTAGCTGCAACTTGTGCAGGGGCGACCGCAGGAGCATTCTGCGCCCACGAGCCGCCGATGAGCATCCAGCCTGCGAAAAGCAAAACAAGTTCGCGCTTCAGAAATGCAGAGCCCGGGAAATTCACGATGCTTGGACCTCCGTCGGCTGCGTCGCGGTGGGATTGGCCGTATCGCTAACCAGCCATCCGTCGCGCAATTGGATCGTGCGGCTACCATAGGCCGCATTCACTTCCGAATGCGTCACCTGCACGATTGTCGTGCCCTGCTGGTTCAGTTCGCGAAAGAGCTCCATAATCTCCTTGGCCTGACCGGAGTGAAGGTTGCCAGTGGGCTCATCGGCGAGTAGAAGGAGGGGCTTGTGAATGACGGCACGAGCAATTCCGACCAGTTGCTGCTGGCCTCCTGAGAGCTGACTGGGGTACAGGCTTTTCTTCGCCACAATTTGAAAACGGTCCAAGACATCAGCCACGAGGCTCTGCCGCTGATGGCGGGGAATGTCCTTATAGGAGAGCGGCAGGTCGATGTTTTCCTCGACGGTAAGGTCGTCGAGCAAATGGTAGCTCTGAAATACCATCCCGACATTGCGCTTGGCCAGTTCACTCCGCTGCTTGCGTTTCATTGCGTGTACGGCTTGCTCACGAAACCAGTACTCGCCGGCCCACTGGTCGTCGAGAAGAGCGAGCACGTTGAGGAGCGACGACTTTCCCGCTCCGGACGGGCCCATCACGGTGATGAACTCGCCTTGTTGAATGTCGAGGGTGGCACGGCGCAGGACCCAGGTTTGTCCGGCACCCGTCTTGTAGCTGCGATCGATGTTCTTGAGTTGGATCATTTCACTCCTTGATCAGGTTCTTCCTCTACTCGTAGCGCAATGCCACCATGGGATCGACCTTTGACGCGCGACGCGCAGGAATGTAGCCGGCGAGCAACGCCACGGTAGCCAACAAAACCGACAAGCTGATATATGTAAGCGGATCGTTCGGACTAACGTCCACCAGGAAATCGCTGACTAGACGGCCGACCGCAAATGCCGCCAGCGATCCAAGCGCAACGCCGATTACGACGATCAGCATGCCCTGTCGGCCGACCATTCTGAGAATGTCTACAGGCTGCGCGCCAAGCGCCATCCGGACACCGATTTCCTGAGTGCGCTGGCTGACGGAATAGGACATCACGCCATAGACTCCAACAATCGCGAGAGTCAGCCCAAGGAGTCCCAAAGCTCCTGCCAGGCCCGCGCCGACCTCAAAGAGCAACAGGCCATTCATCCCGTGGAGCGCTTCTTTCATGGTGCGCACTCCATAGACGGGCATCGCCGGAGCCAGGGACTGCACGATCTGTTGGACTTCATGAACTATTGTCTGCGGGGCCTGCTCGCTTCGGACGTGCAGCGTCTGGACGGCAGAGTAGTTCTGCGCTATCGGCAAGTAGAAGAGCGGATCGTACGGCCCATATAACTGGCTCATTCGGCTGTTCTTCACGACACCGACGATTGTGATGGGGTGCTTTGCGGCATCGGACATTGCAAAGAATCTGCCTACAGGATCCTGACCGGGCCAATACAGGTCTGCCATAGCCTGATTGATTACGGCCACGCGAGTCGCCTTTTCATTGTCGGCATCGCTGAGATCCCGGCCACGAAGCAGCTCGATACTCATCGTCTGGAAATATCCCGGGGATACCGAGTTGTTCTCAGCATGAGGAACTGGCTGGCCTTTGAGGACGTCGTGGCCCGGGATGACCAGATCGGCGCCGGTAACGGAATCGCTCAGTGGAACGACAGATGCGAAGCTCGCGGACTGCAGCCCGGGCAAAGCACGCGTGCGCTCGAGAATCTCTCGATACAAGGCTCTGCCCTGCGCTTCTGTGTAACCAATTTCATTGGGGTCGAGGGTAAAGTTGAGCACGGGTCGCGGATCGAAGCCGAGGTCGGCCTTTTGCACGCTAGCAAGACTACGCACGAACAACCCTGCTACAACCAAGAGTGCCAACGACCCGCTCACCTCTACCGCAACGAGAATGCTGCGCATGCGCTGTCGGACGCCGGTTGAGGTGCGTCCGCCTTCGTGCAATATCTCTCTAAGATTGCCGCGCGAGACGCGGAGAGCGGAAAGGACGCCCACGAAGACTCCGGTGCCAAGAGCTAGTACAAATGCATATACAAAGACGCGCCAGTCGAAACTGAAATCCAGAACGAGAGGCAGCTCACTCTGAAACGGAATCGCGCTCAGCAGGCGGGTGCCACCGAGCCCTAACGCAACTCCTCCCATGCAGCCCAGGAGGGCCAGAACAACGCTTTCCGTCAACAACTGACGTACGAGGCGCCCGCGAGCCGCACCCAATGCGGCACGCACCGCCATCTCGCGTTGACGGCTGCCTGCCCGGACCAGAAATAGATTCGCCACGTTGACACAGGCTAAAGCCAGTACCATCCCAGCCAAAGTCAGGAATAGAGCTGCCAGCCTTGGAAGCGGATTCGTACCGGTGATCATTCCCGGGGGCCGCAACGGAACGGCTCGTAGTTCGTGATTCCGACTATCCCGCGGATACTGCCGCAGGAGGCGCGCTCCTGTGACACCAAGCGCGGATTGAACCTGCTCAAGTCTCGTGCCCGGCTTCATCCGGGCGAACGCGACCATGCTTTGCACTTTGGGATTCGTCAGAAAGTCTTTGGTCGTTCCTCTTTCAATGGAGAACATCCCCAGCGGCAGGTAAGCCTGCGTCTCGATGATGGGAGTTGGACCAAGAAACCCTTTACGCGCTACACCGACCACCGTCACCGGATAGCCGTTGATCGAAACCTTCTCCCCAATAATCGATGGATTGCCATCGCAGCGCGACAGCCAGTAGCTGTAACTCAAGACAACAACGGCGTCCCCCCCGGCAACCGTGCCCTCCGATGGCAAAATGAAGCGTCCTAGATACGGCGTCACACCCAACATGGAGAAGAAGTCTCCTCCGACATAGACAGTCTGGACCGGCTTGGTCACGCCGTTCAATGTCAACCCGTTGGGGGTGTTCTGTGCGCCTTCCAGTCCACCAAAGATAAAAGGCGCCATGCCGGAAAAGATCTCGCCGGTTTGTTTGTGGATATCCTCAAATTCCGGATAGGAGAATTGATTTTCCGCATTGCCACCGCCACCTGTAAAAACCAGGTAAGTCATTTGTTCCGGATCGCGAATGGGCAGAGGCCGCAGAACGAGCCAATCCACCATGCTGAAGATGGCGGTGTTGGCTCCGATACCCAGAGCCAGCGTCAATGCTGCAGCGACAGTAAAGCCGGGGCTCTTACGTAGCTGCCGCACGGCATAGCGAAGGTCTTGAAGTAGTCCAGTCATTGGAGCCTCTCTACTCGTAACGCAGCGCCACTATTGGATCGCCTTTTGCCGCGCGGCGTGCTGGAATGTATGACGCGATCAGCGCCACGAGGGCCAATAGAATCGAGACCCCCGCCAGAGTTAGCGGGTCTTTGGCACTAACGTTGTATAGCAGACCCTCAATCGTTCTCGTCAACGCCAGGACTCCGACTACACCGCACGCCTCTCCAACCAGAACCACTCGTGCCCCTTGCTTTAGAACCATCCAAAGAACGTCCTTTTGCTGTGCCCCAAGCGCCATGCGAATTCCGATCTCATGGCTACGCTGCGCTACCGTGTACGCCATCACCCCATATAAGCCCACGGTGGCCAACAGCAAGGCCAAGGTGGCAAATCCCGCGAGCAAGAACGTGCTGACTCGCCTCAGCGTCACGGACTGTGCCGCCAGCACATTCATGGGGAGAGCCTTGAAGATTGGCTGATCTTTGTCGACATCCCATATGGCTTGTTCGGCCGGCTTGAGCAGGGCTGATGGGTCTCCGGGGGTTCGAAGCACAAATGCCAAGAGGGGGAACGGCACTTGATCCAACGGGCGGTAGATATCTGCATGTGCCGCTTGATCGGGACCGAAGGCTTTCACATCGGACACCACTCCAACAATTCGCCAGCGGTCCGGGTGCTCCGGACTGCCGAGGTTCAGGACTTTGTCCAGAACGTCTTCTCGACCAAAATGTTTCTGTGCGAGGCCGGAGCTGATGATGGCGACAGGTTCGGACTCATAGCGATCCGATGCCATAAATGTCCGTCCGCGAAGAAGTTTGATTCTCATCGCGGAGAAATACTCAGGCGTGGCAAGGCGATTGTCGGCCTTCGGCTTCACTCCGGCTTTCGGTAACGGTTGGCCTTCGATCAGGAAATCCGTACTGCCCCAAAATCCAGTGAGCGGAAGAAAATTTGTGGCTGCGACCGAGCTCACCCCAGGCAACATTCGCAGTCGGCCGAGAACATCGTTGATGAAAGCGCTTTGCTTCTGTGGCTTGCCGAAAGGATAGTGGTTCGGAGGAAGAAAGATCTGGATCGCGAGGACGCGGTCTGGCTGGAAACCGAGATCTCCCTGGGCGACTCTCTGGAAGCTTCTTGCGAAGAGTCCCGCACTTGCGAGCAGTACCAGCGAAACTGCGATTTCCGCCATGACGAGCGCTCGACGAAGTCGCGTGGAGCGCGAACTCGAGGTTAGTCCGCGCCCGGAGTCTTTGAGCACGTCGTTCGCGTCGGCACGGGCTGACTGCAAGGCGGGCACCGAGCCGAAAACTAGTCCGGTCAAAAGCGTGATGCCCAAGGCAAACCAGAAGACGTTCGGATTCATAGGAATCGCTTCGACCTTCGGAATGCTCAAGTTAGCAATGTCATTCGGGAAGATTGCCATCAGCAGATGGGCCCACCAGGCAGCGAGCAACACTCCTAGTGCGCCTCCAAGCAGAGTAAGCAGAAGGCTCTCGGTGAGGAACTGCCGCAGCAGGCGAACTCGACCGGCACCGAGAGCGACGCGCACCGAGACTTCTTTTCGCCGGCTCGCCGCGCGCATCAACAACAAGCTAGCCACGTTCGCGCTTGCGATGAACAGCACAAATCCGACTGCGCCCCACAGAACCAGAAGCGGAACGCGGATGTCGCCGGCCAGTTCTTGCCTGAGGGGCTCGACGGATGCGCCGTTACCGGCGTCGGTCGCAGGATGTGCACCCGCAATTTGGCTTTCCAGAGCCCCCATCCGGCTCTGCGCTTCGGCAGCGGAAACTCCAGGCTTCAGACGGCCGACCACGCGGATATAACGGTGCTCATAGTCGCCGGAGACCGATCCAGAGATTTCCATGGGCAGCCAGAGCTCAGTCTGAGGAGGGTAGTTGAAGTCCGGTGGCATTACACCGATGACGCTGTAAGACTTGGCATCCAGAGTGATCGATTTCCCCAGCACTTGCGGATCGCGGTGTAGAGTGTTGCGCCAGAATTTGTCGCTGAGCACGACCACGTTTGGTGCGCCGGGATGCGCTTCTTCTTCGCTGAAGGTGCGGCCGATTCTCGGTTCAACACCGAGAATGCGGAAATAGTTGGGCGTGAGAGCATATCCGAGGACCAACTTCGGCTCGCCAGCTCCGGTCAGCGTAACCTCGTTGTCATAAGAGGCCGCTATGTCTTCGAAAGCGTTGTTCTTTGCCTTCCACTCCGTAAAATCGCCGGCGGAAATGGGAAACTGCGGTTCCCCACGGGACGGATTGCTACCCCAGATCATTGCGAGGCGGTCCACATCTTTGTACGGTAGATGCGCGAGCAGGACCGTGTTCACTACCGAGAAGATTGCGGTATTCGCGCCGATTCCAAGGGCCAGGGTTAGCACCGCAACGATGGTGAATCCTGGGTTCCTCAGCAGCATCCGGCAGCCGTAACGAATGTCCTGGAATAGTCCCGTCATGGATCTATTACCTCCTTATTCATAACGCAGCGCGACCATCGGATCGACCTTCGATGCCCTGTTTGCGGGTACATAGCAGGCGAGCAGAGCGGCCGTGAACAATGTGACTGCGACCGCAGTGAACGCTGCCACATCGATCGTGCCCACGCCGTAGAGCAATCCGCGCATGGCTCGTCCGACAAAACAAGCCCCGACGAGTCCCAAGCCCAAGCCAATTGCTGCCAGGACAATCCCTTCTTTCAGAATCAAGCCGAGCACGTGATCCTGACTCGCACCTAAGGCCATACGCAGGCCGATTTCGTGCGTCCGCTGCGCTACGGCAAAGGCCATGACGCCGTAGATTCCAACCGCGGCCAGCACCAGCGCGATCGTGGCGAAGCTGACGTAGAGGGCCGTGGTGAACCGGTCTCCCACCAAGGACTGGCTCACAATTTCGTCCATGGTCTTGACGTTGGCCAGAGCCAGATCAGGATCGACCGCGTGTACGGCGGTCGCGATGCTCCTGGTCATCTCCCCAGGATCACTTGTGGTTCGCACCGCCATCGATGCTTGCGGCCAGGGACTCTGCGCAAAAGGAACATCGATCTCTGGAAAGCCTTCGCCGCGGATGCCACCGTTGTGAATGTTGTGAAACACACCGACGATCTGCCACTCAACAGGCGGCCCCAGCCTGGTCACACCAGGGATCAACTGCTCGACCAGAATGCGCTGGGTCAGCGGGTCAACTCCCTTCAGGTACCGGTCGACGAAAGTTTCGTTCACCACTGCGACCCGGACGCTGCTGGCGGTGTCCTGATCGGTGAAGGCCCGGCCCTTCGCCATCTGGATCGCAAATGTTTGAAAAAATCCCGGCGTGACCATCTGAAAGCCGGCTCCAGGACGCGCAGACGGATCTGCGACTGGTTTGCCGGCAATCGTGAAGGGCATTCCGAAGTTGGTGCCCTGCAGCGGCATGCCGGTCGCCGCTTCAGCACGCATCACACCCGGGATAGATTCAATCCGCTCCACGAGCTGCCGATAATAAGTAACCATCTGCTCTGGTTCGGTCAGTCGCTTCTCCGGCACGGGAAGACTGAAAGTGAGTATGTGGTCGGTGCGAAAGCCGGGATCGACTCGCGCCAGGTTCCAGAAGCTGTGGATGGCGAGGCCCGCACCGGCTAGCAGGGTTAACGCCAACGCGAACTCGGCGATCACGAGCGCTCTTCGCAGTCGATGCCGTCCCGCGCTGGTCCCAGAACGTCCTCCTTCTTTCAGCGTCTCATTCGGATCAACGCGTGAGGCATGCCATGCCGGAGCACAGCCGAACAAGATACCGGCTACCGTCGTGGCGAGCAGCGTAAAGATGAGCACTGGTACATTCAGCCCCACATCCGCCTCGGAAGGAAGAGTGAACGGGGGCATCTTTGCCATCATGATCCGGATCATCACGGAACCAAGACCAATTCCAAGTGCTCCGCCGAGCACAGCCAAAACCAGACTCTCCGTCAGGAATTGACTGAATACATGCCAACGGGTGGCGCCCAGCGAAGTGCGCACCGCGACTTCTTTCAGGCGAGTCGTACCCTTGGCCAGCACCAGGTTGGCTACATTCCCGCAGGCAATCAGAAGGACGAAGCCCACCCCACCCATCAATAGCCAGAGCACACGTCGCGCCTCGCGCGGGAAAAAGTCATTGTGCAGCAGCTCCACGCTTGCGCCCCATCCTTTGTTACTTTGCGGATGGTCTTGCGCAATTCGATTGGTGACCACTTCCATATCAGCGTTCGCCTGGGACAGAGTAACTCCCGGCTTCATGCGACCCATGACGAGCAGCCAATGAAAGTCGTGGTTGATCTGGTCTGGCTTGAACGCGAGCGGCACCACGAATTGGGGTTCTAACCGGTCAGCCTGACCCGCAGCGAGCACTCCCACCACGGTGTACGGTTCGCTGTTCATGCGAATCGATTTGCCGACAATGTTTTGGTCGGCACCCAGGTGCTGCCACAGCCGATGCATCAGGATTACCTCGTGCTCCTTCCCGGGCTGGCCCTCTTCGGGCAGAAAATCTCGTCCGAGAAAGAAGCTGTTTCCGGTCATGCGGAGAAACCCAGGCGTCTCCGAGCTCCCGCTGATCTGCTCCGGCTGCGCTGGAGTGGCGAAGTTGAAGTTCGCACCAGTCCAGGCGTTGATGTCCTGCAAGGTCGTGTTCTGCTGCTTCCAGTCGAGATAATCGCCAGCCGCGACACCGTTGTTGTTGCCCTGTATCTTCGACCACACCATGACCAATTGATCGGGCTCGGGATACGGCATCGGAGCCAGCAGCACGGCGTAGATCACACTGAAGATGGCAGTGTTCGCGCCGATCCCCAGCGCGAGCGTGATCGCGGCGACCGCCGTGAAGCCGGGATTCTTCCGTAGCAGGCGAACACTGTAGCGAAAGTTTTGCCGGAGCGTTCTCATAGGGCCCTCATTCGTACCGTAACGCGGTTGATGGATCGAGTGAAGCGGCTCGCCACGCAGGAGCGAGACAAGCAATCGTGGAGACCAATACCAGAACCAGAGCCGCTGCAAGCAGCGTCAGAGGATCGCGCGGGCTGCCGCCCGCCCAGGACCCAACGACTCTACTTAGAGCGATGCTGAGCCCGAGTCCGACTCCCAGACCGGCGGCCAGCATTAGTGCCGTCGACGTGATCACTAAGCGCAGAATGCTGGTTCGTGGAGCACCCAGAGCCATCCGGATGCCGACCTCCTGCGTCCGCTGCGTCACCGAAAACGAGACAACGCTATAGAGTCCTGTCGCGGCGAGCGCGAGTGCGAGAACTGCAAAGAGGGAAAACAGGGTTGCAATGAAGCGCCCTTGTCCCCACGCTTGCGTTTCCAACGTCCACGTCAGGGTATGGTCCTGCCCTACGACCATATCGCTGTTGTATTGGCGAAGCCGCAGCTTTGCGGACTGTATGGCAGCCTCCGCATTTCCATTCGCACGAACGAATAACTGCATATCGGGCGGCAGAATGAAACTGTAGGGAAGAAAAACTGTCGGCTTGGTCGGACGATCAATTCCGTCGTTGCGCACATCGCCGACCACTCCAATCACTTCCAGCCAATTGTCGGGCGCGTCCGCGAGCAGGAGATCAGGCCGCTCTATCTTGAGAGTGGAGCTGCGAACTAATTGCCCGATCGGATCGCCCTTGGGAAGAAACTGCTTCACGAACGCCTGGTTCACCAGCGCCAGATGGGCCGCGCGGCCGACCTCCGCATCGTCGAAGATCCGGCCCATCAACAGCGGAATCTGAAATGTGGCGAACTCGTGTGAGCTAACCAACGCCAACAATGCTTCTGCTCCAGTCAGCGACGGATTGCTTTGGATCTCAACTTTGCCGCGGAACCCTCCGAACGGCGGGAACCATGTGGGACAGACACTCGCACTCGCAATCCCCGGCACTCCTGCGACGGCCTGACGAACTGCCTCCGTTGCATTGAGCCGCGCCTGCCAAGTTGGATAAGCGCCTTTTGGCGGTGAGACGTCCAAAGTGAAGATGTGTTCGGGATCAAAACCCAGGGGCGTGCGCGTCAAGGCAAGGAAGGCCTTCATCGCGGCGCCCGCGCCTGCCATGAGGAGCAGCGTCAGTGCAACTTGCCCAGCAATCAGAAGCCGGTGTGTGTTGCGGCTGTGCGCACTTCCAGAGTGCTTGGTGCTGTTGGCCTGGATCAATTCACTGATCGGAGGATGCGAGAGCTGCCAGGCCGGTGAGATTCCGAACAAAACCCCTGTGATCACCGCCACGGCGGCGCTGAACACGAGCACCATCCCATTCACCCGAATCGCGGCCTCGTGCGGAAACGAGTACAACGGCAGCATAGAGGAAATCGTCCCGACGGAGCCGTATGCCAGCAATATGCCGAGCGTCGCGCCAGCGAGCGAGAGCAGGACGGATTCGGTAAGCAACTGACGGATCAGGCGTCCGCGGCTAGCGCCGATCGAAGCGCGAACCGCCAGTTCGTGCTGTCGTGCAATTCCGCGTGCCAGCAGCAGGATGGAGACATTGGAACAGCCAATCACCAGCAGGGCCACAACGGCGACGAAGAGTAGCACCAGCGTCCCTGAAAAGCGCCCCAGCACCTCTTCGTTCAGCGTAACAATCGCGACCTTACGGTCTCGCCGAAAATCCTTGGGATCCGCCTTCACGAATCGATCGACAAGAACCTGAAACTCCGCCTGTGCGGCAGGATACTTGACGCCAGGCTTCAGCTTGATAAACGACATCCAATAGTCGTGGGGATCCGCGCTCGGGGTCGCCGGAACATAGATGTCAGAGTCGCCCCAGGTAAAGCGAGGTGGCGCCACCCCGATGACGGTATAAGGAATACGGTCGAGTTCGACTGTCTTGCCGAGGACGTCGTGGTTCCCGCCGAACTGCCGTTGCCAGAACAGAAAGCTCAGGACGGCGATGGCAGGCGCCTTACCGCCGGGTGCGTCGGCGGGCGTGAACTCGCGTCCGAGTGCTGGAGGCACGCCCATATATGTAAACAGGTTGGGTGAATATTGACCGACGTTGACGGAAATCGGGAACTGGCCACCGGTCAACGTCTCCTGCTGCTGATTCTGCAGAAACACGTCGTCGATCGCCGATGCCTGGCGAAGTTCCGGATACTCTGTGCTATTGACGAACAGCAGAGGCCCGCGGCCGCTCTTGTCCCGCAACTCTACGTGGACCATGCGATCCGCGTCTTTGTAGGGATAAGGATCGAGCAGCACGCCATAAATGACGCTGAAAATAGCGGTTGTGGCACCGATTCCAAGAGTTAGGGAGACCAGAGCGGTCAGGGCAAATCCCGGTGATCTTCGAATTTGACGGAAAGCGTAGCGCAAGTCCTGGAACACACCGTTCATTGTTGCCCTCCTATTCGTCGCGCAACGCCACCATGGGATCGACTCTGGCCGCCCGGAACGCTGGAATATAGGCCGCCGCTAGTCCTGCCAGAGCTACCGCAACGCAGACCTGAATCAAGATCGCCGGGTTACGCGATCCAGTCCCATACAACATGTCTTGCAGCACCGATGCAGAGGCGAGAGTCGCTCCAATACCAACTGCTATCCCGATCGCGAGCAGGACGGCAGCTTCTCGCAGGACCAGTGTCAGCACTCCGCGTCGCTGCGCACCCAGTGCCATGCGAACGCCAATCTCGCGCCGGCGGCGGGTGACTGAGTACGTCATCACTCCATATAGACCGACGATGGTGAGGACGAGGGCGAGGACCGCAAACGTCCCCATTAACACCATGGCGAATCGGGGCTGCGAGAGTTCACTGAACATTAACTCGCGCATGGTGCGAACTTGCGTTACCGGAATGTCTTTGTCTAGCGAGGAAACAACCTGCCGCACGCTGGGCTCGAGGTCCAGGACATCCAGTGATGTGCGCACAACGGTATACAGGCAGCACCAGGTGTTCAATTGGCTCGCGGGCAGATACATCGCCGGACGCATCTCACGCTGCGTTGCCGAGAGCTGGATATCGCCAACTACACCGACGATCTCACGCCACGGAGGTCCGCCCGGCGTTCCGTTCCCTGCGCCCGGTTTCAGCTTCTTACCGATCACGGACTCTCCCGGGAAGTACTTCTGCGCGAACGCCTGGTTCACGACCATCACCTGCGGTGACTTCATGTCGTCCCGATCGGAAAAGTCTCGCCCCTGCAAAACTGGAATTTGCATGGTGCTGAAATATTCGGGAGAGATCGGCGACAGATCCGCCGCGGGCCGCTGACCTTCGGGTACGGGGCGTTCAGGATTTTCGAAACTGATGATCACGCCGTTGTTCGTCATCGGCAAAACCATGGCGCCGGCCGCGGCTTGCACACCCGGCAGAGCGCGAACTTTCTCGAAATAGTCGCGATAGAACTGGGGGCGGGTATCTTTGTAGTGCGAGTCCGGGGTTTCGAAGAACAAAGTTACGAGATGATCGGGATTAAATCCCGCGTTGGTATGGCGCAGATTTGCGAAGCTCGTAATCAGCAACCCGGCGCCCACGGTGAGCACCAGGCCCAGAGCCACTTGCCCGACAATAAGTGTGGAGCGCAGCCAATCGCGGCCAGCAATATGGTTTCGACCTCCTTCTTTTAGCGTGGAGACCAAGTCGGTCTTGGAGGTGGCAGTGGCTGGGACGATCCCAAATATCACTCCGGCCGCCAATGACAGCAGGAACGCGAAGCTGAGGACACGAAGGTCGACACCAGCATTGGCAGCGCGCGGGATGCTGTCGCCGATGAGCGAGAGTACCGCCGGCGTGCTCGCAAAGGCCAAGCCGCATCCAACGAGCCCGCCGAGCACGCTCAGGGTAACGCTCTCCGACAGCAACTGGCGAACAATCCTCTTACGGCCCGCGCCCAGCGCCGACCGCACCGCGATCTCCCGCTGCCGTTCTCGCATGCGAGCCAGCAACAGGTTGGCAATATTGCCGCAAGCAATCAACAGCACGAGCGCGACTGCACCGAGCACGACCAGCAGCGCCATTCGAGAGTCGCCGATTAACGCCGCGATCTCCGGGATCGCCCGGGCCGAGTCGTTTCTTGTATTCGTGTCGGGATATTCTTTGGATAGACTACTCGCGATCGCTCTCAGATCCTGGTCCGCCTGCGCGAGGGTACTTTCTGCCTTCAATCGTCCGAACACATTCAGAAAATGCATGCCGCGGCTACCGGTCGCGGGTTTGGGGTCGTTGGGATCGTTGTCTACCGCGAGCGTGGTCCACACGCTGTTTCGCAGATTGTTGACGGGAAAGGTAAACGAGGGAGGCATGACCCCGATGACCGTGTAGAGGTTGCCGCTCAGGCGCACGGCACGACCGACAATGGACTTGTCCCCGCCGAACTGAGACATCCACAAGGAGTGGCTGATGAGAATGACGCGGGTCCCGCGCTTTTCCTCGTCGGCGACGAATCCACGCCCAAGTTGCGGACGGACACCAAGCGCCTGGACTAAATCCCACGAGACGACCTCGGCATCCACCTGCACAGGTCGTTCCATGCCCGTCAGGGAATACGAGTTATCGTGATATGAAACCAGGTGTTCGAGTGTGTGATTGTGGGCGCGCCAGTCAAAAAAATCAGGATAGGAAATCGCGCCCGCCCGGGGATCATGCGTGCTTGTTGACTGCGCTTCGATGAGTCGCCCCGGCTGGTAGTAGGGCAAGGGACGCAACATCACGGCATCGACCACGCTGAATACCGCCGTATTCGCGCCAATCCCCAGAGCCAGTGTGATCACACCGACGGCTGTGAACCCGGGACTTTTGCGCAACTGCCTTAGAGCGTAATGAAGATCCTGAAATAGGCCGGTCATGTTTCGATCCTCCTACTCGTATCGCAACACTGCTACTGGGTCGAACTTGGTGGCGCGGAGCGCTGGGATGTAACAGGCAGCGAGTGCGACCACAGTTAGCAGGATGGCCACTCCGCCAAACGTCAGGGGATCGGTTGCACCGACGCCGTACAACAAATTCGCCATCAGTCGCGTCAGCCCCAGCGCGGCTGCCAGTCCGGCCGCGACGCCCGCAACGGCGAGTTTGCCGCCGCGGCTCAGAATCAAGCGCACAATGTCGCGCCGCTGTGCGCCTAGCGCCATCCGGATGCCGATCTCTTGTGCGCGCTGTCCAACGACATACGAGGTCACGCCGTAGATCCCGACACTCGCCAGCACAAGTGCCAGCGCAGCAAAGGCCGCCAGAAGAATCATCGAGAAACGCCGCGAGGCCAGGGACTCGGAAATAAGAGAGTCCATCGTCTGTGCACCGTAGATCACCTGCTGGTTACTCATCTGCGCACTGATGCGCCGGACGGAATCGAGAAGCCCCGCAGACTCCCCCTCGGAACGAATTACCACCTCGGAGCCCGAAGGTGTCATCGCCACGAAAGCATCCGGCATCTGCATGCAAGGAATGTAGAGCGCCGACCGAAGCGACTGTTGATCGTCCGTGTCCAGTCCCCACTGCTTCACATGACCAACTACACCGACGATCTCCGCCAAGCGGTCGAAGCGGTTGATGTTGATACGCTTGCCGATAGGATTTTGGTTCGGGAAATATTTCTGCGCAAAGACTTCGTCAATCACAACGACCAGCGGAGCGTGCTCATTGTCCTGAGAGCTCAAGAAACGGCCACGCTGAAGCGGAATTCCCATCGTCTTCAGATAGTCTGGCTCGACGATGTAGTCGATCGCCCAGTTCATATCGTTTTCGTTTGCGGGTTTCGCCTGGCCTTCGAGCCAGAAAAGTTGCTCGTCGTCGCCGCTGAGGGGAATCGCACCCCAAGTCTGGGACACGCCGCGGACGCCCGGAATCGACGCGAGTTTCTCATCAACCTCACGAAACGCAGTCCGAATCGCATCCGGCTTGGCCCCCATCATCGAGGGAGGAAGAGAGAGACCAAACGTGAGCACATTGTGCGGATTGAACCCGGGGTCCACATTCCAAAGGCTCATCAGGCTGCGGATGGTCAGCCCTGCGCCGATGAGCAGCACAACGGCCAACGCCATTTCCACGACGACGAACACGTCCTGGGTGCGATGGCGCACTCCGCTTCCTCCGCGGCCACCCTGCTTCAGCGTCTCGTGCAGATCAGATTGCGATGTTTTCAAGGCTGGTGT
>Ga0265338_10000715_pt1 | contig 56739 bp, 41 predicted proteins | sample 42126metaG_FD_193579 | JGI IMG/M metagenome (GOLD analysis project Ga0265338, IMG submission 193579) | Rhizosphere microbial communities from Carex aquatilis grown in University of Washington, Seatle, WA, United States - 4-21-26 metaG | ecosystem: Host-associated > Plants > Roots > Rhizosphere... | reverse complement strand
TGAACGGACGTGCATTGAGGAACTTGACGTTTCTTTCCGGCTCGCTGCCGCTTTCGACGTTCGCCATCTGCGTGCTCACGCGATCGGCATAATCCTCCACGCGCTGTTCGCGTTGCGGCATCGAAGCACCCGTAGCGGACGGCGACGCAGCGTTCGTTCCGAAGATCGTCGAGGTCTGCGTGGGGCCAAGGTCGGGCGCGGACGGCAGACTGGACGAAGTCGCGTTGTTGCGAGACTGGCCTCGCGCCGAAGACGTGACAAGCTGGCCTGCGCCGGGAGACACCAAACGCGTGCCTTGTCCGGGAGACAAACCTTGCCGGCCGCTGCTTGCCACAACCTGGGAAGCTGGCGCGGACGTGGGGCGAGGATTATCGCTCGCTGAGTCGTCGCTCGGGTGACGGGTTAGCGGCTGAGGGGCGTTGTTGACTTGCATGATCTCGATCTCCATGTTTGATGGAAATCAGTTTGAATGGCCCTCCGCATGCCGTGGCGATACGGATGCATCGCATCTTCGCGGCGCATCGGAAAGCCGCGCGTCAAAAGCAAAAGGCGCGGCATCAACGCCGCGCCTTTGAATCGTGCTACCGGCAACCACGAGCCGTCAGCGCTTCGAATCGCTTTCGCCGAGCGGACAATTCTCCGTCGCGAGCGCAGTAGGCAGCACGTGGTCGCGGAACTGCTCGCGCAGCTTGAGCTTCTGCAGCTTGCCCGTGGCCGTGTGCGGCAGTTCGGTGACGAATACGGCATCGTCGGGCATCCACCACTTCGCCACCTTGCCTGCAAAGAACGCGAGCAGTTCCTCGCGCGTCAGCGTCGCGCCGGGCTTGAGCACCACCACGATCAGCGGCCGCTCGGTCCAGCGCGGATGCGCGCACGCGATGCACGCGGCCTCCGCGACGGCAGGATGCGCGACCGCGATGTTCTCCAGATCGATCGAACTGATCCACTCGCCGCCCGACTTGATGACGTCCTTGCTGCGATCGGTGATGTTCAGGAAGCCGTCGCGATCGATCGTGGCCACGTCGCCGGTCGGAAACCAGCCGTCGATGAGCGGCGAGCCGCCCTCCTGCCGGAAATACCGGTCGATCACCCACGGCCCGCGCACGTGCAGATCGCCGAACGCGACGCCGTCCCACGGCAGTTCCTTGCCGTCCGGCCCGACAATCTTCATGTCGACGCCGTAGATCACGCGCCCCTGCTTTTCGAGCAGCGCGCGCTGCGCTTCGAGAGGCCGCTGCGACTGCTCCCAGTTCAGCTTCGCAAGCGTGCCGAGCGGCGACATCTCCGTCATGCCCCACGCGTGGATCACCTGCACGCCGTATTCGTCCTCGAACGCGCGCAGCATCGCGGGCGGACACGCCGATCCGCCGATCACGGTGCGCTCGAGCGTCGAGAAGCGCACCCCCGCGTCGCGCAGATGCGCAAGCAGGCCGAGCCACACGGTCGGCACGCCGGCCGAGCACGTCACGCCTTCGTCCTCCATTAGTTCGTACAACGATTTACCGTCGAGATCTTTGCCCGGCAGCACGAGCTTCGTGCCGTTGAGCGGCGCCGCATGCGGAATGCCCCACGCGTTCACATGGAACATCGGCACGACGGGCAGGATCGCGTCGCGCGAAGAAAGGCCCATGGAATCAGGCAGCGACGCGCCATACGCATGCAGCACCGACGAACGGTGGCTGTAAAGCGCGCCTTTCGGATTGCCGGTCGTGCCGGAGGTGTAGCAGAGGTTCGAGGCGCTGCGCTCGTCGAGTTGCGGCCACGCGTAGTGGCCGTCCTGCGCGTCGATGAGCGTCTCGTAGCAGAGCACCGGCGTACGCATCGCCGGGCGATGCGACTCGTCGGTGAGCGCAATCCAGCCGCGCACGCCGGGGCACTGCGGGGCAAGCGCGTCGACGAGCGGCGCGAACGTGATGTCGAAGAGAACGTACCGGTCCTGCGCGTGATTGATGATGTACGCGATCTGCTCGGGAAAAAGCCGCGGATTGATCGTGTGGCACACGGCGCCGAATCCGGTTACGCCGAAGTACGCCTCAAGGTGCCGGTAGCCGTTCCAGGCGAGCGTGCCGACGCGTTCGCCCGGCGCGACGCCGAGCACGATGAGCGCCTGCGCGAGCTGCTTCGCACGCGTCTCGCACTCGCGGTACGTGTAGCGATGCATGCCGCCTTCGATGCGGCGCGACACGATCTGCGTGTCGCCGTGATACCGCGCCGCGTGCGCGATCAGCGACGACACGGTGAGCGGCACGTCCATCATTTGTCCCAACAGGGGCGCAGTCATCGGTTGCGGTCTCCTCGCCTTGAATGCCTGTGTTTTGTTTATGATCCGCTTGTTCTGTCCGGGACGCAGAGGCCGGCGCGGGGGCCGAATGTGCCCCAATGTGCCCGCGTGAACCCAGGCGCTCGGCCAGCACGCCGGCTGGCGCGGATTTACAATATCGGCTAATCAACAGGTGCTCAACATGTCGTTTTCACCAGGCCAGAACGAGACTTTCGCGAACTCCGCTGCCTTGCGCGATGCGCTCGGCGGCCCCCTCGCCGACGTCGAGCGCGCGCTTGCCGCGCCGCGCGACGACGCGTTTTCCATGCTCGGCACCACGTTCCTCACGCGGCTGCCAGCGCAACCGCTGCCCGCGCCCTATCTCGCCGGTTTCTCGGCCGACACGGCAGCGTTGCTCGGACTCGACCCCGCCATCGCCGCCGATCCGGCCTTCGCGCCCTTCTTCGCAGGGAACTTCACACGCGAACGAACACCGACCTCGATGTCGTATGCCTCGGTCTATTCGGGGCACCAGTTCGGCGTGTGGGCGGGCCAACTCGGCGACGGGCGCGCGCTGGGTCTCGGCGAACTCGAACACGCCGGCCAGCGCAACGAGTTGCAGATCAAGGGCGGGGGCCGCACGCCGTATTCCCGCATGGGTGATGGCCGCGCGGTGCTGCGTTCGTCGATCCGCGAATTCCTGTGCTCGGAGGCGATGCATCACCTCGGCATCCCGACCACGCGCGCGCTCGCGGTGGTCGGCTCCGATCAGCCCGTGCGCCGTGAGGAGATCGAAACGGCCGCGGTCGTCACGCGCGTTTCGCCGAGCTTCGTGCGCTTCGGCCACTTCGAGCACTTCTACTCGAACGACAACATCGTGGCGCTGCGCGCGCTTGCCGATCACGTGATCGCGCGCTTCTACCCGCATCTGCGCGAAGCCGACGATCCGTATCTCGCCCTGCTCGCCGAAGCGGTGCGCAGCACGGCGGCGCTGATGGTCGAATGGCAGGCCGTGGGCTTCTGCCACGGCGTGATGAATACCGACAACATGTCGATCCTCGGCCTCACGATCGACTACGGCCCGTTCGGCTTCATCGACGGCTTCGACGCGAACCACATCTGCAATCATTCGGACTCGCAGGGCCGCTACGCGTATCGCATGCAACCGCAGATCGCGTACTGGAATCTGTTCTGCCTCGCGCAGGCGCTGCTGCCGCTCTTCGGCGTGCAGCGGGACGAAGCCGATGCCAATGCCAATGCAGCCGAGAATAAAGCGCGCGGCGAGCGCGCGGTCGCCGACGCGCAAGGCGTGCTCGAACGCTTCAAGGGCCGCTTTTCGCCCGCGCTCGAAGCGCGCATGCGCGCGAAGCTCGGCCTCGAAACGGCGCACGAAGGCGACGATGCGCTCGCCAACGGTCTCCTCGAAATCATGCACGCGAACCGCGCCGATTTCACGCTGACGTTTCGCCATCTCGCCAACGTCTCGAAGCACGGCGCGAAACACGGCACGCAAGGCGATGCGAACGTGCGCGACCTGTTCCTCGACCGCGCGGCCTTCGATGCCTGGGCGAACGACTATCGCGCGCGCCTCGCCCTTGAACCGCGCGGCGATGCCGCACGCGCCGAGGCGATGAACCGCGTGAATCCGAAGTTCGTGCTGCGCAATCACCTCGCGCAGACCGCGATCGAACGCGCGGCGCAAAAAGATTTCAGCGAAGTGGAACGGCTCGCGCGCGTACTGTCGCGTCCGTTCGACGAGCAGCCCGGGCACGCGGCATATGCAGGGCTGCCGCCCGACTGGGCGAGTTCGCTCGAAGTGAGCTGCTCGTCGTGAGCCGCGCGACCGCTTCTATCGCCCCCAGCGCCACTATTGCCGCCCTTCACCCCTGACAGGATGGAACCCAGACATGAGCCACGACGATCACAACTCCGGCGCCTACCCCGTTCACAAGGACGATGCCGAGTGGCGCAAGCAACTCCCCGACATGGAATACGAGGTCACGCGCCACGCGGCGACGGAGCGTCCATTCACGGGCCGCTTCTGGGACCACTGGGACCGCGGCGTCTACGACTGCGTGTGCTGCGGCACGCCGCTCTTCGAATCGGATACGAAGTTCGACGCCGGCTGCGGCTGGCCCAGCTATTTCCGTCCGCTCAACGGCGAGGTGATCGAGGAGCGCACGGACCGCTCGCACGGCATGCTGCGCATCGAGGTGCGCTGCAAGAACTGCGGCGCGCATCTGGGACACGTCTTCGAAGATGGCCCCGCGCCGACCGGCCTTCGGTATTGCATCAATTCGGCTGCGCTACAATTCGAGCCCAAGTGAGCGCCGTACGGGGCGCTCACTTGGCGGCGCCCGCGGACAACGCGGCGTCGCGCCCTCTTTTCGCGGACTTCCAGGCCGATAATGAAATTCCTGTTTGATCTGTTTCCGATCATCCTGTTCTTCGTAGCCTTCAAGGTGTGGGGCATCTTCACGGCGACCGCCGTGGCGATCGCCGCGACACTCGTGCAGATCGCGTGGGTCGCCTTCCGGCACCGCAAGGTCGATCCCATGCTGTGGCTCTCGCTCAGCATCGTCGTCGTGTTCGGCGGCGCGACGCTCGTGCTGCACGACGAGACCTTCATCAAGTGGAAGCCCACCGTCCTCTACTGGGCGTTCGCGGTGGTGCTGCTCGCGTCGCAGTTCGGCTTCGGCAAGAACCTCATCGAGGCGATGATGGGCAAGCAGATCGTGCTGCCGCACCGGATCTGGACGCAGCTCAACTTCGTCTGGGCGATCTTTTTCGCGCTGCTCGGCATCGTGAACCTGTTGGTCGCGTTCCACTTCTCGACCGACGCCTGGGTCGATTTCAAACTGTTTGGCGCGACGGGCATCCTCGTGGTGTTTATCGTCGCACAGAGCCTCTGGCTCTCGCGCTACATCAAGGAGGAAGAATGAGCGACCTGTTCCTCAACGCGAGCCCTGCCGAACGCGCGGCGCTGATCGAATCGCGGCTCAAGGAGGCGCTCGCGCCGGTCGTGTCGATTTCCGTGCGCGACGATAGCGCGCAGCATGCGGGCCACGCCGGCGCGGCCGCGGGAGGTCACTTCAGCGTCACGATCGTTGCGGCCGCATTCGCGGGGAAAGCCCGCGTGGCAAGGCATCGCATGGTGTATGATGCGCTGGCCGAAGCGATGCAGCGCGGCATTCACGCGCTCATGATCACGGCGCTCACGCCCGAAGAAGCTGCCGCACCGCCCCGGTAGGCCCACTTTTAGTTCGCCCTGTTAGGACTTTTCGATGACCCTGAAGAAAACCCGTCTCTGGGTGTTGCTGGCTGCGTGCGCGGCCGCGCCCGCTTTCGCGCAGAACATCGCCGTCGTGAACGGCACGCCGATTCCCAAAGCGCGCGCCGATGCGCTCGTCGAGCAGCTCGTGCGTCAAGGCCAGCAGGACACGCCGCAGCTCCAGATGGCGGTGCGTGAAGAACTCGTGAACCGCGAGATCCTGATGCAGGAAGCGATGCGTCAGGGCATCGCGAACCGTCCGGACGTGAAGGCGCAGATCGCCGTGGCCCAGCAGACGGTCGTGCTGCGCGCGCTGATCGAAAACTTCGTGAAGAACAACCAGCCGGGCGACGCCGACGTGAAGGCGCGTTACGACCAACTGGCGAAGGATGCGGGCGGCAACGAATACCACCTGCATCACATCCTCGTCGATAACGAGCAGCAGGCGAAGGACCTGATCGCGAAGATCAAGGCCGGCGCGAGCTTCGAAGACCTCGCGAAGCAATACTCGAAGGACCCGGGCTCGGCGAAGAACGGCGGCGACCTCGACTGGTCGAACCCGAAGGCCTACGTGCCGGAATTCGCCGATGCGGCAACGCATCTGCAGAAAGGCGAGATGACGAGCACGCCGGTGCATACGCAGTTCGGCTGGCACATCATCCGCGTGGACGACATCCGCCCGGTCGCGCCGCCGCCGCTCGACCAGGTGCGCACGCAGATCGTGCAGCAACTGCAGCAGGAGAAGCTGCAGGCGTTCGAAGAGAATCTGCGCAAGCAGGCGAAGATCCAGTAACGCGCGCGTCGCGTTGCCGCCATGAAAAACCCCGCGCTTTTTCGAAGCGCGGGGTTTTTCTTTGCCTGGACGGATTCCGGGCAGGCGTCGCCGGGCCGCCCCGATTCAGGCAAACGTCCTCACGATGTCCGCGTTTTACGCCTTCGGATGCGTAAAGGGGTTCGCCGCGAGTCCGGGAGCCGTCGTCGAACCCTGAGACGTTCCAGGCCGCGGTAACTGCCCGGTAGCGGATGCATCAGTCCTGATCCTTTGGACCGGAGGCGAACCGCCATTGTCCGCTCCGCCGCTCTTAAGCCCGGGTTTGGCGCCGCTGTTGAAGAAGCGCGCGGCATTGTCGATATCCGGGTTGCCTTGAACGGGCGGCAACTCGTTCTGCCTGCCATCGCGGAAGAAGCGCGCGGCAGCATCCCGGCCGGCCGCCATGAGGCCTGGCAATCCCGCTTGTGCGTTGCCGGTAGTCAGCGTGACGCCCCTCGCACCATCTGCACCCGTGTACTGGTTTCTGGCGTCCGTGAAGGCCGTCCTTCGCACGTTCGTTAAGTCGGGATCCCACAGAGGATTTAAAGGCACATGGTAACCATGGTCTTTGGCCACTTGCACCAGTTCCTTGAATTCATCCTGGTTATGGACAATGGTGACTTCATCGAAACGCCCCATCTTGAAGGGCAGCACAAATGTGCCTGGATAGTTTGCAGACGGTTCGGTCACCGGGTTGCTGGTGTCGTCGCCGTGGTGGAAGACTTTCTCACGCCTGACCGCCGCATTCATCATGACTTCATTGTTCAGGACCGGAATCAGAGTACGCACGCGCTCGGTGACGTTGCCCATGTCCGGATCGTTTTTTGCGTAAAACTTCTTCGGATCTTCATAGGCGTCTTTCAGATTCGGATTGATTCCGCCCAGATTTTTGTATCTATCAATTCTCTCTTTATAGGCGGTCTGCGACACACCGGGGCTCGGCAGATTGTCCTGCGGTCCGAGATCACTAATACTCGGGCCGACGAGCAACAGGTCGTAATCCGCGGTAAAGGGTTTATTCGATCCTGGCACAGCGGGTGCCAGTACCTCGATCGGCTTACGTCCGGTTGTGATGGCAAACAGTTTCTGGCCCGCATTCGTCGTGGGCGTGGCTTCAAAGCGATATTGCGTTCCACTCGGCGCGGTGGCGGTAAACGTGCTCACGCCGTTTGAGTCTGGCGTGGACATCTCCGAGATGACGCCCATTTTGACCAGTGTATCGAGCCTGTCCTGCTCCAGTTTCAGAGGGACCAGTACGGCGTCTTTATCCTGAATGCTCTTTGCGATCTCCGCGTCGAATTTCCTGATGCGGGCAGGATCGGCATTCTCCAGTTTGCTGAAGCGCTGATCGGCGCAGATGAGCCCGGCCTGCGGTCCCCATGACGCACTCTTGCCCTTGATATGAAAACCTTTGGTCTCGTAGCCTGAACCGATCAATCCGGTAGCGAAGCGATCGACAGGCCTGATGCCAATGATGGTGTTGTATTGATAGGCAACCTTCTGCAAGCCGGCCAGGTCGCCACCGATGACGCCCGTCTCGTCTCTTACCTTGGCAATCAATCGATCGACGTGGGCAGGATAGTCCGCCGACCTGGGATCGGCGATGTTCTGCAATTTTTTCTCCTTCTCGATCTGAAGATCCCGCTCAAGAAGACTGGCCGCACTCGGAGTATGGGCCTCCGGGTTGGGAACCGTTTCTGCGTCGATGTAAGGGAAATCATGATCCTGACCAAAGGGCCGCGCATCAGGCGTGTCCGGCGAACCGGGTTTGTTCCCGGCTACGTCTGACGGGCCGGCCTGCGTCGTCGCGCGAGGCGCCGCACCGGCTCCCTCTCCGGATGCTGGCTGGTACTTGTACCTTGTAAAAGAATCGGGCGCCATTACCCCTTGATCGGCATAAGCCGAATCCATGTACGGTTCCAGAGCACGGGTTAGCGAGTCTTGTGTCTTGTATGAAAAGACCCCATTGTTTGCGTCAAACAATTGATATCCCTGATGGTCCAGACGCTGGATCACGAGCATATGCCCTTCATCGAGGGGGGTGCCGTGTTTCCCCTGGATTTTCATTCTCACCAAAGCCGCATCCCCCGGCGCTAGTTTCCGGATGTCATTTTCCAATGCATTAATTGACATCTGCCGGTCAAGCCGATAGCGCTGGCTGTATTCCCGAGCATAATTTTTGAATCCTGCCAGATTCGGATTTCTTTGCTTGCTCTCTATGCTGCTTACGAGATCCTTTTGGCCAGGACTGGACTTCTTCAGGCCTTTCTTTATGCTTTCCACCGCGGACGATAAATTTGCTTTTGTCCCGTCGCTACGATCAAGGCGTTGCAGGACTTCGAAGGAAAGCCCCTGGCAGACCCCCGTGGGGTTACGCTTCCTGAATAAATCCGGCTGTTTGAATTTTGCGTAGGAGAGCGCCGTCGACTCGAGAGCGTTGCCTCCCCTGTTCGCCTTGAAACGTTTCTGACCCAATCCACTCAATTTCCGCCCGGACGGGGTTTGACCTGCCGATCCCCGGCCCGCAGGTTGGGTTCCGTCACCGGAAGCGATCGACGATTGTGATGCTTCTGTTGCAGGATGTGACGATCCAGGCTTTGACGGATCCGCTCCGTCGCCCGGCAAACCTGTCCTGCCGTCCTCCTGAGCCCATTTTTGGGCCGCTTTCGGCCCACCCTTGCCGCCCAGTCCCTGATCCTGGATTCTCTTCAGGCGCTCGCCTAACGTATCTTTTTTACCAGCCGGCTTATTTTTCCCGGCGTCTTGATCATTAAAATTACGAGACGGTGAAGACGCAGTGTTTTCACTGCCAGGTGCAGGCTTTAACCTGACCTGTTTGCCAGAGACACTCGACGCAATGTCTTTCACTGCATCCCCGATATCTTGAATATCATCAGACGGATTTTCCCCCGTTAATGCCTTACCACCCACGTCTGCGTACATTCGAGCCTGCCCCCAGACGGGAATAGATCTTTCGACGTATTCCCCGCCTTTCTCGAAACGATCCTGAACTTCTTTCGACGCGCCTTCCGCTTTCGCTACTAGCGCCCACGATTTGCCGAGCGGATTACGTCCGAGTTCATAGAGGTAATCTTTGGTATCGGTCGAGGTACCTAATATGTCACCGACCAGATAAAGAAAACTACCGACAGGATTCTTCAATCTTTCGCCGACCTCCTTCCAGAAAACATCCCGGTCCCGGAAGTTCAGGGCTTCTTCCTCCGTATGAAAAACGTGCAACGTGCCATAAGGATCCTCCACCGCATAGCCAGATGTCTTTTTGCCATTGTTATAATAGTTGAATTCATTCGGAGTATGCGCCGCCTTGAGCGAAAGCAGTTTCATGGCGAGTTCGCGCATGGATTTTTCGTCTGTATTTACAGGGGATGATTTTTTGATTGAAGATAGTAATAAATCAAAATCCCGCCTGTTTGCGGGGTCATCAAGAGAAAGCTCCCGAGTATTGACGTCAGGTTTGACTCCACGATGGACAGGGGTGTCATATGCTCGTTTCCCGGCAATATCACGAAGATAGAGCGCCGCAGTATCGGCATTGGACGTCAGTAAATCAGACCTTAACATATCGTCTTGTTTTATTCTTTCGCTGACGGCCTGCCTTTCCTGATTGGTGTATACGTAGTTTATTGTATTCCGGACCTTCTCCCGATCGCTTTCGGTAACGGGATTGCCGCCGCTAATTCCCGCTTTTCGGTGATAGTACTCGCTATCCGGGTTGTTCAATTCCGTTGCGGCTTTCATGCGCATATCGTCCGTGACCGCGCGCTTGCCGTTTATACCTAGAATATCTCTTGTTGCCGAATCGTCTGGATAATTGGGATCTTTCCCCAATACATTACGGCACACATCATTATTGGGTGTGGAGTATTTAAACTGACTCAATGCTGTTTCTGCCGTGCCCAGCGAAAATCCGTCATCCGTTTCCTCTTTCTTGACATTCAGGTAATCGTGGGTATTATTTGCAAGACGTGTCATCTGATTCATGATTGAATCGACCAGCTCCACGTTATATCCCTGAGCGGCCTCCGTGTCGGAGAGTCTGTGAATACCTTCATCCGGACCATCCACGTTGATCATGAGCCTGCTTCGGTCTTTTGTATTGACGAATGCCGAAGTCGATGTGTTTTGCTCATCTTCTGAAAATTGTTTGCTCCCGTCCCGGCGCTGAAAAAAGGTTACCTTTTTATAATCAAAATCCCTGAATGAATCGAATCTGTCCAGAGCCTCAAGGGACAGGGATTTCAAACGATCATAGGCCTGCCCCAGCACTTTCCCGTCGGTGGTGTTCAGGGAGTTTCCCAGCGTTTTTAATATATTATCCTTCTCCCGCGGATCGTGAAGCCGATCACTGGCTGAATTCAGCCTATTGTGAACTTCTTCGAATGAATTTTTTATTCTCGTAAAAAGCATCGTGTCGTCACGATTACTCGCCGATTTTTCAAGCTCATTCAGGGAATGATATTGCTTAAAATTATCTTCCCCCGTTATTCCTTTCATCGTGCCATTGATTTCATTGATAGCGCCGACTTCATCGCGCGGTGGAAATTCGACAGGCTCGAATTCCGTGCGTTTGTTGAAATTCATATTCCGGTCGGACGCCGGAGCATCTGAGGGTTGAGAAGACACCGGCCTGCGCGACGAAGACTGAGCAGATGGGGCGAGCAGCAACGTGAGTGCGACGTTCATCCCAGCAGCTTGTTTAACATCGTGGCGCCCGTTCGGCGACGCCGCAACGAATGCCTGACCACCCTGTGCCCCTACGTCGGCGGCAAAGCCACCTGCCGCCAGGGCCCGGCTAACAGGCTTGGTAAAAGACGCCGAATCTGATTTTTTCAAATCATCAAGCCACTTCGTACGCCTGTCGCTGTCACTGGAAATTTGACGCAGATCGTCCTCGTTTCGCTCTTTGTGTCGCTCCGCCATATCGGTAAATATATCCCCATGAATAGGCACCGCCTGCATGTCGATGCTATTCGCTCCCCATTCGTTCGACGCCAGTTTGCTCAAACCCTCGTCTACACCGGTATGCGAGAAAATGCCCCAGTGGCCCTGGCTACGGTCATATATGGAAAAATGGCTCTCGAGCTCCCTTCTGGCATCGGGATCCCCGGCCTGTTTAGCCACCCACTCCTTAAGCTTGTCTTCGTTATCAAACTCATAAAATGACTGTTTTTCTCCGGGAATATAGAGCACCTCCCGGCCGTCCTGCCCGGAAAAGCGCAGAATATCTGTTGCCGAATAACCATTAATATCCAGACGAAGGACATGCACGGAAGGATCTGAGCTCGCCTCGCTTCTCATCTGCGATAGTTTGGCGGGTTTGTCACGGGGAACATCGGACGCGGCGCCAAGCATGGCAAGCTGATAGCCCTGTTGAGTCAGTTGCCCGTCCAGGCCGGCTTTCCGGGCAAGTCCCGAGAACTCGGTTTTTGCCAAGGCGCGCCACAGGGATTTGTTGTTGGACCAGAACGAATCTTGCCGATCGGTTAAATATTTTTCAAGATCGCCGTCATTAAAAATTTTTCTCAGATCAGACGGCAGAATCTTGACTTCGTTATGCGCCCCAAACGTGCCCGCGCCGGAACCGGCTTTATATATCCCAAATGATTGATTAAGTTGATCCGTGGTTCCACTTCGCCACGTCGAGCCGAAACCCTCCAGAATCCTCTCCGTTAGAGTCTTTGATTCCGTCAAATCTTTTTGATTGTGTTGCCAGCCAGTGACTCCATCGCTGCCATCCTGAAGCGCCTCTGCCCCGGAGAAAGTGTTGATATAAGTTTTATCCGGATCGACATCGATATTCGTGCTCTCTTTTATCTTGTCCCTGATGAAATTGCTGACTTGCCTCATGACGTCAGGCGGCATGGTCTCCTTGGTTTTTTTCACCAGTCCCGCAAAATTCCAGAATTGATTCTGCACCATCGGGGTAATCAGATCAGGATCCATGGTGATCAGGCTAATGGCCGGCGTTTCACTCTCGTCACGTAACGGGAGCGCCTGGCGGTTTCCCTCGCTCTCTTCCGGGTTTTCACTTCGCTTGACTCTTTGGTGCGGAACCGAAAGGGATTGGCCCCGATCGACCTCCTTACCCTCCCCGGCCTCCTCGCCAATTTTGGAGTTGGCAGTCTTTCCGGTTTGTCTCTGATTTGCAGAAGACAATATTAACGCTGCCGCATTGTTCACGAATCCGGCGCCGGAAGCGACGCCACGTTGGAGTTGACCATTATTCGACTGGGGCGAAGGTTTATCTTGTTTTTGCGCCCGAAGCTGATTTAACTTATTTTCACCAGACTTAACGGAATTTCTCCCATCAAATTGGTTCTGCTTAATTCCGGAATCTTTCTTAATTGAAGATTCTTTATTTTCGTTATCTTCCTGATTTTTGATATTGTAAAAATTTTCAATATTTCCCGAATTATTGACTTGCATAAAGCACCTTGAATGAGCTTCCGCTCCGTTGTTTTGCCAGAACATTTATGTTCACTGCCGTGTGAATCCAGGCATCTGTTCACTACGTATCACGTGAGACAATAACCACCCGACGCCGTTTGTGAATACTTCGCGGCGGCAGCGGCGGGCAGCGGCGGGGAGCGGATTATATTGAAGCTGATTGGGACGACCGAAACCGTGGAATGCACGTGGATGTGCATGGTGGCTCCTGTTTAGTGGATCAGTGATCTCAATTTACATCCCGGGCTCGGTATCCATGCGATGACCAGATAGGGGTCGGAACCCGTGGAGGGAAATTCGTCTCGTGCGAAGAGGCCGAACGCCTCGGCGAGTCCGAAAAGCCGGCGCGCAAAAAGAAAAAGCCGGCGCAAAGGCCGGCTCTTCCATGTGCCTCGGTCGAGGCAAGTTGCGTCTTAACCCACGTGCTTCCTCGCGTTACGGAACGCGCGCATCCACGGGCTTGCCTCGCCCCACGCTTGCGGATGCCAGCTCATCGTCACCGTGCGCTGCACGCGCTCGGTGTGCGGCATCAGCACGGTAAAGCGGCCGTCGGGCGTCGTCACCGACGTGATGCCCTGCGGCGAGCCGTTCGGGTTGAACGGATAGCGCTCTGTCGCCTCGCCGCGGTGGTCGACATAGCGCATCGCCACGGCGACCTTCGAGAGGTCGCCCTGTTGCGAGAAGTCCGCGAAACCTTCGCCGTGCGCGACCGCCACCGGAATGCGGGAGCCTTCCATGCCCGCGAAGAAGATCGACGGCGAGCTTTGCACTTCGACGAGCGAGAAGCGCGCCTCGAACTGCTCCGACTTGTTGCGCGTGAACTTCGGCCAGGCGTCGGCGCCGGGGATCATCGACGCCAGGCTCGACATCATCTGGCAGCCGTTGCAGATGCCGAGCGCGAACGTATCTTCGCGCGCGAAGAACGCCGCGAACATGTCCGCGAGTCTCGCGTTGAAGCGGATCGTCTTGGCCCAGCCCTCGCCCGCGCCGAGCACGTCGCCGTACGAGAAGCCGCCGCACGCGATCGCACCCGCGAAATCGGCGAGCGTGGCGCGCCCTTCGAGCAGATCGCTCATGTGGACGTCGTGCGCGTCGAAGCCCGCGCGGTCGAACGCATACGCGGTTTCGAGGTGCGAGTTCACGCCCTGCTCGCGCAGGATCGCCACGCGCGGACGCTTGCCCGTCGCCACGCCCCGCAGGAAGCCCCCTTGGGGGGCGAACGGAGCCGCGATGTCTTCGGCCGGATCGAACGTCAGATGCGGCTGCATGCCCGGATCGGCGGCGTCGAGGAGCGCGTCGTATTCGGCGTCGGCGCAGGCCGGGTTGTCGCGCAGACGCGCGATGCGCCAGCTCACTTCGCTCCATGCACGCTGCAATTCAGCGCGCGGCGCTTCGTAGATGCGCTTCGCGTCGCGGTAGATTTCGACGACGTCGCGGTCGTTCAGATGGCCGATCACGTGCGCGCATGCCGACAGGCCATGCTCGCGCAGCACGCCGAACACCGCGTCACGCTGCTGGGCCGGCACCTGGATCACGGCACCGAGTTCTTCGGAGAACAGCGCGCGCAGCGTGCGGTCTTCGCGGCGGCCGCTCGTCTGCTTCGTCCAATCCTTCGCGTCGCCGTAATCGGATTCGTGCTCGCTGTCGAGCGTCAGCATGTCGACGTTCAGCGACACGCCCACGTGACCCGCGAACGCCATTTCGCAGACCGTCGCCCACAGGCCGCCGTCCGAGCGGTCGTGGTACGCGAGCAGTTGCTCGTTCGCGTTGAGTTGCTGGATCGCGGTGAAGAATCGCTTGAGGTCCTCGGCGTTGTCGACGTCGGGCACCGCATCGCCGACCTGCTGCGTGACCTGCGCGAAGATGCTGCCGCCGAGGCGGTTCTTGCCGCGGCCCAGATCGATCGCGATCAGCACCGACTGCCCCGCTTCGTCGACGCGGCGCAGTTGCGGCGTGAGATGGCGGCGCACGTCCTCGACCGGCGCGAACGCCGAGATGATCAGCGACACCGGCGCGACCACTTCCTTCGCGACGCCCGCTTCGTTCCACCTGGTCCGCATCGACAGCGAATCCTTGCCGACCGGAATGCCGATGCCGAGCGCCGGGCACAGCTCCATGCCGATCGCCTTCACGGTGTCGTAGAGCGCGGCGTCTTCGCCGGGCGCGCCGCACGCGGCCATCCAGTTCGCCGAGAGCTTGAGCTTGTCGAGCGACGCGATGGGTGCCGACGCAATGTTCGTGATCGCCTCGCCGACGGCCATGCGGCCCGACGCCGGCGCGTCGATGACGGCGAGCGGCGTGCGCTCGGCCATCGTCATCGCTTCGCCCTTGTAGCCTGCGTAGTCGAGCGCCGTGATTGCGCAGTCGGCGACGGGCACCTGCCACGGGCCGACCATCTGGTCGCGCACGCTCGTGCCGCCGACCGAGCGGTCGCCGATCGTGATGAGGAACGACTTGCTGCCGACGGTCGGATGACGCAGCACGCTCTTCGCGACTTCGTCGAACGCGACGCCGGTCACCTCGACGGGCTGAAGCAGCAGGCTCGCGTGCTCGACGTCGCGGTGCATGCGCGGCGGCTTGCCGAGCAGGATGTCCATCGGCATGTCGACCGGCTGGTGGTTGCCGTTCGCGGCGAGCGCCTTTTCATCGGTGTCGATGAGCTTCAGTTCGCGCTCGGCCGTCGCCACGCCGACCACGGCGAACGGGCAGCGCTCGCGCGCGCAGATCGCTTCGAACATCGGCAGATCGGCGGGCGAGATCGCCAGCACGTAGCGCTCCTGCGCTTCGTTCGACCAGATCTCGCGCGGCGAGAGGCCCGACTCTTCGAGCTGGACCTGGCGCAGCTCGAAGCGCGCGCCCTTGTCCGCGCCGTCGACGAGTTCGGGGAACGCGTTCGACAGGCCGCCCGCGCCGACGTCGTGAATGGAGAGGATCGGGTTGCCGTCGCCGAGCTGCCAGCACGAGTTGATGACTTCCTGCGCGCGGCGCTCGATTTCCGGGTTGCCGCGCTGGACCGAGTCGAAGTCGAGCTCGGCGGTGTTGGTGCCGGTCGCCATCGAGCTGGCCGCGCCGCCACCCATGCCGATCCGCATGCCGGGGCCGCCGATCTGGATCAGCAGCGAGCCGTCGGGCAGATCGTGTTTGTGCGTGTGCTTCGCGCTGATGTTGCCGATGCCGCCCGCGATCATGATCGGCTTGTGATAGCCGCGCACGGTGCCGGCGACGTTCTGCTCGTAGACGCGGAAGTAGCCGCCGAGGTTCGGACGGCCGAATTCGTTGTTGAACGCGGCGCCGCCGAGCGGGCCGTCGATCATGATCTGCAGCGGCGAGGCGATGCGGTCCGGGCGGCCGTAGGCGGTCGATTCGCCGGCGGGATCGCGATGCGCGAGCGGCGTGGCGGCGTCGCGGGCGTCTTCCCACGCTTCGCGCGCGTCGGGCAGTTCGAGGTTCGAGACCGTGAAACCCGCGAGACCGGCCTTCGGACGCGCGCCGCGGCCCGTTGCGCCTTCGTCGCGGATTTCGCCGCCCGCGCCCGTCGCGGCGCCCGGGAACGGCGAGATCGCCGTCGGGTGGTTGTGCGTCTCCACCTTCATCAGCATGTGCGTGAGTTCGGTGTGACGGCCGTAATGTTCGGCGGGCGCGCCGGCGTTGCCGGGGTTGCTATCGGCGGCGGCCTTGCGCGGGAACCAGCGTTCGGCGACTGCGCCTTCCATGATCGACGAGTTGTCCGAGTACGCCACGATCGTGCCTTGCGGGCTGACCTTCTCGGTGTTGCGGATCATCGCAAAGAGCGAGAGATCCTGCTCCTTGCCATCAATCGTCCAGCTCGCGTTGAAAATCTTGTGGCGGCAGTGCTCGCTGTTGGCCTGCGCGAACATCATCAGCTCGACATCCGTGGGGTTGCGTTCGAGCTTCGTGAACGCATCGACGAGATAGTCGATCTCGTCGTCGGCGAGCGCGAGACCCAGTTCGCCGTTCGCTGTTTCGAGCGCCTTGCGGCCGTGGTCCAGCACGTCCACGGTCTGCATCGGCTTCGCGGGCAGTTCGTCGAAGAGCTGCAGCGCCGCGTCGCGCGACGCGGCCATGCTTTCGGTCATGCGATCGTGCAGCGCTGCCGCGACCGCGTCGCGCGCGTCGTCGGACAATGTCTTCTTGCCGCCGAGCAGGCCCGTCTTCAGCACGACCGTGTATTCGATCCCGCGCTCGATGCGGCGCATGTGTTCGAGGCCGCAGTGATGCGCGATGTCGGTGGCCTTGCTCGCCCACGGCGACACCGTGCCGAAGCGCGGCACGACGAGGAACGTCGCCGCGCTGCCGCGCTCGGCCGGACCCGCGAACGGCGTGCCGTAGTGCATCAGCGCCTCGATCTTCGCGCTGTCCTCAGCGGTGAGCGGCGTGGCCGAGTTGACGAAATGCAGATACTGGCCGTGCACGCCGACGATGTTGGCGTCGACACGCTGAAGCGTTTCGAGCAGGCGGGTCTGACGGAAGTCGGAGAGGGCCGAAGCGCCGGGAAAACACGAGAAGTGGGCCATGGACTGGGGCGTTGCGTCGAAGTTGCGTCTGCGAGGTTGCGCCTGCGCTGCGTCGCACCGCGCGTGGGGGCGACATCAGGCGAAAGGGAGGCCGCGATTATAACCCGGAAGGCCCGTCCGGACCGAGCTGGCGGCCTGCTTGCACACGACGGGGGGCCGGCGGCGGCGCAACCGTTTTCCACGGCGCCGAGGCGGCCCGCGTGCACCCCGCGTGCACTCTGCACGCCCTGCATGCATCCCGCACGAACCGTGCGTTTCCCCGCGCGGCACATGGTGATCGACGACGTTTGGCTGCTATCATTGCGCGTTTCACCCGATCGGCTCGCGAGCACGCGCGCCGCACGCCCCACCCCCGGCAACGGCGCCCCTTTTCCCGTCGGCGCGCCGCTTGCCTGCTGATCGTATCGTCATGGATGTCATCGTCATTGGCGGCGGAATCGCCGGCGTCGCCACCGCCTACCAGCTGCGCGCGGCAGGCCACCGCGTCTGCGTGGTCGAACGCCACGCCACGGTTGCGCAGGGCGCCAGTTATGGCCACAGCGGCGTCGTGCTCCCCACGCCGCTCGACGTCTGGTTCGGCCCCACGTTCCTGCGCGACGGCCGGCAGGCCTCGAGCGGCGTGATCCGCAAGACGGGCTTCAGCGGCCAGGCGAGCGCATTCGTCAAGCGGCTTCGCGCGCTGCAGGGCTCCGAAGCCTTCGCGGCGCGCTATGCGCTGCTGCGGCCGCTGATCGAATCGGCCGAAAGCGCCCTCGCCGACGCCGAAGGCCGCTTCCAGCTCGAATACGAGCAGCGCGAGGGCCTGCTCTACCTCGTGCGCAGCACCGACGAATGGGCGCTCACGCAGCCGGCGCTCGAACTGCTGCGCCGCTTCGAGGTTCCGCACCACGCGTTGAGCGCCGCCGAATGCATCGCGGCCGAGCACAACATTCCACCCGATCCGGCGTTCGCGGGCGGCGTGCGCATCGAGTCGGGGCGCGTCGCGAACTGCCCGCTCTTCGTGAAGCAACTGAAGCAGGTGCTCGACACCCTCGGCGGCGTGCAGTTTCAGACGAGCCGCGAAGTCGGCGCGATCAGGCTGGAGAACGGACGCGCGGCCGTCGAACTCGCGTCGCGCCGGCCCGCGGAAGCCGCCGTGCGCGAAGTCGAGGTGATCTCGGGCGACGCCGTGGTGGTGGCGGCGGGCGCGCAGACGCCGGGCCTCGTTGCGCCGTTCGGCGTGAAGCTGCCGCTCTATCCGTTGCGCGTGCATACGCTGAATGCACCCGTGGCGCATGAGGAATGTGTGCCTCATGCGACGATCGTCGACGCCGCGAAGCGCATCGCGATTACGCGCATGAATCACCGTCTGCGGATTTCGGGCGGCGCCGTGCTGCTGCGCGCGAAGCAGGCCGACGAGCCGCTCACCGAAGCGCTCACCGAAAGCGCCCTCGCGCTGCTCGGCGAAGCCTCGCGCGACTGGGCGCCCGGTGCGGCGCGGATTTCGGCCTCGCTGGCGTGGGAAGGCATGAAGCTGCTGTCCGCGGACGGACTGCCCGCGGTGGGTAACGCCGGGCATCCGCGGCTTTTCGTCAACGCGGGGCATGGCCCGGCGGGCTGGGCGCTCGCGCTCGGCTCGGCGAAGCTCGTCGCGCAGCAGATCTCGGGCGCCGCGCCCGATCTTCCGGACGATACCGTCGCGGCGCTGCGGCCCGAGCGCGGGTAAGCGGCGCACTCGGGCCTTGCCGTTCGGCGAGGCATGCGCGCATCGGGCACAGGCACCGGGTGCTGCCTCGCACCCGCCAGGCCTCCCGGGGACTGGACGGCTCGGGTATCGTTGCACTGTCGATCCCCCCGAGCCACTTTCACCATGTCCGCCACGCCGCTCCCCGCCTCCCCCGCGCTGACGCTCCTCACGCCTCACGACCGGAGCGTCCCGCTCCTCACCGTCGCCGAACTGCGCACCTGCGAAACCGGTGCGCAGACGAGCCTGCCCGCGCACACGCTGATGGCCCGCGCCGGGGCCGCCGCCGCCCGCTTCCTGACCGGGCAGATCGACCATGCGCCGTCGCCGATAGCCGGCAAGCCCGTGTGGTTCGCCGCTGGACCGGGCAACAACGGCGGCGATGCGCTCGTCGTCGCGACGGAACTGCATCGCGCCGGCATCGCCGTCGAAGTCTGCATGCCGATCGAGGTCAAGCCGGACGACGCACGCTGGGCGCTAGCCGAAGCGCGTGCCGCAGGCGTGCCGGTCGCCGCCACGCCGCCCGCCTCGTTCGACGCGCATGGCTGGCTCGTCGACGGCATGTTCGGCATCGGGCTTGCGCGCGCGCTCGAAGGCGTATTCGCGGATCTCGCCGTGCGGTTGTCGTCGCGCGCGCGCAGCGACGGCCACGTGCTCGCGCTCGACGTGCCGAGCGGCCTCGACAGCGACACAGGCAACGTGGTCGGCGCAGGCCCGGCCGTGCGGGCGACGCACACGGTCACGTTCATCTCGGCCAAACCGGGCCTCTACACGGGCGCGGGCCGCGATCATGCGGGCGAGGTGAGCCTCGCGCCGATCGGCGTCGACGTGCAGGCCGCAATCACCAGCGCCCGGCTCAATGCGCCCGCCCTCTTCGCCCCCTGGCTGCCCGCACGCGATTTCTCGACGCACAAGGGTACGTTCGGCACGCTCGCCGTGATCGGCGGCGACACCGGCATGTGCGGCGCGCCGATCCTCGCGGCGCGCGCGGCGCTCCTGGCGGGCGCGGGCAAGGTGCACGCGGGCTTCATCAGCAGCGACGCGCCGCCCTACGATCCGCCCCATCCCGAACTGATGCTGCACGCCGCGGCGAGACTCGACACCCACGCCATGGACGCGTTCGCGGCCGGCTGCGGCATGGGCGCAAGCGCGTCGGCGCGCAATCTCGTCGACCAGATCCTGCAGTTGAACGTGCCTGTGCTGCTCGATGCCGACGCGCTCAATCTCGTCGCACGCGACGATGCGCTTGCGTCCCGGGTCGCCGCGCGCGGCACGCCGTGCGTGATCACGCCGCATCCGCTCGAAGCCGCGCGTCTCCTCGCCGCCGATACGGCGTCGGTGCAGCGCGACCGCGTCGCGGCGGCGCGCGCGCTGGCGGCGCGCTTCGCGGCCGTGGCCGTGCTCAAGGGCAGCGGCACCGTGATCGCGGCACCGGACGGCCGCGTCGCGATCAATCCGACCGGCAACGCGGGACTCGCGACGGGCGGCACCGGCGATGTGCTCGGCGGCCTGATCGGCGCGCTGCTCGCGCAGCGTCTGCCACCGTTCGAAGCGGCGCTCGCGGGCGTCTGGCTGCACGGCCTCGCGGCCGACACGCTCTGTGCCGAGGGCGACGGCCCCGCCGGTCTCACGGCCGGCGAACTCGCGCCGATGGTGCGGCGGCTCATGAACCGGATGTTCTACCCGTCGCGCGACTAACTCAGCCCACGTAGCCGGCACGAGGCTTGCTGCGAGATTCGCTGAAATCCTGCTCGCGCCGTGCGCGTGCGAGGGCCTTCGGGCCGGCGCCTGCGCGCCCCATGACGACCACTGCGCAGGTTCACGCGAGCCCGCTATACTGACTCACTTCTCTGATTCGCTTCGCTGACTCACCGTGCCGCCCGCCTCTGTCGACGCGGGCATGCATCCGTGCCGCGCGCGAAGCGCGTCCGCCCAACCGGCGGATGACGCCCGCCGCATTCCTCTGTGCTTCCTTGCTAGACGAATATGACGAATCCGCTTCCTGCATGGTCCGCGCTTCAGACGCACTACGGACAGATCCGCGACGAGCATCTGCGCGACTGGTTTGCGAGCGCCAACGACACCGCGCCGACGCGCGCCGAACGCTTCACGTTCGCGGGCGGCGGTCTTGCGGCCGACTTTTCGAAGAATCGCATCACCGACGCGACGCTGAAACTGCTCGTGCAACTCGCGCGCGAAGCGGGCGTCGAAGCGCGCCGCGACGCGATGTTCGCGGGCGAGGTCGTGAATCCGACCGAGGGCCGCGCGGCGCTGCACACGGCGTTGCGCGCAACCGGGCCCGACGCGCCGTTCCACGCGCAGATCCAGGCCGGGCGCGCGAAGATGGCGAAGTTCGCCGACGCCGTGCGCAGCGGAGCCTGGACCGGCTACACGGGCAAGCGCATCCGCCATGTGGTCAACATCGGCATCGGCGGTTCGGACCTCGGGCCGAAGATGGTCGTGCACGCGCTCGCGCACCTCGAATCGCCCGAGATCACGTCGCACTTCGTCTCGAACGTCGACGGCGCCGACCTCTGGCGCGTGATCGAACACATCGATCCCGAAGAGACGCTCGCGATCGTCGTATCGAAGACCTTCACGACGCTCGAAACGATGACCAACGCGCGCTCGATGCGCGCCTGGTTCGTGCAGCACGGCTGCCCCGAAAGCACGCTCGCGAAGCATTTCGTCGGGGTGTCCGCAAATCCGGCCGAGGTCGTGAAATTCGGCATCGCGCACGACAACGTGTTCGAAATGTGGGACTGGGTCGGCGGCCGTTACTCGCTGTGGTCGGCGGTGGGCCTGACGATCATGATCGCGATCGGGCCGCAGCAGTTCGACGAATTGCTCGCCGGCGCGCACGACATGGACCAGCACTTCCGCGAGACGCCGCTCGAACGCAACCTGCCCGTGCTGCTTGGCATGATCGGCATCTGGTATCGCAACTTCTTCGGTTCGCAGAGCTATCTGGTCGCGCCGTATTCGGAGGCGCTGCATTACCTGCCCTCGTACCTGCAGCAGCTCGAAATGGAGAGCAACGGCAAGTCGGCGCGGCTCGACGGCCGCTTCGTCGATTACGCGACCGCCGCCGTCACCTGGGGCGAGCCCGGCACGAACGGCCAGCACGCGTTCTTCCAGATGCTGCACCAGGGCCCGACGATCGTTCCGATCGACTTCATCGCCGTGCTCACGCCGGAACACCCGCTCGCCGGTCATCATGCGAAACTGCTCGCGAACTGCTTCGCGCAGAGCGAGGCGATGATGCTCGGCCGCACCGAGGAGGAAGCGCGCAAGGTGGCCGGGCCGGACAAGCCCGAACTCGTGCCGCACCTGATGTTCCCCGGCAACCGCCCGACCACGACGCTCATCGTCGACGCGCTCAACGCGCGCACGCTCGGCGCGCTGATCGCGCTCTACGAGCACAAGGTGCTCGTGCAGGCCGCCGTGTGGGACATCAATCCGTTCGATCAGTGGGGCGTGGAGCTGGGCAAGATCCTCGGCAAGGTCGTCGAGGCCGATCTCACCGCCCCGCCCAGCGACGTGAAGCAGCACGATTCGTCGACGGCCACGCTCATCGCCCGCGCGCGCGCTGCGCTCAAGCGTTAGCACGCAGCCGGATACCGATCGTGCGAAACCTGGCGTGCGCTGCGGCGCACGTCACCGCACTTCAGTTGCCGATCAGCGTCCGGCTTCTTCGACCTTGTTGCCGGAGTCGAGCGCCTCGTCATGCGCGACGCGCCGTCCGGCTTCGATCGTCACGGTCGTATCGCACCGGCGCGCCAAGTCGACGTCGTGCGTGACAAGCACGAGCGTCGCGCCGTTTGCACGGTTCATCTCGAACATCAGGTCGATCACGGCGTGGCCGGTCGCGGCGTCGAGACTGCCGGTGGGCTCGTCGGCGAAGAGGATGGAAGGGCGCGTCACGAACGCGCGCGCGAGCGCCACGCGTTGCTGTTCGCCGCCCGAGAGCAGCTTCGGATAATGCCCGGTGCGCTGCCCAAGGCCGACGCGTTCGAGCAGCGCGTGCGAGCGCGCGAAGGCCTCGCGCGTGGACATGCCGCCCTGCAGTTCGAGCGGCAGCGCGACGTTCTCGAGCGCGGTGAGATGGGGCATCAGCTGGAACGACTGGAACACGAAGCCGACCGAACCGTTGCGCAGCGCCGCGCGCTGGTCCTCGGCCATGCCGGTCAGCTCCTCGCCGAGCAGACGAACGGACCCCGAACTCGCGCTGTCCAACCCGGCTAGCAACCCAAGCAGCGTGGATTTGCCCGAACCCGACGCGCCGACGATCGCCACACTGCTACCCGCGCGCACGGTGAGGTCGATACCGTCGAGTATCGTCAGCTCGCCGGTCGCGTCAGTGACCCGCTTGCACAATCCCCGAACTTCGATGACTGGATCGCTATTCATTCGCACATGATCACGCACAGGTTAGCCGTCAAGGCGCGCCGCATCGCGCCGCCCGTTGCTTTTGCCACTACCGTTGCCACCGCTACCGCGGTCGTTGCGTCGCTCTTCGCGATCGCAGCGGCACAACCGGCGCTTGCCGCCACCCCGCCCGCCGATCCGCTCGCCCAAGCCGCGAAGCCGACGATCGTCGTGCTCGGCGACAGCCTCTCCGCCGAATACGGCCTGCCGCGCGACACCGGATGGGTCGCGCTGCTGCGCCAGCGGCTCGCAAGCGAGCGAATCGATTATAGCGTCGCGAACGCAAGCATCAGCGGAGACACTACGAGCGGCGGCCTCGCACGCCTGCCGCTCGTGATGCAGCGCCTCAAGCCGTCCATCGTGATCGTCGAACTGGGAGCCAACGACGCGCTGCGCGGCGTGCCGCTCACGACGACAGAGAGCAATCTGCGCGCCATCCTCGCCCAGATCCGCAAAGGCAACGCGAAGCCGGTGCTTGTCGGCATGTACGTGCCGCCGAATTACGGGCCCGACTACACGCAGAAATTCCACGGACTGTACGGCCGCCTGTCGCAGGAATTGCACACGCCGCTGGTTCCGTTCCTGCTGGCTGGTCTCGCCGACAAACCCGATCTGTTCCAGTCCGACCAGATTCACCCGACACAACAGGCACAGCCCTTGCTCCTCGATAACGTGTGGCCAACGCTCAAGCCGCTGCTGGGCGGCACGGTGCAGCACTGATCGGCACAGGACGCTTTTCGCGGGGATCAACCCCGCGCGTGCTCTCGATCCCCGGCCGGACATGCGCGCGAGCCAGTCGCACCACGACGTTCAGACAGACGAACGGCTTGCGGCTGAATCGGCCGAATGCAGTCGTCGCTGCCGGGAGGGAAAAGCGTGAAAGTGTTGTCTGTTGTTCTTGTTGCGGCGGCGCTCAGTGCCTGCGCGAACCGGCCTGCGCCGATGATGGGCGCGCAGTCCGTCGGCACGAGCGAGCAGCCGAGTGCGGCCGTCGCGCAGTGTATCGCGCGGAAATGGGCCGACCGCTCGCAACAGCCGGTCGTCTCGCAGACGATGCTCGCCAACAACCAGGCCGTCGATGTCTACGTGCCAGGCCAGCCGCCGCCGGACGGCACCGCCGCGACGGTCCGCCCGTCCTGGTCGCCGACGACCAGGACGTGGGTGGGCTACCGGGATGGCGGCAACGCCGGCACCGACGCCACGGGCGACATCAACGCCTGCCTCTGACCGCCTGATCGTCTGATCGCCAGGGCGGTCACAACCCAACAAAAAGCCCCGCATTTGCGGGGCTTTTTTGACTGCGCGCGTGCTGCTTACTGCCCGTCGCCGGACTGGCCAGCCGCGCTGGGCGAGCCGTAGTACTTCACCTTGGAGCGGTCGCGCAGCCCATCGAGATACGCCTGCAGCTGCGACTGCCCAGTTACCCGTGAGAGTTCCTGTTGCGCGGCGGCAAGACGCGAGCCGTCGGCGGCCGGTGCGTTCGTCACGGTATTCACGCGATAGATCGCAAAGCCGTCGCTGCCGAGATCGACGCCGACAAAGGCCGGCAGCTTCTGCGCATCGGCCTTGAAGACCGCCGAGAGCGCCGCGGGCGGCAGGCCTTGCGCGTCGTTGCGCGTGACCTTGACGGCCGGCGAGAACCCACCGGCCGACTTCGACTTCTGCAGGTCGGCGAGCTTCGCCGCGCCGTCCTTGCGCGCGAATTCGGCAGCCTGCTGCGCGACGACCCGCTGGCGCACCGCATCCTTGACCACGGCGAACGCGGGCGTCGCGGCGGGCTGGAAGCTCGTGACGCGCGCCGAGATCAGCGTGCTGTTGCCCACGTCGATCGCCTGCGAGTTGTTGTGCTGGTTCACCGAGTCGTTCGCGAAAACCGCATCGAGGAACTTCTGATTGTTCAGCGGGCTGTCCGGCGGCAGCGCCGGATTCGGCTTCGGCGTGATCGTCGCAGTCTGGATCGTCAGCTTGAACTTGTCGGCGGCCGGCTGCAGGCTCTTCGACTGCTCGTACACGAGCGACGTGAAACCTTCCGATGCTTCGGCGAGCACCTTCGCCGCTTGCTGCGTCTTGACGTCGTTCAGGATCGACGCCTTCACGTCATCGAACGGCTTCGTCGACGAAGGCTTGAGGTCCGTGACCTTGACGATGTGATAGCCGAAGTCCGACTGGATCACGTCGCTGATCTCATCCTTCTTGAGCTTGAAGACGGCGTCGTCGAACGCTTCGCCGCCTGCGATCATGCCGCGGCCGAAGAAACCGAGGTCACCGCCCTTGGCCGCCGAGCCGGGATCCTGCGATTCCTTCTGCGCGATCTGTGCGAACTGGTCGGGATGCGCCTTCACCTCGGCCAGGATCGACTCCGCCTTTCGCTTCGCCGCGGCGCGGTCGGCCGCGCTCGCGTCCTTCGACACGGCGATCAGGATGTGGCTCGCGCGCACCTGCCCGTCGGTGCGGAAGTGCGCGATGTTGTCGTTGTAGAACTGCTTGAGGTCGGCGCCGGTCGGCTGGACGTTGGCCGCCACCGTCGCCGCCGACAGCACCAGATACTGGATCTGCGCCGTGGCCGGCGTCGCGAAGTCGCTCTTGTGCGCGTCGTAGTACGCCTGCAGTTGCGCGTCGGTCGGCTGAACCTTCGCCGCGTAGGCCGCTGCGTGGAACACGAGCGCCTGCACTTCGCGCTGCTGCAGCGCGAGCGCCGTGAGTTGCCCAGCGAGCGACTTCGACGTGAACGCGCTGCTGATGACCGCGTTCGGCAGCTGCTGCATTGCGAGGCCGTAGCGTACACGTTCGTCGTACTGCTCGGGCGTCATGCCCTGCATGGCCAGCAGTTGCTTGTAGCGGTCGAGATCCATCGAGCCGTCGGGCTTGCGCAGCGACGAGATGATCGGATCGGCGAGCAGCGCGCGGCGAACGGCGTCGTCCGAGGCGGTCAGATGCAGGCGCTGCGTCTCGTCGACGAGTACGCGCTGCTGGATCAGACCGTCGAGAATGTCCTTGCGATGCTGCGGCGTGTCGAAGACGCTGGCGTCGAAGTTCGCGCCCATCACCTGACGGGCCTGATCGATCTGCTGACGCGCGGCGTTGTCGTACTCGGCGCGCGTAATCTTGTGTCCATTGACGCTCGCGACGTTCGCACTTTCATCGAAGAAGCCGCGGAAACCTTGAATCCCGACGAAGCCGAGCCCTGGCAGAACCACCAGGAGCAGCATGAACATCATCAGGAGTTTGTGATTGCGGAAAAAGTCGAGCATGCTTGACAGAGCGAAGGGGGCGCCCAAAAACGGAACGCCCGATATTACCTCAGAGGACAATAAAAAAGGCGAACCGCAGCTTGCTTTCGGTTCGCCTTTTTTACTCAGATCTGGCGGAGCGGACGGGGCTCGAACCCGCGACCCCCGGCGTGACAGGCCGGTATTCTAACCAACTGAACTACCGCTCCATGCGGCTGCATTGCGCACATGCTGCGTTGACCGCCATTGCGTCCAGCGGCATGTGCCTGCGAGATACCGGAAACTGGTGGGTGCTGAGAGGCTCGAACTCCCGACCTACGCCTTGTAAGGGCGCCGCTCTACCAACTGAGCTAAGCACCCAGCTTCGCGATTTCTGAACTGCTTTTTTGCTTCTTCAGTGCGCTGGTTGCACTTCTGGTTGCACTTTCTTCGCACTGTGCCGGCCCGCGCGTAACATGATTTTCTATGCCCGCGACGTCGGCTAGCGAGCCCGCTAGTTTAGCGCATCTTTGAGCGCTTTACCAGGCCGGAATTTCGGCACCTTGGCGGCCTTGATCTTGATCGCGGCGCCGGTGCGCGGGTTGCGCCCCGTGCGCGCCGTGCGCTTGCCCACGGCGAACGTACCGAATCCGACCAGCGTGACCGTCCCGCCCTTCTTGAGCGTGCCCTTCACGCCGCCGATGACGGCGTCGAGCGCGCGCCCCGCTGCCGCTTTCGAAATGTCGGCTTGTTGGGCGATATGGTCAATTAGATCTGTTTTATTCATTCCAGCCCCCGAGAATGTGTTTGGGAAACCGTTGTGACGCGTTGTGCGTCGGGATGTATAAAAAGACGGGCCCGGCTGTGGTCCGGGCTCGCTCATTTAACGGGTCCGAAACAACGGTGTCAAGCGGGATTCAGCCTGATAAAACGGGGGTTTTCGAGGGATTCCTCGAGTCACTTCGGTGGTACATGTTGCGATGCCGCACATCGCGCGCACAATAAAAAAACCGCGGGCTCACGCCGCGGGTTTTCAGTTCGAGGGCAGCGGCACTTTGCCGCCGCCTTTCGCTTTCGCTTCAGTGCTTGACGACTTCCGTCGCGCTGGCGTCGGCCGTCTCCGCGACGGGCGCCTTCGCGTCGTCGGCCTTGACTTCCTCTTCCGGCAGGGGCTGCGGCACGCGTTCGAGCGCAAGTTCGAGCACCTTGTCGATCCAGCGGACCGGCACGATTTCAATCGCGTTCTTCACGTTATCCGGAATCTCGGCGAGATCCTTGACGTTCTCTTCCGGGATCAGCACGAGCTTGATGCCGCCGCGATGCGCCGCAAGCAGTTTCTCCTTCAGGCCGCCGATCGGCAGCACTTCGCCGCGCAGCGTGATCTCGCCCGTCATCGCAACGTCGGCGCGCACCGGGATACCGGTGAGCACGGACACCAGCGCCGTCGTCATCGCACCGCCTGCGGACGGACCGTCCTTCGGCGTCGCACCTTCCGGCACGTGGATGTGGATGTCCTGCTTCTCGAACGCCTCGTCCTTGATGCCGAGACGACGCGAGCGCGAACGCACCACCGAGCGTGCCGCTTCGACCGACTCCTTCATGACGTCGCCGAGCGAACCCGTGCGGATCACGTTGCCCTTGCCGGGCATGACCGCCGCTTCGATCGTCAGCAGATCGCCGCCGACTTCCGTCCACGCGAGGCCCGTGACCTGACCGATCTGGTTCTCCTTCGCGGCCAGACCGAAGTCGTACTTGCGCACGCCGAGGAACGTGTCGAGGTTGGGGCTGTCGACCGTCACCGCGCCCTCTGCCTTCTTCAGCAGGAGCATCTTCACGACCTTGCGGCAGATCTTCGAGATTTCACGCTCAAGCGAACGCACGCCCGCTTCACGCGTGTAGTAACGAATGATGTCGCGGATCGCACCTTCCGCGATCTCGATCTCGCCGGCGTTCAGGCCGTTGTTCTTCTTCTGCTTCGGCAGCAGATAGCGTTGCGCGATGCTGACCTTCTCGTCTTCCGTGTAGCCCGACAGGCGGATGACTTCCATCCGGTCGAGCAGCGGCGGCGGGATATTCAGCGAGTTCGACGTGGCGACGAACATCACATCCGAGAGATCGAAATCGACTTCGATGTAGTGGTCGGCGAACGTGTGGTTCTGTTCCGGATCGAGCACTTCGAGCAGCGCCGACGACGGATCGCCGCGGAAATCCATGCCCATCTTGTCGACTTCGTCGAGCAGGAAGAGCGGATTGCGCACGCCGACCTTCGCGAGGCTCTGCAGGATCTTGCCTGGCATCGACCCGATGTACGTGCGGCGATGGCCGCGGATCTCGGCCTCGTCACGCACGCCGCCGAGCGCCATGCGCACGAACTTGCGGTTCGTCGCGCGAGCGATCGACTGGCCAAGCGAGGTCTTGCCGACGCCCGGAGGCCCGACGAGGCACAGGATCGGCGCCTTGACCTTGTCCACGCGCTGTTGCACGGCGAGATACTCGAGAATGCGTTCCTTCACCTTCTCGAGACCGTAGTGGTCTTCGTCGAGGACGGTTTCGGCGTTCGAGAGGTCGTTGTTGACCTTGCTCTTCTTGCGCCACGGCAGGCCGATCAGCGTGTCGATGTAGTTGCGCACGACCGTCGCTTCCGCCGACATCGGCGACATCAGCTTGAGCTTCTTCAGCTCGGCATCGGCCTTCTTCTTCGCTTCCTTCGGCATGCGCGCGGCCGTGATGCGCTTCTCGAGTTCTTCGAGATCGGCACCCTCTTCGCCTTCGCCCAGTTCCTTCTGGATCGCCTTGACCTGCTCGTTCAGGTAGTACTCGCGCTGGCTCTTTTCCATCTGGCGCTTCACGCGGCCACGGATGCGCTTCTCCACCTGGAGAATGTCGATCTCGGCTTCGAGCTGCGCGAGCAGATGCTCAAGACGCTCCACGACCGGGAACATCTCGAGGATGTGCTGCTTCTGGTCGAGCTTGAGCGGCAGGTGCGCGGCGATGGTGTCGGCAAGACGCCCGGCCTCGTCGATGCCCGACAGCGAAGTCAGGATCTCCGGCGGGATCTTCTTGTTCAGCTTCACGTACTGGTCGAACTGCGACACGATCGCGCGACGCAGCGCTTCGGTTTCGGCGCTGTCGGCGTGGTCCGGTTCGATCGGCATCACGTCGCACGAGAACTGCGTTTCCTGCTCTTCGATGGAAAGCGTCTTCGCACGCTGCAGCCCCTCCACGAGCACCTTCACGGTGCCGTCGGGCAGCTTGAGCATCTGCAGGATGTTTGCAACGCACCCCACTTCGTACATGTCTTTTTCGGTCGGCTCATCCTTGGCGGCGGTCTTTTGCGCGACGAGCATGATGTGCTTGCCGCCCTCCATCGCCGCTTCGAGGGCCTTGATCGATTTCGGCCGGCCCACGAAGAGGGGAATCACCATATGCGGGAAAACGACGACGTCTCGCAGCGGCAGCAGCGGGAGCGTGGTTCGTTCCGGCGAGAGGAGTTGGGTTCCTGACATTTCATTTCCCCATGAGTGGAATCAGTTCGTTCGGTAGGTGAGGCCTGCACCAGCATTTGCAAGCCTCGAGCGTGTGGGAAAAGTTCAGTGACTCCAAAATAAGTGCGCCATCGACCACAAGATAAACGAAAAAGCCGTTCATCCCATTGTATGAACGGCTCTTTTCCGAAACTCTTTAGCCGGTCAACACCATCAATTCGACCCTGCGACCTTGGGGGCGTCTTCGTAGATCAGGAGCGGTTTGCCGTCGCCGTCGATGACGTTGTCGTCGATGATGACCTTGCTCACGCCCTTCATGGCGGGAAGCTCGTACATCACGTCGAGCAGCGCCTGCTCGAGGATCGAGCGCAGACCCCGTGCGCCAGTCTTGCGGCGGATCGCCTTGCGGGCGACGGCCTGCAGCGCGCCCGGGCGGATCTCCAGTTCCACGCGCTCCATGTTGAAGAGCTTGTGATACTGCTTGACGAGCGCATTCTTCGGCTCGACGAGGATCTTCATGAGCGCGGTTTCGTCGAGCTTGCCGAGCGTCGCGACCACGGGCAGACGGCCGATCAGTTCCGGAATCAGGCCGAACTTGATCAGATCTTCAGGCTCCACTTCACGCAGCACTTCGCCCGCGTCGCGCTCCTGCTTGCTCTTCACGCTCGCGCCGAAGCCAATGCCGGTCTTCTCGGTGCGGTCGGTGATGACCTTTTCGAGGCCGTCGAACGCGCCGCCGCAAACGAACAGGATGTTGGTCGTGTCGACCTGGATGAAATCCTGGTTCGGGTGCTTGCGCCCGCCCTGCGGCGGCACCGAGGCCATCGTGCCCTCGACCAGCTTCAGCAACGCCTGCTGCACGCCCTCGCCCGACACGTCGCGCGTGATCGACGGGTTGTCCGACTTGCGGCTGATCTTGTCGATTTCGTCGATGTAGACGATGCCGCGCTGCGCCTTGTCGACCTCGTAATTGCAGTTCTGAAGCAGCTTCTGGATGATGTTCTCGACGTCCTCGCCCACGTAGCCGGCTTCGGTCAGCGTGGTGGCGTCGGCGATCACGAACGGCACGTTCAGAAGACGCGCGAGCGTTTGCGCGAGCAGCGTCTTGCCCGAGCCCGTGGGTCCGATCAGCAGGATGTTGCTCTTGGAGAGCTCGATGTCGTCCTTCTTGTCGAGGTGCTTGAGGCGCTTGTAGTGGTTGTACACCGCCACCGCGAGGATCTTCTTCGCGCGCTCCTGGCCAATCACGTACTGGTCGAGGATGTCGCGGATCTCCTGCGGGCTCGGCAGGTCCGAGCGCGACAGCGCGGCGTCGACGCCGGCGCCCACTGCTTCATCGCGAATGATCTCGTTGCACAGGTCGATGCATTCATCGCAGATGAACACCGACGGCCCCGCAATCAGTTTCTTTACTTCATGCTGGCTTTTGCCGCAGAACGAGCAATACAACAGCTTTTCGCTGTTAGAACTTTTCTTGTCCGCCATGGAAAGATGAGCCTCCGGACACTCTGTTACATGATACTACGCCGTTTCCCCCGGCCTCACCGGACGGGGAGCGCATGAACCGCTTGCTGTGACGGCGTGTGGGCCGCAGGCTGCGAGCGCCTTTTTGGATTATTCCACACGGTTCGCGCGGCGCTGCCAATCCCGTTTTACACGGGGGCGAAGCCCCGTCGAAAAGCAGATGGCGTGCCCCGCGCGGGCCGGATCAGGGACGCTTGTGGAGCACCTGATCGACCAGACCGTACGCCTGGGCGTCGTCGCCGGACATGAAGTTGTCGCGATCGGTGTCGCGCGCGATGCGCTCGACCGGCTGTCCCGTGTGATGCGCGAGCAGCTGGTTCAGGCGCTCCTTCAGGTACAGGATTTCGCGTGCCTGGATTTCGATGTCCGACGCCTGGCCGCGCGCGCCGCCGAGCGGCTGGTGGATCATCACGCGCGAGTTCGGCAGCGCAAAGCGCTTGCCCTTCGCGCCCGACGCCAGCAGGAACGCGCCCATGCTGGCCGCAAGGCCCATGCAAAGGGTCGAAACGTCCGGCTTGATGAACTGCATCGTGTCGTAGATCGCCATGCCGGCCGAGACCGAGCCGCCCGGGCTGTTGATGTACAGACTGATGTCCTTGTCCGGGTTCTCGCTTTCAAGGAACAGCAACTGCGCGACGACGAGGTTCGCCGTCTGATCGTTCACTTCTCCGACCATGAACACCACGCGCTCCTTGAGCAGGCGCGAGTAGATATCGTACGAACGCTCGCCGCGGCCGCTCGTCTCTACGACGATCGGCACAAGCCCGAGCGCCTGCGGGTCGAAGTCCCGCGATGCGTGGGAGGTCAACGTATCAAGCGATTGAGCGCGAATGGTCATGCGGTGCATCCTTGTCTGGGAAAGTTCTTCTGATTAACCCGAATAAACCCGGTATTGCGGCGCACTCCGCGTTATTCAACCCCACAGCGAACATGGCTAAATCACGCGGATACAAAAACGGCGTGCTCGCCGTCGGTCACCCCGACGGCCGGCACGCCGTAGCGCAGAAGCCTTAAGCCTGCGCCGTTGCGCTTGCCAGTTCTTCGAAGCTGACCTGTTTGTCCGTCACCTTGGCCTTGCCGAGCACGAAGTCCACGACGTTCGACTCGACCACGTAGGCCTCCATTTCGGCGAGACGCTGCTGGTTGGAATAATACCAGCGCACGACTTCCTTCGGGTCTTCGTAACTTTTCGCGAATTCGTCGACTTCAGCACGGATCTGCTCGGGCTTCGCTTCGAGGCCGTTCGACTTGACCAGCTCGGCCAGGACGAGGCCCAGCTTGACGCGGCGCTCGGCCTGCTCCTTGAACATTTCGGCCGGGATCGGCGCGTCCTTGGCGTTCGGCACGCCGCGCTGTTCGAGGTCCGCACGCGCCATTTCGACGAGGCGCTGCTGGTCCTGCTCGACGAGTGCGTTCGGCACGTCGAGTTCGGCGATCTTCAGCAGCGCGTCCATCACCTGGTTCTTCACGATTGACTGCGTGCGGCGCTTCGCTTCGCGCTCCAGGTTCTCCTTGATCTCGGCGCGCATCTTCACGAGGTCGCCGTCGGCGATGCCGAGCGACTTCGCGAATTCTGCGTCGATTTCCGGCAGATGCGGCCATTCGACCTTCTGCATCGTGATCGTGAACCTGGCGGTTTTGCCCGCGACGTCCTTACCGTGGTAGTCCTCGGGGAACTTCAGATCGAATTCGCGCGACTCGCCCACCTTCAGGCCGACCGCAGCGGTTTCGAATTCCGGCAGCATGCGGCCTTCGCCCAGCACGAACGCGAAGCCTTCGGCGCTGCCGCCCGGGAACGCGACGTCGTCGATCTTGCCGACGAAGTCGACCGTCACGCGGTCGCCGTTCTTTGCTGCGGCATCGGCGCCGCCGTCACCGTGCTCGCCCGACTCGCCGCGTGCGTGGAAGTGCACGCGCTGCTTGCGCAGGATGTCGAGCGTGCGGTCGATTTCGCCTTCGCTGATCGCCGTGGTCGTGCGCTCGATCTCGGAAGTCGACACGTCGCCGATCGTCACTTCCGGATAGACCTCGAAGGTCGCGTCGAACGAGTAGTCGCCCTCAGCGGCGTCGGCCTTCGGCGCGAAGCTCGGCTGACCGGCCACGCGCAGGCTCTCGGCGCGGCTGATGTCGAAAAATTCCTTGCCGACCTTGTCGCTCAGAACTTCGGCTTCCACCTGGCCCGAGTACTGCTGCGTGACCATTTTGAGCGGCACCTTGCCCGGGCGGAAACCCGGCATGCGCACATTCTTCGCGAGTTGACGGATGCGCGAATCCACTTCTTTCTGCACGGCATCCTTCGGCAGGGAAATCGTCACGCGGCGTTCGAGCTTGCCGAGGTTTTCAACAACGTTAGCCATGGCTTCAATCGTCCTAAAATTTGTTCGAGCGAATCAGTAATCTTTGCTGTGCCGCGGTCCGCCTGCCCCATTGGGCACGCGATGAGGCGCCCCACAGCACCTGCGCCTTGTTGCGCCGCGTGCAGGTGCTTCCTTGCGCCTCTCGCTGGCAACTCCCGCGCCGCCTGTTGCACGCCTGTTCGTCCGGCTGACCTGCAGCACATCAGCACAGGAATGCGAGGCTTGCGACGCAGTTCCGTCAAAAGAGCCAAGTATTCTAGCAAACTATTTCCGGCACCAAACGGATTCGCCCCTCGGGATAGCCCGGGCAGCGACCAAAACGCGCCTTTATACGCGTTTTGGTCGCGCAAAACCGGTCCCAACGAGTCCAAACGAGTCCAAACGCAGGTTCATCGACCCCGGGCAGCACCTCTCTCGCGATGCCATCCCGCCCGACAATCCCCGCTATTGCGGGTGGCGTACCCGACGCGCGCAACGAGGCTGCTAAGCTAGCGGACGAGCCGGACGCCCCGCCGGCCTCAGCCGACGCCCAAACAAGACAACCTTTATCAACAGAGACACCATGCCCAACTCGTCGTCTGACGCGCCTGTCGTCGTCATTGCTCCAGACTCTTTCAAAGGCTCGCTGAGTGCGGAGGGGGTCGCCACCGCGATCGCCGACGGCATCCGCCGCGCCCGTCCGGACGCGGACACCCGTATCTGCCCCATGGCCGACGGCGGCGAAGGCACGCTCGACGCGATGCTCTCCGTCGGCGGCGCGCGACGCGTAATCGGCGTGCGCGGCGCGGCCGGTCCGACGCGCGACGCGACGGTCGGCCTGCTGCCCGACGGCAGCGCGATCGTGGAAACGGCCGAGATCGTCGGCATCACGGACCCTGTGGGCATGGGCGTGCCGGTGACCGCCCGCAGCACGATCGGCATGGGCGAGGCGATCCGCGCACTGCTCGACGACGGTGTGCGCCGCTTCTACGTGGCGCTCGGCGGCAGCAGCACGAACGACGCCGGCGCTGGCCTGCTCGCGGGTCTTGGCCTGCAGCTTTTCGATGCGGACGACAAGCCCCTCGAACCCACGCCGCAGGCACTCGCGCGCGTGGCGCGCGTCGACGCATCAAGCCTCGATGCACGGCTCGCCGACGCTTCGTTCGTCGCCATGTCCGATGTCGACAATCCACTCACGGGCGACCACGGCGCGACGGCGGTGTTCGGTCCGCAAAAGGGCGTGAAACCGTACGAGGTCGCGTCGATCGACGCGTCGCTCGCGCGCTTCGCCGACCTCGTCGAAGCCGCGTTCAATCGCTGTGTGCGCGATGAAGCGGGCTCGGGCGCCGCGGGCGGACTCGGCTTCGCGCTGCGCATGCTCGGCGCGCGCTTCGAGCCCGGCGCCGAAGTCGTTGCGCGCCAGATCGGTCTCGATGCTGCGCTGCACGGCGCGAACTGGCTCATCACGGGCGAGGGCCGCTCGGACGTGCAGACGCTGCACGGCAAGGCGCCCTTCATCGCCTGCCGCCACGCGCAGGCCGCGAACGTGCCCGCGACGCTGCTTTCAGGCGCCATCGATCCGGAAGCGCTGCCGCGCCTGTCCGAACACTTCAGCGGCTGCTTCTCGCCTGCACCCGGACCGATCACGCTCGACACCGCGATCCGCGACGCAGCGAAGCTGCTCGCGAACGAAGCCGAACAGCTTGCGCGTCTGCGCTTCGGTGCGCGCTGACCTATACGTTGGCGAACAAACGCGCTTCTCACGTTCTTCGCGCTCCTCGTTAAGCGATTAAAAGAAAGATGTGCGCGCCACGATTTTTGCGCGGCGCGCGTATCGCGCTACGCGTTGACCCGAGAGCCGGTTGCGGCAACAATCACATCACGCGCGATGCGTTTCGCGCGCCCACCTTTCTGCAACCAGGACGACCATGAAGGCAAGCAAAGCCGGACTCGAGCAGTTTCTGACCTATCGGCTCCATGTCCTGAACAAGCTCTCCGAACGCGGTAGCGGCGAACGCTATCAGGTGAAGCTCGGCATCACGTTGCCGGAGGCGCGCCTCATCGCGGCAGTCGGTGCGTTCGGCCCGTTCTCGGTGATGGAGCTCGCACGCCACGCGAATCTCGACAAGAGCCAGGCGAGCCGTGCAGCCGAAGCGCTGATGCGCCGCGGCCTCATGCGCCGCGATGCAAGCGAGGAAGATGGCCGCCTCGTGCTTGTGTCGCTCACGCCCGAGGGACGTGCGCTCTATCGCAAGGTGATGCCGATCGCGCGCAAGTGGAATCTCGACCTGTTCGCGTGCCTCGACGAGAAAGAGCGCGATGTGTTGAGCCGGGCGCTCGACAAGGTCATCGACGCCGCGCAGGCGGAAGATTAGCCGCGTGCGCTGGCCGAAAGGTCAGAGGAAAGAAAAAGGCCGGCGCAGGGCCGACCTTGAATTTTCGCTGCCTGGAATTAATGCCCGACTACTGCCCTGATAAGCGCGCGTCGCGGACATATCGGGCATCAGCAAGCATGAGTTGGTGCGTGAGGCCGGACTCGAACCGGCACACCCTTGCGGGCGTCAGGACCTAAACCTGGTGCGTCTACCAATTTCGCCACTCACGCGAATCGAATCTTTTCGCCCGGCCGGACTGCTGCACCGCTGCTTGTTTCGCGTGCGATTCAACCTCGCTTCGACCTCGATTCGAACCTCTGGATTCGAACCTTATACGCCGGCGCGCGACGGACCAGAACTCCGTGCGAACGCGCCCAAAAGCGCAAGCGCGAGATTTTAACCGATTGATTTGCACTTGTCTGCATGCGCGTGCGCGGCGGCCCGGCACACGGTGCTAGAATCGCGCGTCTGCCGCCGGCCGCGGCACGCCCCGCGACACACCTTTCCCCTCCGAACGCCGTGAACTTCGACGACTACTGCCTGCAAAAGGCGGCCCCGCCTGGATCGAGCACCTACTACGCGCTGCGCCAGGCAAGCGCTGCACGCCAGCCGCTTCTCGCCGCCCTCTTCGCGCTGCGCCGCGAACTCGAAGAAACGACCAGGGAAACGAGCGACCCCACAGTCGGACGCACGAAGCTCGCCTGGTGGCAAAAGGAGCTGGCCGCGCTCGCCAGTGGAACGCAGGCGCATCCGGTGACGCAGGCGCTTGCGCATCACCTCGACGACGTCGGGTCCACGTACCCCGCGCTGCAGGCGCTGCTCACCGGCTTCGAAATGGACTTCGAGCAGGCACGCTATCTCGACTTCCCCAACCTGCGTCGCTACATGGAAGGCGTGGGTGGCACGTTCGCGACGCTCATCGCGCGCGTGAGCGCACGCGAGCCCGCCGTTGTCGGGCAATGGGCCGCACCGCTCGGCAACGCGCTGATGCTCGCGCAGTTCGTGCCGGAGATCGGCAACGACGCGCGCCATGGCCGCATCTACGTTCCGATCGACGAGCTGCAGCGCTACAACGTCACGGCCGCCGATCTGATCAATCGCCGCTACAGCGACGAATTCACCGAACTCATGCAGTTCCAGACGACGCGCGCACGCGAAGCGCTCGGCGCCGCGCTCGACGCAATCCCCGCATCCGAGCGACGCGGCCAGCGCACGCTGCGCTCGCTGGCTGCGCTGTCGTTCGCGCTGCTCGACGAGGTGGAACGCGAGCGCTATCAGGTACTGCATCAGCAGATCGTGCTCACGCCGATCCGCAAGCTGTGGATCGCGTGGCGCGCGGCCCGGCGCGGCTGAGACCGCACGCGCTTTCACGACGCGGCACGCGACGTCGTGCCGCATTTACGCGCGCAGAATCGGCAGTGACTCGAAACGGCCCTGCAGCACGGTCTGCGCGTCGAGTCCCCACCACGACGGCCCCAACACCGTCGCGTAGAGTTGCCGGAAATCGACGCCCATCGGCAAATTCCCGTTGCCGTCGAGCCGTGCCAGTTGCGGCGCCTGTCCGTAGAGACCGCCCGCCACGCGCCCGCCCGCCACGAAGTGCGCCGACGCCGTGCCGTGATCGGTGCCACGGTCATGATTCTCGTACACGCGCCGGCCAAACTCGGCGTACGTGACGATCATCGTGCGTTCCCAGCGGCCCAGTTCGACGAGCGCATCGCGCATCGCCACCATGCCGGCCGCGAACCGACGCAGCAGATCTGCGTGCCGGTCCGGCTGGTTCTCGTGCGTATCGAAACCATTGAGCGTGAGCCGGATCGCAGCGACGCCCTTGCCCGGCACCGGCTCACTGCGCGCCGTGTCGCCCGATGCGAGCGCCTCCATCGCCGTCTTGATCGACTCGCCGAACTCTCCTTGCGGAAACGCCGTCTTCAGTGCGCGCTGATCGGGCTGTGGGCGCAACAGATCGGCTGCTCGAACAATGTCGCTATCGGCGTCGCCGATTTGCGCGGGCGCCGGATTGCCCTCATTCAGCGCGACCGGCATAACCGGCATAACATGCCGCGACGCGCGAGCAAACTGCGCCGGACTCGCGAGCGCGATCGTGCGCGCGCCGTTCGCGAACGGCCCCGTCTCCGGGCTGCCGAGCACAAGCGCGTCGGCCGCGAAGCTCGTCGGCACCGGCGCGCTGGCGAACGCGCGCGTGAGCCAGCCTTCGCGCAAATATTGAGCGGAGCGTGACGCGGTGTCCCAGATCTCCATCGAGCGGAAGTGCGAGAGATTCGGCTGCGGATAGGTCAGGCCCTGCACGATCGCGAGTTGCTTGGCGCGCCACATCGGCAGAAGCGGCACGAGCGACGGATGCAGCGCGGTGCGCTCGTCGAGCTGGATCGCCTGATCCCGGCGTACGCCGATGTTCATGCGATGGCAGTAATAGAGCGGATCGGCGAACGGCACGACCGTATTGAGGCCGTCATTGCCGCCGTTCAACTCGACGAGGATCAGCAGCTTGCCGTAGTCCCTCGCGACCGATCCGGGCAACGCCTTGCCACGCTGAGTGCTGAACCAGTGCGGCAGCCACAGTGACGTACCCGCCGCTGCGGTCGCGGCCGTCGCCAGAAACTCGCGTCGCTTCATGCCATGCCTCGCCCTTCGCGGCGGTCGAACGACCCGCCCCGTTTTCTGGTTTGCTCGATGGCTGGTTTCGTGGTTCGTGTGCTGGTTCGTCTGTTCATTTCAACGGGGATACCGGATCCATCAGCAGTGCTTCGAGATACACCCGCGGGCTGCTGCCTGCCATGATCGCATCGAACGGTTCGAACAGCAGCACCGCGTGCTGCATCCGCATGCCGTAGCCGCTCGTACGCAGCGCTTGCGCAACCGGTCGGCGCGCTTCGTCGTCGGGCGTATCGGACACATCGGACACATCGGACACGAACTCGCACCGCAGCTTCGTCACGGTGTGCGACTCGCCGATCGTGAACGGCTCCGTCACCTCGCGTATGAAGTTTTCACCCGGCTTGTCCTCGCGACGCTTCGCACCGTCGAAATAGAGCAGCGTCGCCGGGTCGTTGGAGACCGCATGCAAAAGCCCGTCGAAACAGCCGGACGCGTTGCGTCGCAGAAAAGTGGGCATGAAGTACGGCGCGCGCTGCGCGCAGATCGACTGTAGCGGCTTGATGAGCAATCCAGAACGGATGTTGACCGCGCAATTGCTACGGAATTTTTCAGCAACCCACCGGAACGGCAACGCATTGCAAGGCGGCAGAATCAACGCTTGTAAAGCTCGCGAACGGCGTCTTCGATGTGCTGTCTCAGAAGGCGCCGCTCTTCGGGCGTCATGTGACCGTCGGGGCGCCGCTGGTCGAGGTCGGGCGGAACGGCCGAGGTGTGCATGTTGAGATCGGAGGCGGGATGCTCGGGCGGGTCGCTGCGGAAGCGATGGGCCGGCGGCTTGTAGCCCTGCGGATGCGAAGCCGGGTGAGGATGTTCGGGCCGTTCCGCGAGGGACTGGGCGCGGGCCACGACCGGATCCAATGCGGCCACGACGCCACCGGCTAGCGCCAGTGCAATCATGGTGTGGCGCATTGTCGGCCTGACCCCTCCCTTCATTTTGTTCCCTTCGTGACGCGGCAAACGACTACCTCGAAAGCGTGCGGACCCGCAATCGCGCGGATGACAATCAAAAGTCGGGTGAAGTATCTACCGAACGGCCGCATTCCGTAAAGGAGTCTATCTGTCGGTCCTTGATGACGTGGCACAGCACGGGTAAATTTTGTAACTGACTGTAACCTGCTAATTGGTGCAAACTCGCACCACTATCCAATCGCGATAAGATGCCACGCATGGAAACCAAAAACCCATCGAAAATCCTCGTCGTCGACGACGACCCGCGCCTGCGCGATCTGCTTCGCCGTTATCTGGGCGAACAGGGCTTCAACGTCTACGTTGCGGAAAACGCGCCCGCCATGAACAAGCTGTGGGTGCGCGAGCGTTTCGACCTGCTGGTGCTCGATCTCATGCTGCCCGGCGAGGACGGCCTGTCGATCTGCCGCCGTCTGCGCGGCAGCAACGACCGCACACCGATCATCATGCTCACGGCAAAGGGCGAGGACGTCGACCGCATCGTCGGTCTGGAAATGGGCGCCGACGACTATCTGCCGAAGCCCTTCAATCCGCGCGAACTGGTCGCGCGCATTCACGCGGTACTGCGCCGCCAGGCGCCGTCCGAGCTGCCTGGTGCGCCGTCCGAAACCGCTGAAGTATTCGAGTTCGGCGAATTCGCGCTGAACCTCGCCACGCGCACGCTCACGAAGTCCGGCCAGGAAATTCCGCTCACAACGGGTGAGTTCTCCGTGCTGAAAGTGTTCGCGCGCCATCCGCGCCAGCCGCTCTCGCGCGAAAAGCTCATGGAACTCGCACGCGGCCGCGAATATGAAGTGTTCGACCGCAGTCTCGACGTTCAGATTTCGCGTCTGCGCAAGCTGATCGAGCCGGACCCCGGCAGTCCGCGCTTCATCCAGACGGTCTGGGGACTCGGCTACGTGTTCATTCCGGACGGCGCTGCCTGAACCGGCTGGATGTCTGCCATTCCTCTGTCTGACGGGAAAGACCCATGCGGATTGACCGGCGTCTGCTGACGCTTGCGTTCGGCGACCTGTTCTGGCGCACCTTCCTGCTGATCGCACTCCTCATCGCGGTCAGTCTTGCGGCGTGGTTCCAGAGCTTTCGCGTGATCGAGCGGGAGCCGCGCGCGCAGCGCGTCGCCCTCCAGCTCGTCGCGGTCGTCAAGCTCACGCGCACCGCCCTGCTCTATTCCGATCCCGATCTGCGCCGCGCGCTGCTGCAGGATCTGGAGAGCAATGAGGGCGTGCGCGTCTACCCGCGCGAAACCACCGACAAATACAAGCTCCAGCCCGACGAGTCGCTCAACCGGCTGATCGAGCACGACATCCGCGGACGCCTCGGCGACGACACGGTCATCGCGCAGTCGGTGAACGATATTCCGGGCGTCTGGATCAGCTTCAAGATCGACGACGACGATTACTGGGTCGCGCTCGACCGCGATCAGCTCGACAACGTCACGGGGCTGCAGTGGGTCGGATGGGGCGTGTCGGCGCTCGCGCTTTCGCTGTTCGGCGCGGCGTTCATCACGAGTCTCGTGAACCGGCCGTTCGCGCGGCTCGCGATGTCCGCGCGCATGGTGGGCGCCGGTCAACCGCCCGCACCATTGCCGGAGAGTGGCATGGGCGTGGCCGCCGAAACCAACCGAAGCTTCAACCAGATGGTGCGCGACCTCGAACAACTGGAGGCCGACCGCGCGTTAATGCTTGCGGGCATCTCGCACGATCTGCGCACACCGCTCGCGCGGTTGCGGCTGGAGACGGAGATGAGTCCGTCCGATGAGGCAACGAAGGAAGCGATGATCGACGACATCGAGCAGATGGACCTGATCATCGGCCGCTTCCTCGACTACGCGCGCCCGGTGCAACGCCTGCCCGAACGCGTCGATCTCTCGGTGATCGCAGGCGAGATGGCCGCGCGCATGGCAACCGAAGACGGCGTGCGGATGATCACGCGCCTCGCGCCGACCGCCTTAATCGAGGCCGACGATACCGACATGCGCCGCGTCGTCGGCAACCTGATCGAGAACGCGCGCAAGTACGGCGCGAGCGAAACGGACGGCATTCCGCACATCATGCTCGAAACGCGCGTTTCGCATTCGCGCGTCGAGTAGTCGGTCGTCGATGAAGGCCCCGGCATTCCGGAAGACCAGATCGCGCTCGTGACGCGCCCGTTCTATCGCGTCAACACCGCACGCACGCAGGCCAACGGCACCGGCCTCGGCATGGCGATCGTGCAGCGGCTCGTGGGACGCTATCGCGGCGCGCTGCGTCTGCGCAACCGCCTGCCCGGTCCCGGCCTTGAAGTGACGATCGAGTTTCCGCTGGCCAAGGGCGCTGCTTAAGCCGGCTCATCGACGCCCCGCGGCCGGTCACCCTCTCCTGGAGCTGCCGCATGAAAACCGTTGGCGACCAACTCGAAACCTTCGCCGTCACCGCCGCGAAGCCCGGATTCAACGATCCTGAGGCCAACGGCGAATCGGCCTTCCTGGAAATCACCGAGCGGACGTTCCCGACGAAGTGGAAGGTCATCTACTTCTATCCGAAGGACTTCACGCTTGTCTGCGCAAGCGAGATCGTCGGCTTTGCACGATTGCAGAAAGAGTTCGAGGATCGCGATACCGTGTTGCTCGGCGGCAGTTGCGACAACGAGTACGTGAAGCTCGCGTGGCGCCGCGAAAACAGGGACCTCGACCGCCTGAATCACTATTCGTTCGGCGACGTGAAAGGCGAACTGATCGACCAGCTCGGCGTGCGCGACAAGGAACAAGGCGTGGCGCTGCGCGCCACCTTCATCGTCGATCCCGACAACACGATCCAGCACGTCAGCGTGGACAATCTGAACGTCGGGCGCAGTCCCGATGAAACGTTGCGTGTACTGGACGCCCTGCAGACGGGCGCGGTATGCGCAGCCGGGCGTCCCGTGGGCGGCGACACGCTGGAGGCGCCGTAACAGAGTCGGCGCAATCGGCAAGACCCGCGCGGGTTTTCGCTTCGAAGGGAACACGAACTGCGGGCACGGAAATTAATAAGGAATCCGAAATGGCTCGCGCGGCCCGTCAAAAAAGCCGCGCACCGTCACGTCGACGGCGCGCAGCACATGCTTCAAGCGCGCGTGAGCAGCACAGCGGCCTGCGCCTCGATGCCCTCTCCCCGGCCCAGATAGCCGAGCTTTTCATTCGTCTTCGCCTTCACGTTGACGCGATCGAGCGGCAGCTTCAGGTCTTCCGCGATATTCGCGCGCATCGCGTCGATATGCGGCGCGAGCTTCGGCGCCTGTGCGATCACGGTGCTGTCCACGTTCACGAGCGCGAAGCCCGCTTCCTCGACACGGCGCAGGCACTCGCGCAGCAGCACGCGGCTGTTCGCGCCGTAGAAGGTCTTGTCGGTGTCGGGAAAATGCCGGCCGATGTCGCCGAGTGCGGCCGCGCCGAACAGCGCGTCGGTGATTGCGTGCAGGAGCACGTCGGCGTCCGAGTGGCCGAGCAGTCCGCGCTCGTAAGGCACCGTCACGCCGCCGATGACGAGCGGGCGTCCCGGCACCAGCGCGTGCACGTCGTAGCCTTGTCCGATTCTGATGTCCATGCGTGGGTTATCCGTGTTGGTTTTTCTGGCCGGGAATCTGGCTGAGAATCGCTTCGGCAAGCGCGAAATCTTCAGGGTACGTCACCTTGAAGTTGCGCAGGCTGCCCTGCACGAGACGCGGCGAATGGCCAAGCCATTCGATCGCACTCGCCTCGTCGGTGAGATCGTGGCCGTCCTGCTGCGCGCGCTCGATGGCCGTGCGCAGCATGCCGATGCGGAACATCTGCGGCGTCTGCGCCTGCCAGAGTCCGTCCCGCGCTTCGGTGCGGGAAATTCGCGGCACGATGCCAGGCGCGACGCGCTTGAGCGTATCCGCGACCGGCAGCGCCATGATGCCGCCCACGGCGTCGTCCTTCACCGCTTCGACGAGCGAGCGGATCAGCGCAGGCGTGATGCCGGGGCGCGCCGCGTCGTGCACGAGCACCCAGTCGTCGTCACGCGCGCCGAACTCGGCAAGCGCCGCGAGGCCGTTGTAAACCGACGCCTGGCGCGACGCGCCGCCGCAGCGGCGCACGGCGAAGCGCAGGCCGCCGAAGCGACGTGCGTCGAAATGTCCGTCGTCGGGCGCGATCACGACGAGCGTCTGGGTAAACTCGCTGCAGGCGTCGAAGGCGGCGAGCGTATAGTGCAAAAGGTCGCGGCCGCCGACCATTCGATACTGCTTCGGCAGGGCCGAGCCCGAGCGGCTGCCGGTGCCGGCGCACGGGATCAGGGCAAAAAGGCGTGGTGTCACGGTGGTGTGAACCGTACAAGTCAAAGTAAAGGACGGATTTTATAATAGGTCCTTTGCCCGCACGGCCCACGCCCGCAAAAACGCGTAATTCCGAGCCGTTTCAACGCCCAGGCGCCGCCTGGCGCGAAACGGTCCCGGCACGCGAGCGAGCCCGCCGGGCGGCCGTCGATACTTCGCCCGGCGCACGCACGCGCCGGACGGACCCGCTGGATTCGCGCCTCGAGGTTATCCCGGACCAACGCCCGGGCCGCCCGGAAGGCCAACCTGTTGCCTATGTCCGATATCGCCGCTTCGTCGCAGTCCCCGTCGTCCCCCGTCGCCGTCGTCAAGCCGGGGCAGCGCTACGCTTTCGACGGCACGCACGGTTCGTCCGATGCGTTGCTGATCGCCCGTTACCGCGAAGCGTCGCGTGCGGGCGCGCCGCTCCTCGCCGTGATCTGCGCGAGCGCCGTCGACGCGCAGCGGCTCGCGCAGGAGATCCCGTTCTTCGCGCCCGACGCACGCGTGCGCCTCCTGCCCGACTGGGAGACGCTGCCCTACGACACGTTTTCGCCGCACCAGGACCTCGTCTCCGAGCGGCTCGCGACGCTGCACGATCTCGGCGAGGGCCGCTGCGACATCCTGCTCGTGCCGGCGACGACGGCGCTCTACCGCATGCCGCCCGCGGCGTTCCTCGCGGCGTACACGTTCTCGTTCGCGCAGGGCGAGCGGCTCGACGAGGCGAAGCTCAAGTCGCAACTGACGCTCGCGGGCTACGAGCACGTGAGTCAGGTCGTGCGGCCCGGCGAATACTGCGTGCGCGGCTCGCTGATCGACCTCTACCCGATGGGCTCGCCGCTGCCCTACCGCATCGACCTGTTCGACGACCAGGTCGACTCGATCCGCGCATTCGACCCGGACAGCCAGCGCAGCCTCTATCCGGTGAAGGACGTGCGCCTCTTGCCGGGCCGCGAGTTCCCGTTCGACGAGGCCTCGCGCACCGCGTTCCGCAGCCGCTGGCGCGAGGTGTTCGAAGGCGACCCGAGCCGCGCGACGATCTACAAGGACATCGGCAACGGCGTGCCGTCGGCGGGCATCGAGTACTACCTGCCGCTCTTCTTCGACGACACCGCGACGCTGTTCCACTATCTGCCCGCGAACGCGCAGCTCGTGTTCTCGGGCGATCTGGATGCCTCGATCCGCCGCTTTTCCGCCGACACGAAGCAGCGCTACAACTTCCTCTCGCACGACCGCGACCGGCCGATTCTGGAGCCGCAGCGCCTCTTCCTCGGCGAAGACGACTTCTTCACGCTCGCAAAACCGTTCGCGCGCCTCGTGCTGCCCGCGGCCAGCGCGGGCGGCTGGGCGAACGCGCTGCCGGGCCTCGCGATCGACCGCCACGCCGACGACCCGCTCGCCGCCCTGCGCGGCTATCTCGGCACGACGAAAAACCGCGTGCTGTTCGCGGTGGAGTCGGCGGGCCGCCGCGAGACGATCGCGCAACTGCTCGCGGACAACCGTCTGCGGCCCGCCACGGCGGACAGCTACGAGGACTGGCTCACGTCCGACGAGCGCTTCGTGCTCGGCGTCGCACCGCTCTCGACCGGCTTCTCGCTCGCGGCCGAAGGGCTCGCGATCATCACCGAATCGGAGTTGTACGGGCCGCTTACGCGCCGCGCCGGGCGCCGCCGCCAGGAGCAGGCGAGCAACGTCGATTCGATGGTGCGCGACCTCTCCGAGCTGAAAGTGGGCGACCCGGTCGTGCACGCGCAGCACGGCATCGGCCGCTATCACGGCCTCGTCACGATGGACCTCGGCGAAGGCGACACCGAATTCCTGCACCTCGAATACGCGAGCGGCAGCAAGCTCTACGTGCCGGTGTCGCAACTGCACGTGATCTCGCGCTACAGCGGCGCCGATCCGGACAGCGCGCCGCTGCACGCGCTCGGCTCGGGCCAGTGGGAAAAGGCGCGCCGCAAGGCGGCGCAGCAGATCCGCGATACCGCCGCCGAACTGCTCAACCTCTACGCGCGCCGCGCGGCGCGCGAGGGCCACGCGTTCAAGCTCGAACCGCGCGACTACGTGAAGTTCGCCGAAAGCTTCGGCTTCGAGGAGACGCCCGACCAGGCGGCCGCCATCGCGGCCGTGATCGGCGACATGACGAGCGGCAAGCCGATGGACCGCCTCGTGTGCGGCGACGTCGGCTTCGGCAAGACCGAAGTGGCGCTGCGCGCCGCGTTCATCGCCGTGATGGGCGGCAAGCAGGTGGCGATCCTCTCGCCCACCACGCTGCTCGCCGAACAGCACACGCAGACGTTCACCGACCGCTTCGCCGATTGGCCCGTACGCATCGCCGAGCTGTCGCGCTTCAAGTCGTCGAAGGAGGTCGCCACGGCGATCCACCAGATCAACGACGGCACCGTCGACATTGTGATCGGCACGCACAAGCTGCTTTCGTCGGACGTGCAGTTCAAGCGGCTCGGGCTCGTGATCATCGACGAGGAACACCGCTTCGGCGTGCGCCAGAAGGAGGCGCTGAAGGCGCTGCGCGCGGAAGTCGACGTGCTCACGCTCACTGCGACGCCGATCCCGCGCACGCTCGGCATGGCCCTCGAAGGGCTGCGCGATTTTTCGGTGATCGCGACCGCGCCGCAAAAACGCCTCGCGATCAAGACGTTCGTGCGCCGCGAAGAAGACAGCGTGATCCGCGAAGCCATGCTGCGCGAACTGAAGCGCGGCGGCCAGGTGTACTTCCTGCACAACGAAGTCGAGACGATCGAGAACCGCCGCGCGATGCTCGAAGCGCTTGTGCCCGAGGCGCGCCTCGCCGTCGCGCACGGCCAGATGCACGAGCGCGAACTCGAAGCCGTGATGCGCGACTTCGTTGCGCAGCGCGCGAACGTGCTGCTCTGCACGACGATCATCGAGACCGGCATCGACGTGCCGACCGCGAACACGATCCTCATCCACCGCTCCGACAAGTTCGGCCTCGCGCAGCTGCACCAGTTGCGCGGACGCGTCGGGCGCTCGCACCACCAGGCGTACGCGTATCTGCTCGTGCACGATCCGCAGGGCCTCACGAAACAGGCCCAGCGACGCCTCGAAGCGATCCAGCAGATGGAGGAACTCGGCTCGGGCTTCTATCTCGCGATGCACGACCTCGAAATCCGCGGCACGGGCGAAGTGCTCGGCGACAAGCAGTCGGGCGAGATTCAGGAGATCGGCTTCCAGCTCTACACCGACATGCTCAACGACGCGGTGAAGGCGCTCAAGGAAGGCCGCGAGCCCGACCTGAACACGCCGCTCGCCGCGACCACGGAGATCAACCTGCACGCGCCCGCGATCCTGCCCGCCGACTATTGCGGCGACGTGCAGGAACGGCTGTCGCTCTACAAGCGGCTCGCGAACTGCGAACACGACGACTCCATCGACGGCATCCAGGAAGAGCTGATCGACCGCTTCGGCAAGATGCCGCCGCAGGCGCACGCGCTCATCGAAACGCACCGGCTGCGGCTCGCGGCGAAGCCGCTCGGCATCACGAAGATCGACGCCGGCGAAGCCGTGATCGGGCTGCAGTTCGTGCCGAATCCGCCCGTCGACGCAATGCGGATCATCGAGATGGTGCAGAAGCACAAGCACATCAAGCTCGCCGGGCAGGACAAGCTGCGCATCGAAACGCGCAGCCCCGATCTCGCGGTGCGCGTGGCGACGGTCAAGGAGACGCTGCGCTCGCTCGGCGCACCCGCGCGGGCGGCGGCGCGCTGAACGGGGCACGCGGTGCGACGTATGACGAAGGCGGCGGCGCCACGCTTGCGTCGCCGCCTTCGTCGCCGCCGTTCGTCTCATGCGGCAGCGCACAAGCCAGCGCAAAACCCCATGCCCCCGACTGCCTCTTTAACCCCCCAATTCTTTTTGGGTAATATGGAGAGGACAAGCCCGCTGGAGTCATGTCATGCCGATCGTCGCTGAATCAGCGCAATCCACGCAGTCGTCCACTGCTTCGTCCACGGATTCGTCCGCTCTCCCCGCCTCGCTTCCCTGGGTCACCCGACTCGTGTCGATGGACACGGTCAGCCGCCGTCCGAATCTCGGCCTGATCGAAACCGTCCGCGACGATCTGCGCGCGCGCGGCATCGAGCCGACGCTCACCTACAGCCCCGACGGCAAGTGGGCCAACCTCTTCGCGACGGTGCCCGCGCACGACGGCTCGACGAGCGGCGGCATCGTGCTCTCGGGCCACACGGACGTCGTGCCCGTCGACGGCCAGAAGTGGGACAGCGATCCGTTCCGCCCGGAAATCCGCGACGGCCTGCTCTACGGCCGCGGCACCTGCGACATGAAAGGCTTCATCGGCGCGGCGCTCGCGCTCGTGCCGGAGATGCAGCAGGCGAAGCTCGCGAAGCCGCTTCACCTCGCGCTCTCCTACGACGAAGAAGTGGGCTGCGCGGGCGCGCCGATCATGATCGAAGAACTCGTGAGGCGCGGCGTGAAGCCCGAAGGCTGCATCGTCGGCGAGCCGACCAGCATGCGCCCCATCGTCGCCCACAAGGGCATCAACGCGTACCAGTGCTGCGTGCGCGGACACGCGGCGCATTCCTCGCTCACGCCGCGCGGGCTCAATGCGATCGAGTACGCGGCGCGGCTCATCTGCCATATCCGCGACGTCGCCGACCAGTTCCGCGCGCAGGGCCCGTTCGACGATCGCTACGACGTGCCGTTCACGACGGCGCAGACGAGCCTGATCGAAGGCGGCAACGCGATCAACACGGTGCCGGCCGAGTGCCGCTTCACGTTCGAATTCCGCAACCTGCCGTCGCTCGACCCCGAGGAAATCTTCGCGCGCGTCGAGCAGTACGCACGCGAGACGCTGCTGCCGAAGATGCGGCGCGAACACGCGTCGGCGGCCATCGAGTTCACGAAGATCGCCACTGCGCCCGGCCTCGACGCGAGCGAGCAGGCCGCGATCACGCAGCTCGTTCGCGCGCTCACGGCCGATCGCGCGCAACGCAAGGTCGCGTACGGCACGGAGGCGGGGCTGTTCGCGCGCGCGGGCATTCCGAGCATCGTGTGCGGTCCCGGCGATATCGAGCAGGCGCACAAGCCGAACGAATTCGTCTCGCTGGATCAGCTCGCCGCATGCGAAGGTTTCCTGCGCAAGCTGATCCGCGGGCTGTCCGTAGAAGCGTAGGCGCAGTAGCGCCGCAACCCGGCCAGGAGGCCAGCAAGCGCCATGTCCACCGGCACGCCGACGCCCACCGGTCACACGATCGACGGCGAAGCGATCCCCACACTCGACGACATCGCCTCGCAGCACTTCGCGCTCACGCCGTGGGTGCTGCGCACGCCGGTGTTCGACCGGCACGACCTGCCCTCGCTCGAAGGCACGCTCGTCAACTTCAAGTTCGAGCTGCTGCAGGCGAGCGGCAGTTTCAAGGTGCGCGGCGCGTTCACGCATCTGCTCGCGCTCGACGCCGCGCAACGCAGCGCGGGCGTCACGTGCGTCTCGGGCGGCAATCACGCGATCGCGGTGTCGTATGCCGCGATGCGCCTCGGCATCAGCGCGAAGGTCGTGCTCTTTCGCACGGCGAGCGCGGCGCGCATCGAGCAGTGCCGCCGCTTCGGCGCCGAGATCGTCGCGGCGAACAACAGCAGCGAAGCGTTCGACATCGTGCGGCGCATCGAGGCCGAGGAAGGCCGCTATTTCGTGCATCCGTTCAACGGCTATCGCACGGTGCTCGGCACGGCCACGCTCGGCTACGAATGGGCGACCCAGGCAAGCGACCTCGACGCCGTGGTCGTGCCGGTCGGCGGCGGCGGGCTCGCTGCGGGCGTCTCGCTCGCGCTGCGGCTCGCGAATCCGCGCGTGCACATCTACGGCGTCGAGCCCGAAGGCGCGGACGTGATGAGCCGCAGCTTCGCCGCGAACCATACGGTGCATCTGCGCCACATGCATTCGATCGCCGATTCGCTGATGGCGCCGCACTCCGAGGAATACAGCTACGAGCTGTGCCGCCGGCATATCGACCGCATCGTCACCGTCACCGACGACGACTTGCGCGCTTCGATGCGCGTGCTGTTCGATCAGTTGAAGCTCGCCGTCGAGCCCGCGTGCGCGACGGCCACGGCGGGCCTGCTCGGGCCGCTGCGCGACGTTTTACAGGGCCGGCGCGTCGGCGTCCTGCTGTGCGGGACCAACACGGACCCGGCGGCCTTCTGCGAGCACATGGCGCGCGCGCACTGACGTGCAAACCGCAGCGCTTGCGATACCGAAACGCGCAGCACGCGTACTCCTGCCTGGTCGCGAGCGCAAGCAGCGATATGCCAGAGATTGTCAAATATCTACCGCATCGGGGATGCGTTCGCTATCATTGCGCCATTGAATCGATCTGACCCGCCCCCATCGCCCGGAGAGCCCGCCCATGAGCATAGTCCAGGAGTTCAAGGAATTCGCCGTCAAAGGCAACGTGATGGATCTCGCGGTCGGCGTGATCATCGGCGGAGCCTTCTCGACCATCGTGAATTCGGTCGTGAAGGACCTCATCATGCCGGTCATCGGCGTGGTTACGGGCGGCCTCGATTTCTCGAACATGTTCGTCCGCCTCGGCCACGTTCCGGCCACTTACAAGGGCAACCCCGATTCGTACAAGGACCTGCAGACGGCGGGCGTCGCCGTGTTCGGCTACGGCTCGTTCCTCACGGCGGTCATCAACTTCATCATTCTCGCGTTCATCATCTTTCTGATGGTGAAGTTCATCAACAAGCTGCGCCGTCCGGAAGAAACCGCGCCCGCGGAGCCGGCACCCACGCCCGAAGACGTGCTGCTGCTGCGCGAGATCCGCGATTCGCTAAAGAGCAATCCGCGCTGAAGCAAGCCGTCGTTCGACGGCTGCGACAAAACCCGCGACGGCGTCATGCCTCGCGGGTTTTTTGTTGTCCGCGTTTTGTCGTCCACACCGCGCAACGCGACAGGCTTACGATTCCGGCCGCTCCGCCGCGCGCGCGGCATTCGTCTGCTCGATCAGGCGTTCGAGCTGCTCGAAATTGACCGGCTTCGTGAGATGCGCCGTGAAGCCCGCGTCGAGGCATCGGCGCACATCGTCGTCCGTGCCGAAACCGGTGAGCGCAATCGCGGGCGCGTCCGACGCCTTGCGAAAGGCGTGGATGAAATCGACGCCCGTGCCGTCCGGCAGGCCGACGTCGCTGAGCACGAGATCGAAGCGCGTGCGACCCGTATATGCGAGCGCGTCGGCGACGCTTCCCGCCACCGCCACCTCGTGCCCCAGGCCGCGGATCAGTTGTGACATCACCTCGGCCGTGTCCTCGTGATCCTCGATCAGCAGGACGCTGAGCACGCCCGCCTGCTGCGGCCCGGCCTGACGCGCGGGCGCCGCCGCCTCGGGCCTCGGCATCGCGGTGGGCAGCACGATCGTGAACGTCGCGCCGCAATGCGCGCCCGGACTCCTCGCGCTCACCGTGCCGCCGTGCGCCTCGGTGAGCGCCTTTGTCACCGAGAGCCCAAGCCCGAGGCCGCCGAACTGCCGTGTCATGTTGTGGCTGCCCTGCTCGAACGCGCGAAAGAGCTTGCCGATCTGCTCCTGCGCGATACCGATGCCCGTGTCCTCCACTTCGATCTGGACGTGCATGCGCTCGTCGCGCGTGCGCACGTAGATGTGGCCGCCGTCCGGCGTGAACTTCGCCGCATTGCGCACGAGGTTCCAGAACATCTGCTGCAGCCGCGCGCGGTCGCCGCGCACGTAGTGATGCTGCGCGCGCAGATCGACGTGCACGTCCTGCTGTTTCACCTGGATCTCGCTGTGGAATAGCTCCAGCACGGCGTCGATCACCTCGTGGACGTCGACGGTTTCGAGCGCAAGACTCAGCTTGCCGTTCGCGACGCGCGTGAGGTCGAGCAGGTCGTCGATCAGGCGCGCTTCGAGTTCGATGTTGCGGCGGATCATCAGCACGCCCGCACGCGCGGCCTCGGGCAGATCGGGGATCTGCTCGATGAGCCGCGTGCCGGCCAGCACCGGCGTAAGCGGCGTGCGCAGCTCGTGCGAGAGCATCGCGAGGAAGCGGTCCTTCGCGCGATTCGCCTCTTCCGCGATCTGGCGCGCAGCCTGTTCGGAGGCCAGCAGACGCTCCCGGTCCTCGGCCGACTCGCGCTGCGCGTGGACATCGGTGCAACTGCCGAACCACTTATTGACGCCGCCGCGCGGATCGCGCATCGCGACGATACGCACGTCGAACCACCGATACGCGCCGTCGTGGCGGCGAATGCGCAGTTCGTGGCGATAGTCGGTCGCGCCGCTGCCGACGGCCTTGAGCCACGTGCCGCGAATCTCTTCGCGATCGTCGGCATGCACGGCGTCGAGCCATGCGAGTCCGTGTGAGTGACGCGCGTCGAGCCCCGTGTAGTCGAGCCACTGCTTCGAGAGAAAGTCGCAGTTGCCATCGGCGCGGCAGGTGAGCACGAGGTGAGGCAATGCCTCCGAGAGCGTCCGGTAGTGTTCCTCACGATCGCGCAATAGCAACGATTCGTCGGACGCACGCTGCAGCAGAACCTGCGCGAGCACGCGCGCGACGGCCTCGGGCAGATAGTCGAGATAGTCGCCCGATTTCGGCACGACGTCCGAGACGCCCGCGCGCAACGCGGCGATCACGCGCGATTCGTCGGTGAAGCCGGTCACGAGGATGGCGGGCACGCGCACGTCCTCGCCTCGCAGACGGCGGAAAAAATCGAGGCCGGTCTCCGCGCCGTCAAGCTGATAGTCGAGCACGAGCACGTCGGGCGTGCGCAGCGTGAGCAGCGCGCGCGCCTCCCCGACGCTCGTGCAGGTGTCCACGCGCGCGCCGGCGCGTGTGAGCGATTTGCGAGCGAGCCGCAGGATGCCGTCGTCGTCGTCGACGACGAGCACATGTGCGCCAGCCAGCAAGGTTCCTTCTTCGTTCATGCGCTTGACGTGCCTCCTGGCAAGAGTGTGCGCAACGGGATCATCGGCATGGGGGCAAAGCCAGCGTCATGGACGCGCCAACCGATGCCCCGGCGGCAGTTTGACGACCTGCAGAAAAAAACCGAGCCGCCGCACCGCTTCGATAAAGGCGTCATATTCGACAGGCTTCGTGATGTACACGTTACAGCCCAGCTCGTAGCAGCGTTCGATTTCGCGCGGATCGTCGGTTGTGGTCAGCACGATCACCGGCACCGACGCCGTGACCGGATCGGCCTTCAGCCGGCGCAGCACTTCGAAGCCGTCGACGCGCGGCATGCGCAGATCGAGCAGCACGACGAAATTCGCGAGGTCTTCGCGCGAGGGGACGCCGGGCGCGACGCCCGTTTCCTCCGTCGATGGCCCGAAAAAATAATCGAGCGCCTGCTGCCCATCCGAAAAGCGCACGAATCCATTGGAAATGCCCGAGCGCCGCAGGTTGCGCTCGACCAGCGTCGCGTGGCCGTCGTCGTCTTCGATCAGCACGATGCTGACCCGCTCCCCGTCTGTCATGTTCGCTCTCCAAGGGACACCGGCCTTCAATGGCGCACGTTCACGCGGTGCTCAAGGCACTCAGGAGACGCAAAGGCTGACCCGGCAACGTGACGAAGAACGTCGAGCCCGCGCCCTGCGCCGATTCGACCCACATCCGGCCGCCATGCCGCTCCGCGATGCGGCGCGCGAGCGCGAGGCCGACGCCCTGCGCGCCCGAGTCGCCGCCGTGCAGGCGCTGGAACGCGTGGAAGAGCTTCGGCAGGTAGGCCGCCGGAATGCCAACGCCATTGTCTCGCACATAGTAGGTCCGTGCGTGTGCGTCCACGCCTTGCGCCCCACTTGCATCCGTCCCTTCACCGTCGAGCGCGCCGATCTCGATGCGCCCCGGCCGCGCCGGATCGAGATGGCGCACCGCATTGTCGATCAGGCTGCCGAAAATCTGCTCCAGCGCGGACGGATCGCCCCAGGCGGGCGGCAGGTTCCCGACGTCGATGCGCGCGTGATCCGGCAACGCCCTCGCGGCCGCGAGCACGCGCTCGACAACCCGCCCCATGTTCACGCGCTGCCAGCGGAATTCAACGCGGCCCGCGCGCGAAATGCGCAACAGCGCGTCGATGATCGCCGCCGCACGCGCCACGGCCTGGCGCAGGAATTGCAGCGACTCCTTCATCTCGCCGTCGAGCAGTTCGGCCATGCCGCGATGCTCGTCGGCGGGCAGCCCAGCCGAGTCGATCTGCACCTGGAGGTCGTCGCACGAAATCTGCAGCTCTTTCGAAAAACCCTGCAGATTGACGAGCGGCGAGCGCAGATCGTGCGACACGCTGTAGATGAACATTTCGGTGTCCTGGGTCTCCTGGCGCAAATTTTCGTTGGCGCCCCCGAGGTCGGCGGCGCGCGCTTCGAGTTGCAGTTTCAGCGCGGCCTGCTCGCGAACGGCGCGATCAAGCCGCGCACTCGTCTGATGAAGCACCGCATCGAGTGCCGCGATTTCGTCGTCGCCCGAGAGCGCCGGCGCGAGCTTCACGCCGTCGGCCAGACGCTGGGCGTTGTCGCGCAACGCAGCGAGCCGCACGCCCACGTTGCGGGCGAACACGACGGCGGTTACGCCCCAGATCAGCATCGAGCCCACCACCGCGAAAATCAATGCGTACTGCTGATGCGCGCGCGTCATGCTCAACGACGCGGTGCGCAACGCGTCGAGCCGGGTCTCCTCGTCGATGAATTCGGCCAGATCGCTGCGCACGGTCTCGATCTCGGGCGGTATCGCATCGCCGGCCACGCGCGTCCACGCGATGCTGCGGCCCGCGCGCAGCGCATCGGCGACGTCGCCCGCCTGCGCGCGCCACGCGTATGCCGCCGCGCGCATGTGATCGACACGTGCGAGTTGCGCGGGATTGTCGGCGACCATGCGCGAGAGCAGCGCGATGCGATCGGCGAACTCGGTCCAGACCGCATGACGGTCGATGAAAGACGGGTCCTCAAGCGCGATGCCGGTACGCACGCGCGCCGCTTCGCGCAGCAGCGGATCGACGACACTCGACGCCTGCCACAGGATCTGCTTGCTGTTTTGTGCGCTGCGTGCGGCGCGTGCGGCCGCCTCCTGCGTATCGAACACGACCCCGAGCAACGCCAGTTCGATGGCGCTCGGTATCGCGATCAGCAACAGCCCCTTGGCGAACAGTTTCATGGCGTATCTGGCGCGCGTGGGTACGTTCTTCGGGTGCTTTCTTTGGATGTGCTTTGCACGCATCTACGGCTGACGTGCGATCTGTGCAGCGCAGCGTACGACGCACCCGGCCCCGCTGTACACGATGGACCCGGCAGGCCCCAATCGTGCAGGGCCGACACAGGCGCTCTGGCCGGCTCATTATCATCGCGCAATTACGGGATAGCAACAGATGGAACGCCCGCGCGCCGGCGACGAGAAAAGCCCGTTTTTTTGCGACTATTCGACACACCGCGCGCGCATGCAGGTCTATTATTGAGACGCAGAGAGTGAAGACAGCGAAGACAGCGGAAAAAGAGCGCCGGGATACTTACATGAGCGCGGCGTGCGGTCCGGCATGGAGATTGCGGGACGCGATGAGGGTTCAGGTTGGGCTCGAATCCTCGTGAATCCCGCAGAACCCTATGCTATAAAGGATCGACGTGCGGCGCGCAAAGCCGGGAGTGGTCGCATGGGACAGCTGCGTTATTTGCAATCCTTTTTCAGGCGAGTTTTTATGTCCTTCCCGAAAAAGCGTAAACGCATCAAGGCGGACGGCGACGAATCTTTTCTCACCGTGCTCAGCCACTTCAAACCGTTCGGTCAACTCGACACCAAGATTGCACGCGCTCGCGCGCAGGACGAACCCGTCCTCTACGCGCATGTCCTGCCAGGACTCGACGTCCTGCTCTGCAGCGTGCGCGGCGCGCAACCGCCCTACCCGTGCACAGCCGAGTTGCGGCGACGCTGCATCGAATTCATCGCCCATGCGCTCGAACAGCCTATCGAAGGACTGGAGAACGGCGGCTACTGGTACGAGGCGGACGGCTTCGGCTTCCTCGTGTTCGCGAGCCGCGCGCGCAGCCGGATCCTGCCCGAGTTCGGCGCGTCGCGACCCACCGTCAGTTCGCGGCGCGTCACACGCCGCCAGGACGCGGCCGGCGACGCCGCTCCGCGTTCGCTGCGCTGAGTTTGTTCGCTGACTTTGCCCGCTGAATCTGCTGACGCGCCAGCGGCGCGTCAGCGTCCCTTGTAGAGATTCGATGCCTTTTCCTGCGGCGCAGCATTGCGGCTCGAGCTGCTGTCGCTTGCTGCGCGTGCGAGGCCCGCTTGAGGCCGCGCGTCGCCCGCGCTTTCGCGCATCTTCTGGCCAGGCGGCGGCGCGAGCGGCCGCTTGCGCAACTGCGTGAAGAGTTCGCTGCACGGC
>Ga0265338_10000714_pt1 | contig 56753 bp, 52 predicted proteins | sample 42126metaG_FD_193579 | JGI IMG/M metagenome (GOLD analysis project Ga0265338, IMG submission 193579) | Rhizosphere microbial communities from Carex aquatilis grown in University of Washington, Seatle, WA, United States - 4-21-26 metaG | ecosystem: Host-associated > Plants > Roots > Rhizosphere... | reverse complement strand
TCGAGGCGCCGGGAGTGGTCGTGGTCGTGGTGGAAGTGGTCGGGACGGGCGCGGTCGTGGGCGTCGAGGCGAGGGTCAGGTCACCCGGGCCGCCGCCTCCGCATGCGGCCAGACCGAAGCCGAGGGTCAACGCGGCGATGATCGGCACGACGCGCATCGATCGCACGCTAGCTTCCGCACGCCAGTTTGTTGCGGCTACGAGCTCCGGCCCTCCATCGCAGCATCCGAGAACGCATCACGATGCGGCTTCCGCTCCGCGTCGGGCCCCGGGGAGGCGCCATGACCGACAACGTGCTCGACACCGAGCGTCTCGTCGCGGCCGCGGTCGAGGGCACCGGTCTCGACGACTTCGGGGAACCGACGTGGCAGGCCGGGCTCGAGCACTACGCCGAATCGCTCCGCGGTGAAGCGCACTTGCACGAGCTCGGCGAGCAGATCGCGTCCGGTGAGATCGTCGAGTACCTCTCGACGCGGTTGGGTCTCGTCGACTGGCGAAAGTCACACCCCGAGGTCGCCGACGCCGACGTCGTGCCGCCAATCGTCATCGTCGGCCAGGCGCGGACCGGCACGACGATCCTCCACGACCTCCTGGCGCAAGATCCCGCGAACCGGGTGCCGCTCACCTGGGAGGTCGACCGTCCGCTGCCGCCCCCGGAAACCGCGACCTACGAGACCGACCCGCGCATCGCGGCGTCACAGGAGCTGCTCGACGGTGTCGAGCTCGTGATCCCGGGCTTCCAGGCCATGCATCCGATGGGCGCGCGGCTGCCGCAGGAGTGCGTGCGGATGACCGGCGCCGACTTCCGCAGCATGATCTTCCCGACGCAGTACCGCGTGCCGTCGTACGCGCACTGGCTCCTCGACGAAGCCGACATGGCGCCCGCGTACCGTTGGCACCGCCTCTACCTCCAGCACCTGCAGTCACGTCATCCCGCGCCGCGGTGGGTGCTCAAGTCACCCGGTCATCTCTGGTGTCTCGGCGCGCTGCTGGCCGAGTACCCCGACGCGCTGCTCGTGCAGACACACCGTGACCCGCTGCGGATCATCGCGTCGCTGAGCTCGCTCATGAGCGTGCTGCGCCGTCTCGGCAGCGACGACATCTCCATCCCCGACATCGCGTCCGAGTTCGCGGGCTACCTCGTCGACGGGCTCGACCGCTCGGTCGCGGCACGCACCGACGGCACCGTGCCGCCCGGTCGCGTCGTCGACGTGCAGTTCCGGGCCTTCATGGCCGACCCGTTCGCGACGATTCACGAGATCTACGAGCACCTCGGACTCGAGCTGGGCGCCGACGCCGAACGTCGGATGCGCGCGTTCCTGGCCGACAACACGACCGAGAAGCACGGCGGCCACCACTACACCTTCGCCGACACCGGGCTCGACGGACAGGAGTGGCGGGCGCTCACTCGCAACTACCAGGAGTACTTCGACGTCGAGTCCGAACCCCTGACCTGAGGATCGGGACCGGTCCGACGTCCCCTACCCTGGCGGGGGTGACGACCACGGGCGCGGCTGAAGCGTGGCCGGCGCTCGCGGTCAGGGGCTTGGCCAAGGCGTTCGGTCCGAAGATCGCGGTCGCCGAGATCAACCTCGACGTTCCGCGCGGTTCGTTCTTCGGGATCGTCGGCCCCAACGGCGCGGGCAAGACGACCACGTTGCGCATGGCGACCGGCCTCCTGCGGCCCGACCGCGGCCAGGTTTGGGTCGACGGCATCGACGTGTGGCGCGACCCCATCGCGGCGAAGGCGCGGATCGGGGTGCTCCCCGAGGATCTCGCGTTGTTCGAGCGGCTCCGGGGACGCGAGCTGCTCGAGTTCCACGGTCTGCTGCGCAACATGCCGACCGACGTGATCGCCGGACGCTCGGGCGAGCTCCTCGACCTCCTCGGTCTGACCGAAGCCGCCGACACGCTCGTGATCGACTACAGCCACGGCATGCGCAAGAAGCTCGTGCTCGCCGCCGCGATGTTGCACGGCCCCCGACTGTTGTTCCTCGACGAGCCGTTCGAGGCGATCGATCCGGTGTCGGCCCGGGCGATCCGTTCGGTGCTCGAGCACTTCACGGGCGGCGGCGGCACGATCGTGTTCTCGAGTCACGTCATGGAGCTCGTCGAGCGCATGTGCGATCACGTCGCGGTCATGGTCAGCGGCCGCATCGCGTGGGCAGGTCCTCTCGACGTGCTGCGCGCGGGCGGATCCTTGGAAGACGCGTTCGTGGCGCTCGTGGGCGAGCCGGCTGAGCGACAAGGACTGTCGTGGTTGCAACATTCGTCCGACTGAAGCTCCGGCTCCTGCGCAACGGGCTGCGCATCGGCCAGGGCGCCGTGCTGTTCGGCATCGGCGCGTTCGGCGCGGGCGCAGTCGGCTTGATTGCGTTCACGGTGTTGGCCGGCGCCCGCGGCGACTCCACCGCGCCCGACCTCGCGATTGTGGTGTTCGCGATCGCGACACTCGGCTGGACCGTGCTCCCGATACTCGGATTCGGCAACGACGAGACGCTCGACCCGCAACGACTCGCAACGCTCCCGCTCACCCGGCGCCAACTCGTGACGGGTGTGCTCGCGGCGTCACTGATCGGCGTCGCGCCGGTCGCGACGCTGGTTGCACTGAGCGGCGCATTGATCGGACTGGCGCACGACGCGCCTTCCGCGGCGTTGATCGTGCTCGCGGTGCTGATGACGCTGCTGTTGTGCGTGGTCGCGTCCCGCACGATGGTCTCGCTGCTCGTGCCGATGCTGCGGTCACGCCGCGGCCGCGACTTCACCATCCTCGCCGTCACGCTGCTCGGTCTCACCCCGCCGCTGCTGGAGATGTTCGCGGCGCGCGGATCACACGGCCACGACTTCCATCAGGTGTTCGTGCAGATCGCGCATCGGGTACGCCTCACGCCGTTCGCGTGGGGCGGCACCGCGGTGTCGGACGCGGCCGCCGGTCACGATCTGGCGGCCGTCGGCCTGCTCGCGGCGGTCGGCGGTCTGATCGCCGCGCTGCTGTGGGTGTGGTCCCACGCGCTCGAGCGCGCGCTCACGAGCTCCGACGCACCGGCGTCGGCCCCGCGCCCCTCACGCGCCGGGGCGCCGGCCGGGCTCATCCCGCGCGTCTTGCCGTTCCTTCCCCGCAACCGTGTCGGCGCGGTCGCGGCCAAGGACTTGCGCTACTTCGCCCGCGATCCCCGTCGGCGCGCTCCGCTCATCGGCGCGCTCATCGTGCCGGCAGTCGCGCTGTTCGCGTCGCTGAGCGAGGGCCCGACCCGCCCGCAGTCGACGACGCTGCTCGGCCTGGTCGCGGTCCTGCCGGCCGCCGGGCTCACGCTGAACCAGTTCGGTCTCGACGGCGCCGCGCTGTGGAGCAGCGTCGCGGCCGGGAACGATCCGCGCGCCGACCTGGTCGGCAAGAACTTGGCGAGCATGCTCGTGATGGTGCCCCTCGCGACCGTCTCTGCGGTCATCTGCGCGGCGTTCACGCACGGCTGGGCATACCTGCCGCTCACCCTCGGCCTGGCGCCGGCGATCTTCGGTGTGCTCCTCGGCGTCGGCGACGTGATGTCGGTGCGCGTCCCGTACGCGATGCCCGACCGCCGCAACCCGCTGGCCTTCAACCCCGGGCAGGGCTGCGCGACGCTGCTCGCCGGGTTCGGCGCGCTCGCCGTGCAAGGCATGCTGTTGGCGCCGGTCGCCGCGCTCACGTTCCTCCTGCTCACGACGCAGCCGCTCGCGATCGCGACGATCATCGCCGTCGTGGTCGCGAACGCGTACGGCACGACGATCTGGGTCACCGGCCGCAACATCGCCTGGCGCGACGTGTGGTGGCGCCTCCCCGAGCTCCTCGACGCAGTGTCACCCCGCCAGGCGGGATAACAGGCGCAGATCCGGAGGCCCGGTCGGTCCGGCCGAGGGGCACGGGCGATCGAGGGCCGGAGGTCGCAGCCGCATGGTTAGAGCCCGTGTACGGCGGGGACGAACCTCGCGAGGTACGACGTGAGGTGCACGTACGTGTCGGTCGCGAGGAGCACGCCGAGCACCACGAGCAACGCGCCGGAGACGCGCTCGAGGCCGGGGCCGATCCGGCGCAGTCGCTCCGCGAGACGCGGCGACGACGCCAAGCCGAGCGCGGTCACGAGGAACGGCACGCCGATGCCCATCGCGTACGCGCACAGGAGGATCGTGCCGCGCCCGACCTCTCCGCTTCGCGCCGCGATCGTCAACGCCGCGGCCAACAGGGGCCCGACACACGGGCTCCAGCCGGCGCCGAACGCGACACCGACCACGTAGGGCCGGGCAATCCCGGTGACCTTGGGCAACGTCGGGATCAACCGGCGCTCGCGTGACAGCGGGCCGCGCGCGACCCCGAGCAACGCGAGCCCCATCACGATGATCACGACCCCGCCGACGGTCCGCACGCCGCTCTGGAAGGTCGTGAGCGACGAGCCCAGCGCGCCGGCGATCGCACCCAGACCGGCGAACACGGTGGTGAAGCCGGCGATGAAGATGAGCGTGGCCGGCACCGCGCGCGCGGGATCGTGCGCGTCGCCCATCTCGCCGACGATGATCCCGAGGTACGCGGGAACGAGCGGGATGATGCACGGCGCGAGGAACGACGCGACACCCGCGCCGAACAGCGCCACGATCTGTGTGAACACCCGCGGCCTAACCGAACGTGAAGTCGTACGCCGCGAGACCGGGAGCCGAAGCCGTGATGCTGATCACGTGATCGGCGACGGTCGTGTTGAGCAGGAGCCGGTACATGTCGGGCGCCTGCACCGTCACGACCGTCCGGCCGTTGCCGTCGACGTGCAGGCTCGAACCGCGGTCGGCCGCGGGAACCGGCTGCCCGTCGAGCAGCACGATCGCGTCGATGGGCCTGCCCGTCGCGGTCGACATCACGAGGTTCACTTCCTTGGCGTGCACACCGAGCAGGATGGTCGCGGCCGGCGCCGCCGACGTGACCGCCTCGTTGTCGGCCGTCCACTTCCCGGCCAGCGCGCCTTCGAGCACACCGTTCGGGAGTGAGAGCTGACCGCCCGGACCGACCTGCGGCGCCGCGACGGAACCGGCCGCGGGTACCGGATAGTCGTGGGTGCCGGGTTGGATCTCGATCAGGGGCTGGGTCGGGTTCTGATACTGCAGACCGAGGTAGGTCTCCGGGTTGGTGTTCATCGGCGACATCGCGTCGCCGCGCGCCAACGCGGGTTGGGAGCGGGGTGCGTTCGCGGCGACGCCGAGCAGCTTGCGGATCACGTTCTCGGTGTTGGCATAGTCGCCTTCGCCGAAGTGCGTGTAGCGAATGTGCCCGGTCTTGTCGGCGATGTAGTCGGCGGGCCAGTACTGGTTCTTGAACTCGTTCCAGATCGTCATGTCGTCGTCGAGCGCGACGGGCCACGTCACGTCGTCGCGCTTCACCGCGGCCTCGACATTCTTGTGCACCTTCTCGAAGTCGAACTCGGGCGAATGGATGCCCACGATGACCAGACCGTTGGCGGTGTAGCGATCGAACCAGGCGCGGATGTACGGGAACGTGCGCTGGCAATTGATGCACGAATAGGTCCAGAAGTCGTACAGCACGACCTTGCCCCCCAGGTCGGACCCGGTGAGCGGCGGGGAGTTGATCCAGCCCTTCGCGTCGAGCGCGGGCGCGACCCGGCCGACCTTCAGATTCGAGGTGTTGACCTTGCCGGACACCTTGCTCGCGCTGGTCTGGCTGCCGACGATGACGGCGACGATCGCGACGAGCACGAGGATCGCGGCGGCAACGAGGTAGCCTCTCCGACCCCGGCTGCCACTGCCCGGTCCCCCCGGCGTGGCCCGCATGGTGGTCGTCACGTCGTGGAGTGTACGAGCGGACGCTCGTACCGAGGGGTCGCCTCGATGCCTGAACATCTTTCGCCGCGGTGCTGTGCGAGGCTGGCGTGATGTCCTTCGCGTCGCGGCCGAGCTTCGAGTGAACCGGCCCCTCGCGCTGGCGGTCGTGGCCGGGCTCGGCCTCGCGACCACGCCCGCGCGCGCGGTCGCGTCCACCACCTCCACCACGACCGCGAGCGTCCGGCTCGCGGCGGCGGCACCTCAGATTCCCCGGGGCGCGACGCGCCTCGGCGTCCTGACCGCGAATCGCCCGCTCACGATCGCGGTCGTGCTGCGGCCGTCGCACACGGAGCAGCTCGACGCGCTGCTCCACGACCTCTACGACCCATCGTCGGCGCGCTACGGGGCGTGGCTCCCGACCGGGGAGTTCAACCGTGAGTTCGGGCCGAGCGCGGCCGAGGTGCAGGGCGTCACCTCGTGGCTCGAACGCACCGGCCTCCATGACACCACCGTGGATGGAATGACCGTGCGCGCCACCGGAACCGTTGGCGAGGTCGCCGGCGCGTTCGGCGTCTCGTTCGCGGGCTACCGGCTCGCGGCGGGTGATACCGGTTACGCGGCGTCGAGCGCGCCGCTGGTTCCGCGAGCGGTCGCGGCCGGCATCACGACGATCGTCGGTCTCGACGACACGATCCGCCTCACGCCCGCGCTCGCCGGCAACCTTCGACCGTTCCCGCACGCAGGCGCGAGCGCGGCCGCCGAACCCCGTGCGGCATCGTCGACGTGCGCGGCGGCCGCCGACTTCGCGAGAGGCGCGTACTGGACACCTCGCCAGGTCGCCAACTTCTACCAGTTCGACGACCTGTACGACGCGGGCCTGACCGGCAGGAAGAAGACGATCGCTCTCCTCGAGCTCGGCCCGAGCCGCCCCACCGACACCGACGCGTATCTCCGCTGCTTCGGTCTCCACAACACCGTGAAGGTCATGAGCATCGACGGTGGCGCGTTCCCCGACACGACCGGCACCCTCGAGGCCGAGATCGACGCGCAAGAGACCGCGACCCAGGCGCCCGGCGCGACGATCCTCTCGTACGAAGCACCCAACGACGCGGGCGGCGAATACGACGCGTACAGCCGGATCGTCAACGACAATCGCGCGCAGGTGATATCGACCGGCTGGGGACTGTGCGAACCGCTCGTCGGAGCGGAGCGCATTCAGAACCAGTCGCTGATCGACGCGCTGCACCCGTTGTTCGAGCAGGCCGCCGCGCAAGGTCAGAGTGTGTTCGCGGCCACCGGAGACACCGGATCGGAAGACTGCTACGACGGCACGACCAACCCTCCGAGCGAGACGCTGCAAGTCGACAATCCCGCCGACGATCCGTTCGTGACCGCGGTGGGCGGCACCTCGCTGGTGCAGCCGGGCGAGGAACCCGTGTGGAACGAGTGCGAAGGGACGACCGGCGACTCGTGCGCGGCAGCCGGCAGTCACGCCGCGGGCGGCGGCCTCTCGACCCAATTCAAGCGTCCGAGCTGGCAGCCGCTCGCGGCGAACGCGACCTGCTCCACGTGTCGTGAAGTGCCCGACATCTCCGCGAACGCGGGCGTCGGCGAGACGTTCTACGACTCCGACTACGGCACGTGGGTCCAGCGGGGCGGTACGAGCATTTCCACGCCACTGATGGCCGGACTCGCCGCCGACCTCGCGCAGAGCTGCCAGGGTGGCCGGCTCGGCAACCTCGCGCCGAAGCTCTACGCCCTCGCCGCCACGCAGGTCTACGGCTCGGCGCTCACCGACGTCACCACCGGCATCAACTGGCCGCACATCACGATCGAGACCCCGGGCAACATCGACTTCACACGCAATCACGCCGGAGCGTTCAAGACCGCGACGGGCTTCGACCTCGCGACCGGACTCGGCGTGCCGATCGCTCCCGGGCTGACGTGCCCGCGGATCACGTCGATGACACCGAACCACGGCTTCGCCGGCACGCACGTGACACTGCACGGCGCCGGACTCGAACGGGCGACCATCAAGTTCGGGACGAAGACCGCGCAGGTCGTCTCCGCCGGACCGAAGACCGCGGTCGTGGTGGTGCCCAAGGGCGCGGGCACGGTCAGCGTCGTCGGCAAGAACCCGATCGGCACCGGCACCCCGACGTCGTTCTCGTACCCGGGCGCCGACACCGGCGCCTACCGCACCGCCGCGGCCGACGGTCGCGTGTTCGACTTCGGGAGCGCTCGCGGCTACGGCGAGCCGAGCCCGGCCGCGTTGCGCGCACCCATCGTCGGGATGGCCGTCGACCACGCGACCGGCGGCTACTGGCTCGCAACCGCCGACGGCCAGGTCTTCAACTTCAACGCGCCGTCGTACGGTGACGCTGCGAGCCATCCGCTCAACCAGCCCATCGTCGGCATCGCCGCGACCAAGAGCGGCGACGGCTACTGGCTCGTCGCGCGTGACGGCGGCATCTTCGCGTTCGGCAAGGCGCGCTTCCTCGGCTCCACGGGCGGCATGCACCTCAACCAACCCATCGTGGGGATCACGACCGACCCCAAGACGGGTGGCTACTGGCTCGTCGCCTCCGACGGCGGCATCTTCGCGTTCGACGCCCCGTTCTACGGATCCACGGGGGCGATCCACCTGAACCAGCCGATCGTCGGGATCGCGGCCGACGCCGCGAGCGGCGGGTACTGGCTGGTCGCATCCGACGGCGGGGTGTTCTCGTTCAACGCGCCGTTCTACGGCTCGACCGGGGCGATCCATCTCAATCGACCGATCGTCGGCATCGCCGCGACCGACGACGCGCGTGGCTACCGATTCGTCGCGTCCGACGGCGGCGTCTTCAACTTCGGCGATGCCCGGTTCTCCGGTTCCACCGGCGGTTCCGCGCTCACGTCACCAGTGGTGGCCGTCGCCAACGCGCGCTGAGGGTCTGGCAGCCGCGTTAGCGGGTTGCGACGCGCGCGCCCCGCAGGAGCTCGCCGCAGCGCGCACCTTGATCTTCGCCGTCGCGCAGGATCACGGTGCCCCGCTTGATCGTCGCGACATAGCCCCGCGAGCCCTGCACGAACCGGCGGGCGTCGGCAGGAAGATCGTGCACCAGCTCCGGCAGCGGGAGTTGCAACCCGTCGAAGTCGATCACGTTGACGTCGCCGAGCATGCCGGGCGCGAGCACGCCGCGGTCGCCGAGGCCGTAGAGCGCGGCCGTCTGCGCCGTCATCTTGTTGACGACGAACTCGAGCGGCAGCCGGTCGTGCGCGCGGTCGCGTGCCCAGTGCGTGAGCATGAACGTCGGCGTGCTCGCGTCACACGTCGTGCCGCAGTGCGCGCCACCGTCGCCGAGACCCCACGCGGTCGTCGGGTGCGCCAACATCTCCCGCACGGCGTCGAGCGAGAACGCCGAGTAGTTGAGCAGCGGTCGCATCACGAACTTGCGGCCTTCGTCTTCCATCAGCGTGTCGTAGAAGACTTCCATCTCGGCCCGGCCCCGCGCCCGGGCGATCCCCGCGATGCTGCTCGCGCGGGCCGGCTCGTAGTCGGGCAGGGCGCCGAACGGGAACGCGCGCTCCGGATCGAGGAACTGGCGCATCGGCGCGATCGCGGCGTCGACCTCCGAAAGCAGGCGCCGGCGCATCTCGGGGTCGCGCATCGCCGCGACCTTCTGCTCGAGCGACGCCGCGCCGATGGGCGCCCACGAAGCGCAGTACGCGAACGGATGGAACGTCTGCAGCCCCAGGAGCAAGCTCACGGGCCGGCCCGCGACCTGCGGGGTCACCGGCGCACCATCGGCTGCGGCCTCGGCGCACAGCTCGAGCATGCGCAGCCACGAGTCGGGGTCGTGGTCGTTCTGGGTGAGTGCAAACGTCACCGGACGGTCGATCGCGGCGCTGAGCTCGCGCATCCACGCCATCTCGCGCTCGGGCGCGGCGAGGTCCTCGCCGAGCGCGCCGGCCGGCGCGAGCTCGAACACACCCTTGCCGAGCTCACCGAGCACACGGCCGATGCCGAACAGCTCGTCGTGCGCGGCGAAGGTTCCCGGCACGGGCTCGCCGTCGATCGCCATGTGCGCGATCGTGCGGCTGGTCGAGAAGCCGAGCGCGCCGGCCTCGATCCCCTCGCGCACGAGGTCGGCCATCTGCTCGATGTCGGCCGCGGTCGCCGGCTCGTTCTTGGCGCCCCGCTCCCCCATCACGTACGCGCGCACCGCGCCGTGCGGCACTTGGGTGCCGACGTCGAAGAGAAGCGGCTTGCGCGCGATGGCATCGAGATACTCGGGGAAGGTCTCCCACTCCCATTCGATCCCCGACGACAACGCGGCGCCGGGAATGTCCTCCACACCTTCCATCAGCCCGATGAGCCATTCGTGGCGGTCGTGCTGCACGGGCGCGAAGCCCACGCCGCAGTTGCCCATCACGACGGTGGTCACGCCGTGCCAACACGTGGGAGTCAGCAGCGGATCCCAAGTGACCTGACCGTCGAAGTGGGTGTGCACGTCGACGAAGCCGGGCGTGACCAGCGCCCCGTCGGCGTCGAACGTCTCGCGTGCGAGCTCGTTGACGCGACCGACGTCCGTCACGACACCGTCGGTGATGGCGACGTCGGCGGTGCGACCGGGCGTGCCGGTTCCGTCGACGACCGTGCCGCCCTTGATCACGAGATCGTGCATCAGTGCAACTCCCCGAAGAAGGCTTTGATGTCATCGACCAGCAGGTCGGGTTCCTCGAGCGCGGCGAAGTGCCCGCCGCGGTCGAAGCGCGTGTACCGAACGAGGTTGAACCGGGTCTCCGCGTACGCGCGCGGGATGCGGAAGATCTCCGCGGGGAACACCGCGGCCGCGGTGGGCGCGGCGACGTACTGGCCCATGGGCCCGAAGCGAGCGGTGCGCTGCGACTCGCAGTAGAGGCGGGTCGACGAGTTGATCGTCTTGGTCACCCAGTAGACGGTGATGTTGGTGAGGATCTGATCGCGCGTGACCGCGTCTTCCGGGCTGCCGTTGTTGTCGGTCCAGGCCCGGAACTTCTCGACGATCCATCCCGCGAGCCCGGCCGGCGAGTCGGTGAGGCCGTAGCCGAGCGTCTGCGGGTTCTTGCCCTGGATCTCCTGGTACGCGGCGCCGGTCTTCATGAACTCGCCGGCCGCGGTGAGATCGGCGATCTCGTCCTCGGTGAGCGTGATCCCGCTCGCGTCCTCCGGGAAGGCGAGGAGCATGTTGCTGTGGAGACCCATCACGTGATCGACGTCGGTGGCGGCGAGGTAGGCCGAGATCATCGCGCCCCAGTCGCCGCCCTGCGCGCCGTACCGCTCGTAGCCGAGGCGGGCCATGAGCGTCGCCCACGCGTCGGCGATGCGCTGCACGTCCCAACCCGGCTCGGTCGTTGGTCCCGACCAGCCGTAGCCGGGCAGCGACGGCACGACGACGTGGAAGGTCTCGCGCAGCGGCTCCATCACGTCGAGGAATTCGGCGACGGATCCGGGCCAGCCGTGCGTCAAGATGAGCGGCCGCGCGTCGGGGTTGTCGGAGCGGGCGTGGATGAAGTGGACCTGCTGACCGTCGATCTCGGTGAGGAAGTTCGGCCAGCGGTTGAACCGCGCTTCCTGCGCGCGCCAGTCGAACGTCGTGCGCCAGTACTCGCACAGGTCCTGGAGGTACGCCATGTCGGTGCCGTAGTCCCAGCCCGACCCGGGGATCTGGTCGGGCCAACGGGTGCGCGCCAACCGGTCGTGCAAGTCGTCGAGCACGGACTCGGGAACTTCGATCCGGAACGGTTTGATGTCGTCGGCGGCCATACCAGAACGCTACTGCGGCGACTCCGGAGGAGGTCCTGCGGGCGGTGGCATTCCCGGCGGAGCCGGAGGGGTCGTGGGCGGCGGAGGCGGAGGCGCCCAACCCCCCGCGCCGGGCGGCGGTCCCCAAACCGGTGGCGGTGCGCCGTAACCGTACGGCGGCGCACCGCCGCGCGCCGCGGCGGCCACCGCGTCGCGCTTGGACGTGTACCAGATCAGACCCATGATCCCGCCGACGAACCCGCAGAGGAACAAGAAGACGATCGGCAAGATCTGCCACACGAACTTCGTGGTGCCGGTCTGTTGAAACGCCCAGTCGGGATACTTGCTCGCATCCACCACCGTCATGATGGCGATCACGATGCTGCCGATCCCGATGATGAAGAAGCCGAAGAAGACGGGGAAACCGATCATCACCTCCGGAGTCTCGCGCACCTGAGGTCCCACCCGTGGCGGCTCGGTAACCTCCCGCCCGTGCCCGTCGATCCGCTCGCTCGATTCAGCCTCGCCGGCAAGGTCGCGATCGTCACCGGGGCCAGCGCGGGCCTCGGTGCCCGCTTCGCCCGGGTGCTCGACGCGGCCGGCGCGCGCGTCGTGCTGGCGGCCCGCCGCGTCGAACGTCTCGAGGCGCTCGCGGGCGAGCTCCGCGACGCGGTCGCGGTGCCGTGTGATCTCGCGGTCGACGGCGCTCCGGCCGCGCTGGTGGCCGACGCGATCGCGCACTTCGGTCAGGTCGACGTGCTCGTCAACAACGCCGGCATGAGCGAGCCGACACCCGCGCTCGACGAGTCGACCGAGCATTTCACCGCGACGCTGCGCGTGAATTTGATCGCGCCGTTCGAGCTCGCCCGTGAGTGCGCGCGCACGATGACCGCACGCGAGTCGGGCGGCACGATCGTGAACGTCGCGTCGATCTGGGGGCTCGTCGGCGTCGGCCAGATCCCCGAAGCGGGATACGCGGCGTCGAAAGGCGGGATGCTCAACCTCACGCGCGAGCTCGCGGCGCAGTGGGCGCGCAAAGGCGTGCGCGTCAACACGCTCGCGCCGGGCTGGTTCCGCACCGAGATGACCGACGGGCTGATGTTCGGCGACGAACGCGCCGAGCGTTGGATGCGCCAACGCACGCCGATGGGTCGTGGTGGCGACGAGCACGAGCTCGACGGCGCGCTGCTCTTCCTCGCGAGCGGGGCCAGCAGCTTCATGACCGGCCAGGTGCTGTGCATCGACGGCGGTTGGACCAGCGTCTGAGGGCGCGGGCCGCCTCCCGAGGAATGCACCGCCCGCCGGGCAATTTGGCTTAGCGTCGGGGCATCGTCACCCAGGTCATCCACTACACGGTCAACGGTCGCTCGTACTCCGGCGCGTTCTCGCTGTTCGGGATCGCGCTCGCGTTCGCGTTGGCGCTCATCCCGGCCGCCATCGCGTCGCGCAAAGGCCGGTCGTTCCTGTTGTGGTACCTGTTCGGCTTCCTCTGTTTCCTGCCCGCGCTCATTGTGTCGCTCGTGATCGCCGACCGGACGGCCCCGTCGCACTACGGCGACGCGGCCTACGGACAATGGGGTGGCCAACCCGGCGGTTGGACCCCTCCGAGCGGAGCGCCACCACCACCGCCGCCGACGAGCCCGCCCGCGGGCTGGTATCCCGACCCGGGCGGATCGGGATCACAGCGGTACTGGGACGGCTTCCGTTGGACCGATCACCTGCGCTGACCGTGCGTCGCGCTCGGGCTCGGGCTCGTACGACTCAGACCGACGCCTTCTCGAGCACGTGCACCGCGCACGCCGAGCCGAGGCCGATCACGTGCGTGAGCCCGACCTTGGCGCCTTCGATCTGACGGTCGCCGGCCTCGCCCCGCAAGTGGGTCGACACCTCGAAGACGTTGGCGATCCCGGTCGCGCCGATCGGGTGGCCCTTCGAGATGAGCCCACCCGACACGTTCACCGGGATCTTGCCGTCTCGCCACGGACCGCGCTCGTCGATGAACTTGCCCGCCTCGCCGGGCGCGCACAACTTGAGGTTGTCGTAGTGGATGAGCTCCGCAGTCGCGAAGCAGTCGTGGAGCTCCACGAGGTCGAGATCCTGCGGGTCGACCCCTGACTGCTCGTAGGCCTGCTCCGCCGCGTTGCGGGTGAGCGTGTTGACGTCGGGCTGCACCTGCGCCCGCTCCGTCCACGGGTCGCTCGTGAGCACCGAAGCCGAGATCTTGATCGCACGCCGCTGTTGCTCCTTCGAGAGCGTACGGAGCTTCTCTTCCGACACCAGCACCACCGCGGCCGAGCCGTCGGTGTTGGGGCAACACATCAGCAACGTGTTCGGGTACGACATCATCTCCGCGCTCATCACCTCGTCGAGCGAGAACTGCTTCTGGTAGTGCGCGAGCGGGTTCATCGTGGAGTGGGCGTGATTCTTCTCGGCGACCTTGGCGAACTGCTCGAAGTCGACGCCGCCGTGCTCGTACGCGTACTCCATGCCGGCCTGCGCGAACACGCCGGGCATGAGCCCGGTACCCAGCAATCCCTCCACCGACATCACCGAGCCGTAGCGTCCGCTCGGCTCGTAGACCTTGCGGCCGCGGTCACCCTTGCCGCCCGCCCCCAGGAGTCCGCCCTTGCCCATCTGCTCCACGCCGACCGCGATGCCCATGTCGGCCTCGCCGGCCTTGATCGTGAGCATCACCGTGCGCATCGCGGTCGCGCCGGTCGCGCACGCGTTGGCGACGTTGTACACCGGGATGCCGGTCTGGCCGATCTGCTTCTGGAGTTGCTGGCCCACACCCGCCTGCGAGTTGAACAAGCTGCCCGCGGCGAGCACGCCCATGTCGTGGATGGTCACTCCCGCGTCGTCGAGCGCGCCGAGCGCCGACTCGCTCGCGAGGTCCATGAGGTCCTTGTCGGTGTGCCGACCGAACTTGGTCATGTAGGCGCCGAGGATCCAGACGTTGTCTGTGCGCTTCGGGTCAGTTGTCATCACGCCTCACTTGGTTCGAATGCGAACGCGACCGCTTCGGTTCCGTCGTCGTCGGTGCCGGCCACGAACGTGGTCATGCGCACCGGCATCCCGAGCTTCACGTGCTCCGGATCGGGCGGCACGTTCACGAGGTTGGCCTTCACCGATCCGCCGCCGTCGAGATCGACGAGCGCCGACACGTACGGCGCGGGCACGCCGGGCACGGTCCGGTGCACGATCGTGAACGACCGCAGCCGGCCCGTGTTGGCCAGCTTGCGCCGCTTGAACTCGGTGCCGCCCTGATCGGCGTCGGCGTTGCGCCGGTCGAAGTACAACGCCCCCGAGCCGACGGCCTCCCACGCCACGAGATGCGGCGGGCCGTCGTCGATCGCGAGGTAGCCGACGATCGGAACCTGCTTCCCCATTTCGACCTCCTACGTCAGCGGGAACGGTAGCGCCGATGCGAGAATGGCACCGGCGAGCGTGGCGGAACTGGCAGACGCGCCGGGTTTAGGTCCCGGTCTCGAAAGAGGTGGGAGTTCGAGTCTCCCCGCTCGCACAGACGGCAAATGAGCGCGCCCGGGGGCTGACCCGAAACCCGGCAGACTGGCGGCATGGACGGCGACACGGGCCCGCTCGGGCCGGAGAGCGTGGCGTGGGAGCTGCACGCGTCGCCCGCGATGCTCACGGCCGGGCTGCGCGCCCTGCTCCTGCAGTTGTGGCACCCGTCGATCGCGAGCGCGGTCGCCGCGCACTCCGAGGTCGCGCGCGACCCGTGGCGGCGCTACCAGTCGACGGTCGCGTTCGTCACCAGCGTCACCTACGGCGACGACGAAGAAGCGGCCGCGGCCGTCGCCCGGGTCCGGGGCGTGCACACCTACGTGCGCGGCGTCGACGTGCGGGGCGCGCCCTACTCGGCCGCCGACCCGGCGCTGCTCGCGTACGTGCACGCAACGCTGGTCGACAGCGCGCTGTGCGCGGCCGACGTGTACGGGCCCCGCCTGTCGGCCGGTGAACGCGACCGTTACGTCGCCGAGATGGCGCGCGTCGCGACCATGCTCGGCCTCGACGAACCTCCCCGCACCGCGTCGGAGGCCGCGGCCGTGATCATGACCGACGACGCAGTCGGCAAGAGCCGCCCCGGCCGCGACCTGGCCTGGCTGCTGGCGCTCCCGCCGCTCCCGGTGTGGATGCGCGCTCCCTACGGAGTGCTGTTCGCGAGCGCGGTCGACCTGCTGCCGCGCGCGTGCGCGGTCGACCTCGGCCTCCTGCCGGTGTGGACCCCGGCTCGCCCCGCCGTGCGCGCGTGGAACACCGCGCTCCTCACCTCGACGAGTCTCGCGTTGGGTTGGCGCCCCGCCCGACATGCCCTCCGCCGCGTCGCGCGCCGCACCTTCGCCGCCCGCTGAGCCAAAACGCTTCAACAGATGAAGCGATCCGGGGGTCAGCGTTTGCGTTTCTTGTTGGCTTTGCGGAAGAGCTTGCGCTTCGCCTTGCGCTCTTCTTCGGCGAGGAGCTGGAAGCCGACCTCGTTGACGATGCTCTCGGCCTCGTCGAGGAGCGCGGCGACGTCGGGGTCCGACGCCGAGAGCGGCTCGGGCACGTCGGGCTTCTTGGGGGTGAGCGACCCGTATTGCCAGCCCGCGTCGATCATCTTGCGTTCGTACTTGGGGCAGTCGGCCGGGCACTTCCACGGCGCTTCCGGCGCGAGGTCGAGCACGCATTTCCGCACGGCTTCGCCGGATCCATAAGTGCGGCTCTGGTAATGGCGGCAATCGGTGCGCATGGTCACACCCCTATTGTCGCGCTTCGGGCCAATGCTCCGGAATCGAGTGCTCTCAGCTGAGCCAGTCGGCGGCGTGCTCGAGCAGGAACCGGCTCACCCCGAGGCAGCTCTCGAGCGTGTCGCAGGGCACTTCCTCGCCCCGGCGGATGCCGAGCAGCGAGACCTTCTGGTGGGCGACGATCCGCAGGGTCCGCTCGGGGGCGTCGGTCACCGACGGGTACGAATCGGTTGCCGACACTTCCACCGGCAGCTCGCGCCCGCCCACCCCGGCCAGCTCGGTGGCGAGCACGAGGAGATCGGGGCCGTGCGGCAGCGGCGGGAGCGCCCACGTGAAGCTCAGCGGGAAGTGGAAGTCGTCTTCGGGATCGGCTTCGTCGTCGAGCGCGATCACCGCGTCCTCGAAGCCGAGCAGCACCCGCGGATCGATCTCGAGCGAGAGATAAAGGTCGACGGGGCCCTCGCAACCCTCTTCGGGGTGCAGGTCGACCTCCCACGTCTGGCGCAGCGAGTAGCTCTCCACGAAGTGCCGCTCGTCGTGCACGTGGAAGCGGTGCTCGACCGCGTGGTCTTTGAGATCGGCAACGAAGCCGGCGACGTCGATGACTGCCATGTCAGGTGCCGAGCGTACCGAACGCGAAGTAGGTCACGAGAACGCGGAGGCCGTGAACGCCTGACGCAATCCGGCAATGGCCCGGTCCCACGACGGCCGCGCGGCCGGCATGAACGCGAACAAGCCGAAGAACCCGTGGAAGAGCCCGTCGGCGCGCACGATCTCGGTGGGCACACCGGCGTCGCGCAACCGTTCGCCGTAGGCCTCGCCCTGATCGCGCAGCGGGTCGTACTCGGCCGTGATCACGATCGCCGCGGGCAATCCCGCGAGATCGGGCGCGCGCAGCGGCGACATCCGCCAGTCGGCGTGGTCGTCGGTCGTACGTGCGTAGTGATCGAAGAACCAGCGCATGCCGTCGGCCTCGAGGAAGTAGCCCGTGGCGTTGTCGACCATCGACGGCCGCTCGAACTCGTGGTCGGTCACCGGGTACACGAGCAGCTGGAACGCGGGCATCGCGAGGCTCTCGTGCTTCGCGACGAGCGCGGTCACCGCGGCGAGGTTGCCGCCGGCGCTGTCGCCCCCGACCGCGATCCGGCCCGGGTCGATCCCCAACTCGCTCGCGTGCGCGGTGACCCAACTCCAGGCCGCGACACAGTCGTCGACCGCGCCCGGGAACTTCGTCTCCGGAGCCAGCCGGTACTCGACCGACAGCACAATCGCCCGGGCGTCGTCGCACAACATGCGGCACAGTTGGTCTTCGGTCTCGATCGAGCCCACCACCCAGCCGCCACCGTGGAACCAGACGAGCGCGGGCAACGACTCCTGCGCGTTCGGACGGAACACGCGAACCGGGATCTCCGAAGCCGGGCCGGGGATCGCGAAGTCTTCGACGGCGTGCACTTCACGCTTGGGCAGCGCTCCGCTCGTCGCCAGCCGATGCATGGCCGCACGCGCACTCTCCGGAGTGCTCTCCGGGGTGATGCCGACCCCGGCGTCGCCGAACATCTGCACGATCTTCTCCGCAATCGGATCGAGCGGCATGGCACTCCTCGTCAGGTTGAAAGCGCCGCGGCCAGCGCCGCGAACGCGCGGCCCCGATGCGAGATGGCATGTTTCTCGCCCGCCGTCATTTGCGCAAACGAGCGACCGTCGCCCTCGACGGGAACGAACACCGGGTCGTAGCCGAAGCCACCGGCGCCGGACGGCACGGCCGCGATCACACCCTCGACCTCACCGCGCACCGAGACCTCCCGACCGTCGGAAAAGCACGCAATCGCCACCGTGGCGAACCGCGCCGTGCGCAGCGTGGGATAGACGCCTTCCATCTCGCGCAGGAGTTTGGCCGTGTTGTCGGCGTAGGTCGCGTGCTCGCCCGCGTAGCGCGCCGCGTGCACACCGGGAGCACCTTCGAGCGCGTCGACCTCGAGTCCGGTGTCGTCGGCGATCGCGGTCACGCCGGTGGCGGCACAGAGCGCGGCGGCCTTGATCCGGGCGTTCTCCTCGAGCGTCGAGCCGGTCTCCTCCACGTCGGGCGCCGACGTGATCACGGGGAGTGCGGCGACCGCGGCCGCGACGAGATCCGGGCGTTCGAGGAGGAACGCGACCGTGTCGTCGCCGACGTCGACTGCGTACGCGACGATCGGCGCGGCAATGTGCTCGACGAGGATCTCGTTGATCTCGCGGGCCTTGTCGACGTTGCGCGTCGCGAGGACGAGCGGCAACTGCAACGCGGCCATCAGGGACGCGGTGCAGGTGCCTCGGCGATCATCTCCACCTGCGCGGCGACGATCTCGGAGATGCCGCTCTCGGCGAGTGCGAGGAGCGCGTCGAGATCGGAGCGGGTGAACGCCACGCCCTCGGCGGTTCCCTGCACCTCCACGAAGCGACCGTCGCCGGTCATGACGACGTTCATGTCGACCTCGGCGCGCACGTCTTCGGAGTACTCGAGGTCGAGCATGGGGGTGCCGTCGATCACACCGACCGAGATCGCGGCAACCGGTTGCAGCACGGGATGACGGGTGAGCACTTCTCTCGCGAGCAGACGGCTGCACGCGTCGTGCAACGCGATCCAACCGCCGCAAATGGACGCGGTACGGGTTCCGCCGTCGGCCTGGAGCACGTCGCAGTCGATCGTCAGCTGCACGTCGGGCATGGCTCGCAGGTCGGTGGCCGCGCGCAGCGACCGACCGATCAGTCGCTGGATCTCCTGGGTGCGACCGCTCTGCTTGCCGCGCGCGGCCTCGCGCTCGACGCGCTCGGGCGAAGAGCCCGGCAGCATCGAGTACTCGGCGGTCACCCAACCCTTCCCGGATCCCTTCAGCCACGGCGGCACGCGCCCCTCGAGCGAGGCGGTGCAGAGCACCCGCGTGCGACCGAACTCCACGAGCACCGAACCGGTCGCCATCTCCGTGTAGTCACGGGTGAACTTCACGACCCGCAGGTCGTCGGGTTGGCGGCCGGACGCGCGTGTGGACACTCGACTCCTCGGAAAGACCCGGAACGGGGCGGTTCAAATGTGCGTGCTGAGGTGCGGCGCAGCCAACGTGACCGCTTCGCCGAAGGCCTCGGACGCCTCTTCCGCGGAGGCTACCGGGTCGAGTGTCGGCCACAAATGCGTGATCATCAGACGGCGGGCGCGTGCCTCACGGGCCGCGGCGCCGGCCTGTCGGGCCGAGAGATGGATCGCGACCCGGATGTCGTCGTCGAGATACGTCGCCTCCGACAGCACGAGATCCGCGCCCGCGCCGAACGCGTCGACACTCCACTCCGGACCGGTGTCGGCGGTGTACACGAGGCGCTTGCCGTCGTGCGCGACCTCGACCGCGACGGTCGGCGGCGGATGATCCGTGCGCGAGAACCGCAACTTCGCCTCGCCGATCTCGGCCCGGTCACCGTCGCCGACCGTGCGCCAGTCGAAGGTGTCCTCGAACGTGCCGACCAACCCTTCGAGCACCTTCTCGAGGCCCTCCGGCGTGTACACCGGGAGACCGAGACGCTCGAGGCCGTAGCGGTTGAGCACGTGGAGGCCGTAGAGGTCGACGCAGTGATCGGCATGCCCGTGGGTGATGACCACCGCGCTCAGGTCGGCGGGGTCGATGTGCTCCTGGAGCTTCGCGAGCGTGCCGTTGCCGCAGTCCATCCAGATGTTCGCGTCACCCGCGCGCACGAGGTAGCCACTGCACGCGCCGCCGGCCGGCGCGCCGTACGAGCCCGAGCACCCGAGCACCGTCAACTCCACGACCAAGCCTCCACAATCTCGACTTCCGGCCCGCAGAAACGCGCACCAAGGTATCGGAACGTCTCCACGTCACCACTCGTCACGAACTGCACGCGATCTTCGGGCGCGCTCCCGCCGCCGCCGGCAACGAGCTCGAGCACCTCGAACGCCGTCTCTTCCGCGCTCGACACCAACACCACCTCGGGGCCCATCACGTCGGCGATCGTGCGCGCGAGCAGCGGATAGTGCGTGCAGCCCAGCACGAGCGTGTCGACGTCGGCCGCCTTGATCGGCGCGAGCAGGCGCTCGGCGAGCACGTGCACCTGATCGGACTCGACATCGCCGGCCTCGACGAACTCGACGAAGCCGGGGCACGCCGCGCACGTGAGCTCGAGCGAGTCGTCGATCGCGGCCGCGGCCCCCTGATAGGCGCCGGAGGCGATGGTCCCGACGGTGCCGATCACGCCGATCCGTCCCGATCTGGTCGCGCGCCGCGCTGCGCGCACGCCCGGTTCGATCACTCCGGTGACCGGCACGGTCACGTAGCCGCGCAGATGATCGAGCGCAGCCGCCGACGCGCTGTTGCACGCGATCACGATCATCTTGACGCCGCGCGCGATCAACACGTCGGCGATCTCCGTCGAGTACTTCAACAGCTCGTCGGCGGGCTTGGGACCGTACGGAAATCGTCCGGTGTCACCGAAGTAGATGATGCGCTCGCCGGGCACCAGATCGAGGAGCGCGCGCACAACGGTCAGCCCGCCGAGACCACTGTCGAAGAGTCCGATCGGACGGGTATCGCGGGACATGTGGCAGTGAACGGTAGCCGCCCGCGTGACCGGCCCCGGGCTCAAGGGCGGGCCGGGTGCGCGGCGCGGCGAACGCGATCGGCGACGGCCGCGCCCAGCCCGTCGGAGCCGGATGGGCTCACCACCAACAAGACGTCGAGGCCGAGATCGTCGGCTTCCCGCAGCCGCGAATACAGCACCCGCGCGTACTCCTCGGTGTCGTGCGGCGCCGTGAGCACCACGACCGGGGCCGGCAGATCCGCGGGCACGGGCGCCGAGGCCAGCAACCCGACCCGCTCCGATCGCGCCAGGATCACCGCGGCACGCGCGGCGGCCGCGGCCGCGTCGACCAACTCGACTTCGGCTCGGGGCGCGTAGTGCGACGCCAGCGTGCCCGGGGCTGCTGCCTCACCCGAGGTGCGCGACGCGCACACACGGCCGATGACGCGCTCGACCTCGCCGCGGCTCACGCCGCCGACTCGCAGGATCGCCGGCTCGGCGCCGGTCACGTCGACGATCGTCGACTCGACTCCGACGCGGCACGCTCCGCCGTCGAGCACGATCCGCACGTCGTCGCCGAGATCGGCGCGCACGTGCGCGGCCGTCGTCGGGCTGACCCGACCGAATCGGTTCGCCGACGGCGCGGCAACTCCCCCGCCGAACGACTCGAGGAGCTCGAGCGCAACCGGATGATCCGGTACCCGCAGCCCCACCGTGTCGAGCCCGCCGGTGACCTCGGGAACGACACGCGCGTGATCGCGTCGCACGACGATGGTGAGCGGGCCCGGCCAGAACGCGTCGGCGAGCAACCTCGCGTCGTCGGGCACATCGCGCCCGAGCTCGTCGAGCTGGTCAGAACGGGCGATGTGCACGATCACCGGATGACGGGGCGGGCGGCCCTTCACCAAGTACAGCCGGCGCACCGCATCGGCGTTGGCCGCGTCGGCGCCGAGCCCGTACACCGTCTCGGTCGGGAACGCGACGAGCTCACCCGCGCGCAACGCATCGACCGCGCGCGCGACCACGCGGCTCGTATCGGTCACCAGTAGTTGATGCGCGTCGCGCGCTCGACCACTTCGTCGATCGGGTCGGTCCACGCGCCCGACGACAGGTACTTCCACCCACCGTCGGGGAGCAGCACGACGATCGTTCCCGCGTCCATCTGCGCGGCCGCCTTCGCCGCGCCGGCCATCGCCGCGCCCGACGAGATACCGGCGAACACCCCGCACTCGTCGAGCAGGCGGCGGGTCCACTCCACCGACTCGCGCGGCCGCACGATCATCTTGCGGTCGAGCACCGACGGATCGAACACGGGAGGCACGAATCCGTCGTCGAGGTTGCGCAGACCCTGCACCAGCTCACCCGCGGGCGGCTCGACCGCGACGACGCGCACCGACGACTTCCGTTGCTTGAGGTACTTGCCGACGCCCATGAGCGTGCCGCTCGTGCCGAGCCCGGCAACGAACACGTCGACCTCCGGGCAATCCCGCAGGATCTCTGGGCCGGTCGCCTCGTAGTGCGCGAGCGGGTTGGCCGGGTTGCCGTACTGGAACAGGAACACGTAGCTCGGGTCGTCGGCCGCGATCTTCTCCGCCATGCGGATCGCGCCGTTGCTGCCCTCTTCCCCCGGTGAGGTCGTGACCTCCGCACCGAAGATCTCGAGGAGCTGACGCCGCTCGACCGACACGTTCTCCGGCATCACGACACGCAGGTTGTAGCCGCGCAGCTTCGCGACCAGCGCGAGCCCGATCCCGGTGTTGCCCGATGACGGCTCGAGGATCGTCGCGCCCGGGGCGAGCACGCCGTCGTGCTCGGCCATCTCGATCATCTTCAGCGCGATGCGGTCCTTGGAGGAACCGCCGGGATTCTGGCCCTCGAGCTTGGCCCAGATGCGAACTTCGGGTTTGGGCGAGAGCTGGTGCACCCCGACGAGCGGGGTGTTGCCGATCAGGCCGAGGATGCTGTCGAACTTCGGCACGCGCTCACGCGCCGCCCGCGACCGCGGGCAGGATCGACAGCACGTCGCCGCTCGCGACCTTCGTCTCGAACCCCTCGAGGTAGCGGATGTCGTCGTCGTCCTTGTAGACGTTCACGAACTTGTGCAGGCCGCCGGCCGCGTCGAGGAGGTTGTCGCGCAGGCCCGGGTAACGCTCGACGAGCGCCGTGAACACCGCCCCGACGGTCTCGCCGTCGACCGCGACGGTTCCCTGACCGTCGGCTTGGGCGCGGAGCATGGTGGGAAGCTTGACGTCGACGGGCATAGGCGCAGGTTACAACCCGACCTCGCCAGTCAGGATTCCGGCCGCCGCCGGCTCACGGCCGATGCGCCCACCGCGCGCCGTCGGCGCTGAACCACAGGCCCGAGTTGGGATTGTCGGAGTCGTCTCCGTCGGCCGCGAAGGCCCCGACGCCCGGCACCGTGGAGACCGACCAGAAGCCCTCGCCGACCTCGGTCTCCCGGCGCCACGTCTTCCCGTCGGACGACGACCAGATCTCTCCTCGCTGCATCGCCGCGACGAACGTCGAGCCGACGTTGGTCAAGGTCCCGAAGTACCCGCCCACGAAGGGATCCGTCCCGCTCGCGGTCCACGTGCGGCCGCGATCCGCCGACGTGTACACGCTGAACTCCTGCGACGCGGTTTGACCCTGGGTGCACACGAGCAACAGCACACGGTCGTTGTGCGCGAGGTTGGAGTCGAGCGTTCCGCACGGCGTCGGCTCGTAACGCCACGACGCGCCACCGTCGGTCGTGACGGCGAGTTGCGAGCGATTGGTCCTCGGACTGGTGCCGGCCACGTAGGCGGTCGACCGCGAGGTCGCGACGATCGCGACGTCTTCCAGGCCGGGCGTCACCGGGGCCGTTTTCCGCCAGGTCCGACCCACGTCGTCGGAGACGAACGCGGGCCGCGAGACCGCGCAGGCCGGATTCTGGTCACAGAACGAGATCGCCCACAGCCGGCCGGCCGCCCAGGTGAGCACCTGGTTGACCGGCGCGCCTCGAGGTGTCGACCAGTGATTGCCGCCGTCGATCGTGACCTCGAACTCGTTCTGGCCCCACGCCACCCCGTCGACCGCGCGCTCGAAGTGCAGCGCGGTGATACCGAAGAGCGATCCGACCTGGACCCAGGTCTTCCCGCCGTCGTCGGTGCGCACGAAGATCCCGGTCTCCGCGCCGGTGGCCAGGCCGAACCCGACCCTCGCGCTCACGAACGACACGGTCTGGACCTCGTGCGGGTCGACTGCGTTCGCGCGGCTCGCTCCGGCCGTGCGCAGCAGGCGCACGCCGTCGTGGTCGTACCAGACGCCGGTCGACGCCGCGAAGTACATGACGGCACCGGGCGCGAAGGCGAAGGCCCGCACGTCGCCGATCGGTTGCGGTCGATCCTTGTACGCCCATTGGTCGAGCGTTGGGTACGTGAGCGGGCCGTTGGCCCAGCCGGGCCGAACGGTCGCGGTCAGCCCCACGACAAAGGCCGAATCGGCGCCGTCATAGGACGACAGCGCGCTGACGCGGCCGTTCGAGGGCAACGCAACGGTCTCCGTCCACGTTCGGCCGCGGTTCCCCGACACGAACACGCGGTCTCGGGCGCTGACCGAGCACACGAGCATGAGCGAGACGCCGTCGCCGCCGACCGCGAGTTGGGAACCCGCGGAGCTGGGACACGGCGTCGGCTCGCGGGTCCACGTGGCGCCGTTCGCCGTGTACGCGATCTCCGGGCTGCCTGAGCTGCCGACTGGGAGCTCGACCACGTACGCGGCCTTCGCCGACTTCGGCGACACGGCAACCGCATCCACGTATGCGGGCCAAGGGATGGCGCGGGTCCATGTACGGCCGCCGTCGTCGGATGCGACCAACTCCTCACTACAACGTTGACCTCGGCCGCAGCGCGTCGTTGCCCACATGCGTTGTGCCGACGAGAGGAAGCCCGCGACATCGCCACGCAGGATCTCGCGCACGTGCGTGCCGTCATCGTTGGTGGCCCACACGCCTCCGGGCCCCCAGAGGGCCAGCTTCACGGCCGGCGGCGCGAGCGTGACGGCATAGGTCCGGGCGGGCATCACTGCGAGCGCGTGCCACGTTCGCGCGCCGTCGTCGGTCTTGGCGAGCACAGTCTGGCCCGACGTCGTGGCTGCCACGCCGTAACCGGTCGCATCGTTGACGAACGCGAGCGACCCGAACGTCTTCGTGTTCACGGTCAGAGAGACGCGCGGGCGCGTCGTCGGCGTGGGACTGACCGGTCTCGGTGACGAGCGATTTCCCGCGACCACTGCCGCGGTCGCGATGCCGGACCCCACGAGCACGACCACGACCGCGGTCGCGACCATCTGCGAGCGCGCGCGCCGTCGTTGGTAGCGACGCTCGGCCCGTTCCGACAGACCTGCGGACGCAACGACTTCGTCGGCCGCCTTCGTCAGCAGCTCGTGTGCCTGGCGCTCATCCATCGCGCACCTCGAGGATCGTGTGGAGCGCGGCGAGCCCCTTCGCCGCTTGCGACTTGACCGTTCCGACCTTCACGCGCAGCAGCCGCGCGACTTCGGCCTCCGGGAGATCCTCGAAGTACCGGAGCACGACAACCCGCCGCTGACCGGGCGGCAGCTGCCGCAGCGCGCGCCACACCGCGTCGCGTTCGACGACGGCCGCATCGAACGACTCCGACGTGACGTCGACGAGGAGGTCGGCCGCGTGCCTGCGCTCCACCTGCCGGCGCCGCCAGCCGCCGCGCACCGCGTTCACGACCGCCTGCCGGAGGTACGGCCCGACGTCGTCGACGCCACCCCTTCGCAGCCGGCCGTAGACGCGGGCGAACGCGTCGCACACCGCGTCTTCGGCGCGCGTCGGGTCACCCTCGAGCAGCGCCGCGAGCCTCAGGGCCGGCGCGTAGTGCTGCGCGAACAGTTCGGCGAACGAGGCATCGGGGGGCCGGACGGGCACCCCCACCCGCTCGCCCTCGGTCGACACGTGCGCCATGTTGCACAGACGCGGCAGGCACCGGAAAGGTTGCCGGAGGCAGCCGCGACTTCGGCACCTCGCAAATCGAAGATTCGCGCTCAGCTTGTTTGCAACGAGCGGGGGCGTTTGTCCGGACGCGGGTGGACAAATCGGGCCGGTCGTTGCATTTGCACTGAGCGCGCCGGCACGGAATTCGACCCCGTCGGGTCGCGGCGGTCAGCCCGGCGTCGTGGAGGTCGTCGAGGAGTCGACCGCCGGAGTGGGCCGAAGCTCCCCCGGCCCGGTGCAGACGCGGGGCGGGCGGGAGCGGTCGTACGGACTCAGCTGCACCTTCCGCACCTGGCGCAACACGCTCACCGCGTGGCCCTCGGAGGGCACGAACACCAACCCGAATCCGACGAGGTACGGCAGCACCGCCGGAATCAGCGCGATCGGACTCTCGTAGATGCCGAGCACCTCACCCTTGCGCAGCTTCAGGAGCATCGGCTTGCGCAACGTGAAGCACGCCGTCGTCGGCGCCGGGTCGTTCGTCTGATACAGCGAGAGCCGGAAGTTCGCCGAAGACACGACGTCTTGGATCGTGAACGGCGGCTTCGGGAGACGGTGGTCCTTCACGCCGTCGAGGAGCCAGCCCACCGTCACGTAGCGAGCGGTGAGCTGCTCGGGCCGGAGGTCACGCGGGGCGCTCGCCGCCAGCGAGTCGCGCGGCAGCGTGAGGATGGTGAGCCGGGTCTTCGAGTACAGCGAGTCGAGCGGCTTCTGCGCAGCTGCGACCGCCCGCAGGTTCGACGGAACCCCCACGAGGAGCAACACCATCCCGACCGGCAGGAACACGCGCCACCGCCGCGCGAGAGCATCGGCCGCGACCGCGAGCGCAGGCAACATCATCACCACGGTGAGCGAGATGTACCGCGAGATGCGCGCGTAGTCGGAGCCGAACGACGCGCGCCCGATCGCGGTCGAGCCGAGGAACACGATCGATCCCGCGGCCAACGCCAACGGCGCGGCCAGCTCCGACCGCCGTTCCGCATCGAGTCGGAGCGAGCGCGCGAGCGGGAAGCCGACGACCAGCATCAGCGCGAGCACCGCGCCGAGCCCCGCAAAGTGCCCGAGTGCGCTGAACGCGCCGCGCAGCCCCATCGCGACGAACCCGAGCACCGATCCGACCGTGAGCGCGTGCTGGGCGCCGAGTTGGCGGACCTTGCCCGAATGGCCGAACGCGGCCCACCACACGGCATAACCCGCAGCCGGAGGCACGACGTGGAGCGCCGCGATCCGCCAACCCCGGCGCAGGAGCACCGCCAGCCCGACGACGAACACCATCGTGATCGCGATCCCCGACATCATCAACGCGATCAAACCGGCAACCAGGCCCAACCGGTCGCGACGATCGAACGCGCCGTCGTGGTCGGCGAGCAGGAGTTGGACGAGACCGAACACCACTGCGCCCGTGAACGTCATCTGGAAGGGCTTGATCGCGTTCTCCCAGCCCGCGCCGAACAGCGCGAACGCCGAGGCCGCGGCACTCGCGATCCACGGGTGCACGCCGCTGCGCACGATCACGACGTACAGCAGTGCCGCCATCGCCAAGTACACGACGACCACCACGAGGCGATACGGGAAGTACTCGCGCAGGCCGAACATCCAGTAGAGCGCGCGGTACACGAGGATCGGGATCGTGGTCCAGTGCTCGTTGTGCGGACGCAGGAGATCTCCGAGATCGGTGGCCTTGCGTTGCGCGAGGAAGTCCCACTCGTCGAGGTAGAACCACTCGAGCCGGCCCGCGTTCAACCAGAAGAACAACGCGAACACCTGCACCGCCGCGAATGCGAGCACGGGCGCTCGGCGCCGCCATCCCGTCGGGCCCGACGACGCCTCCATCTATGCCGGCTTCCGGCACACGTAGGCGAGGAGGTAGCAGTCTTCCGCCTCCGAGAACACTCCCGTGTTGGCGGCCGCTTCGTTCCAGTCGAACGCGCCGCGCGCCGCGCTCTCGCCGGCGTAGTTGAGACCCCGCCGTTCCACGATCTCGAAGCCCGCCGCGCGAAGCATCCGGTCGAGCTCGGCGGCGGTGTACTCGACCTCGTGGTCGGCGTCGATGAACGCGACCTGCTGCATGCGCGTGATCCGGCCGTTGGGCGTGTCGAGCGCGAAGTGACCGCCGGGCCGCAGCACCCGCCGCACTTCCTCGAGCACGTGGCCGGCCTCCGCTTCCGACACGTGCTCGATCGACTGACCGCTGTACACGAGATCGAACGACCCGTCCGCGTAGCCGGAGAGGTCGGACATCGAGTGGTAGCGGTAGGTCACCGGACCGCGCCGCGAGTGTATGACCGACTGCTCGGCCGACCGGTACATCGGGTGCCGGTCGTCGGAGGGCAGGTCGATGATCGTCAGGGCGTCGAACTGGTACGGGTAGCCCATCGCGACCAGCGCGCCCTCGACGTTGTTCACGTCGCTGCCGCCGATGTCGAGGATGCTGCGCGCCCGCGGCAGGCTCACGATGAACTCGCAACGGCTCATGTGCAACGAGTGCGGGAGCGTCGCCTTCTCGAACGGCACGCGGAACCGGAACTCCACCGATCCCCGCAACCGCTTCACGAACTCGTCGCGGGGGAGCTCGCCGGATTCCAACGCGGGGAGCATCGCCGCGATCTCGTTGGCGCCCGGGTCGCGGTTCAACACGATGTTGAAGGCGGTCCGCAGGAACTGCTCGGGCGCCATCTCGTCGGTCGACAGCGTGACGGACCGGGACCGGACCCGTGCCGCGCTGCGCCGTACCTCCGCGGCGAGCGAACGCAACGCCGGCGACCGGCGCACCAACGGCCGCAGCGGTCGTTTCCACGCGTCCGAGACCACGGCAGAGTCAGCCGCGACCGAGCTCGACGGCACTCTCGGTGATGACGCCGTCGACGATCCGGTACGCGCGCAGCACGGGCGCGTCGTCGCGCAGGCTCACGATCACGTACCACCACGCGGGGTCGACTGCCTGGCGAACGTCGGTCGGCGACGGGTACGCGTCGGTGTGGGTATGGCTGTGCCACACGCCGACGATCTCGTCGCCGCGGGCCTCGGCCGCGCGGCCGGCGGCGAGCATGTCACGCGGGTCGACGGTGTAGGTGCGGGCCGACGCGTCGGCGTTGCGACACGGACGCGCCTCGGTGATCGCACCCGTCGACACGCCGTGCGCCGAGAGCGGCCCGACGAGCAGGCCGCACGCCTCGTCGGGCAGGCCGTCATAGCAGTTGCCGACGATCGTCAGGTACTGCGACTCGGCGAGCCGCAAGATGCTCATCGCTAGCCGCGCGCCTCGGCCATGGCCCGCCAGACCCGCTCCGCCGTGCACGGCATGTCGAGGTGGCGCACACCGAGGTGCGAGACCGCGTCGACGACCGCGTTGTGCACCGCCGGTGTCGATCCGAGCGTGGCCGACTCGCCGATGCCCTTCGCGCCGAGCGGGTTGTGCGGGCTCGGCGTCTCGGTGTTGAACACCTCGTAGGAGGGCAGCTCGGCGGCCGAAGGCATCGCGTAGTCCATGAGGTTCGCGGTGATCGGGTTGCCGTCGGCGTCGTAGCGCACTTCTTCGTAGAGCGCCTGCGCGACACCTTGACCGATGCCACCGTGCTGCTGGCCGGCGACGAGCAACGGGTTGACGATCTTGCCGCAGTCATCCACGGCGACGATGCGCAGGAGCTCCACCCGGCCCGTCTCGGCGTCGACCTCCACCACCGCGATGTGCGAGCCGAACGGGAACGACGACCCGTCGGACACGTAGTCGAGCTCGTGCCACAGGCGGTCGAGCATGTCGGCCGGCCGGCGCAGCGGGTCTTTCACCGCGGTCGCGAGCTCCACCCACGAGAGCCGGCTCGCGGGCACGCCCGCGACCTCGAGGCCACCGCCGTCGCCGATCACGATGTCGTCGGGGCTCGCCTCCAACATGTGCGCGGCGAGCTGCTTGGCCTGGGCCAGCACCTCTTCGCTGGCCTGGAACAGCGCGCTGCCGCCGATCTGCAACGAACGCGACCCGCCCGTGCCCCCGCCGCGCGAAACCTGGGCGGTGTCGGAGTGCACCACGCGTACGTCTTCCATCGGGACACCGAGCGCGTCGCTGATGATCATCGCGAACGTCGTCTCGTGGCCCTGGCCGTGCGCGCTGGTGCCGACGCGGGCCGTCACCGTGCCGTCGGCCTCGATCTCGACCGATCCGTACTCGCGGTTGAACGTGAGCGGCGCGCTGATCTCGAGGTACGACGCCACGCCGATGCCGAGCATCTTGGTGTCGCCCCGCTCGCGCCGGGCGGCCTGCTCGGCGCGCAGCGCGTCGTAGCCGGCCTTCTCGATCGCGACGTCGAGCGCCTTCGAGTACTCGCCGCTGTCGTAGATCGCGCCGAGACCGGTGACGGTCGCGAACGGGAACGCCTCGGGCGGGATGAAGTTGGTGCGGCGGATCTCGATCGGGTCGATGCCGAGCTCGTCGGCGGCCATGTCGAGCGTGCGCTCGACCAGATGAATCGCCTCGGGCCGGCCCGCGCCCCGGTAGGCCGCGACCGGCGTGGTGTTCGTGACCGCGGCCTGCCAGTTGAACTCGACCTTCGGGATCACGTACACGTTCTGCGCCATCATCTGGGTGAAGAACGGCAAGAACGCGCCGATCGCGGGATAGGCGCCGGCGTCGGCCAGCGTGCGGACGCGCAGGCCGGTGATCTTCCCGTCGCGCTTCAGGCCCATCTCGACGTAGTGCACGTGCCCGCGGCCGTGCCACATCGCGAGCATGTTCTCGGAGCGGGTCTCGGTCCACTTGACCGGCCGGCCGAGCAGCAGCGCGGCCTTCGCGACGAGCAGGTACTCGACGATCATGCCCGCCTTGGCTCCGAAACCGCCGCCCACTGCCGCGTTCGCGCCGCGCACGGTTTCGGCATCGAGGCCGAGCTTCGCCGCGAGCTCGTCGCGGACGCCGTGCGGACCCTGGGTCGCGGCGTAGAAGGTCAACCCGCCGGCCGGCTCGCCCGGCACCACCACGATCCCGGCCGGCTCCATCGGCACGGGCGCGACGCGCTGGTTGACGATGCGGACCGACACGACCACGTCGGCGTCGTCGAGCACGCCCTCGACCGGCCCGGTCCCCATGCCGTTGGCGATGTTGGATCCCTGCTCGTCGAAGACGACGAACGCACCGGGCTCGATCGCGGCCTCGGGGTCGACGACCGCGGGCAGCGGGTCGTAGTCGACGACGACCATCTCGGCCGCGTCGACGGCCTGTGACTTCGTGGCCGCGACGACCATGGCAACGATGTCGCCGACGTACCGCACCCGACCCCGGGCGAGCGGCGGCCGGTTCATCGTCGGCGGCAGCATCATGAACCCGTGGTGGTCGGGAAGGTCGAGGTCGTCGGCCGTGTAGACGGCCACCACGCCCGGCATCGCGAGCGCCTCGGCGGTGTCGATGCCGTCGATGACGGCATGGGCGATGGTCGACCGGACGAAGGCGACGTGGAGCAGGCCCGCGACCCGGAGGTCGTCGAAGTACTGGGTGACACCGGTGAGGATGTCGGGGTCTTCACGACGGCGGACCGGGTTGCCCAGGATCGATCCCGAGGTGGCCATGCTTCCCTCCGTTGGGGGCTGGTAAGGCGCGCAGACTACCGGCCGCGCCTCATGCGGAGCCCTCTCCGGCCGATGAGACCACACGATGGACGGAATCGCGAGCGTTCAGACGCGCATCCAAGACATCATCTCGCAGTTCCAAGGACCTCCCGCGTCGACACTCGGCGGCGACAGCACGACCGACACCGCGACGACGGCCGGCGGGAGCCCCGACTTCGCGTCGGTGCTCGCCCAAGCGCAAGCACCCGACGGCACCGCCACGGCCGCGCCCGCCGACACCGGGACGCTGAACCGCGCCGGTGTCGACCCGGTGCAATGGGCCAAGGACTTCCTGACCCGGCTCGGCGCGCCGCTCACCGCGAGCAACCTCCAGGCGATCACCGCGTGGGAGCAGGCCGAAGGCACGAAGGCCGCGTTCAACCCGCTCGCGACGACGCAGAGCGGCTTCGCGGGCGAGACGACGTTCAACCACGTCGGCGTGAAGAACTACGTGAGCTACGAAGACGGGCTCGACGCGAACGTGAAGGTCATCACCAACGGCCTGTACCCGAACATCCTCGCCGCGCTCAACCAGGGCGACAGCGCGCAGGCGGTCGCGGAAGCGGTCGCGAACTCGCCGTGGGGCACCGGCAAGGGCGTGGAGCGCGTGCTCGCGTCGCAGTCACAGTCTCAGTCGCAGGCGCAGCCGACCTAGCGCCGCGGTTCGCGATCAGGACGGCGGCCGGCGAGGGCGCCGTTTGTCCGACACCGACGCGACCACGGTCGTGGTCGGCTGCTGCGAATCGAACGGCCACTCCCACATCGCGATCGCGCCGTGCCGGCTCCGCCCATCGGGGCTGTAGCCGACCACGGTCGCGTTCCAGTTCGAGTAGACCATGCGCGTTGCGCCCGCCAGCCGCGCGTCGACCGTCGCCATCACCGTGTAGGTGAGCGCGCGTATCTCGTCGGTGTACTCGCGCAGGAATTCGTTGAGCCGGGCGACCGCATCGTCGGCCATCGCTCCGACGCTAGCGACCGCGCGAGCGGCAGGCGCCGAAACTGCTTACGCTGGCCGAGGCCCGAGACGAGTGTTTGCCAGGAGGGATCTCGATGAGCACATCGCCGCGCGCGCTCGGTGCATCCGGGCTCGAGGTCAGCCCCTTGGCGCTCGGGTCGTGGCGGACATTCGAGCGACTGAGCGCCGACACCGGCCTGGCGGTCATGCTCGCGGCTCGCGACGCGGGCATCACGTTCCTCGACGACGCACGGTACGACGACGAGACCGGCTCGGCGCCGATCCCCACCGGCTATTCCGAGGTGCTCTTCGGCGAGCTGTTCCGACGCGCCGGATGGCCCCGCGCCGAGACCGTGGTGGCCAACAAGTTGTGGTGGGAGTTCTGGCCCGAGCAGAACGCGGCGAGCGAGCTCGAGGCATCGCTCGCGCGCATGCAGTTCGACTACGTCGACGTCATCTACGCCAACCCGCCACCTGACGGTCTCGGCCTCGAAGAGCTCGTCACCTCCGTCGCCGGGCTGATCACGTCGGGGAAGGCGCGCGCGTGGGCGATCGTCAACTGGCCGGCCGGCCTCCTCCTCGAAGCGTCGGCGATCGCGACCCGGCTCGGGTTGCCCCAGCCGTGCGCGGCGCAGCTCGCCTACAGCCTCGTGTACCGCTCGGTGGTGGAGGACACAGCGATGCTCGCCGCACTCGAGGCGTGCGGTGCGCCCGTGGTCGCATCCTTCGTGCTGGCCGGAGGAGTGCTCACCGGCAAGTACGACAAGGAGCCGAATGTGGGTCGGGCCGCCGCCGACGCCGCGACCCCCCGCTTCGCCGGCGCGGTCGCGGCCGCCCGAGGGCTCGCCGACCTCGCGCGCACCCTCGACACCACGCCGGCCGCACTTGCCATCGCGTTCGCGCTCGCCAACCCCGCCGTCGCCAGCGTGTTGTTCGGTGCGACCTCCGCCGAGCAACTGAAGACGAACACCGCCGCGCTCGCGCTCGCCGAGCGTCTGGACGACGCGCAGATCGCCGCGCTCCGCGCGATCGGCGCGTAGCTCATCGCGGCGCGCGCAGCCGCACGGTGAACTGACGGCCGAGCGGGACGAAGCCCAGACCGTCGGCCACGCGCTCCGAGGCATGGTTGCCGATACGGGAGCGCCACTGGGGCACCACGCCGAGCCCGAGCGACCGGGCGACGGCCGCCGAGCCGACGCGCGTGCCGAGACCACGGCCGCGCGCGGGCGCGGTGGTGAACACGCTGATCTGGCCGAGCGCGTCGGCCCACGCTTGTACCGTCGAGACCGCCACCAACGCACCGTGCTCGACAACGCCGAAGCGATGCTCGCACGGCTCGCTGACCGACGCCTCGCTCCACTCGTTCGGATCTGAAACCGTCTCGAGCGCCGCGAGCTCGGCGTCTCCGTCGTCGACGTCGACCACGCCGTCGGTCGAGACGAGCCGCGACGAAGCGTCGTCGGCGTAGGCCAACCGGGCCTCTCCGACGACCCGCTCGATCTCGTCACCCAGGAGCGGGAGCAGCGAACGCAGGTCGATCACGGACTCGCCGACACTGCCGCGAAGCCTTGCCGGCGCGCGTACGAACCGATCGCGGCCGAGCACGACGACCGATACCGAGCCGGATTCGTCGCCCAGCGCTTCCCAGCCCCGCCAGTAGGCATGCACCCGTTCGACCGTGCCGGCCTGCAAGCTCACGAACCGAGTCTCGCGCTCGGTCCAGTCAGCTCTTCGACGCGTACGCCGCGGCTTGCGCCTGCACGATGTCGACGAGATTGCCCAGGGCGATGTTGCCGTCGTAGATGTGCAGGCCCCAGGTGGGCCCGAGCGCGTCGGCGAGCGCGGGCCGCGCGTCGCCCGGCTTGCGGATGTCGGTGATCTGCAGCCAGCTCGCGCCGCCGGTGTTCTCGCACTCCGCGGTGAACAGGTTCGGGTAGTTCACCCACGCCGTGGTCACGCCCGGTGTCGTCGTGAACGAGATCACGCCGTTCATGCGCTGCGCCGGGTAGTACGGGTCGATCGCGCCCGCGCCGCCGCCGAGCGCGGCCGGGTTGGTGCACAGCACCTGCTGACCAGTGCGCGCGCGGCCGAACCGGCTGTCGGCCGGCGGAGTGTGATCGAACGACGAGTACGCGATGACGCAGCCGACCTGTGCGGCACTGCGGCACGCACCGAAGTCCTTGAACGTGCCGCCGACGTCCTTCCCCGCCGGCACGAGCACGTTCCCGCCGAGCAAGATCGCGGAGACGATGCGCGCGCGCAGCGACGCGTCCGGCTCGATGTACTCGGAGATCAGCTGCTCCAACACGATCGAGCCCTGCGAGTGGCCGATGAGCACGATGCCGCGGCCGTCGTTGTAACGCGCGAGATAGTCGTTCCACGCCGACAGCAGGCTGGCGAACGCGATCTTGCGGGAGTCGGCGCTGCGCTTGCCGATCCCGACGAGGGTGCCCTGCCGGTAGATCGGCGCGTAGACGCGGCAGACCTGCGAGTACCGCTCCGCCTGCGCCACCGCCGCACCCACCTCCGCGGGGTCGATCGCGAGGTTCGCGTTGGGTGTGGGCTGCGGGCTGACCGTCGGGTACACGTAGAAGCAGTCGATCCTCGGATCCGTGGCGGCGGAGACCTTCGTCACCGTCTTGGTCCCGTCGGGGCCGACTGCCGTCGAGTCGAGGTCGCCCAGGCACGGGTCGTTCGGCTTGTCGGGCCGGCAGAGCCACACCTGGGTGTCGGGCGGGGCCGGCAACGTGGTCGCGGTCGTCGCGGGCGCGGCCGGCACGGTTGTCGTGGCCGGTTGCGTGGTCGTGGCATGCGACGACGACGAGCTACAGCCGGCGAGGGCGACGAATCCGACCACCGTCACTACGACCCAACGCTTCATGTGTCCCCTCAGCCGGCGAAACGCTCCGCCGTCTCTCGCAAGACGCGCTCACAGTCGGCGACGGTCTCGCGCAGGATTTGCGCGACCGGCAGCACCTCGGTGATCCGACCGGCGACCTGCCCGCTGAACGCGAACGACGCTTCCATGTTCCCACCGAAATAGAGGTCGTGCACCGACTCCAGCTTCGGGATGACCGCGCGCGCGTCGCGTTCCGCGATCTCGCTGAACTCGGTGCGCAGCACCCGGAACGCCGGCGGTGCATTGCGATTGAGCAGCAACGTGTCGCCCTCGGTGGAGGTGCAGATGAGCTGCTTCCAATTGTCGTGCACGGGTGACTCGGCCGCGCTGACCATGCGCGTGCCCATTTGCACGCCTTCGGCGCCGAGCGTGAGGGCGGCGGCCATCGATCGCCCGTCGCACACGCCGCCGGCCGCGATGATGGGAACGTCGACGCGCGACGCGATGAGCGGCAACAACACCATCGTCGACGCGCCGGTCGGCGCCTTGAATCCGCCGCCCTCGTTGCCCTCGACCACCAACCCGTCGACCCCGGCGTCGACCGCTTTCAACGCGCCGCGCAGCGACGGCACCACGTGGAACACGGTGAGCCCGGCGTCCTTCAACGCCTTCGTGTACTTCGTGGGGTCGCCGGCCGACGTGGTCACGAACGACACGCCGTTGTCGGCGACGAAGTCGACGATGCTCGCGTCGCGCACGAAGAGCTGGGCGATGTTGACGCCGAACGGCTTGTCGGTGAGCTCGCGCATCTTGACGATCTCGTCGCGGACCTCGCTCAGCTGACCCGACGACGTCTCGATGATGCCGAGCCCGCCGGCGTTGGAGACCGCCGACGCGAGCTGCGCCCGGGCGATGAAGCCCATGGGCGCCTGCACGATCGGGTGCTCGATCCCGAGGAGCTGCGTGATTCTGGTGCGCACGGCGTGGCACGCTATCCAGATGAACGAGAAGACGCCCGTCATGATCGAGGTCGCGCTCAACGGTGTCACCAGCAGCCGGCGCAACCCGAACGTCCCCGCGACGGTCGCGGAACACGCCGAGCACGCGCTCGCTTGCGTGAGCGCGGGCGCGACGATCGTGCACACGCACGCGCCCGATCTCGTCGTCGGCGCCGAGGAAGCCGCCGCGCAGTACGCGGCCGCGTACCGGCCCGTCGTCGCGCAGCATCCCGGAATCATCTGCTACCCGACGGTCGGGTTCGGCGAGACCGTCGCCGACCGCTACCACCACGTGGAGCTCCTCGACGACATGGGACTCGTGCGCCAGGCCGCGCTCGACACCGGGTCCGTCAATCTCGGTGGCACCGGACCCGACGGGCTCCCACCCTCGAGCGAGTTCGTGTACACGAACACGTTCGCGAAGATCGGCTACGAGATGAGCGTGTGTACCGAGCGCGGGCTCGGGCCGAGCATCTCGATCTTCGAGCCGGGGTTCTTGCAAGTCGTGCTCGCGTACGCCCGCAAGGGCGCGCTCCCTCCGGGCACGCTCGTGAAGTTCTACTTCGCGGGCGGCGGCTACCTCGGCGGCGGCGATCCGCTCTGGGGCTCGCCGCCCATCATCGAGGCGCTCGACCTCTTCCTCGCGATGCTCGGCGATACTCCGGTGCCGTGGGCGGTCGCGGTGCTCGGCGGTTCACTGCTCGACACGCCGATCGCGCGCGCCGCGCTCGAACGCGGCGGGCACTTGCGCGTCGGCATCGAAGACTGGGACGACGGGCCCGCGAACGTTGATCAGGTCGCGGCCGCCGCCGCGCTGTGCGCCGAAGTCGGTCGCCCGATCGCGACGATCGCGCAGACCGAAGCAGTGCTCGACCTCCCCCATCACCAACCCGCATAACTCCGAAATGGGGATCGGCTGCGGAGCCGCTGTGAGCGGTAGTTGGCAATGAGCTGAGAGTTCGGTCAAGAGTTCGTTGCACTGTTCAATCTTCCTACGCGCGAGCCGACACAGATCGCGACACGTAGCGGGCGGAGGAGACACCAACATGACCGTGAGCGGAATCGGAGGCGTGAGCTCGGCCCTCGCCAACACCGCAGTCGACCCGACGAGTTGGCAGAGCCGGATGCAGCAGACGCTCGGACCCGTCGCGCAGCTGTTCGGCATGAGCACGACCCAACTGCAACAGGCACTGCAGAGCGGGGAGAGCCTGAACGACATCGCGAGCAGCCAGGGTGTGTCGCAGGCCGACCTCACCGCGGCGATCAAGCAAGGGATCCAGCAGGCGCAGCCCGCGGGCGCCGCGCCGCTCTCCGACACGCAGCTCACCAACATCGCCAATCGCATCGCCGGTCATCATCACCACCATCACGGTGGCGGTGGCGGTGGCAGCGCGTCGGGGGCCGACCCCGCGTCGGCATCGAGCGCGACAACGGCGAACCCGTTGGCGGCGGTGGCGCAGGACCTCGACCAGCTGCTCCAGGACCTCACCACCGCGCTCTCGACCGGCGCGGCAACGCCCGCGACCACTGCTCCGACCGCGACCGACCCGACGAACCCGCTCACGCAGTCGAGCGCGATCGACCAGCTGCTCTAACCGGCGGGCATGGGGGTCGCACAGACCCCTAACTCATGCCGGTTCGGAGGGGGAGCTCGCGCATGAGCGCGGTCTCGGGGCGCGGGCGGCTCATGAAACGGCGCACGTCGGCCATGATCACCGCGCGTCCCTCGTCGGAATCGAAGAACCGGTCGACGAGATCGCCGCGGGTCTCGAAATGCAGCTCGGCCACGCCGTCGATCGCAGCGCCGCCCGGCGCGTACGCGCGGCGCACGACGTGTTGGGTGTAGTTCCAGAGCCCGACGTGATGCTGCATCGCGAGCGGCGTGTGGCGCTCGGTCCAGTGCCGCGCGAACTGCTCGTGCGTGATGCCTTCGGCGCGTTGCATGAACGACACCATCTTGACGCCGGGTGCGAACTCGCCGTCGGGCCACGATCGGTCCCACGCGAGCGGATGGCGAGTGTCGACCCGCCACACTTCGACCCGTCGGGCCAGCGCGTGCAACAGGTCACGCGCGGGAACGTCGTCGAGGTCGTGCGCGACGGTGAGGCCGAGCGCCAGGAGCGCATCGCAGTTCGGGACGAGGCCCGACGCGTCGGGTTGCTGCGTGTACTGACCCTGGTCGACGTCGGCGAAGCTCACCGTGCACGTCTCGAGCTCTGCTCGCGCGAGCGCCTCCGGGGCCCAGTCGGCCGTGATGCGCGACTCGATCTCGGCCGGCGTCACCGACGCGGCCCGCCAGATACCGACGAGGAGGTGCTCGGTCATGTCAGGCGATCCACACGTCGCCGCCGAGCTCGTTGCCGGCGAGATCGAGCGCCCGATCGGCCACGACCGCATGATCGCGGGGCGCCGAGATCGCGGTTGCCGACACGGCGACCGTTCCCGCCTCCCACACCAACAACCCCACGCGGCAGTCGTGGAACCACGAGTCGACCAGCCGGGTCTCGGAGGCGCCCCGCTCGACCATGGCGCCCGTGTCGCAGTGCTCGGCGAGCTGACGCTCGACGACGTTGCCGCACGCGCCGGCGCCCTCGACGTCGACCGCGCGCATCGTGTGCCAGGCCTTGTTCGACCGTACGACCGTGTCGCGGGCATCGAGCAGATGGATCCCCCACCACCGGGTCTCGGTGCGATTGCGCTCGACGCGCGCCCGTTCGGTGTTCGCGAGGCGGATCGCGCACAGGTCGTCGCGGCATTCGTTGTCGCTGATCACGTGATCGGCGCCGCCCGCGATCATGATGCCCACTCCCCACCGCAGGCCGTGCTGGTAGTTGGCGCGCACCTCGCACGCCGTCGTGCCCATCAGCGACACCGACCCGGTCGCGATCACGTTGGCGATCACCCGATGACCGGAACCGCCGGTGAGCGCGATCGCTTCGACGTGACAGTCGCGCACGACGACGCGGTCGCCACCGGAGCTGACCACGCACGTCGGCGGGATCATCATGTAACCGGGCGCGCCGCCGGTCACGGTCAATCGCTCGAGCGTCGCGCCTTCGCCCGCGAGCTGCACGCCGAGAGCGCCACCGGCGTCGATCACGACCCGGTTCGCCGCCAACGCCGCCGCCGCGCGCAACGTGACGCCGGCCGGCACGACGAGCGGGAACACCTCGCCGTTCGCGCGGGTGTACCGGCCCGGGCCGACGTCGACCGCGTCTCCTGCGGTCGCGCCCGAGAGGGCCTCGGTGATCGTGCCGTACCGCCGGCCGCCGCGCGCCGCGCCGCCCGGCGGGCGCTCCCCAACCGTGACTCGCTCGCGCGTTCCGGGCTCGATCACGTACCGGGTGCCGAACGGGTGCCGCGCGGCCGCTCGCGCGTCGATCGCGAGCGCACCCGCCTCGGAGCGGAACGGCAGGTCCGAGCCGTCGGCGGTGCACACCCGTTTCGCGTCGAGCCCGGCGAAGCGCGGCTCCGCAGCCGACGCGAGGTCGAACGCGTGCACTGCGCCACCCGCACGCGTGAACCAGTGCTGACCCTCACCGGGCACGTCGAAACGGGTCGAGCCGTGGATCGCCTCGGCGTTCGCGTGCACCCACCCGCCGGCGTCGCGCAGAACCGACTCCTGCAGCTCGGGAATGGTGCCGTCGGCGTCGGGCCCGACGTTGAGGAGGAGGTTGCCACCTTTCGCGACGGTCTCCACGAGCAGCGCGACGACCTGGGCGGCGGTGAGGTGGTCTTCGACGCGCTCGTTGCGGTTCACGCAGAACGAATAACCGAGCCCCCGGCACAGCTCCCAACGGCCGGCGGGGGCAACGTCGGGAACGTCGTATTCGTACACGGTGTAGTCGTGCTGTGAGGCGAACCAGCGGTCGTTGCACACGAGATCGAACGAGCGGTCGGCCGCCACCGCTCGCGCCTCGGCGAGGATCTCGTCGGAGCGCCAGTGTTGACCCGAGTGACCCCAGTGGCCGTCGCCCCAGAGCAGCGCCGGCTCGAACCGCTCGACCAGCTCCCGGATCTGGGGCCGCATGTACGCGTCGACGTAGCGGTCGGGGTCGGGATACTCCGGATGCGCCCAATCGAGGAGCGAGTAGTAGCAGCCGAAGACGTGCCCGCGCCGCCGCACCGCGTCGGCGAGCTCGGCGGTGACGTCACGCTTCGGTCCGAGGTGCACCGACGACCGGAGAGAATGTTGCGTGTCCCACCAGCAGAAGCCGTCGTGGTGCTTGGTGACGTGCACGAGGTAGCGCATGCCGGCGTCGTCGAGGAGCTGCGCGTACGCGTCGGCGTCGAATCGCTCGAAAGTGAGCGCAGGGATGAAGTCGTCGAAGGGCCGCCCGCGGGCGTGTTCGGTGTGCCACGCGACGACCTCGGGCAAGGGGCAGGTCGGGTGCAACACCATGTCGGGCTTGGTCTCGAGGAACGCCCAGTACCAGTCGGCGTACTCGTGCACCGGCGCGAACGCGGGCACGGTCGCGATGTTCGCGTGCACGAACATGCCGTAGCGGCACTCGTCGAACCATCGCATGCGCGGCGAACGTTAGCTGGCGGCCCGGCACCTCGGCTTCCGGGTGGTGCGTGCGCTCCTTTCACGCGACCCGTTCGATCGCGACCCGGACGTCGACGCTCAGGTCGGGGGGGCCGTGGAACACGCCCTTGAGCGGAGCGACGTCGCCGTAGTCGCGACCGCGGGCGACGAGCACGTGACGCTCACCCACCTCCGTGCCGCTCGTGGGATCGACGGGGTACCACTCGCCGAGCCAGGCTTCGAGCCACGCGTGACTCTGGCCGGTCACCGAGTCGCCGATGGTCGCGTCCTCTTGCGGATGCAGATAGCCGGACGCGTAGCGCGCCGGTATGCCGCAGGCGCGCAGCAATGCGATGGCCACGTGCACGAAGTCCTGGCACACGCCTCGGCCCCCGTCGAGCGCTTCGCTCGACGTGGTCGACACGTCGGTGGCGCCGGCTTCGTACAGGAGCTGGTCGCGACTCCAGTTGCTCACCGCTTCGACGACCTCCGCCGGCGACTCGATCTCGGTCAGCTCGCGCGCGGCGGCTGCCACGCGCGGGTCGTCACAGACGACGAACGCCGATGGCGTGAGGAACTCGTAGAACTGGTCGCGGACGTCTTCGGCGCGCAGCCGCTCCCACCCCGAGCCGCCCGGTCCGAACTCGCCTCGCAGCGGGACCGCGCGGCTCGGCGCCGTCTCCACGAGGGACCGGCCGGTGACGACGAGCCGCTGGTGCGGTTCGCTCACGTCGAACGAGCACACCTCGCTGCCCCAGTAGTCGACGTAGCGCATCATGGGCACCCGGGGCACGACCTGCACGCGATGGTCGAGCACGAGTTGGCGGTCGCGGGACGGCGTGAGCCGGGCTTCGTTGTAGGAGGCGAGCGCGTCGCCGGCGTACTCGTAGGTGGTGACGTGCTCGACCGACAGGCGCCAGGTCATCAGGCGCTCCAGCGGATCGCGGTGGACGCGTGGAAGAACCGATCGGCGATCGCGTTGTGGGCCTCGACCCCCGCGCGTTCGAGCTGGCTGAGCTGCGCCGGCAGCGACGCCTCGAGCTCGTCGACGCGCACGAATTCCAGCTCCGCGCACGCGCGGCCGACGAGCCGCCGCGCCTCGCTCTCCGTACCGCGGCGGGCCGGGCCCGGATCGAGGTCGTAGAGCACGCGCTCGGCCGCGCTCAGTGCGTGGAAGACCGAGCGCGGGAACAAGCGGTCGAGCAGGAGGAACTCCACTGCCCGGCTGCCGACCACGCCCCGCCGATAGGTGCGCAGGTACGCCTCGTAGGCGCCGCAGGACCGCAGCATCGCGACCCAACCTTCGGTTCCCCAGGCATCGCCGAGCCGGGTCGAGAGCAGGCGCACGGTCATGTCGACCCGTTCGAGTGTGCGGCCGAGCATGATGAAGCGCCAACCGTCGTCGTGGCTCATGCTCGCGTCGGCCAGACCGGCGACGATGGCGGCGCGGTCGCGTACCCAGCCGAGGAGGTTGTGGCGGGCGAAGGCCGACCCGCCGCGCCGCGCCGCGAGCGTCGCGTGCGTGGTGTTGATGCTCTCCCACATCTCCGAGGAGATCGCCTCGCGCGCGCCGCGGGCGTTGACCCACGCGGCTTCGAGCGAGTGCGCGATCGAACCGGGGTAGCGCGGATCGTCGACCACGAACGCGATGAGCGCCTCGACCTCGGTTCCGACGACCTCGGCCGCGTCACCGGCGCCGAGCGCGTCGAGCAACCGCACGCACGCCGACTGCTCCTCGCCCCGGCGATCCTCGAGCACGCTGTGGGAGTACACGTCGAGCACGCGCGCGGTCCCCTCGGCGCGCTCGGTGTAGCGGCCGATCCAGTACAACGACTCCGCGATGCGCGACAGCACGGCTACTGCTGCTGCTGTTGGGCGGCCTGCTGGCCGACCGGTGGACCGGGATCGGGAGGCTGGCGGGTGAGCAGCGGCGGCGCGGCCGCATCCGCGGCGCGGTGCTCGTGGGGGGCGTCGTCGATCACCCCGGCGAGCACCCACGTGTCCTTCGAGCCGCCGCCCTGACTCGAGTTCACCACGAGGCTGCCCTCGGGTAGCGCAACGCGCGTGAGCCCGCCGGGCACCACCCACACCTTCTCGCCGTCGTGCAGCGCGAACGGCCGCAGATCGAGGTGGCGAGCACCCATCGCGCCGTCGACATAGGTCGGCGCGGTCGAGAGCGCCACGGGGGTCTGCGCGATCCACGCGCGGGGATCGGCGCGCACCGCGACCGACAGCGCGAACAGCTCGGCCTCTCGGGCGTGCGGGCCGATCACGAGACCGTGGCCACCGGATCCGTCGACGGGCTTCCACACCAGCTCGTCGACGCGGTCGAGCGCCCACTCCCGCACATCGGGAACGTCGAGGTCGTAGGTCTCGACGTTGTCGAGCACCGGCTTCTCGCCGAGGTAGTAGTCGATCATCGCGGGCACGTACGGATAGATCGCCTTGTCGTCGGCAACACCGTTGCCCACGAAGTTCGCGATCGCGACGTTGCCGGCGCGCGCAGCGTTCACCAGACCCGCACAGCCGAGCATCGAGGCCGCGAGGAAGTGCAGCGGGTCGAGGTACTCGTCGTCGACGCGGCGGTACACGACGTGCACGGGCTCCTCGCCGGCCGTCGTTCGCATGAACACATGGTTGTCGCGACACACGAGGTCGCGGCCTTCCACGAGCTCGACTCCCATCTGGCCCGCGAGGAACGAATGCTCGAAGTAGGCGGCGTTGTGCACACCCGGAGTGAGCACCACGACCGTCGGATCGCTCACACCGGTGGGCGCGGTCGCCCGCAGAACCTCCAACAACCGCGCCGGGTAGTCGGCAACCGGGCGCACCCGGTGCGAGGCGAAGAGCTCGGGGAACACGTGCGTCATTGCCCGCCGGTTCTCCACCACATAGGAGATCCCCGAGGGCGTGCGCACGTTGTCTTCGAGCACACGCAGCCGGCCCTCACCGTCACGAACGAGATCGATGCCGGCTACGTGTACCCGTACGTCACCCGCGGGCTCCACTCCCGCGACTGCTCGGTGGAAGTGCTTCGACGTCACGACGAGGCGGCGGGGCACGACCCGGTCGCGCATGATCTCTCCGGGCCCGTACACGTCGGCCAGGAACCGCTCCAACGCGAGCACGCGTTGACCGACGCCGCGTTCGATGACCGACCATTCGGCGGCGGACAGAATTCGGGGTACGAGGTCGAGTGGGAATGGTCGCTCCTCCTCTCCCGAGAACGCGAAGGTCACGCCCCGGTCGGAAAACACGCGATCCCGCATGCCGCACCGCTCTTCGAAGTCGGCACGGGACAGCGTCTGGATCTGCTCGAAGAGGGTCCTGTAGTGGGTGCGGGGCCGATCGCGGGTCTCGAGCATCTCGTCGAAACCGGCATCGATGCGGTAGCCGTCGAGCAGATCACCCACGACCGCATCGTCTCAGCGTCGCGTTACGAGCCGATGTCGTACGGGAGACAACTTGCAGCCCGCAGCCGAGGAGTTAAGCGAGGAAGCCGGCCAGGGAGAGCGCGAGGTAGTCGTCGTAGGTCGCGGCGTCGAGGTCGAGGGCGCCACCCAACTCGAGGCTCACCGCGCCGTGCGCGACGGTCCACAACCACTGGGCGACGGCTCCCGCCTCGGCTCCCTCGACCAGCGCACCGGTCGCGATGACGCGGTCGACGGCGGCCGAGAGCAGGTCGTGGGCGATGCGGCTCACGGCGAGATCGTCGGCGTCGGGCGTGAACTGCGGAATCGGGTGTCCGAACATCACGTCGTAGAAGTGTGGGCTGTCGAGCGCGGCATCACGGTACGCACGGCCCTGCTGCAACAGGTCGAACAAGGGGTCGGCCGTCTCCCCGACCGCGCGGAGACGCGCCTCGAGCCGGGCGAATCCTTCGCGGTACATCGCGCGGGCGATGCCCTCCTTGCCTCCGAACTCGGTGTAGATGGCCTGCGTGGTGGTGCCGGCCATCGACGCGAGCCGCCGGGTCGTGATGCCGTCGGCGCCCTCCGAGAGCAGCAGTTGCCCGGCCGCGTCGAGCAACGCCAGGCGCACGTCGACGCCGGGCGGGGCCTTCCGGACACGGGACATCCCTCCAGTGTGGCCGATTGGCCGCATCCCGAACGCAAAGCGTGGCCGTTCCGGCGCGGTACCGTCGACCCCCTATGTCGAGGCGCGGCGACCAGGTTGTGATCACCAATCGCAAGGCGCGCCACGACTATTTCGTGCTCGATTCGTACGAATGCGGCATCGTGCTCAAGGGCCCGGAGGTGAAGTCGATCCGCAACGGCCGGGCCAACCTCCAAGACGGGTACGCCCGGATCGACAACGGCGAGGTCTGGCTGTTCGGCATGCACGTGTCGCCGTACGAGTTCTCCCGCGGGGAGCTCGACCCGGTTCGCCCGCGCAAGCTCTTGCTGCACCACAAACAGATCGTGGAGCTCGCCCGCGCGCTCGAAGACCGGGGCACCACGCTGGTGCCGTTGCGCGTCTACTTCAAGGATGGCCGGGCGAAGGTGGAGCTCGCAACCGCGAAGGGCAAGGCGCGCTACGACAAGCGGCAGGCGATCGCCAAACGCGACGCGCTCCGCGAGACCCAGCGCGCGCTCAAAGGCGACCGCGATTAGCCGGCCGGCGCATGGCTATGCCCTTCAGTCGCCGACGCCGACCGACTCGCGTTCGACCTCGCGGATGGCGACGAGTGACGGCTCACCCTCGATGTGCACCCGCGGCAACCATTCGAGCCAGCTCGGGAACCACCAGTTGCGGTCGCCGAGCAACTCCATCGTGGCCGGCACGAGCACGAGGCGAACCAGTGTCGCGTCGATCAGCACCGCGAACGCGAGACCGAAGCCGATCAGCTTCAACACTCGCAGGTCGGAGAGCACGAAGCTGGCGAACACGCAGATCATGATCGCAGCCGCGGCGGTGATGAGCCGCGCGGTCTTCGCGAGCCCGTGCGCGACCGCGGTGGAGTTGTCGCCGGTCGCGTCGTACTCCTCCTTGATGCGACTGAGCAGGAACACCTCGTAGTCCATCGAGAGGCCGAACACGATCGCGAACAGCATCATCGGCACCCAGGCCTCGATCGGGCCCTCCTTCGAGATGCCGACGAGGTTCTTGATCCAGCCGAACTGGAAGATCGCGACGATCACGCCGTAGGCCGCGCCGATCGAGAGCAGGTTCATCACCACGGCTTTGAGCGGCACGAGCAACGACCTGAACACGACCATCAACAGCAGGAAGCTCAACAGCAGGATCGCGACGAACATGTAGGGAAGGCGCGAGCCGAGGATGTCGGCCAGGTCGATGCCGACCGCGGTGTAGCCGCCCACGTGCAGGTCGAGACCCGATCCCTTCGTTGCGTCGGGCACGACGTGATCTCGTAACCGGTGCACGAGCTCCGTGGTGCTCTGGTCTTGCGGTGAGCCCTTGGCCACGACCTGGAGCAGCACTCCCTTCGGGCTTTGCACGACCGGGCTCACCTGCGCGACGTCGGGATCGGCCTGGATCGCCGCGCGCAGTCGGTTGACCGCGGTCAGCTCCGCCGGCGACTTCAGATCGCCCGCGATCAGCAGCGGGCCGTTGAACCCTTTGCCGAAGCCCTCGGTGAGCAGGTCGTAGGCGCGACGCGTCGTGAGCTTGGTCGGGTCGTTGCCGGCGTCGGCCACCCCGAGGCGCATCGAGAAGAAGGGCAACGCGAGCACGACGAGGATCACCAGGCCGGTGAGCGCCGCGGTCCACGGGCGGGCCTGAATCGTGTTGCTCCACCGGGTCCAGAAGCTCGTGTCGACCGAGCGCCGCTTCTTCGCGCCCGGCAGCGCCAGCTTGTCGATCGTGTGGCCGACGAAGCCGAGCACCGCGGGCAACAACGTGACGGCGGCCGCCATCACGAAGAGCACGGCGAGCGACGCGCCTACCGCGAGACCGCGGATGAACGACACGCCGATGAGGAACAGGCCGAGCAGCGAGATCACGACCGTGCTGCCCGCGAACAGCACGGCCCGGCCGCTGGTGTCGATCGCGTGCACGACCGCGCGCTCGGGATCGGCGCCCTCGTGCAGCGCCTCGCGATACCGGGTGCTGATGAAGAGCGCGTAGTCGATCCCGACCCCGATGCCGATCATCGCGGTGACCTGGGGCGCGAACGAAGGGATGCCGAGCACGCGCGCGAGCAGGGTGACGGTCGCGAGCCCGATGCCGATGCCGAAGAGCGCGGTCATGATCGGCAGGCCCATCGCGAGCAGCGACCCGAACGCGATCAGGAGGATGAACACCGCGGCGAGGATGCCGATCGCCTCGCTCGCGGGCTGGGTCTGGTCGGTGAACATGCCGCCACCCAGCTCGATCTGAACGTCGGGCGTGTTGGCCTTGCTCACGATCGAGCGCAGGTGCGTGGCGAGGTTGACCGGCACGTCGTTCGACTGCACGTCGAACAGGATCTCGGCGTAGGCGATCTTGCCGCCGCTCGACACGAAGCGCGCGTTCGCCGGGTCGAACGGTGAGCTCACCGAGACCACGTGCGGCTCGCGGCGGAAGTCGGTGATGATCGGGTCGATCACACGTTGCACCTCGGGCGACGTCACCGATCCGCCGCCGTGCACCTTGAACACCAGATCGCCGGTGTCGCCCTTGCGCGCGAAGTCGCGACCGAGCACGTCGAACGTGCGCTGCGACTCGCTCCCCGGCAGCGAGAACGTCTTGAGCAGCGTGCCGCCCGCCGTTTGTGCGAGGACGTTCACGCCCACGAGGACGATCACCCAGGCGATCAGCACCCGCCAGCGGTGGGTGTAACAGGAGCGCGCGACGCGTCGGAGCATGGGCCAGAGGCTACGAGCCGGCGGCGGCGTCCTGTTGCTGCTTCGCGACCTCGGCGTGGACGGCTTCCATGTCGAGCGCGCGGACCTGCTCGATCAGGTTCTCGAGGGCCGGCGCGGGAAGGGCGCCGGGCTGCGAGAACACGAGCACCTGCTCCCGGAAGATCATGAGCGTCGGGATCGACATCACGTTGAAGGCGCGGCCCAACTCGGGCTGCGCTTCGGTGTCGACCTTGCCGAACACGATGTCGGGGTTGGCGGACGCCGCCTGCTCGAAGACCGGCCCGAACTGGCGGCACGGACCACACCACTCGGCCCAGAAGTCGAGCAGCACGATGTCGTTCTCGGTCACCGTTGCGTCGAGCGAGTCGGCCGTGATCTCGACGGTCGCCATTTGGTCTCCTTGGCAGGGTTGCGGAACCCCGTACAACGGTGCACCGCTCTTACTGATTCCCTGTTCGCCCTCGGCTTACTCCCCGCCCGCAGCCTGCGTCTCCGTCCATGCGGCTTCGACCTCCGGCCCTCCACCGCCCGTGAACCGTCGCGCGACTATCCGGGCCTCCGGATCTGCGCCTGGTCGGCCGGGTCCGCGCGCAGGATCGAGCGCACCGGCCGGTCGAGGCGCACGTAGTACCAGCCCCAGCGCAGCATCACCCGCACCCGGTTCTCGAAGCCGATCAGGTAATAGAGGTGCACGACCAGCCAAGCCACCCAGCCGAGGAGGCCGGTGAGCTGGATCGGGCCGATCTGCGCCACGGCCGCGCGCCGGCCGATCGTCGCCATCGTGCCCTTGTCGCGGTAGCGGAAACCCTTGCGCGTCGCGCCGCGCGCGATCTCGTGCGCGACGTATCGGCCGGCTTGCATCGCGGGCGGCGAGAGCATCGGGAGCGCGCGTCCACTGCGATCGGGCGCGGCGGCGACGTCGCCGATGGCGTACACGCGCTCGGCGCCGAGGACCCGGAGATGATTGTCGACCGCGAAACGCTGCTGCTCGGTTTCCTTCACGCCGGGATGCACGGAGATGTGCGACGGCCGCACGCCCGCGGTCCACACGATCGACGCCGTCGGGAGCTCCGTGCCGTCGCGGAGCACCACGCCCCGATCGTCGGCCGAGGCGACGAGCGTCTCGGTGCGCACGTCGACGCCCCGCTGCTCGAGCTCGCGGCGCGCGTACTTCGACAACCGGGGCTTGAACGTCGGGAGCACGCGGTCGCCGCCTTCGAGCAGCACGATCCGCACGTCCGACGGCGGGAACTCGGGGTACTCGAACGGCAGCACCAGCCGCACCAGCTCGGCCAGCGCGCCCGCGAACTCCACGCCGGTGGGTCCGCCGCCGACGATGCAGAACGTGAGGAGCCGGCGGCGCTGGTCCGCATCGGTCGCGATGGCTGCTCGTTCGAGGCAGTCGAGCACGTGGTTGCGCAAGTGCAGCGCCTCGCCGAGATCCTTGAGCCCGAGCGCCTGCGACTCGACCGCGTCGTTGCCGTAGTAGTTGGTGACGCTGCCGGTCGCGAGCACGAGCGCGTCGTAGTCGAGCGCCGTCCCATCGGCGAGGTGAACCACTTGACCGGCGAAGTCGACGTCGACCACGTCGCCTTGCCGGTAGCGCACATTCGGCGCGCCCCGCAGCACCTTGCGGATCGGCGCGGTGATCTCCGACGGGTTCAACAGGCAGCTCGCGACCTGGTAGAGCAGCGGCGTGAACAGGTGATAGTTCTGCCGGTCGACCAACGTCACGTCGACCGGCTGGCCCCGCAGGGCCTTGGCGCAGGGCAAGCCGCCGAACCCGGAACCGACGATCACCACTCGCGGATGGGGACGCACGACGGGGACTGTAGAATGACTTCCTCCTCACCGGCCCAACCAGGCACGCACCGGCCGGCGGAGGAGAAGTTTGACAAGGGGGTGCGTGGCTTCGATCTCGAGGATCGAGGTGGGAGAAGCGAGCCGACGTCGCCGGATCGTCGCGAAAGAGCCGGCACAAACCAATAAACGCCAATGACAACATGGCACTAGCTGCGTAAGTAATTACGTAGCTCGCCCGCGCCGAGCATGCCACTCGCTCGGACGGTGCGTCATCGAGAGTGGCTCACTAGCCGGTGTCGCCTCAGGGCCGGCGAAGGACACCGAACTGAGGATTGGGGGGCTGCGGGGTGCCGATGCTCAGCAGCCGTCCGAAACCAATCATCGGCTGCGCTCGGAGAAGTCCCACTGAGAGCTTGGGAGACGCGGGTTCGACTCCCGCCACCTCCACGCCTAAATCTATGGCCTGACCAGGACTTTTGCGTTTCAGTAGTTCGGCCATGACACACCTGTGACACATCGTGTCGCGCCTACCCGGTTTCCAGCCGCCCGTTTCGATCACGGTGCGTGGGCGCTACCGGCGCGGTCGGCGACCGCGTTTTGGTCGTACTTCGGACGCACGTCGCGTTGTATGACGCGCACGTTGATGGCCTCACGGCGCGCTACCGCACCAGCGACTTGGCACGATCGCCTCTCGCCGAACGAGCCTTCCGCGCTCCCCTGGACTCATCGCGCGCAACGGACTCCGCATTGCCGACCGGCGCTCGTTTCGTGAGATGGCATCTGCTTGATGAGCAGTTCCATCGCGCGGTCACGGAGCTACTCGAAGACTGGTCGTCGCAGCGCGGACCCGAAGGCGACGCGGTCTGTGTAATAGCCGATCCCGCCTCGTCCCGGGCGACGTGGACCGACGAAACGAAGTTCGACGTCGTCAACTCCCGGGACTCTTCCGGTGCGCTCCCCCGCTCGAGATCGATTTTCGTGTGATCGGGCTTCATACACGCCTACTCAGCCGTCGACCCATCGGATATCGTCGGCGAAATGGCTACGGATGAATTCGCCCGGGATTTCTCCGACCGTGTGCGCCAGGCGCAGGCGATGGTTTCGGAACAGGCGAAGTGCTCGCTCGACGAGGCGCTCGAACTGATGACGGGTGAGGCCGACTTGACCGACGAGCAGCTTGAACAGGTCGCCGACGAAATCCTCGATGGTCGGGTGCATTTCGGTCCGGCTGAATGAGCCACGCTCACCCGCGCCCAGTCTGACTGTCCGCTCGTCCGGCGTCGTCGTTGAAGTCCTCCGACGTGAGGTCATCGAACTGTTCCATCTGCGTACGCATCGCGTCGCGGAGTCTGTCCCCCCGCGGAACCGCCTGCCCTCAGCCATCCGTTGGCCGCCCTCGGCGCCGTTAGACATCCGATATATGAAGGGCACCGCCGGGCACGGTTGAAGTTCAACCGCTGGAACACATTTGCAGGTCAGCTGCGTGTCGGAGGACTGTTCGGGACCGGCGCTTCACGACGTACACCGCTGCGTCGTTGGTGCGAGATGCAGCGCAACGAGCGCGAGCGCTCGTCGGCCAGCGCACGCGCTGAGGCCACGGCGCTGATGGCGTCAGCCGATATTAAGTGACGCCCTTTCAAGCCTGTCGGGCCCACTTGTGGACCTGTGTTGTTGCTAAAGCACCTCGCCGCGTCCGCCGTAACTGCTTGAGGCAGCGGCCAACCCGCGGCCAACAATTGAATTCGTGGGGCGGGCACCGATGCGCGCAGCGAGGTTGCGGACGGGACGCATTGCGCCACGACGATTCACCTCGAGCGCATCCGCCGCGTCCCCTTCAAGGGGGGATCAGGTGTTCTGTAAGCGCATGGCCGTCGCCACACTCGCGGTCGTCGGCCTCTCCACTCCGATCGTTGCGCTCGGCGCGACCGCTCCCAGCGCGGGAGCGGCGACGGGGGCGGTGACGATCTCCGGCAAGCTCGCCGGTGTGACCGTTCCCAGTCGCGTCCTCGTGCTCAGCCTCGGCGGTCGGGCCTGGGAGTCCGCGCCCCTCACCCGTGGTGCGTTCAGAATCTCGATTCCCTCAGCCGCACGCAACGCGCTGACGAACGCGACGGTCCAGGTGCTCTCCGCCAAGGGTGCGTACATGGGGCCGGTCGTTCTCGCAAAGGGCCTCGAGATCGCCAACCCCGCTTGCAAGACCCACAAGAGCACCTGCCCGACCGACGACTACCTCGGCTTCTCGGCCATCAAGAAGGCGGCCAACGTCTCCATCGGGACCCTCCAAGCGAGGAACGTCACGAAGGGAACTCCCGCCTGGTTCCTCGCGAGCAAGGTCAACTCCAAGTACATCGGGACCTACGTCGTCCGGGCGCGGAACAAGACCGGCGAGCCGTACGGCGCCGGCTCCGACGGCTTCTTGAAGCGCGGCATTCCGGACGCCAAAGTCGGGCCGAAGGGCCGCATCTCGGCGCACGTCGACGCTCTCGCCGCGTCCGTCTCTGCGCAGTGGATTCCCTTCCCCGGCGAGGGCGAGGTTTCTGCCGACGACTCGTCCTCGGGGGGAGCGGACCCCAACCGCGGCTCGTACTCCGAGGCATGTCCCTCTTCGACGGACCCGGCGGTCAACGCGACCGGCCAGTCGCAGCCCGGCTCCGCGGCGGGTCAGGGCCTCGACTGCTCCGGCGTCCCGAACGCGCTGAACCTGGACGTGAACGGTAACGGCACCTTGAACACGGTCGACCCCTCTGCCGCATCGTCAGCGGCGACCGCCATCACCACCTGGGCGCAGCTGCAGTCGCCGGCGAACGCGGCCATCAACTGGCACGCGGACAACTCGCTCACGACCAGTGGCATCGACACCTGGCTCGAAGGCCTGCCGACGCAGAGCTTCGGCGTGACCGCGGTCGTCCCCCAAACCGCCCTCTTCCCCAACGACCCGTCCGGAACCGACGTCACCGCCACGGTCGACTGCGGAACCCTCGTCTGGTGCTCCGGCGCAGACGTCGGCTGGGCCGGTACCGATGGCGGACTCTGGTCGACATCTACTCCGCCCTACCTGTTAAAGCCTTACCCGAGCGGCTGTCCGGTCGGTGTCACAGGTCCGATGTGCTCGGCCACCCTCGGGGCGGGCATCTCGCCGGTCAGCGGCACCGACATCATCGGTTCGGTGACGCCGGGGCAGATCTTGACGGTGCACGCCACGCAGACTGCGGGATCGAGCGCGTCGACCGAGCTCCAGGTGGCTCCTTACTTCGTGACCACCCCCTACGCGGCCAACGCCACTTACTCGCTGCCGGACGGTTCGGTGACGCCGGTCATGACGGCGGACAGCTCGGGCACCGACCCGGGTAGCACGGGCACGCTGAACCTCTCGATTTACCGACCCGAGCGCCTTGCCCTGCCGAGCGAGACGAGCGCGACCGGCATCATGGACCAGACGGGCCTCCACTACTCGGTGAAGATCTCGCAACCGATCAGCGACAACTCACCCGGCGGCTCGAGCGGGACCTGCCCGTCGAGTTCGTTGTCGAACGTAACGGGCGCCACGGCGACGTCGAGTTCGCTCGGCGGCGAGGTGACGGACTTGGCCACCACCGACTTCGACCCGGCCGGCGCCGGCAATCCGGCACCGGTCGGCTTCTCGGTGAACCTGGCCGACTGCACCACGGCGCTCGGGTCCGGATACTCGTTCAGCAGCGGCAACACCTACTACGTCAGCGTGATCGCCGACGGCGAGGCGACCAGCAAAGGTGGCGCCCCGACTGCCTGGATCGGCTTCGACCTGGTCGTTCCCTAAGCCACCTTCAAGGCGGAACTCGGCCCACTGCCCTGCGGGACGTGGGCCGAGTCGCGTCCGGAGAATGCTCCTCGCCAAGACCTCAGCCGATTACCCGATCGCACCGCTCGATCCCCAACATCCCATGATGCCCACCGCGACATTGGTCGCAACGCCTTCGCGCGTGTCAGCCGGTTTGCCGAAGCGCCGCGGCAGTTTCGATACATCGACGAGCAGGACCTTGGAGTCCTTGCGGACAACTATGTCGCCGCCGATAGTTGTATACGCGCCTTCGCCAGTCCCGAACAGGCTCCTCGTCTTGCCGAGGCGCTCCGCCAGCGAGTCGAAGTACGCCGTCGCCGCGGCCGCGCTGGACGTCTGCTTCACGGACAACGTCATCTTCGCGCCGGCCGCGTAGACGTAGTCGCACGAGTAGATGCGGCTCGCTTTGTCCCATGCCGGCCTCAGCGGCTCGATGGTGTCGAAGCCCACACCCGAGTGCGCGATGTCTTTCTTCGCTTCCACTTCGCAGATCATCTTCGTCTTCGACGAAGGACCGACGCCGGCGAGCGTGCCCGCCGGATGGATCAGATTGTGCCGAGTCCTCTGGCTTCCCGACTTGGACTTGGAACTACACGCCCCGAGGACAGCAACGACGGCCAAGATCAGTAACGCGCTGACGCACATCTTGCGAAACACACGCGCCAGAATGCCTCGTCGGAAGCGATCTCGCTAACCGCACAAAAGTGTCACGGCGTTCACGGCAACGAGTTGAAACAGACGTTCCGCATGTTCGTGTTCGGACGCATAAGGGTTTATGAGTCGGGTCTGGACTGGCAACTCAGTCCGCTCCGTGACATCGCACCAGGTCACAGCGTCCACTTCATCCGTTGCATCCGTCACGCACGGGCCGAGCGACGCAGTTTGATGGGCAAGTGATGGGCAAACGCGACGGCGAATGCGCCGCCCGCACGCGACCGGATTGATACCGGTCTCCAACCTGCCGAAACCCTCGGCATCACCGCCACCGACTACGCGACCGACTGCCCGCGGATCTGAAGGCAGTCGTACCGAATGCGGAGACAAGCATGAGAGTCGGAGGGGGGACTTGCGGGTTGAAGCAACTCCCGCGCTCACACGGCTGGTCTCGCTGCCGGCGTAGAAAGCACTGAAAATCGATTCCTGCGTTGCGAACGTCGCCTCCGCGGCCCGTGTGGAAACCGTCGATCCAGCGACACTCGACGTAGGTGAGGTGGTTAATGACAGCGCGGCCGCCCCGCGCAGTGAGCGTCGAGACGCATTGGACGCGACCGGCAAGACGTCCTGACGAGGACGGCCGGTCATCACACCCCCTACGTCTACACAAGCATCGTTGTCAAACGGAGCGACCGGCGCGCTTGGCCCTTTCAGTACAACGTCATCGGCTGATCTCGAGGCACGCCGGCCTAGCTGCAGGTTGTGGTTTCGGGAACGTAGTTCCCGTTCCCCGTTGGCAAATACGGGTCGGGGTTCGGCGCACCGCCGAAACGGTCGGCGATCCATTGCACGACGTCAGTGGTCACATCGCTGCCCGAACTGCCGGAGACGACTCCAGTGTGGTCGAGGCCCGGGTAGACCCAGCGTTCGAGATCTTGGTGCAATCCGCACAACTGCGTGGCGAGCGTCGCGCTGGTCGACACGGGGATGAGCTCGTCAGCGTCACCGTGGACGATGAGCAGCGGCGTGCTGCTCGCGGTCGTGAAGTTGGCGGGGTCGTTCTGGTCGATGAGCGACTGCCACGCCGGCGGCAAGGTTGGGCTCTTCACAAACGCATTGAAGCCACCCGCCGCAGACGCCGAGAAGAGGATCGAGAAGAAACATCCCGTGCCGAGGAGGCTCGGCAGCAAGTCGATGCCGGCCGTCGTGAGCACTTGCGACACGTCCGCCGCGTTGCCGTACGCGGCCTGGAAACCGCCGATGATCATGAGAAGGAACGGCCAATAGTCGCTCCCCGAGATCCCCGCGAGCAGCCCGTTGAGCTGCGACACAGGCGAGAGCGCGACGACTCCGTCGAGGTGGAGTTTCGGTGCGTACGAAGCCGCAATCTTCAACGCGAACAGCGCGGTTTGTCCGCCCTCGGAATGGCCCGACACGACGTAGTGCGAGCCGGCGTGCGCGGCTTTCAGTTGACGCGCCGCTCTCACGATGTCAATGGTGTTACGCGCCGCATTGGTGGCCACCAAGAACGGGTGCAGGCCCTTGGTCGTAGGCGCAAGTGCCGGGTTGCCCTCACCCAGGTAATCGGTCGCGGTTACTTCCCAACCCTTGCCGAGGAATGTATTCACATAGGGCACGTCCTGCCCGAGGTCCCTCGACTCCGCGCACAAGCCCGTCATTCCGTCAGTACCGTGCGCCCACGACACGACCGGCCACCCGCCACTCGGTGTCGTTCCCCGTGGAACGATCACCACTCCCGTGACCTGCACCGGCTTGTTGGCCGGCGACGACTCCGACCAATACTTCACCAGATACACGGTGCCATTCACCGCCGGCGACGCAACCTTCTTCGCGACGATCAACGTGCCGGGCTTGGCCGGCACCTTCGCCGCGTGAGGTGAGACTGCGCTGGCCGGATTGGCAGAGATCAGAGCGGCAACAAGCGCCACGCTAGTCAATAGAGCCAATGCACCATGTGCAGAAATGAAGGACCGTCGGCGCATGACACTCCCCTCCCCGTGTTCACGACGCTCAACCGGTCACGAGACTATAGAAGCCTGAAACCTGCTTGAAGGGCGCGGATGCAAGTCGCTTTGCGCTGCACTGACCATTGGTGAGATGTAAATTCACGAGCACCGACAAGGCCAAAGCGATGGCAGCCCGATACTCGGTCTACGTCGTGCGCACAGATCAAGCCTGACAGGCAAAGCCGCCCGCTGACATAACACAAGCGACTACTCCTCAGTCGAGTAGGACAAAAGGTGTGATACGGCTCCTGTCCCGCCAACCGGTAGCGCGGTCGCGAAGATGTAACCGTCGAACTTGGAGAACGCATCCTTGAAGATCTGATCGTGGATCCGCAACGACGCCGACATCGCCTCAGCATCCGCAGCCCACAACCGCGTCGAGCCCATGACATCAGAGAACAAGAACGTGACCGTCCCCGTCGGCGCATGTCAGGTTCAACCGGCACTCACGCAACCTAAGCGACCAGCGAGGTCGACCCCGACGAAGCCGCCCGCCGTCAGGAGATGCGCGACCGGATGACCAAGATGGACGCCGAAATCGCGGCCTACCGAACAGTCCTCCGAGAGCAGCCCATCACCGCCCCCGAGCTCGGCAAGTGGATGGCCGAAACCGTCCAAGACAAACGACGACTCGAGAACCTGCTCGGCGCCGAACCGACCACCAAGCTCACCGTCGAAGACGTCAAAGCCATGGTCGCCGGCCTGCGCGACATCACCCGGTCGCTCGCCCAAGCGAACCCCGCCATCAAGGCTGCCGCCTACGCAGAGCTCGGTGTGACCGTCACGTACCACCAAGAAGGCCGGGCACTCCTGGAGTCCCGGCCTCAACCAAGCGGTGTACCTGAAGTTCGTGTCGGAGG